>Ga0233365_1000414_pt1 | contig 19960 bp, 19 predicted proteins | sample ElkDunMinimDraft_27_FD_191535 | JGI IMG/M metagenome (GOLD analysis project Ga0233365, IMG submission 191535) | Fecal eukaryotic communites from dung pellets of Tule Elk in California, USA - Elk Dung C36 | ecosystem: Host-associated > Mammals > Digestive system > Large intestine > Fecal | place...
TTTAATAAATGAAAATAATCCCATAACGTAATTAATTTTTAAATTTTAATAAATGTAATAAAAAATATATAATGTGATCAAATTTTAGCAACTGAATTTAATATCGTACCAAATAAAATGTCCCTAAAAATTTTAGAGACATTTTTTATTAATAACTATATTGTGCTGTATGGCTGTTTGGGTTAGTTACCGTAATGTTTTGTTCGTCTTTTACAACCGTTCCATTAATTTCTGCTCTGTAAGAATACGTAATGCTTTTATTGTTAAAAGGAATAAACTGCATACTTAAACTTGCAGCAGGTAAAGGCGAAATGCTTTCAATAACATACGTTTTGGTAGATCCTGAAAAGCTTTGTTTATCTAAAGAAATACCTGTTTCGTTTGCACGTTCTGTTCCATTCACTTTCCAAATAGTATTGGTGTTGAAAGAAGAACTTACTGCAACAAACGAAATATAATCGTCCATAGTTACATTATCAATAGTAATGGTAAATTTCATGTTTTTACCTTCCATTCCCGGAATTCCTGGATTAGCACCATCATCACTACTGCTACAATTTACAAAAAGAACACTTGTTACAACGGCTAAAGTACACAAGCCAATAAAATTTTTGAATATTTTCTTCATGGTTTAAAATTTTTAATAAAACCATTTACTAAAACTGAACCATTTCTTATAATATTATAATGTGTATGGTTTTTTAAATTGATATTTAATAGTATCCGTTATAAAATCAGCTGTTTATTGTTTGATGATTTTGAAAAATTCAATTTAGAAGAATCTAAAAGTAGATGGTTTTACTGATAGATTGTAGTTTTTTGTGGAGAAATTCCGCATAAAGTTTATTCTTTATTAAAAAAGTAAGTACATAAAACTAATAACTTACAACTAAAAACAATTTATTATCTTCGCTGTAAAGAAAAAATCAACAATAAGAATGAAAAAATTAAGCTTAATCCTTTCTTTGTTCATGCTGGCAATGCCTTTAGGTATGTTTGCAAACGAAGGAATGTGGTTTTTAATGTTTATTGAACGTTTAAACCACCGCGATATGCAAAAAATGGGGTTGCAATTAACTCCTGACGAAATTTACAGCATAAACAATCACTCGTTAAAAGATGCCATTGTGCAGTTTGACGGCGGTTGTACTGCAGAAATTATTTCGGATCAAGGTTTGGTTTTAACGAATCACCACTGTGGATACGATAAAATTGCAGAACTTTCTACTCCGCAAGACGATATTTTAACAACAGGTTTCTGGGCAAAAACAAAAGCCGATGAGCGTAAGCCTAAAGATATTTCGGTACGTTTCTTTGTTCGTATGGACGATGTTACTAAACGTATTTTAGGAGTTGTTACTAAAGGAATGAGCGAAGCTGAACGCGAAAAAGCGATCAATCAGGAAATAGCAAAAATCGATAAAGAAAATAACGAAGGCGGTAAATACACTGTTTCTGTTCGATCTTTCTTCCAAGGGAACGAATATTACTATTTTGTTTATCAAGATTATACCGATGTTCGTTTGGTAGGAACTCCGCCAGCATCAATCGGAAAATACGGTGGTGATACAGACAACTGGGAATGGCCACGTCACACAGGCGATTTTTCATTGTTCCGCGTTTATGGCGATGCGAACGGAAATCCGGCAGAATATGCTGCAAACAATGTTCCATTAAAACCAAAACACTTTTTACCTGTAAACATTCAAGGTTTAAAAGAAGGCGATTTCTCAATGATTTTAGGATATCCTGGTAGAACAAACCGTTGGATGCCGGCAGAAGGAATTCAACAAAACGTTGAATTTGCTTATCCTGCTTGGGTTGAAGGATCTCGTTTAGGTTTAGACGTGATGAAAAAATACATGGATAAAAGCGATGAAGTTCGTTTGGCTTATGCAAGTAAATACGCAGGTGTTGCAAACTACTGGAAAAACCGTCAGGGAATGATTGATGCCTTAACAGAGCAAAAAACGGCTGATGAAAAACGTAAGAATGAAGCCAAATTTAACAAGTGGGCGAACAAGAAAAACAATAAAGAAGAGTACGGAACGGTTGTTGCCGATATCAATGCATATTATGCTGCAACAAACGAAAAAGCTCGTCACGATAATTATTTAATGACCATTTTACGTACATCGAACTTGGCGGCATTGCCTTACAGTTTTGGTCGTGCGTTGATACAGTATGCTGGTGAAAACGAAGCAAAACGTGCAGAAATGCGCCCTATGTTAGAAGAAGCAATTAACGATTCGTACAAAGAATTTCACGGTCCGTTAGAAGCAGAAATGTTGGCTCGTCAGTTAAATCTGTATGCAACAAAATCTACAGGATATGATGTAGCGCCTTATGTGAAATCGTTAGGAGAGAAAAATAATTTCGACTATTCTAAAATTGTTGATAAAGCATTTGCAGGAAGTATCTTTTCATCAAAAGATTTATTGTTGAAGTACTTGAAAAATCCTGAAAAATCAATGATCGAAAACGACGAGTTATACAAAATATCGTCAGATTTATTGACAAAATACCGTGAGCAACCAGCAACGTTGGCTCCGTTACAAGAAAAATACAATGTAGCATTCCGTAAATTGGTTGATGGTTTACGTAAGGCAAATCCAAAAACTAAATACTATCCGGATGCGAACTCAACATTGCGTTTAACTTATGGAAAAGTGATCGATTTACCTCGCCGTGCAGATCGTCCAAACGATGCTACTGACAATTGGTACACTACTTTAAAAGGAACCATTGCAAAACATAAAGCTGGCGACGAAGAGTTTGAAAACCCGCAACGTTTAATTGATTTGTACAACGCAAAAGATTACGGTCAGTATGCCGATAAAGATGGAACTTTACACGTAAACTTTTTAACAGATCACGATATTACAGGTGGTAACTCTGGTTCACCGGTTTTAAACGGAAAAGGTGAGTTGATTGGTTTAGCTTTCGACGGTAACATTGAAGCTATGGCAGGCGATGTTATTTTTGATCCTAAATTACAACGTACCATTAATGTCGATATTCGTTACGTATTGTTCATTATTGATAAATACGCTGGCGCAACCAACTTAATAAATGAATTGAAGATTATTAAGTAATAAGTTATCTTTTAAATAAAAAAGCTTCTCAATTGAGAAGCTTTTTTATATTTGTAAAAATTTTAAAATATGAAAAGAATTGTAACTGTCTTTGTATTAATCATTGCATTAGTTTCTTGTAATATTAACGATGATCAAGTTAATCCTGTGGAGAATGTTTCAAAAAAATTAAAAAGTATTAAATCTTCTACTTCTGGTAGGATATATGAGTATGGAGAAAATAATTTTATTAAGAGAGAGAATGTCTATTATGGGAATGATCAAATTGTTGGTACATTAGACTATGTGTATGATTCTAAAAATCAGGTAATTGAAAGAAAACAACAAAATAGAAACAAAGAATTTGACGGAACATTTAGAGATTTTATTGGAAATGCAACTTATAAATATGATAATAATGGTTTAATTAGCTCATCATTTCAATATTACAAGTACCAAGATGAACCTGATAGTATAAGAATAAAAACTGTTTATGAATATAATAATAGTAATTTAGTGAAAAAACTAGAAGAAACTACTGATACTTATGATAATGTTGTGATGGTTCATACTTTTTATATATATGAAAACAATAAATTAGTTTCAACTGAAAGTAAAGTTTTTGAGAATGGAGCTTATACTTCAGGTTCTAAAATTATAAGTTTTAAGTATGACTCTAGTATAAATCCAGAATATAAATTATTTCCAGAAAATTATTTAAAGATAAATTCTTTAATTAATGTAAACAACATTATTACATATTTTGATAATAAAGACCCTAATATAAGTTATGATGCTGTAATTACTTATGATAAAGATAATTTTCCTGAAAAAATATTTAAAAGCCATGGAAACGGATCTAAACTTGAATATTTGTATGAATATGAGTAATCTGATAATTTCAAAATAATGAAAAATCCAAGAGCTTTATGTTCTTGGATTTTTTAATTTTAGTTTTTTTGTCAAGCTGAACTTGTTTTATCTTCACACCATCAATATCTTCAAAATAAACCTACATAAGTTCAGATATTCATCATTGGAAAAAATAATTAACGTTATAGCATTTAACATTAAAATTGATTACTTTTAATTGAAATTAAATGCTATTAATTATGAAAAATATCCATTTTAAAAAAATCATACTACTTCTTTTAATAGTTGTTGGTCAGCATGTTTTGGCTCAAAACAAAAAAGTAAAATCAGTTTCACACGATGCTTTAACCAAAGCGGGTACTTACACCGAATATGTCTCTAAAAGTGGTGCTACTGTTAAAGTAGGCGACAGTTTGCAAATTAACAACCCGAGTAATTTTGAGCGTTACATGTACATCACCCAAAACGATGCATATCTGCGTGCCGACAATATGAACAAAAAACTAAAGCTGAAAGCCATAAATGTATCGGGCGACGATAAAAAAGGTTACAGCGTGTTTTTTACTTGTAAAGGGTTGGGTGCAACACCAGTTTTTGTTCGATACGAAGATGCGTTGCAAACAAACGAAATTAAATTGTTAACCGAAGATAACGCTACTTTGCAGGAATAGTTTTTTCTTTGCATTATGAAAAAGATTTGGTTGTTAATGTTGCTGGTTGCCTTATTGGTTGCTTGTTCGGCAAAAATAGAAAAAATAAGCACGGCATTTTACTTTTGGCGTACAACGTTTAGTTTGACCGAAACAGAACAGCAGTATTTAAAAGATCTGGATGTCAAAAAACTTTACATCCGGTATTTCGACGTGGCTTTACAGAACAATGAAGCTATTCCTGTTGCTCCGGTAGTTTTTAATCAGAAACCGGCTGGTTACAACATTGTTCCGGTTGTATATATTAAGAACGAAGTTTTCTTGCAAAATGGTTCTGCTGATAGTTTGGCGGGAAAGGTCTACAATTACATACAACAGATCAATAAATCGGCCAATGTATCGGTAAACGAAATTCAGTTTGATTGTGATTGGAGTCTTAAATCAAAACAAAACTACTTTCAGTTTATAGAAGAATTTAAAAAACTGCATCCCAATTTATCGGCAACGATTCGTCTGCATCAAATCAAATATCCCGAAAAAACAGGAATTCCTTCCGTAAAAACTGGCGTACTAATGTATTACAACATGGGCGTTATCAATTCCGGCGACGACAATTCCATCTATAGTCAAAAAACAGCAAAAAACTACATCAATTCGTTACAAAATTACAACCTGTCTTTAAATATTGCGTTACCAGTTTTTAGTTGGGGTGTGCATATTCGCAGCAATCAGGTTACTAATTTAATAGGTGGTTTACGTGTGAACGATTTAAAGGGAGATCAATTTGAAAAGATCAGAGAAAACCGGTTTAAAGTGGTGAAAGATATTGTTTTTAAAGGCAGATATCTTGCAAAAGACGATGAAATTAAAATTGAAACTGTAAGTGCAGAACAGTTAAAGGAAATGATACACGATATTAAAAAGAACAGCAAACACAAACCCAACGAAATTATATTTTACGATTTAAATGAAAATAATTTAAAAGCTTATGAAAAAGAAGATTTTAAAACTGTTAGCCGCTGGTAGTTTAACTGCCATATTAGGTTACGGAGCTTACGCTTACGGTTGTGCCGATGGTTGGTGGGGAGCGGGCTATACTTCGGTTTTTTCGCCTGAAATTACGGTAAACAATAAAGATTACCAACCGTTTTTTTACGATGATTATTTCATTTTTTACAACGGATACACCGTACAGTCACCCGGCGATTTGTTTAAAGACGAAAACGTTGCAGATTGGACAAGTTATTTAAAAAAATATACACCCGAAACGGTTGAATATTATCTGTACAATAAAGATTTAGATATCCCTTTAAGAACAATTAGTCAGGCCAAAAATCCGGAAGCCGAGTTTAAAAAACAGAATTTTAAATTCAGTTTGGATACATCTGACGAGAAAACGCAGAAATTTGTGCTGTTTACCATGTTGGCGCGTGGTATCGAAACTTATTCAAACCAAACCTACAATTATTGGGATTATGACAATCGTGTGCAGCTAAATGCCGATACCGATTTTACCGGTAAAGTAGAAAATCTGTACAAGAAACAGGCTTCGCAAAAAGACGATTTCTTTAAAAACCGTATGTGGTTTCAGGTGGTTCGATCTAAATTTTATTCATCGGACAGAGCTTCGGTTATTACTTTTTTTAACGATACCCAGAAAGATCAGCCTAAAAACAATTTGTATTATCAGGCGTTAAGTTATGTGGGCGGCGCTTATAAAAACCTAAAAAATTACGAAAAGGCAAATGCCACTTTTGCACAGGTTTTTAATCAGTGTAAACTTATGATGCCGTCTGCACTTTTTGATTATAAACCTTTAGATGCCGCTGCTTTTAAAGCATCTTTAAGTCAGGCGCCAAATCAGTCTGCAAAAGAAGCAATGTATGCTTTGCAAGGCTATTACACCAATGAATTTAGTGCTATGCAGGAATTGTATAAGCTGAATCCAAATTCGCCACATATTGATTTTGTGTTATCGCGCTGGGTAAATATCAACGAGCAAAGTATCAATATTTATAACGAATACGAGAAGTTGGATATTGATGCCAAAAAGGTCAAAAAGGAACTGAAAGATAAGGTAAATGCAAGTGAATTAAAATGGATTAACGAAGTTGCGAACGATTCAAAAGTGCATAATCCGTATATCTGGAAAGCAACTGCAGCATATTTTAATTCGTTAGCGGGCGATTATTCTAAAGCCGATAATTTGCTGAAAAGTGCACATACCTTGGCAGAAAATTCCAATCAAAAAGGACAGGTTCGCAGTTTGCGTTTGTTGAACAATCTTTTAAGTGTTGATCAGATCGATTTAAAAGCCGAAGGAAAACTGATTGAAGATGTAAACTGGTTGTTTTACGAAGAAACATTTCCGGTGAAAGATTATGTAAGCGAAGGCAGAACCGATTATCTACAATCGTTCACAAAAAAATACATAAGTGCGCTTTATAAAAAACAAGGCGATGGGTTGATGTCTGAATTAACCTATCCGATTAAAGGATTCTTTAAAGATCAAAAGCAGAGCAACGCTATGGAAAAACTGTTGTTAAGCAGTCAACGTTCGGCTTGGCAGGATATTTTTGTAGGAATTTATCCTTACAAACTGGCAGATATTTATGAAAGCCGCGGAATTTATCTGTTTTATCAAGATAAGATTGATGAAGCCATTGCAGAATTCGAGAAGATTACTCCGTTTGAAAGCAAAACCTATAATTGGAACAAAGAGCAGTACGAAACCGAAATGGTTGATTACAAAACGGCTCAATTTCCTGGAAATCCATTCAACGGAAAAATTAAAGATTGTAACGATTGCGATCACGCAGCAAAACAATCTGTAAAATATTCGCAATTGGAATTTCTATATAAGATAAAAGAAATGAAAGCTAAAATTGCTGCTGGTGAAGATGTTTACAGCAATGCACTTTTGGTAGGGAATGCCTTTTACAATACATCGTACTTTGGTAATGGTCGATTTTTTTATTACAACGAAATCATTAACGAATACGGTAACAGCATCAGCAATGAACACAGCAAAATGCTGTACGGTATGGAAAACGTGCAGAAATATTACAACATAGCCAAGAAAGCAGCTGCAGATAACGAGCAAAAAGCAAAAATGGCTTATATGCTGGCTAAAACGCAACGCAACGATTTCTACTACAACAAATATTTCTCAACAACTACTTATTGGGGCTATCCTGATGGACCTGTAGTTCAGAAATGGCAAGGATTTGTAGATTTAAAAACAAATTACAGCGATACCAAATATTATCAGGATGTAATTGCAGAATGTGGTTATTTCCGTAAATATTTAGGGTTGCAATAGTTTTTTAGAGAATAGAATATAGATAAAAGAGTAAAGACGAATGTTTTTACTCTTTTTTTATATGTTTTTTAGAAATGTTAAATTAAAAATATATTTTTGCTGAAATGGAGGAATCGAAAATCCAATAAAAACAGAGTAGGAAAATTAAAAAAGAATTTATGATTGATTGGTACAAAAAAGTAGTTTTTGAAAATTATGCTAATTTTAGCGGAAGGGCAAGGAGATCCGAGTATTGGTATTTTGCTTTATGCAATTTTATAATTTCAATGGTTTTATACATTCCTTTGATGATATCATTGGCGATGTCTGGTGAAGAAGAACCTAGTGTGTTTTTCTTTATAATTTGTGGCTTAATGGTTATTTATAGTTTAGCCATGTTTATTCCGTCATTAGCAGTTGTGGTTAGAAGGTTGCATGATTTAGGAAAAAGCGGATGGTTTTATTTTATAGGTTTAATTCCTATTGTTGGATCAATTATATTATTAATTTGGTTTTTTACTGAAGGACAGAGAGGTTCAAACGAATACGGACCAGATCCTAAAGAAAATAATTTTAACTAGAGAATACAAAATAAATAGAAGAGTAAAGACGGAATGTTTTTACTCTTTTTTTACCATTTAAGTTTGTCATTCCGACGAAGGAGGAATCTCAAAAGCATATATTTTTTTGTTAAAATAAATGTATATTGCATATAGCAATTAAGACACTGTCGGATGAAAAATATTTATATTTTAACTTTTGTATTACTATTTATGTCTTGTAATACAAAGAAAAAGATTTCTGGAACTTATATTTCAAATAGAAACATAGGTGGTTTTTTCAGTGAAAAGATTGATTTTAAAGAAAATGATAAATTTACTTATGAATTTTCTGGTGATTTGGAATTTCAGCAAGCTTCCGGAGGTTATTTAATTAAAGATGACATTCTATATTTAAAGTTCGATAAAGATAAATTAGAAATTGACTATGACAATGATACGTTGAGTTTAGATTTATTTTATGGAGACTACCATTTATATGATTTACAAAGTGAAAATGGTATCGATTATCATATGAAATATAAAATTATTAATGATAAATTATTTGTTTATAATGTGTACACCGGAAAAATTGTTAAGAGATTTGAAACCAGGAGTAAAAATAAATACAAAATAAAGAAAGTTTATCTTAAGAAAGTAAAATAACGAACGAAAATAAACGTTTTAGAGAATAGCTTTACTTCCAGCTGATTCTTTTTCTTTCCTCTCTATTCTTTTTTCTATTCCCTTAAAAAAATGTAGTTTTGTTACTAAAATAAAAAACAATGCGCGTACATTTTATAGCAATAGGCGGTAGCGCCATGCACAATTTGGCTTTAGCCTTACATGATAAAGGCGATGAAGTTACAGGTAGCGATGATGCTATTTTTGAACCATCGAAATCACGTTTGCGGGCAAAAGGTTTGTTTCCGGCAGAGGAAGGATGGTTTGCAGAAAAAATTACCAGCGAAATAGATGCGGTAATTTTAGGAATGCACGCAAAAGCCGATAATCCGGAATTGTTAAAAGCGCAAGAATTAGGTTTAAAAATATATTCGTATCCTGAATTTATTTTTGAACATTCAAAAAACAAAACTCGAGTTGTTATTGGCGGATCGCACGGTAAAACAACTATTACTTCTATGATTTTGCACGTAATGAACTATCACAACGTAGCAGTCGATTTCTTGGTAGGTGCACAGTTAGAAGGTTTTACCAACATGGTGCATTTAACCAAAGAAAACGATTTCATTGTGATTGAAGGCGATGAATATTTATCATCTCCAACCGATTTACGCCCGAAATTTCATTTGTACCAACCAAATATCGCATTAATCAGCGGTATTGCGTGGGATCATATCAATGTGTTTCCAACGTTTGAAAACTATGTAGATCAATTCAAAATATTTATAGATAAAATTACAAACGGCGGAATTTTGGTTTATAACGAAGACGATGCTGTTGTAAAACAAATTTCCGAAGAAGCCGAAAAACCAATCCGTAAAATGCCGTATTCGTTACCCGAATATTCTATTGCTAACGAAATTACGTATTTGGAAACGTTGGATGGAGCAATGCCTATTGAAGTTTTCGGAGCTCATAATTTAAGTAATTTGGCAGGTGCAAAATGGATTTGCCAGAATATGGGAATCGATGAAGCAGAGTTTTACGAAGCTATTGCATCGTTCAAAGGTGCAAGTAAACGATTAGAAAAAATTGCCGTTACAGAAACCGCAGTTGCGTATAAAGATTTCGCCCATTCGCCAAGTAAGGTGTCTGCAACTACTCAGGCAGTTAAAAAACAGTATCCGCAGAAAAAATTGATTGCTTGTTTGGAATTGCATACGTACAGTAGTTTAAATGCCGAGTTTTTAACGGAATATCAAGGTGCGTTAGATGCTGCCGATGTTGCCGTTGTGTTTTATTCGCCCGATGCCGTTGCGATTAAAAAGTTGGAAGAAGTGACAAAAGAACAAATTGAACAAGCGTTTAACCGTGAAAATTTAATTGTTTACACCAATCCCGAAGAATTTAAGTCGTTTTTGTTGGTTCAGGATTTTACCGATTCGGTTTTATTGCTGATGAGTTCCGGCAATTATGGCGGATTGAATTTTGATGAGGTTCAAAGCATTATAGAATAATTTAAAGTGACTTTTTAAATTGTAATTTATCCTGCAAGGTTTTTAAAACCTTGTAGGTTTTTTTGTTTAAAAATTAAAGAAGATGATGCAAGTTTGTTATATTTCATCACAAATAAAAATAATATTTCTTGTTTTCTTCGCACACTTTGTAGGCGGTTTGTATATCATTGATGCCTTTTAAATGGTGTAAAGTAATCGGAGTTAAACCATACCAGTGATCTTTTAGATTGTCTGAAAAATCTTCGGAAATTAAAATATCGGCATTGTGTTCTTTGCAAGTTTTTTGTAAACGCGATCCTAAATTTAAGACGTTTCCATGATAGGCAATTTCTTTTTTGTAATCGCCAACCAAGGCTGCAGAAACTTTTCCGCTATGAACGGCACAACGAAAGTTAGGTGTTGTCTGGTATTTCTGCATGTAAAAATCGCTTTTACTTTCTAACAGTTCTTTATAGGAAAAATAAAGGGCAATGCATTTTTCATAATCGAAATTTTTAGAAACTTTCCAGGTAATTACCGCTTCATCGCCTACAAACTGATAGATCTCGGCGCCGTATTTGAGTGTGATATCCGATAAATCCCAAAAGCAATCCTGAATAAATCTGCTGAAATTTAAGTGTCCCATTTTATTGGCAATAACCGTTGAATCTTCCAAATCTAAAAACATAAAAACGCGGTTTTCTTCCTTTGGATGTCTGTAGGTGTTTTTAATGGTATTGATAAAATATTTTCTACCTAAATTCCGTCGTAAAAGTATGATCAATCCCACCAAAAATTCCGTAACAAAAGCGTACAATAAAATGTTTATGGTTCCGGGATCGTTAAAACCCCAAATCATAAATTGAGTGTTCATAGAATATCCGTAAGTTGTAAGCAGCGCAAAATAAACTATGTGCGAAAGCAGACAAAAAACGATAATTCTAAATAAAATATTGAATAACAATTTCTGGGTTCGTTCAATGTACGGATATACAAACACATGCAGAAATCCTAATACCGAGCCAAAAGTTAACCCAATAAATAGTGCTGCCTGATACATAAGCTTTTTGGAAATACCGTTTTTAACCTGATAAATTTCTACCAAAAAATTTTCGGGAATATCGTTAAACTTTAAATAAACAAAAAACAGCGTAACAAAAACCCAAATGCCGACAATGTAGCAAACCTGACGTAAATTGTAGGCTAAATTATTGTTGATTTTATTTTTAAACCAGGCTGCGAAATCTTTAAACATGGGTGTGTTTTTAGGTTAATGTAATTCTTCGCACAAAAAACCGTTGGTATCCATCAACGTAACCAATTCGTTTGAGTCAAAATCAGAACCGTCAATACGCAGGATTTTATCGCAATCTTCCAGATCAAAATTAATTTTAAAGTGCGGATATTTCTGCTGCAGAACATTTTCCAACAAATGGTTTCCGTCTGTAGCATGTGTAACGTTTGTTTTAAAAATCTTTATCATGATCAATCGTCTTAAATTTAAAGCAATGGTTATTTTAACTGATGAAGGTTCGATTCAAAATAACTCAACAAAAAAATCTTACTGTAATAATTTGTTAAATGGTTGTCCTCTATAAAATCGATAAACTTTTTAAAAGGTGTATTGATGGTTTCTTCAACAAAAACAAACCAAAAATCGTCTATGTTTGTCTGCGATCTGAAAAATTCCGATGAAAACGGTGTATACAACCACGGGTTAAAAGAATCTCTTTTCAGTTTCTTTAAATCACAAAACAAAATGCCGGTTTTAATGCCGTTATGTTCCATAATATTTATGTCGTATTCAATACAACCCATAAAAGTAAGCTGCGTGCTGTAACATTGGGTAAACAAACTAATATCGGCAATCTGCACCATTTTATCTTTCTTTTCCTCTTTGGTCAAAGTAGGGTCGATTCGTTCTAAAAATGTCTGAAAAGTATCAATATTCATAAACCTTTTGTTTAAATACAGGTGCAAAGGAATTAAATACAAGCACGTAAAATGCAGTTTTTAGATGAAACCCCACTTTTTTTATACCAAACAGAAATGTGAGTGGTTTTATATAATAAATTGGGCAGTTTGTATAATATAGGTAAGTGGTTGTAAAAGAAGCCTTAACTTTGTGCTTTAAATTTTTTTGTATTGATGATTGCAGAATGCCAGGATTTCAGAGATAAAAAAGTATTGGATTTTTTGATAGAAAAACGTTACCGAATTAAACGCCATGTGCTTTTTTTAACGGTTTTTTTCTTGATGCTTTGTTTTGGCAGCTTTATAGATTCATACGGAACACCTTACGGATATTACGCTGCAGCAACGGTTTACATAATATTTGTAGTTATGTTTTATGTAAATATGTATGTGTTGGTTCCGTGCTTTTTGTTTAAATCAAAATACGTTCCGTATGCAATTTTTTTAATTCTATTGGCGGTTTTAGGTGTACAGATTTTAAGTTATTTTCACGAAAATTATTTTAACTTGTATTTGCATAAAGATTATTTGGAAGCACATAAATTAATGCACAAGAATAATACAAAAGCCGATTTTTACGGAGTGATCATTGTTTGTGCATCGCTAATTTCTGTATCAACCACCATAAAGTTATTGCAACGCTGGCTTAAAGACAACGAACGTATTACCGAACTAAACAACATTACGTTTGCTATGGAATTAAACGAGTTGAAAAATCAGGTAAGTCCGCACTTTTTGTTTAATATGTTGAACAATGTAAAAGCGTTGATCCGCACAAATCCCGAAATGGCAAACACGGTAATTATCCGTCTGTCAGAATTTTTACGTTATCAGTTGTACGAAAACAGTGGCGAAAGAACCATTTTAGCATCGGAAATTGAATTTATTTCGAACTTTTTAAATCTGGAAAAGATTCGAAAGGATAATTTTAAGGTTGAAATTGAAAATCATATCGATAAAAACACCCTGAACAGCACTTTTATTTCTCCAGGATTGTTTACCGTTTTCATTGAAAATGCCATAAAACACAGCGTAGATCCCAATGGCGATGAAACGTTTGTGAAGATAAGCATCGATATTAAAGACAAACAACTGCATTTTGTGTGTATCAATTCAAAAGCAGAAGAAAACCAGCATCTTTCAAAAAACAAGAGCAACGGTTTGGGCTTGGCGAACATAAAAAGACGTTTGGAATTGCTGTACCGCAACAATTACCAGTTAAACATTACCAACAACCAAAAAGAATATATTGTTAATTTAACCATTCCGTTATGAACTGCATTATAGTAGACGATGAACCTTTGGCGCGCGAAGAACTGCATGCACTTTTGGGCGAAGTATCGAACATTGAAATTAAAGCGAAATTTTCTACTGCTATAAAAGCGTTAGATTTTATTAAGGAAAATCAGGTTGATTTGATTTTTCTCGATATCGAAATGCCTTTAATGAACGGTTTGGAATTCGCCATGCAGATACCCGAAAAAACCTTGATTGTTTTTACAACGGCGTATCCGCAGTATGCTTTAAAAAGTTACGAATTTGATGCGATTGATTATTTGTTGAAACCAATTGATGTTAATCGATTAGACAAAGCCGTTAAAAAAGCCACTTTATATATAGATTTACTTGCCGAGCAAAAAAATACGATAGAATCTAATACCACCGATTTTTTATTTATAAAAGCCGACCGTCGTTACCATAAAATTTATTTTAAGGATATCTGGTTTGTAGAGGGTTTAAAGGATTACGTGATTATTCATACCCAAAACCAAAAGCTAATTACGGCAATGAATTTGAAGAGCATCCATCAAAAATTGCCCGAAACCTATTTTCAGCGTGTAAGTAAATCGTATGTTATAAATTTAGATTATATCGATTCGTTTACCAATCACACACTATATATTAACGATGCTGAAATTCCTTTGGGCGATGTGTACAAAAAAGATTTTTTCGATAAATATTCTAACGGATCATTGAATATTGATTGATTTAGTTTGTCATGCTGTAAGCATCTTTTAGATTCCTACGGAATGACAAAAATTATGTTATTTCTATTGAGGATGAAAATTTATCCCTCATAAACAAAATGCCCCACAATGGTGTATTTAAACAAACAGTCCTCTAAAACTTGTCCGCCACCAACGTTGTGAACAATCAATCTGCGTTTGCCGTCTTTCGATAATTTGTTGGTAACAATACCAATATGTGGTAATTTATCGTTAATCACCCAAGTAACAATTGCTCCTGTTTTATAGTCATCAGCATTTTGAGTCACTGTTAGTTTCTTACCTTTTCTGGTAAAAAAAGTTTCTAAATTAGGAACACGTCGGTGGTCAATATTGGTGTCGGTTTTTGTAGCACCCCAATTTTTCGGATAGATGCTAAAATTCGCACGCATATCTTCATGTATTTCCTTTTGTAGATCAATTCCTAATTTTCTGTACGATCTAATCACAACATCGGTACAAACTCCGGTTTTTGCAGGCACATCGCCATTCGGATAACTAATGCTGACATAATCGGGTGTGTATCTAATTGAAGCATCAATTACAGAAAGTGCTTTTTTTGACAATTTTTTCCTGAAAGCTGAAACATCGTCGTTAATCGTGTCTTTCTTTATCGTTGTTTCATCAGATGAAAATACAGCAAAATTATTACCTTCCTGACTTTTTAAAGTACACGAAGTTATCATAGCAGAAAACATCAAAAACAAAAATACTTTCATATATTTATAAAACGTTAATTAGTTGGGCATGAGTAACGAAGGTAAACATTTCTCCATAAAAAATTGGTCTGAAGACGATCAACCACGCGAAAAATTATTATACAAAGGCAAAAACGCGTTAAGCGATGCCGAATTGGTTGCCATTTTAATAGGATCGGGTAGCCGAAATGAAAGTGCGGTAGAGTTGTGCAAGCGCATTTTACAGCAAAATAACAATCAGTTGCATCAGTTGCAAAAACAAAGCATTCAGCAGTTAATGCAGTTTAAAGGCATTGGCGAAGCAAAAGCAATCACCATTGTGGCTGCGTTGGAGCTGGCGAAGCGTTTGCAGTTATCGGAAACCAAAGAACTCACTAAAATTGGATCTTCAGAAGATGTCTGCAAATTAATGCAGCCAATAATCGGCGATTTACTGCACGAAGAATTTTGGGTTTTATTGTTGAATAACAGCAACAAAGTAATTTACAAATTGCAGTTAAGCAAAGGCGGATTAACGCAGACTGTTGTAGATATCCGAATGCTGTTTAAAACCGCATTAGAACATTTGGCAACTGCACTAATTTTGGTTCATAACCATCCGTCGGGACAATTAGTTGCAAGTGGTTCCGATAAAGATATAACCCAGAAAATTAAATTGGCTGGCAATAGTTTGGATATTAAACTGCTCGATCATTTAATTATTACCCAAACCGGTTATTTTAGTTTTGCCGATGATGATATTTTGTAGTTTGTCTTTAGAAATTTAAAATGTGGTATAAATTTTGTGTTTTAATTAATCTTGTGTTATAAAAAATTTTAATATGAAGAAAATAATTACCTTAATTGTGCTGTCATTCTTTTTTGTTACGTGTGATAATTTAGATGATATACCACCATTGTCAAACGAAAGCGAACCAACTCAAAATCATCTAATCAAGCATTTATTGGGTGAAGATAATTACATCGATTATGATAGCTATATCAATATTGTTAGTAATGTAACATTAACTCCATATGAACCAGAGATGAATGATGGAAGTCTACACCTAGAGGGGTGGTTTCCCGCAAAAGATCAAGTTGGAGGAGTGTTAATTAACGATCGTATTTTAATTGATAAAAATAATAATTACTTTAAAAGTTATAATTACGAGCAAGCTGATCAAATGGCAATTGATAAAAATGAACTTTTTGGTAAAGCAATTAATTTAAAAACTATTGATACGAATGAAAACAGTGTATATCACGATTTAAATTTGAATGCTACTGTATTAACCAGAATTAATGAGTTTGAACTTGTAGGTTTAAAAGATATAAATAAACTGTATTCAAATACTGATTTATTAATAAAATGGGAAGTTACTGGTGAACCTGACGAAAATATGATGCTGTATTTATACGACACAAAAGAAGTTGGTAATGGAAACAAGCCTAAACAAATATTAAAACATTTTAAAAACAAAGAGGGTGAAATAAAAATTTCAAGTTCTGAACTAAATACTATATTTTTAGAAGATTCGGATTTAGCTATTAAGTTAGTTAAAGGTAAACAAATATCAAACGTTGTATCACCATCAAACAAAATATTTGCTGTACACAGTTTAGAATTTCTAGATTATGCTGGTATCAAATTCAAGAAATAAAGTAAATTTATAAATTCTTTATTATGAGGCTTCTAAATTTTATTTAGAAGTTTTTTTTATATATTTATGAGCTGAAACCTAAAATACTACTTATGAAAACACTTAATTTAAAACTAATCTTACTAATAGTATTTCTAGTTCATAATTACAGCTTTGCTCAGGTAAATTATATCGGTTTAAAAAGAGATGCAGTTGTAGCAGAAACTCCTTCTTTTAGAACTGAAATGCAAATTATTAATAATGAACTTTATGTGCCAACTTATAACGGTATTTATAAAAAAAGTTTAAGCACTTTAAATGATACCTTATGGCAATCGTTCGCTTTTAGTGGAGTGCCAATTAAAGATTTTGTAAAAAAAGGTAACGAAATAATTGGTATAACTAATAAAACTACAGACAGTTTACTTTTAAAATCGTCAGATAATGGATTGAGCTATGTTAATTATACAAATGCTCATTTTTTTAACGATCAACCTTTTAACTACGTGTATAAAATTACACAGAATCCAAAAAATCCAAATTCTTTTCTCGTATTACATGCACATCATGGTGTGGCTAAATCAACTGATTTTGGTGCAAGTTATACTAATTTTAATACATCAAACGGTGGGTATCAAGACCGTTTTTTAGAATTTCACCCGCAAGATACTTTAGCTATTTTTCATGGAGGAGAGACAGAAATATTTCATTCATTTATTCAAACGTCATCTAACGGAGGTTTAAGCTGGAATAATCAATTCAGCATTCAAAATGATTGTACTCACGGATTGGCTTTTCATCCCACAAATGCTCAAATTATATTAGTTGGTCATGAAGGTAGAATTTCAAAATCAATTGATAAAGGACAAACTTGGAAAACGCCATTCTATGTGCCAAATTATATTTATGTCCACAAGATAATTTTCGATCCTAATCAACCTCAATTTGTTTATGCTGTAGGAGTTATAAATGGATCAAATGATGAAATTATTATACTAAAATCAGATGATTCAGGCGACACTTGGTATACCGCTTTTCAACAATATTTATCTGATAATGGAGGAATTGCTGACATGTTGCTACACCAAAATTATTTAATTCTTCAGACGACTAAAGAAGGTATATTCACACTAAATTTAAATAGCTTAAATGAAGAAAAATTTGAATTAGATATTCAGATTCGAGTATTTCCTAACCCAACAAATGGTTTAGTTTCAATTGAAAGTGATAAAGAATTACAAAAAATAATGATTTATGATTTTTCAGGCAGAAATGTTAAAAATATCAATGCTTCAAATACATTGATTCGTGATATAAACCTTTCTTTTTTACCAAAAGGAATGTATTTGTTTAAAATTTTTGATAAAGATAAAAAGGTCTTTCATAGAACAGTAACTATAAAATAATTTACACTTTATCAAATCTTTAAAAAAATAAAAGGCCAAAGTTTATCTTTGGTTTTTGCATTTAACAAATAGGTAAGTCTTTATATTTTATGCAGTGCTTAAAATTCACTATCTTGCATACCGTTTAAGAATATACAAAATGATTAAAACGCAAAACGTTACTTTTTCCTATTCGGCTACGCAAAAATTCCATTTTCCTGATATCGATTGTTCAAACGGACAAACTTTATTGGTTACAGGAAATTCGGGTACAGGTAAAACCACTTTACTGCATTTGCTGGGTGGTTTGTTGCAGCCAACCGCAGGAAACATCACTATAAATAATCAGGATATTTTACAGTTAAACGCAACTAAATTAGATGCTTTTCGCGGACAATCAATCGGAATGATTTTACAGAAATCGTTTTTTATCGAAGCACTTTCGGTTTTAGATAATGTTGTGCTGGCATCATGGATTGCTAAAAAATCAAAAGCCAAAGAAAAAGCCTTAAGTATTTTGGATAATTTGGGACTGAAAGATCACGTTCACAAATTGCCAAGTCAGTTAAGTATCGGGCAGCAACAGCGCGTGAATATTGCTCGAGCTTTGATAAACAATCCGTCGGTAATTTTGGCAGATGAGCCAACATCGAGTTTAGATGATGAAAATGCCTTAATTGTAGCCCGATTGTTAAGCGATTTGGCAAAAGAATATCAATCGTCATTGATCATTGTAACACACGATCAACGCTTAAAATCATTGTTTAACCACCAAATTACTTTGTCATGATTAGTAAAATAGCATGGAAAAATACGTGGTTTAAACCGCTGAATACTTTTTTAAGCATCATACTTTTAACGGCATCAGTTTCCATTATATCGATATTGATCTTACTTCAAAAACAATTCGAAGAAAAGTTTTCCTCATCGATGGATAATATCGATTTGGTTTTAGGAGCAAAAGGAAGTCCGTTGCAATTGATTCTTTCATCGGTTTATCAGATCGATGCTCCTCCGGGAAATATTTCGTACACCGAAGCCGAAGTTTGGATGAACAAACCAATGGTAGAAAGTGCAGTTCCGTTGGCTTATGGCGATAATTATTTGGGATATAAAATTGTAGGAACCACCGAAAATTACACCAAACATTTTGGATTGAAAATTCAGCAAGGAAATTTATTTGCTAAAGATTTCGAAGTGGTGGTTGGATCTAACATTGCAGCAAACATCGGCTTAAAAATTGGTGATACTTTTTTTGGAACACATGGCGATGTAGAAGAAGGCGAAGTTCACGATCACCATGCGTATAAAGTGGTGGGAATATTGGCTCCGTCTGGTAAAGTTGCCGATCAGTTAATTTTGACAAACATTGCATCGGTTTGGCACATGCACGATCATGAGCACGAAAGTCATGTCGAAGAAGTTCATAATCATTCTGCCGAAGAACCACACGTTCATGCAGAAGGTGAGGAGCATCATCATGAAGAAATAAATCCGCACGAAGGAAAAGAAATCACCGCGGTTCTTTTAAAATTGCGCAACAATATGGCTAAAATGACCTGGCCAAGAATCATTCCTCAAAATACCGAAATGCAGGCAGCCTCACCGGCTTTAGAAGTGAACCGTTTATTTGCTTTGTTCGGCGTGGGAATTTCGGCATTAACCTATTTGGCGTACGGAATTATGTTTATTTCGGGCATCAGTATTTTCGTGGCATTATA
>Ga0233365_1000416_pt1 | contig 19896 bp, 20 predicted proteins | sample ElkDunMinimDraft_27_FD_191535 | JGI IMG/M metagenome (GOLD analysis project Ga0233365, IMG submission 191535) | Fecal eukaryotic communites from dung pellets of Tule Elk in California, USA - Elk Dung C36 | ecosystem: Host-associated > Mammals > Digestive system > Large intestine > Fecal | place...
TTTCCGCGCAGAATTTGATCATCTTTTCACGGCTCAGCTTCACCGGATCAAAGTCCATGATGCCGCGCCAGTCTGGCCCCATCGGGTGCTCATAGCCAAACTGCTTCAGATCATTGGCGGTAAGCATCAGGATGATCGACTTCACCATGGGTGAGGCGATGATTTCCTCCAGTTCGCCCTCGTCGCCGATCAGGCAGATCTGGGTGATGGCGGGGACGAAATGCGACATGTCGCGGCCCGCAGCTTCGCCGGCATCCAGAATGACCTTCAGCTTCGCGGCATAGTCTTCTGGTGTGTAGGATCCGGCGGGCCACCATCCGTCGCCATAGCGCCCGGTAATGTTCAGCATGCGGGGGCCGGCGGCGCCGATCCAGATCGGCGGGCACTTGCCCTCGTACAGCTCCGTATCCAGCCGCGCGTGCTCAAGGTGGTAGAACTCGCCTTCGAAATCGACCGGGCCTTCGCTTTCCCACAGGAGCTTGATGACTTTCAGCGATTCCTCGAACCGGCTGACGGGCTTCTTGAAGTCAAAGCCATAGGGCACCGTGTTTTCCAGCTCGCCCGAACCGAGGCCGAGGATGAAGCGGCCCTTGGACAGGTGGCTGATGGTCAGCGCGGTCTGCGCCAGCAGCGAGGGGTGGCGGCGCACCGTATCGACTACGCAGGTGGCCAGCGGCACGTTCCTGGTCAGCACTGCCGTTGCGGAGGCGACGGCCAGGCCGTCCAGATGTCGGTGCGGGCTGGGCGATGCGGTGGCAAGGTCGGTAAACTCCGGCGTCCAGATCGAATCCGGCCAGAAGCTGACCATGTGATCGGGCAGCCAGATCGAGTGATAGCGGCCCGAATCGTATTCCTGGGCCATGTCGATGCCAAGCGGCAGGGTCGTGCGCAAAAAGGCGGCTGGCTGAACGTTCATCGATCCTCTTTCCCCGAATGTCGCCCCGGGATCGGGCCCGGCGGCCATTGTGGTAGTGCCTGTTCTGGCATATCCGGTGGCCAAGTTAATTTCCCAAATGGGGATATGGCCGATGCCCGATCAGGACCTGCTTGAACTGCTGATCGAAGGGATCGCGGAAGATCCGCCGTGGTCCACCTTTGTCCAGCGTCTGCGCCAGCGGATCGGGGCCGACTATGCCAGCATTGTCTTTCGCCCATCGCCGCAGAACCGGGTGATCCATCTGGCTTCCGGGCGGGAAAGCCCGCCTATCGTCGCCCAGCTTTACCGCGATACGCTCTATAAGACTGATCCCATGCCCTACCGCGAATTGCAGGAGGGCAAGGTCTATGCGCTGCCCGATCTGCTGCATTTCGACGATCCGGCGCACGACAGCTATTACCGGCAACTGCTGGAGCCGAGCGGCATGAACCTGCTGCGGATGCTGCGCGTGATGGAGCCGGGCGGCGTCAGTGCCTGGATCACCGTGTCGCGCCGCAAGGGGGATTTCCGGGCAGAGCATGATGACCTGCTCGCCGCGCTTGCCCCGTTCCTGCGGGCGGCGCTGCGCGGATTTATCGCGCTTGAGCGGGAGCGGACCAGCGCGATCGTAGCCAACGAAGCGATCAACCGCATGAATTTCGGCTGGCTGACGCTGGACGGCACGGGTCGCATTCTGGATGCCGATCACAATGCCGAAGGCGTGCTCGCCGGATCGAAGCTTCTCATCCGCAACCGCAGCGGCAGGCTTGTCGCCACGCGCCCCGAAATTTCGCGCGAGATCGATGAGGCGATCCGGGCCATGGCGGGAAATCCGCAAGGCCGCCCGCGCGCCATCGTGCTCAGCCGCGAGCCGTGGCTGGATATGCTGCTGGTGCCCTCCAGCGTCCGCACCGGCACGACGCGGCCCGCCCCGGCGCTGGTCGCCTATGTCCATGCCGACCGGTCGTCTTCGGCCGATCGGGTGGAGCAGCTTGGCCAGATGTTCGACCTGATCCCGTGCGAAGCGCGGCTGGCGCTGGCGTTGAGCCGGGGCATGTCGATTGCCGAAGCAGCGGTTGAACTGGGGCTGACGGTGGAATCGGCGCGTACCTATTCCAAGCGCATCTACGCCAAGACTGGCGCACGCGGGCAGGCCGATCTGGTGCGGTTCATCCATCGTAGCGTGCTGGCCATCGCCTGAACTGCCTTGACAATAAATAATGCAGATGCGTTATTTATGCCGTGGCAGGGGCAGGAGTTCACTCATTGGCGGCAGAAAAGCGTACAAGGCACGATCCGCGCCGCGATGCCACGCGCATCGCGCTGATCGAGGCTGCGGAGTCGCTGTTTGCCGACGCCGGCGTTGAAGGCGTCTCAACCCGCCAGATCGGCGCGGCCATCGGATCGTCGAACACCAATGTCGTCGCCTATCATTTCGGCAGCAAGGAGGCCTTGATCGAGGCCGTATACCGCCACCGCCTGCCGCACATTGACCGCCGCCGCCGGGAGCTTCTGGACCAGGCCGATGCCGCCGGAACATCCGGCGATCTTGCGCAGCTTGTCCGCATTTTCGCGCTGCCGTTCTATGAGCAAGTCGATGCGAAGGGGCGGCACAGCTTCGCCCGCTTTATCGCCGGGCTTGAACGGTCCGGCATGATCTCGTCCCGCGTGCTGGTGGTTTCCGAATTCCCGGAGACAGAGCGGCTGGTGGCGCGGATGGTTGCCCTGTTTCCGGGCACGCCGCCGCCCGTTGTCCTGCAGCGCCTGCGGCTTTCCGTGGGCCTGCTGGTGAATGCGCTGCAGGTGATCGACTGGGAGAAGAAGCCCGGCTCTGCCGAGGCGGACGATCTGTTCAACATGGCGGTCGTCATGGCCGCAGCGGCGATTGCCGCGCAACTTTCCTGAGATGTGGAGACGAATGTGAAGAAACGCAGTGCCTTGCTTGCCGCCGCCAGCCTTGGCGTGATCATCAGCCAGTCGGCACTGGCGCAGGATCGCAGCGTGCTGCCGATACCGGCCGCGCCGTTCGACGGGCAGATCGCCGAAAACGTGATGAATTCGCGCCCCGGAACGGCTCGCCCGGTGCAGGCACCGCAGGGTGCGCCCAACGTCTTCGTGATGATGAGCGACGACGTGGGCTTTGCCATGTCCAGCGCCTTTGGCGGTCCGGTGCCGACCCCGAATTTCGAGAAAGTGGCGGCGCAGGGGCAGCGTTATAACCGGTTCCACACTACCGGCATCTGCTCACCCAGCCGCGCGGCGCTGCTGACCGGGCGCAACCACCACAATGCCGGCATCGGCTGGCTGAGCGACGTGCCTTCGTCGTACCCGGGCTATGGCGGCCGGATCCTGCCCGAAACCGCCACGATCGCGCAGACCCTGCGCCTCAACGGCTACAGCACCGCCATGTTCGGCAAGCATCACAACACGCCGGGGAGCGAGCGCAGCGAGGCTGGCCCCTTCGATAGCTGGCCAACGGGGCTGGGCTTTGACTATTTCTATGGCTTCGTATCCGGCGATATCGATCAGTATTCGCCCATCCTGTTTCGCGGTATCCAGCGCGTGGAGAATGACGACCCCAAGGGTGATCTTCTCGACAAGCGGCTGGCCGATGACATGATCCGCTGGGTGCACAACCAGAAGGCTGGTGCGCCGGGCAAGCCGTTCCTGATCTACATGTCGCCCGGCTCCACCCATGCGCCGCATCAGGCACCGCCCGAATATATCGCCCGCTTCAAGGGCCAGTTCGACCAGGGCTGGGACGTTCTTCGCGAAGAAAGCTTCCGGCGCCAGCTTGCCGGCGGGATCATTCCCCGGGGCACAAAGCTGACCCCGCGTCCCTCGGAGATTCCCTCCTGGGCCAGCCTGACGCCTGATCAGAAGGCCTTTGCCGCCCGGTCCATGGAAGTGGCCGCCGCGCAGCTTGTCTATCAGGATGAGCAGATCGGCCGCGTGCTGGACGAATTGCAGCGCATGGGCCAGCTCGACAACACGCTGATCGCCCTAGTCCACGGGGATAACGGCGCCAGTGCCGAAGTGGGGGTCAATGGCTCGATCAACGAGCTGCGCGGCATGTCGAGCGACACCGAGAACGAAGCCTGGATGCAGGCCAATACGGACAAGCTCGGCGGGCCGCTGAGCTATGGCACCTATCCTGCCGGATGGGCATGGGCGATGAACGCGCCGATGCCCTGGATGAAGCAATATGCCTCGATGCTGGGCGGAATCCGCAATGGCGCGATCGTTTCGTGGAAGGGGAATGTTGCCCGGCCGGGCGCTGTCTGCAGCCAGTTCGCCCATCTCAACGATGTTGTGCCCACGATCCTTGAGGCTGCAAAAGTGCCGGCGCCGGACGTGGTTCTGGGCACCAAGCAAAAGCCGATGGATGGGCAGAGCCTGATCGCCAGCCTGAAAACCTGCGACGGGGCAAAGCCGCGGACCCAGTATTTTGAGATCGGCGGCAAGATCGGCCTCTACCACGATGGCTGGTTCCTATCCGGCGACGATGGCCGCCTGCCGTGGCAGACGCTGCCGCCCGGCGGCACGGAGCCAGAGATCAAATGGACGCTGTTTGATCTGACCAAGGACTTCTCCCAGTCCACTGACCTCGCCGCGAAACAGCCCGCGCGCCTGCAGGCGATGCAGGCCCTGTGGCGGCAGGAGGCGGAACGCAACAACGTGTTCCCGCTGGACCACCGTTTTGCCAAGGCGCGGATGATCGGCGGCCTGCGGGGGGCGGGGCAGAAGGAGTTTGAATTCTGGGGCAAGGACGTCAGCCTCCCGGCGACGGGCGGACCTATCCTGATCGGACGCAGCTTTACCGTAGAGGCTGACCTCAAGCTGGACAGCGCGGCGGCTTCGGGCGCGGTGGTTGCCCTTGGCAGCTACTTCGGCGGCTGGAGCCTCTACCTCGATCAGGGGCGCCCGGCGTTCGTATGGGCGGGCTCCACCGATCCGAAGGAGATGCATCAGGTGACGGCCAGCAGCACCCTGCCGAAGGGCAATGTGAAGCTGACCATGCGCTTTGCCGTACCCAAGCCGGGCGGTCCGGCTACGGTAACGCTCAGCACCGGCGGCGGGGATCTGGCGCAGGTGCAATTGCCCGCCAGCATGCTGATCCCATCCGGCAATGGCGAGACGCTGGACATTGGTCGCGATCTGGGTGTGCCGGTGACGCAGTACCGCACGCCCGGCGGCGCGATCGAAGGCGATATTCCGCATGTGCGCGTGACCTTCGATTGACCTGTAACGGCGCAGGGAGGGGCGGCGCAAACTGCCTCTCCCTGAAGCCGTTCGACCAAAAATTTTAACACCTGTTCAGCATGGGCATTGACAGCGCGCGCCCTATCGACAAGCAAGCCCCGAAAGCGGGCGTTTCCCGCGGCTGAGAGTCTAGGGAGAGAAGCATGTCTGCGCAGTTGAGCGGCAAGGTTGCGCTTGTTACCGGGGCATCGTCGGGCATTGGCGAGGCTGCGGCGCTGGCACTTGCGGCAGAGGGCGTATCGGTCGCCGTATCCGGACGCCGCAAGGAACGGCTGGATGATCTGGTCCAGCGTATCGAGGCTGCCGGCGGCAAGGGGCTGGCGCTGCCGGGCGACGTTTCGATCGAGGCGGACGCCAGCAAATCGGTTGCCGACACGGTTGCGCATTTCGGGCGGATCGACATCCTGATCAACTCGGCGGGGGTCAACGAAGCGGGCGGCATCGAAAGCTTGCCGGTTGAACAATGGCAGCGCGTGATCGACATCAACCTGATGGGCACGATCTATGTCTGCCGCGCGGCTTTCCCGCATATGAAGGCGCAGGGCGCGGGCGACATCGTCAACATCTCGTCCACGGCGGGCCGCCGTTCGGGATGGCAGTTCGCCTCTTATTCCACCAGCAAGTTCGGCGTCACCGGCTTTACCGAGGCGCTGCGGCAGGAAGCCGGCAGCGTTGGCGTGCGGGTATCGATCATCGAACCGGGCGCGACGGCCACCGAAATCGCCAGCAGCATCACCGATCCCAAATGGCGTGAAGCGATCCAGCAGCACACGCACAAGGATGACGCGATGGAAAGCGCCGACATCGTCGATGCCATCCTGCTGGTCGTGTCCCTGCCGCGCCGTGCCAACGTGACGCGCATCCTGATTCAACCCACCACCGATGTAGCGCCGATGCCCTGATGGGGCCGGCGAAGGAGACACACATGACACAGACACTCGCAGGCAAAGTCGCGCTGGTGACCGGGGCGTCGTCCGGCATTGGCGAAGGCATTGCCCTGGCCCTGGCCGAAGCCGGAGCAACCGTTGCCCTTGCCGCCCGCCGTGCTGACAGGCTGGCAGGGCTGGTGCAGCGCATCGAGGCCGCTGGCGGCAAGGCACTGGCCATCGCGGCTGACATGACGATCGAGGCGGACGCGATCCGGGCCGTGGAAGACACGGCTGCGCAACTGGGCCGGGTCGATATCCTGATCAATTCAGCCGGCGTGATGCAGGCGGGCGGCATCGAGAATGCCGACCTCGACGAATATCGCCGCGTCTTTGACATCAACGTGTTTGGCACTGTCTATACCAGCCGCGCGGCTATCCCGCACATGCTGGCGCAGGGTGGGGGCGACATCGTCACCATCTCGTCGCTGGCGGGCCGCAAGGGCGGTGCGATGACCAATTCCTATTCGGCCAGCAAGCACGCCGTGAACGCAATGACCGATGCGATGCGGCAGGAACTGGGCGACCGTAACATCCGCGTCAGCATATTGATGCCGGGCGCCACCACGTCCGAAGTGGGCGACAGCATTTCCGATCCGAACTGGCGCAAGGCCATCCAGGCGCATGTCAGCAAGGATGGGGCGGTGCAGCCGGCTGACATCGGCGCGACTATCGTCTTCATGCTTTCGCTGCCGCGGAACGTGAATATCTCGGAAATCGCGGTTCGCCCGACGATCGACACGACAGCCTGAACAGGCTGCGCATATTACAAGAGAGGACAGGACAATGGCAGGAAGGCTTCAGGACAAGGTTACCATCATCACCGGCGCAGGATCGGGCATGGGCAAGGCCATGGCCGAGATTTTCGCGCGCGAAGGTGCAAAGCTGGTGCTGGCCGATATCAGCGGCAAGCAGGATGAAGTCGCAGCCGCTGTCGGCAATGGCGCGGTGGGCATTCATGTCGATGTATCGAACGAAGCGGATGTGCAGAACATGATCCGCACCGCCGAAGAGACCTTCGGCCGGCTCGATGTGCTGTGCAACAACGCAGGCTTTGGCGGCGGCATGGCTCCGCTGCACGAACAGTCGCTGGAACTGTGGGACAAGGTGCATTCCACCAACATCCGCGGCGCGTTCCTGGGCATGAAGTATGGCATCACGTCCATGCTGAAGACGGGCGGCGGGGCCATCGTGAACACGACCTCGGCCTCTGGCATCATCGGCTGGAAGCACCACAGCGTCTATGGCGCGGCAAAGGCTGGCGTGAACCAGCTGACCAAGACGGCGGCGCTGGACTATTCGGACAAGAACATCCGCGTGAACGCCGTTGCGCCGGGCACGATGTGGACTGGCCTGGTAGAGGCTTCGAAGAAGTTCGACGCTCCGCCAGAGGAATTCCCGGTGCTTGCCGGCATTCCGATGGGCCGCTGGGGTCTGGCCCAGGACATCGCCAACGCCGCGCTTTACCTTGCCAGCGATGAAGCGGCCTATGTCACGGGCGTAATCCTGCCGGTCGACGGTGGCTACAGCATCGGCTTCTCCGGCATGGGCGCCGAACGGCCAGGTATTGTGAGCGTCAACACCGACGGTACATAATCCCTCTCCACAGGAGAGGTTGGCCCATGAACGCTATCGAACGGCTGGTTGCGATCGAAGAGATCAAACGGCTCAAGGCGCGATACTTCTACGCCTACGATAACAAGGACTGGACCATGTGGCGCGAGCAGGTGTTCGCGCCGCATGGCCGCCTTGAAGTGCCGGAACGGGGCTTCGCGATCGAGGGGCTGGACGCGATGGTGCCCTGGCTGATCGAGCGGGCCGCCGATCAGGTATCGGTCCATCACGGCCACACGCCCGATATAGAGATACTTTCCGATACGACGGCCAAAGGCCTTTGGGCGATGGAGGACCGTATCTGGCGGTCCAGGGAGCATCCGCTGGGCGATGGCATCGCCTACCTTCACGGCTTTGGCCATTACCACGAAACCTATGTGAAGCTGGATTGCGGCTGGCGCATCGAATCTACCCGGCTGACGCGCCTGCGGGTGGAATCAGTGCGGGGCGGTTGACCAGCGCCTTGCCTCGGCCAGCAGGCGGATCACTTCGGCGTCCTCAGTCTGCGTAAAGTCCCGGTAATGCGCGCCCACGGCGTAGAACGGGTCGGGCGTGGAGAGGGTGATTACTTCGTCGCACAGCGCCCGCAGCGGGGCGAGACAATCGGGCGGCGCGACCGGTACGGCCAGCACCACGCGCGACGCCCCCGATTTGCCGAGCGCCTGCAATGCGGCCTTGGCCGTGCCGCCCGTCGCAACGCCATCATCGACGACGACTACGGTGCGGCCTGCCAGTGCGATGGGATCGCCGGTGCAATAGGCGCTGCGGCGGCGCTCTATCTCGGCCAGTTCGCGGGCGACGGTGCGGTCGATATAGCTCTTGTCTGCGCCCGCCATCCGGGCGGTGAAGTGGTCAATCACCACCTGCGGGGTGGGTCCGTCCACTACGGCGCCGATGCCGTATTCCTCGTGACCCGGTGCCCCGATCTTGCGGACCATCAGCACGTCCAGCGGCGCGGCGAGCGCTTTTGCCACTTCGAAGGCCACCGGCACGCCGCCGCGGGGCAGCGCCAAGACGACCGGATTTTCTGGCGCACGCGCTGCCACGGCTTTGGCCAGAAGCCGCCCCGCATCGCGGCGGTTGGGATAGCGTGCAACCAGCGCCTGCCTCCTTTCAGATGCCCGGTACGCTGCGCTCCTGCGCCGTCTGGAGCAATTTCCGCGCGGCATCTACGCAGCGGGCCAGCCTTGCCTTCGTTCCGGTTCCCGCTTCGGCCTCTGACCGCATGGGCACTTCCAGCCCGATGGGCACGCCGTCGGGAAGCTGGGCAAGGAACTGTACCAGAGGCAGGTCGCCGTCGCCGGGGCAGCGCCGCTCATACAGAGCTTCTTCCATATAGCTGGCGATTGTGGCGGGCATGGGCACGTCGCACAGCTGGACATGGCCAATCCATGCCGGATCGAGCGCGCGCAGGTCATCCAGGGTCGTTCCCGAACGGAAGAAATGCATCGTGTCGATCAGCAGGGCGAAGTGCGGCGATGCGACATGGCGGGCGACGTCCACCGCTGCGGCAAGATTGCGCAGAACCCCGGCGCCCACTTCCGTAGTGGCCAAAAGGCCGCGTTCGCCCGCCTGCTCGGCCAATTCGGCAAAGTGGTCCTGCGTGCGCGCCATGTCCTTGTCGAGGCTGACCGCGCAGATCGCCCGGGCGCCCATTTCAGCAGCAATGTCCAGCAGGGGTGCCATGGCGCCCGGCGCGGTGTCCGCCATCAGGGCAAAGCCTTCGAGCAGCGAAAGCTGCACGCCATGGGCGGCCAGAGCCGCGCGGACTTCGCGTTGCAGTGCCGGATCGTCACGAAGCACGAATTCCGGGTAGGGTGCCAGCCGGTTCGCCGACCGTGAGAGGTTCAGCGAGACATGACCGCAGCCCAGTTCACTGGCGATCCGGATGAATTCGGCCGGTGGCTGTCCGAAGGCGCTGAGGCACTCCAGACCGAGCCGGTCCATGGTTCAGGCCGTCAGGTTGGGGAACGAAGGCTGCCCATCCAGCGACGGATCCCACCACAGGTATTCGGTATAGTGCCCCAGCCGGTGCCGCGTATCGACATAGCAGAAGGCGACTTTCACATCGGCATCCGGTTCGGGCGGGAACAGGAAGGCGAATTCGTCGCCGCTTTCCTTCACCTCGTCCAGCAGCTTCAGCCATTCGGCGTGCTCGCCCGGCACGGCGATGGCGATGTGGTGGAAGTTGATCAGTTCCGCGTCCAGATCAACCGCATCGGTATAGACATGGATCGGCCCGGACACCGGCTGGATATATTCGAACTGGTGCCGCCCGATATTGGCGATGGCGGCACGGACCGAAAGCTGCTGCACAGTGCCATAGGACAGCACGGGGATCGTCGATTCCGAAATGTGGAAGTGATCGATCCCCAGCTTGTCGCGCGCGTGTTCTACTGCGGCCTCAAGGTCGCGGGTGATGTAGCTCAGCTGGCAAAGCTGGGCATAGCGCGCGCCAATTGTCATCGTTCTCTCCATCTCCCTGCTTGTTTCGCAGGGTTGAATAGGCATCCGGTCAGGTCAAGCTTTTCACCGGAATGTCGTATGTTTCGATATAATTCTTGAAGCGTTCGCGCACGCCTTCGGCGGTCAGGCCGAATTCGGCAAGGTCGTATTCGTGCTTGCCGTGCTTGCCCTTGGGATTGTTGTCCAGATAGGAGTGCATGGCCTTTTCGGCTTCATCGGTAAGCGGTTCGTCGAACGCATCATAGATGCCGCGGACGGTGCCGATAGGGTCGCGGACAGTGTCGATGTACTGCACGTCATGGATCGACTTTTCGCCATGCTTTGCCTTGAAGGCGATGGCCCGGTCGATCATGATCTGGAACGTTTCGCTGAAGCTTTCGCCGATGCCCTTCAGGTCCACGTCGTCGCTGTAGATCTGGCGGACGTATTTGATCAGGCTGCAGGCCGATCCCACGACCTCTGCCGGATCGCGATGGGTCATCACCAGCTGCGCATCGGGGTAAACTTCCGTCAGGGCATCAAGGTACAGCGGGTGCCACGGGTTCTTCAGCGTCCAGCGGCCGCCGACATAGGTCTGCAGCGCCTGCAGCACGCGCTTGTGAAAGCGGAAGGCGGGCCGATAATCTGCCTCGTGCAGGAACCAGTTGCGGTAGCCGGGAATGTCGGCCTGCGATTCATAAACCTGTGACGTGAACGAGGGCGTCATCAGGAACTGGCACTCGGTGGGGCTGTCTGCCTCTTCATAATGGATCGCGGCGATATGCGGCATGTACTGCAACGCCATCTGCGTCTTGGCCTGCATCGCATCATAGCGGCGGCCAGCGCTCAGCTCTTCGGCGCGCGCCGGCGGGATCGGGTCATAGGCTTCCCAGCGCAGGAAGCTGCGCCGCGCCGGATCCGCATTCAGCAGGTTGATCATCAGCGTCGTGCCGGTGCGCGGCAGGCCAAAGACGAACATCGGCTTTTCGATCGGCGCGTCGAGAAGTTCGGGGTGATCCTTCAACCAGCCTTCGATCTTCATGCGCACGCCCATGTAGGTCGCAAGGTCGGCATGGGCCATCTGCGAACCGCGTTCGGTAAAGCGCGCCTCAGTGGCATAGGAGGTCAGCAACCGTTGCAGTCCGTCCAGCACGGCGGGGTCGCCAATGTCGGTCAGGCCCGTCTGGGCAGAGGCGGCAGAGATAACTTCTTCGACAGTCATGTTGCATTTTCCCGTTGCAAGCGGCGTTGTCATGGTATCAATATCGGGAGGATTGCAAGGGCACTGGTGCACCCCCATCGCATGGGGAACGCTTCATGGCCCGGATTCGATATAAAGACCGAGAGGACAAGATGCGCATTGAACCCCATCCCATCAGTGGCGCGGTCTATGAAGGCATCGGCGACGGACTCGTCCGCGTTGAAGACAAGGCCAAGGGCAAATCGGGCGTGTTCCGTTTCGACGGGACCTGGATAGAGGGCGACCTTACCTACGCCGATCCGCACATGCTGATGTATATCGGCGGGCCAGACCTGCCGCCCGGCCGCGACATCTTCTGGTCGTTCCTGCCGCCGCTGGAAGATGACATTCCAGAGGTTACGGCCACTTCGGCCCGGCAGGTGGGCGAAAATGCGCAGCAGCGGCCCAAGATCATCGCGCCCTATGTGGGCGATCCGGGCGTGGAAACGCCTGAGGGCATGCGCTCTGCATCGCACATTCCGCTGGAATTCTTCGTCGACAACGACCGCAAGCCGGACAAGGTGCCGCCGGTCTTCAAGAAAAGCTCACCCGTGCCCGGTGGGCCTGAAAAGGTCCCTGTCGCCCGCTATCATGACAAGCGGTTTCACGACCTTGAAGTGGAGCATATCTGGAAGAAGGACTGGCAGCTCGTCTGCAGGGAAGACGATATTCCCGAAGCGGGCGACTACCACCTGTATGAGATTGCCCATCTCCAGTTCCTTGTCGTGCGGCAGAAGGATGGGGGAATTCACGCCTATCCCAACGCCTGTCTCCACCGCGGCCGGCAGCTGCGCGAATGCCACGGCAAAAAAGCCACCGAATTCCGCTGCCCCTATCACGGCTGGACGTGGAACATCGACGGTTCGATGAAGCTGATGACCGGCGAATGGGACTTCCCCGGCGTTCGCGAGGATGTGTCCAGCCTGCCGCAGGCCAAGGTTTCCACATGGGCCGGCTTTGTCTTCATCAATCCCGATCCCGACGCGATCAGCCTTGAAGAATTCATGGGCCCCGAGATGATCGAGCATTACGCGAAGATCAAACTGCAGAACCGCTACAAGCAGGCCGATGTGGTCAAGGTGATCCGCGCCAACTGGAAGGTCGCGCAAGAGGCGTTCCAGGAAGGCTGGCACAGCATGGCCACCCACCCGCAGCTGCTGTTGCAGGGCGGCGACCTGGCCGATCTGCGCTTTGACGTGTTCGGCAATTTCGCGCGGCTTGGCCATGCCGGGGTCAGCGGCTCAAGCCCCCATCGCGGCATCCTCGTCGCCCAGGAACAGGCGCTTGAGAACTGGCGCATGATGGCGGACTTCTACCGCGAATACCTGCGCGGCCTGATCGGCGACGAGGTTGAGGACTATTCCGACGCCGAACTGAACGAGCAGACCTTCAACAACCTGTTCCCCAATTTCAGCCCGTGGGGCGGCTGGGGCAGGATCGTCTATCGCTTCCGCCCGAATGGCGACAATCCCGACGAATGCCTGATGCAGGCGATGCTGCTGGCCCCCTGGCCCGAGGGCAAGCCCAAGCCGCCGCCAAAACCGCAGCGCTTGCTTGGCGCTGACGACCACTGGACAGAAGCCGTGGAACTGGGCGGTCTTGCCAAGATATTCGAGCAGGACTGCGGCAATATCCCGCAGGTACACAAGGGCCTGAAAACCAAGCAGCCGCCCTATGTGTGGGTATCGGGCTATCAGGAATCGATCATCCGCAACTGGCACCATACCTATGAAAAGCGGCTTGGTCTGGAGGCGGGTGAGTGATGGGAAAAATGCCTCTCGTGTCCCCCCGCCGTCATGCTGAACTTGGTTCAGCATCCATCGTGCCGCCGCAACGGGAGGTGGAGGCCGAGACATGGACCCTGAACCAAGTTCAGGGTGACGAAGTCGTGCGTGAGGTGCAGCAGTGAATCCCGACCATCGTTTTCTCGAAGACCTGACACCCACTTCAACCCGCGTCGATCCGGCCATCGTGGTCGAAAATCCGGACGGCGCGAGCTGGGATGCGGATTGCGACGTGTTGGTCGTCGGCGTGGGCATGGCCGGCGTCTGCGCTGCGCTGCGCACCTCGGAGGACCCGGGCCTTTCCGTAATCGCAATCGACCGCGGTGAGGGCGGCGGGGCGAGCAAGCTTTCGGGTGGTGTCGTCTATATGGGCGGCGGCACCCGGGCGCAGAAGGAAGCGGGGATAGAGGATACGCCGGAAAACATGGCGGAATACCTCGTCTTTGAAACCGGCAATATCGTCCGCTTCGATACGGTGCAGCGTTTTGCTCGTGCCAGTACCAAGTTTCAGGACTGGCTGGAAAAATACGGCGCCCGCTTTGGCGGTCCGGCGACAGATGAAAAGACATCGTACCCCAACGATGCCTCGCTCTATTATTCGGGCAACGAACTTACGGTACCCGGCCGCGCCCGCGCCACGCCAGCGCCGCGCGGCCACCGGGCCAAGCCTGCCAAGGGTGGGGAGCCGACTGAGCTTTCCGGCCAGTACCTGCTGCCGCCGTTGATCGAATCCATGGAAAAGCAGCCCAACGTCCGCTTCTTCCGCCAGACCCGCGCGACGCGGATGATCGTTGATGGCGATGGCGCGGTGATCGGGCTTGAGGTGCAGCGCATCGCGCCGGGCTTCAAGACATGGCAACATGCGAAATTCATGTCGCTGGCGAACAACATCATCGTTTCCGCGCTGGGCCTTGGGGGCAAGCTGATGTCGGGCATCACCGGCCTGGAAACCCACGCGAAGCCCATGCGCATCCGTGTGCGCAAGGGCGTGGTGCTGTCGGCCGGCGGCTTTACCTATAACCGCGAAATGATGGCCAAGACGGCGCCCGATTACTTGGGCTCCTATCCTCTGGGCACCATTGCCGACGATGGCTCGGGCATCAAGCTGGGCATGACAGTGGGTGCGAAGACCGATCTGCTGGACCGTATCTCTGCCTGGAAATTCCTCTATGGCCCGGAAAACTGGGTGAAAAGCTGCTCTGTCGGACCCGATGGCGAACGTCTGGTGGGCGAGGAATATTACGGCGCCCGTACCGGCGAGGCCGTGTTCAGCCATGGCGGCGGGCATGGCTGGCTCATCATGGATCAGCCGCTGCAGGACATCGTCAATGCCGAGATCGACGGCATGAAGAAGCTGTTCTTCCAGAAGGTGCAGTTCAAGGCGATCCGCAACGATTACACCGTCAGCGCCCCGACGCTGGAGGAGCTGGCGGCCAAGATCGGCGTGCCCGCAGAGCGTCTGGTTGCCACGCTCCAGACCTATAATGCCAACATCGACAAGGGCGAACCCGATCCGCTGGGCAAGTCGGAGAAGTATCGCCGCAAGATCGATACGGGCCCGTTCTATGCGCAGGACATCGGCGAAGGGCTGAAGCTTTCGCCCATTCCCGCGCTGACCATGGGCGGGCTGGCCGTGGATGAGGATACCGGCGAAGTGCTGTCGGGCGATGGCGGCGTAGTGAAGGGGCTGTATGCCGCCGGACGGACCGCCGTTGGCATCTGCTCGCACTACTATGTCAGTGGCCTGTCGCTGGGCGATTGCGTGTGGTCCGGAATCCGGGCGGCGGAAACGATCAAGGGCAATGGCGGCGTAGCGGCACTGGGCTGAGGGAGTGCGCGGTGGACCTGAGGCGGGTTGAAGGATAGGTCTTGCCGATGGATGCACCTGTCTCCCGCTCTGAACCGCGCCGCAACAAGGGTTTCGAAGAAACCCACCGCGAATTGATTGAAACGGCTGTGCGGCTGATTTCTGAAAAGGGGGCCGATGCGCTCTCTATTGCCGCGTTGGCGCGGGCCATGGGGATCAACCGCACGACGGTCTATTACCACTTCGACAGCCGCGAAGCCCTGCTCAGTGCCGTTAGCAGCTGGGCGACCGAAGAGCTGGCGAAGGGCATGGACGTCAATGCCTCGCGGCCAGAGCGCGCCGGCCATATCAGCCGTTTCGTCCTGGAAAACCCTGAGCTTATCCGGCTGTGGATCAACGGCTTTGTCGATGGCGGCGACGTTCGCGACAGCTATTCACCCTGGGACGAACTCGTCGCGGGCATGGCACAAAGCTTTCGCGACATGGGCGAAGATATCGATGCCGAAATCTACTGCGTGATGCTGCTCAGCTCTGCGATCATCGGGCCACGCGTTTACAAGACGGGCATCCGGCAAGGTGAAGATACCGACAGCATTATCGCCCGCTTCGTGAAGGAGCATCAGCGCGTCTTGCGACGCGATGGTCTGATCAAGGATGGCGAGTAATTTCGACACATGTGTTGAAATAGTTGCCGCGTGGGTTTATGATTGCCGCAAATGGAGGAATGCCATGGCCAATACGCTACCCGCAGGTTTCGAAACGCTGGAGCCTTTCGTAGACCGCTTTGCCGTGTCGGGCACCGCGAACCGGGCGGCCCGCCGTTCGGAAACCAGTGAGGAAGAGCGCAAGGCCTTCTTCGAGGCGGCGAAGGACCTTGTCGCCCCGGCGCTCGATCTGTTGGACACAAAGCCTCTGGATCGGCTGGATGATGCAGAGCAGCGGCTGATGGATCTGGCGCTGACCTTTGCGCATGTTGCGCTGGCAGTGGAAGTGCAGGGTCCGGACGAAGCGCGCCATGCCGAACTGCGCCAGCACATGCGGATCACGCGCTCTCCGGCAGACGCGCAGGCCTGACGGAGGCGTTCGCACTGGAAGCGCGCGGCTTACCGCCGCTGTTCCACCTTCACGCCGCCGAACATCATGGCTTCGGCTGGCCCTTTCAGGACATATTCCGGGAAGATCGGCGCGATCTGGCTCGCCTCGTCAAGCCGGGCGATATGTTCTGCCGACAGGTCCAGGTCCAGCGCGCCAAGGTTGTCGTCAAGCTGCGCCATGGTGCGGACGCCCAGCACGGGTGAGCAGACCGCAGGCTTGGCCAGCAGCCAGGCAATGGCCACCTGCGCCGATGACCTGCCGATTTCCCGTGCGACATCGCCCACCGCCTCGGCCACGGTAAGGTTCTTTTCACTCAGCCGGCCGGTCATCACGTTCTGGCCCTTGCGCGACGACGTATCGACTGCGGCCGTCAGGTCGGCCTTCGAATATTTGCCCGAAAGCACGCCGCCGCCCAGTGGAGACCACGGGCACACGCCCATGCCCATTTCCTGCGCCATGGGGATCAGTTCATGTTCGACCGTGCGTTCGGTCAGGCTGTAGGAAATCTGCAGCGCGCAGAATGGGGTCCAGCCGCGCACCTCTGCAATCGCCTGCATGCGGGAAGCCTGCCAGGCGGGCGTGTCCGACAGGGCCGTGTAGAGCACTTTGCCGCTGCGCACGAGGTCATCGAAAGCGCGCAGGATCTCTTCCACCGGCGTGCGAAAGTCCCACATGTGGAGATAGAGCAGGTCGATATAGTCCGTGCCCAGCCGGCGTAGGCTGTCTTCGACTGACCGCACCATGTTCTTGCGCTGGTTGCCCGCCGCATTCGGATCGCCGGGCCGGGTGGTCAGCGAATATTTGGTCGAGATCACGATGGGGTCGCGGCGGCCTTTCAGCAGCGTGCCCAGCACCACCTCGGACTGGCCCATCTGGCCATAGAAGTTGGCCGTGTCGATGAAGTTGCCGCCCTTGTCGATGTAGCTGTCGACCATCTGCCCGGCCTCTTCGTCAGAGCTACCCCAGGCTCCCGGTCCGACCCCGAAGGTCATGGTGCCAAGGCAGAGCGGCGATACGCGCAGGCCGGAACGGCCGAGCAGGCGGTAATCGTCAAGTTGGCGGGGCATCCTGATTCTCCGGTTTATCCGCCGCCGTTGTGTCGCGCGCGCACCCGCCTGTCGACATGCGGGTGCGCGGCTTTGCCAGCTCAGGCAAATGGGCCTGCCCGTATCCGGTTCGCCTAGGCCACCAGTGCGGCTTCGACGGCGATGCGGATCGCGTCAGACGTGTGATTGGCGCCCATCTTGGTCAGCAGGTTCGCCCGGTGGATTTCCACGGTGCGCGGGCTGATCGCAAGCTGTTCGCCGATCAGCCGGTTCGACAGCCCGCCAGCAATCCCTTGCAGAACCTCACGCTCGCGGCGGGAGAGCTTTTCCACGTGCCGACGCGCGCGGACTTCGCGCAGTTTCAGGCTGCCTATGGTCGATCGGCTGGCTTCGGCAGCGGCATAGGCGCCTTTTATCGTGGCGGCATCGAAGGGCCATTCGATATAGTCGACTGCCCCGCCCAGAATAGCCTTCACCACCCCATGCGTCGAAGGCTGGTCCGAGAAGCCGATCACTGGCAGCCACTGCGCGGAAATGGCCATGCGCCGCAGCAGCATCGCAATTGCATCGTGGCGATCTTCCAGAAGGACGATACCCGTTTGCGGCCAGTGCACGGCAAATTCGTCAATGTCCTCGAAAGGCTCGACATGAAAGCCGTTGGCGGACAGCGCGTGGCTGATCGCCGCGCGGCGCCGGACGTTGTTATCGATAAGTTTCAGTTGCTTGTTCGGTCCCATCGTAACCCCCTGTGACTGCACCTAGGGAGTTATGCGGGGATGGGCCGGGCAAAGCGCGCGCCGTTAGGTCCGATGCGGATGCACAATGGATTATCGCGGGTGAACGCACCGTTATGGAGTTTGTTGGCCCGCAGAAGCGATTGCTCCGGCAATTTCGGTGAAGTCCCGGCGAATGCCGGCCACCTGATCTGCGTTAAAATCCAATGCATTATCGATCATCGCCCGGCGGGTTGATTGGTAAAACTGGCGCAGGGCGTCGGCCATGGTGTCCGATCCGGTAACGCCAATCTGCAGCGCCGTGACGGCCGCCAGCGCCCGCGTGATGGCCTTGCTCTTGGCATGATTATCCGCATTCTCATGCGCGAAGCCGGCGCTGCCCAGTGCCGAGATGATCTGCTCATAACAAAGCGCGACGAGGGCACTTGCATCGGCGACAGCGACGCGCGCATCGAAATCCACGCGGCGATAGGCCTCTGCCGGAGTGCACAGGACCAGCATCCTAGTCGCGCCGCGCGTTCCAGGCGTCGATCTGGTTTTGCAGGAAGGCAAGGGTGGACTTCGACGCACCGACACGGCTGTCGACAGCGGCAAAGCGCTTCACCAGTTGCGTCCGCAGCGCATCCTGCCGATCGGCGATTTTGGTCTGGTCCTCCATCAGCTGGGCCTTGATCTCGCCGTAACGCCCGACCGAGCCGGCCAGCGTGCCCGGATCCGATGCCCGGCTGGCCTTTCGGGCGATGCCGTCGATCGTGGCGTAGACGCCGTAGAGCCCATTGGTGAACATGGCGGCGGCGCCTTGCGGATCGGTTCGCAACGTCGCGGAAAGCCGCCGCGTGTCTAGAGCGAAGCTGCCGTCGCGCTGGGTGGAAAGGCCAAGGTCGGCAAGAGTGCGGGGCGTGCTCGCGGGGGCATTGGGCATCACGACGGTGCCGGCCAGCATGGCAAAGGTCTGTTTCAGCTGCCGTGCGCCGCTGTCGCGGTTGAGGTCGCCGGTCAACGGATCGGTAGCGCCGCGCATCTCGCCAGCGATCTCGTTCAGCGCAGCGGCAAGGTCTTGCATGGCTGCGGTGATCGCAGCGGTGGGGTTGGCGAAATCGATGCGCGTAGGGGCTCCGGCATTGGTGCCGGTCAGGGTGAGGGTTACACCCGGAATGGCATTGACCACACTGTTCGACGGGGCTGTCATGGCAAGACCGTCCAGCGTGAACGCCGCATCGCTGGCGCTGGAAAGCAGGCGACCTGCCGGGCCGCTGGCGGGGTGCCAGGCAAGATTGGACAGGCCGGGATCGCCCGGCGTTTCGCTCGCTTCAAGGGTGAAGCCGCTGGCGGCGCCCTCCGGCCCCTTCAGCACCAGCCGCGCTCCGTCGGCGGAATTGGCGACATAGGCGGTAACGCCGGCCCCTGACGCATTGATGGCGCTGGCGACGTCGGAAAGAGTGGCGCCGCTGGGGATGGTCAGCGAAACCGGCGTGCGCGCGGTGTCTTCGGTAAAGCCGGCGCCGGCCACTGTGCCAAAGCGCAGCGTCAGCGTGCCGGAGCCGACCGGCGCGGCCCCAGCGGTATAGGCTGGGCTCGACAGTACCTGCCCGGAGGCCAGTGCGGAAACTTCCAGCGAATAGCTTCCCGGCGCAGGCACGCTGCCCGAAAGCGCGGCCCGTGCGACGGCTCCGTTTGCCACTTCGGGCCGGGGGGCAAGATCCCCCACCCGCACCCGTTCGCCCAGCGAAGTGGCGAGGCTCTGGATCATGTTCTTGAGGTTGGAGGCGGCCGAAATCTGGCGATCGAGGGTTTCCGATCGCTCCGTCAGCCGCTCCATCCTGCCGGCGAACTGCGCCTGCGCAAGGCTGGTGGCCAGTGCGGCCATGTCGATGCCGCTGCCTCCGCCAAGCGCGGTGATGAGTGATGCGGTGGTCGATGTGGTGATGCTGGAAGTTGTCATGCCTTTCAGGACGGCAGGCACTTTGCGCGATTAAGCGTGCCGCGCGGGATCGAGCCGCCCTTCGGCGTCAAAGCGCAGCGCGAC
>Ga0233365_1000420_pt1 | contig 19828 bp, 20 predicted proteins | sample ElkDunMinimDraft_27_FD_191535 | JGI IMG/M metagenome (GOLD analysis project Ga0233365, IMG submission 191535) | Fecal eukaryotic communites from dung pellets of Tule Elk in California, USA - Elk Dung C36 | ecosystem: Host-associated > Mammals > Digestive system > Large intestine > Fecal | place...
ATGGAGACGTTCTCATTGTGCTTCGTCTAGGTAGGAGGGATCGTGGGTCGTGTGGATTATGACTATGTAAGTGAGGAGCTGGAGGCGCGGGCGGCTATGGCCGATGCGTTGGCTCGGTGGGACGAGGCGGTGGATTCCGATGTGGTTGCGGAGGTTTCTTGGTCGTTTACGGATGCTGGATTGGTGGAGGGGGGAGGTGCGGTCAGTGCTGTTACCGCTGATGCGGTGCGGGAGATGCTGGAGCGGCTTGCTTCGCCGGGCTTTCGTTGGCGGGCAGAGGCACTGGTGTGTCTGTCGTGTTTCGGTCTTGTTGTTGGTGTGTGGCGGAACATGGCCATCGGCTCGAGCAGCCCTGGGTATCGAATGAAGGCGGAGTGGGAGGACCGGGTTGAGGAGCGGTTGGCTCAGGGGGTGGCCATGTTCCGTGAGCTGCTGGGGGATGATGATCCCGAGGTGCGGTCGATGGCCGCTACCACTTTGTCATGTTCTTCTACTGACGCCGACGGAGATTTCAGTCTTCTGAAAGACAGGTTCGCGTCGGAGTCAGTGGAGTTGGCCAGGGCCTGTATGGGCGAGGCCGTGGCCATCCTTGGTCTGCGCAATGCGGATGATGTCGGCATTAAGTCGCGATTGGAGCAGTTCCTGGCGGACACCATGCGAACCGAAACGGATCTGGTGCGATATCGAACTGCTTGGATCTTTACGCGCATATATAAGAACGCATGGTGGGACCAGGCTGCTGAGTGGCGGGCAAACGCCAACGTCGGGGACCGCCAAACGATGTGGCCAAGTGAGGCATGATGCGCTCTCTCAGGAGTGGGGGTTCAAGTCCGCTGTGGCAGCAACCTTGTGCGGGAACATCCGTTTGGGATGACGATGGTTGGTTGGGGGAGGAGCGGGATGACACGACATCCGATACCAGCCGCTACCTGGCCCTCGACGAAGTCACCAACGAGGTCCTCGCCCTGCATGTCCGCACGAGACATCACGGCGTGGTGAACTGAGTGAAGTCTGGTTCGGATCGGCCAGGTTGCTCACCGACTCCACGGGCGCCGCGCTGGACCCGGTGTGGATCTCACAGAAGTTCGAACGATTCCTGATTCGGCGCGCGGAGATCCGCAAGCGGATCCTCGACGACGGCTGGTTTATGCACAACCGGCGACCGACGGGTTATGGGTCTCATGAAGACAGTGCTAAATGGTAATGGTAAGTGTCGAACAGTGCCGTTGACGTGCGGTGATCTTGGGATCGAATGACGCTTGGTGTCGGCCCCGGCCCCGGCGCGGGTTCGGTCGGTTGGTCTGAGCCCACCCCAGGAGGCACTCACAATCCATAACGGTATTTGCGGGGGTGGCTGCGCGGCGATGGGACACCTCTTACCGAGCATCTGGTGCCCAGGGAATTCAAGGGATCACCAGCGGGACCATGCGAACGGTGTTTGTGTATCGCACAACCAATAAGAATGCTGCAATTCACGGTACGAGGGCATCACCCTGCAAACGGTGTGGTGACGTGCTGAGGTACTTCGCCGTCGGCTTCTAGCTGGAGAGGTTGCTACTTTTGTTGCTGCGTCCAGGTAGGAGTAATCGTGGATCGTGTGGTTGATGCAAGCGAGGAGTTGAAGGCGCGGGCGGCTATGGCCGATGCGTTGGCTCGGTGGGACGAGGCGGTGGATTCCGATGTGGTTGCGGTGGTTTCCTGGTCATTTCTGGATGCTGCATATGAGCACGGGGGAAGTGCGGTCAGTGCTGTTACCGCTGATGCGGTGCGGGAGATGCTGGAGCGGCTCGCTTCGCCGGACTATCGCTGGCGCGCCGAGGCACTGGTTTCCCTGTGGTGTTTCGGTTCCGCCGTGGGTGTGTGGCGGGACATGGCCATGCGTTCAGGCAGTCCCGGGCACCAGGTGATGGCGGCGTGGGAGGACCGGGTTGAGGAGCAGTTGGCCCAGGGGGTGACCAGGTTCCGCGAGCTGCTGGGTGATGAGGATCCCGAGGTGCGGTCGGTGGCTGCGTTGGCGCTGTCGTGTTCTTCCACTGACGCCGGCGCAGATTTCGAGCTCCTGAGAGACAGGTTCGGATCGGAACCGGTGAATCTGGCTAAGGCTTGTATGGGTGAGGCTGTGGCGATCCTCGGTGTGCGCCATGTTGGTCTGGGGCCACGGTTGGAGCGGTTCGCTGCGGAGACGATGCGAACCGAAACGGATCTGGTGCGGTATCGAACTGCTGAGGGTTTGAGGCATAGATCATCGCCTGCTTGGTCGGACCGAGCTGCTGAATGGGAGAAGAATGCCAATGTCGGTGACCTCGAGACAAAGTGGCTAAGCGAGGCGTGAGGCGCTCTCGAGGAGTCGTGGTTTAGGTCAGTGCTGGGTGGACGCAGTTGGGGCGGTGTAGTCGATGTTGATGTATTCGGATGGGGCTGGTGCGTACCTTGCCGGTGGGTACGCAAATCCATCCACTTTGATCGTGGCGTTGACTGCTTCGGCCCGGACGTTGTCGAAACAGGCTCCGGTGCGTCTGCCTGAGCGGATGATGCCGGAGTAAGGACCTGGTCTGGGGCTGCGAGTCACGTCGAGGCACGAATCGGGCCATGTCGATCCGTGGGTTGCATAGCGTCCATTTTGTGGGGATGATCAGATCGGACTTGCGGTGAGGCTGGAAAAACGTTGATGGTCGAGTGTCAATTTCTATCTGATCGGTGCCCCTATCAGCGTGCCGAATCCATTTAGATGAGGTGAAACATGAATGACTACTTCCGTTCCGAGCGCCCTTTCGTTATCTGGCAGTATTCGATAACCCACGGCACTCTAGTTTTGCGGAGCCCAAAGTCGGATGGTCGTGGTACTCGTGTCGAGATCGGGTTTGGCGGTGTGAGGCGGATATCTTTGCCGACGAATTTCGACCGGGTGGAGATCACTCGGAAGCCGCTGACTGATCCAGCGTTGCTGGCGGCGTTGGAGCCGTGGAGTAACGAGGGGCTGTCGTACTTCGCGTTTCAGAACGCCGGTGACTATGTAGTGGCGACGACGTTTTCCTGGGTGGAGGATGATGGCGACAGTCATGCGAAGTCGAAGTTCGGTCCGTTGCCGGGCTTGTGGTGATCCGTGCAAATCCGCCAGGAGTGTTGGTTCCGTGAGGGAGTTTATGAAGGAACTGGTCGAGGTCACGGATGACAGTTTGTGTCGGTTTCTTACTTGGTGGTATGGGGAGCCGGACCTGAGTCCTGTCAAGGTTGCGGGCGGGGGCGCGGTTCCTACTGTCCTTGCTGACTGGTCGGCCCTGGTTTCTCAGTGGTCGCGGCCTTTGGTGACGTTCAATCGGCCGGTGGATCTTGAGGAGATCGAGGTCGTCGATGGGATGGCGTGTTTTTGGGATGAGAATCAGGGTTGCTGGCAGTGGGCGTATGAGGTGGGCGAGGATGATCCCTGGGTTTTTGAGCAGCAAGGCCCTGATGATCCATGGTTGCCCACTGATGAACGGCTGTCGGACTTCTTGTTGCACGCGATGGTGGACGAGGCGATCTTTAACACCTCTGAATGCTGGACAGCCGGTAAGGTCGCATCCACGCGGGTACCAGAGATAGTGGACGGTTTGACCCGGCTTCCGTTTGCTTCGTGGCGTTGGTCGTCTCCCGGCGCCACATACTATGCCGGTGAGGACCATCTGGTGCTTGTCACGCCGATGACGGACCGCCATGATGATGGAACATATAGCTGCGAGATTACGGTCGCGTCGCGAGTGCGAGGCATCTTTGAGAGCCTCGGTCTGGCTTCGGACCTGAACTGGCTGAACGCTGAAGCACAAGCCCAGAAGGTCGCAAAGAACGTACCTCCACCATGGTGACCGGCTTGGCCAATGAACCGGGGTCGGGTTCATTCGCCGGAGCTTAAGGACGAGCCCGTGAAAATGGCGCTTGGACCTTAGCTAACGAGACACCACGCAATCAGCTGTCCAGAAAATTCGAAGCCTCTCTCACTCTATAGTGGAGTATCCTATGGCCGTCGATGAGCGGACCAAACGCGTCTTTTAGCGAGGGGTCGCCGCAACTTCGTGCCTATGTGGTGGCGGAGTGCGTTGAGCGGGCGGCGCAGTTCTTTGCCGGTACCCGAGGTGCAGATCCGTCGAGGGCTGACGATGTCGCCACTGTGGTGGAGGCTTTGGATGCGTTGTGGGATTTCTCGGCTGAGCCGCGGGTGTTCGGGCCGCTTGTAGTGCCCGACTCGGATGTCTAAACGGCTAGCCTGAATAACGAACGTGGTGGGGCGGGCCGGGCTCGAACCGGCGACCGACGGGTTATGAGTCCCATGGAAACAGTGCTAAGTGGTGGCATCCAGTGTCGGATAGTGCCGACAACGTGCGCCCATGCCGGGGTTGAATGCCGATTAGTGTCGTCCCGGGGTCCCCCATGACGGTTCGTCTGGGGCCACCCCCGGGTACACCAGAGAACCATAATGGACTTATGTGCAGCATGCGTGGTCGCGCACTCGGAGTTCGAGGCCGCCCTTGCAGATGACGAGGATGACCCTTATTTGTTGCTCGGGGTGAGAGCGTCGAATGGGGATGAATCCGAGTGCGTTCAGACGCATCTTTCGGTGCTGCCGGTTTGGCATTCGATCAAGTCGGTTATGCCGGCGACGTCAAACACGAGGTCCCAGAATGCGGCATCGCCTTGGGCCCGCGAACCTGAAAGGGCGCTCGACCACTCCAATCCCGGTGCCGTCGACACCGACTACCGCGTCATACTCCAGCCATTCAGCCACCAGGACTGATCAACAGGGAGGTGGCCGATCGAGGCGCATCGCCCGATCGGTCACCCCGATCTGCCTCACCCGTTTCTACGAGCCAGAGCCATGGTCAGCCATCGCGACACCGATGCGTCATCCAATTCGGGCACTTCGCTGATCCACCGCGCCTCGGTCAACTCCGACGACAGGCGCACCACAACCCACTGGGGGCTGCGGTGAGGATCGTCAGCCTGTCACGTTCACCCTCCAACGTGGGAACCAACCGGTCAAGGATGCGGCAATCGCGCCGAGCGTCATGCCGAGTTCCTCCGCGGCCTCCAAAGCGCCGGCCTCGTGCGGTGTATCCCGACCAGGGCGTTAACCCCCGCTGAGAAAGCGGCACCGAACAAAGCCGCGCCACCAACATCCCTCACGATATTACTGCAATCACATCACATAGGACAAACATATCGAAGTAGATCAAGAAGGATAGATGTTCACCTCGAAGGCTGCCGGAATACTCGACAGAAATGAAATCGCGTCCAACTCGATCACAAAACTGGGGCCCGTGGGATCGTCGTCGCTGGCGTAGATAACCGCACCAAGCAACACGTCACTCCCAAGCGCTACGACCTCCTTGAGTCCGCTCTCCACGCCCCTGATACGCGAGATCATTCTTTCTACCAAATCGGTAACGTACGAACCTGAATCTCCCAACTCAAACAATTTCCAACGGTGAGTTGCTGACGGACGCTTCCAAATCGCGTCCGGACGGATTTCTCCCTTAGCAAGGGCTGCATCCGGTTTCATCCCAACCACCCGAGTAATCTCCGCAGGGGTCAAGGCATCACCGTATATTGTAAACTCGACGTATCTCGACGACACGCGTGCCAATTGGGTAACCTCTTTGCATATGTAGGGATTGGCTCTCCGCCACCTTGCGGATCAGAAAAATGTACCCTGTACTCGTATCGACATACGCATCAAACTGCGCAATCTTGGTCCCCCTGCCGAGAATGTCCTCCTGAAAACCGTGTTCGTTACCTACAATCTTCTCTAGCTATGATCATTGAGATGGCAATCGCTTCCCAGTCGGATCCCCGAACGCCGAACCGCGAGATTCCATTGCCTCATCAATATGGTTGCCATATGGAAACTTTCGTTATCGAACGGGGGTGCGGCGGGGATCGTCGAGGCGCAGCAGCCTGGCAAACTGTCCAAACTGGGTGCCAACACTCAAGCCACGCCAATAGCATCGATCGTTCAGGCGCTTGTGGACAACTATCGCACCTGGGTGGAGATCCAACTCACGAAGTGCAACCAGGCCATTCCTCTCCACAAGCGAGAGCTTGATCGGCCCGGTTCGGTGACATGACGGCGTCGCATGACGTGTTTGAATTTGTCCCAGCCGTGGCCGAGTTGTTTCTTTGTCGTCGAGGAGATCTTGCCGTTCTTCTGCGGGTAGACCCACAGCTTCCCGGAAGCGTCGACGCCGCAGTGCCGCTAGGCTGGTTGGGTGGATCGATGGGTCGTTGTGGATGAGCGTGAGCTTGGGTGGTTGATCGAAACTTGCGGAGGCGCGAAGTCTTCAAATTCCGGGTTCGGACCTGCGCCTTACCCCGCGGGGCTTTGGATTCTGCATGCCATGTACGAGGTGGGCCCCGACGGGAGCGAGGCACTGCTCCGTAGGCCGAACGACGAAGATGATGACTTCGACGACGAAGACGGGTGGCCTGCTGATCCGGGACGAGGCTGGCGGCGCCTGCGTTGGCGAGAGCTCGCCGAGCGGACCGGAGATCCTGTGGTGGCACAGCACATCGAGCCGCGGTATCGGGTGCCGTCGTTTCGCGCGTTCCCTTCGGTGAAGCAGGGCGATGGCCTCTGGGAGAGGATTCGGTGGCCTGGTGAGGGCAGCTTCGACCGAGAAAGCTTCCACAGCCTGGCGACGATCCTGCGGCGTTTCTCCGGACCGGACACAGACGTCTTCGCCCATCTACACTTCCTCGAAGAACCTCTAGAAGGCCTGCGGGTCCTTCAGGGCCAACTGAAGGATCTGGAGGCCCTCGAGTTTTCGTCGCCGTCCTACAGTCCGGCGAACATATGGTCGGCGGACAGGTCATGGCTGCTGTATACGGACTGGGATCTGTCTGGGACAAAGGTCTACGGGCCTCCCGAGCTGCTGAAGATGATCAACGAGGACGACTTCCTCGAGACGGTGCAGTTGCCACTGGTCAACGGTGAATAGCTGGACTCGCTGCCAGGGACGCTGAGACCTCGGACAAACATGTTGGCAGGACACCGTTTGCATGTCTCATGCCGAGACGGTGCAGCGGTTGATGCGGGTCTGAGGACTTCGTCCATCGGTTCGATCGGGGTGCCGATGGAAGCAGCACATGCCCTGACTCGGGGGTTCGATACTCCAGCGTTGGACGAGCTTGCCGGGACTGAGCGGGATTCGAACCCTGCCGCCGGCCTCGACTTCATTTCCCCACACCTAGGTTCACAAGGGCCTTGACCGCACGTAAGCGGTTCCGGCGGGGCAATCAACCATTGTGGAAATCCGGCGCCATCTCACCGGTTGGATCCTGGCGCGCTAGTCAGCATCGGCGACCGGCGTCGCATCCCAGATGCGCGTGCCAAATACGTCCCAAAATCCACACCTCAACGGCACCGACATCGATGTAATAGCAGGTCAACGACTGTGTAATGGGTTCAAGGGCACTCGCTCGGGGAACGGGTGACAAAACGGACACCAACCGGTCCACGCAAAACAATGAAATACCAGGTCAACCATGGTGGGGCGGGCGGGGCTCGAACCCGCGACCGACGGGTTATGAGTCCGCTGCTCTAACCAGCTGAGCTACCGCCCCTCGCGGCGCCCATATTACCCGTAGTTGTCGGTGGCTCCACGCAGCCCTGTCCACGGGGGTATCGCGCGGCGGGTCCCCGTGGGATGCGTCCCGACCCACTGCTATGTCGAACAAGTGCCGGTGCAAACCGACTGCTCAGCCGGGCAGCTCCAGCAGCACTGTCATCGTGGCGGCTTCGGCTTCGGGCGATTCCGCTGGATGCGCCTGACCGGGTTGTGGCTCAACCTCGGGGAGGCGAGCTTGACGTCGGAATGGCGACCACCGGAGACAGGCCCACTCGAAAGGCCGAGCTCGCCGTCGGACCGAGTCAGCGTTGATACAGGGTGATGCGGTTGCCGGCCGGGTCGTCGATGACCGAGCGGCGGGGGCTGTGATCAGGTTGGTGCGGGGCCAGGATCGAAACCGCTCCGGCCTTCAGTGCGCAGGCGTGGAGTTCGTCGACGTCGTCGACATAGAGCCCGAACCTGATCGGGCCGAAGTCCGGCGCCTCCTCCAGGGTGAGCAGGAAGAATGAGTCGTACTTCAGCATCCCGAACTGGAAGGCGGAGAGGTCGGCTATGAAGTCGACGCCGAAGACTTCGGTGTAGAACCTGACCGAGGTGGACAGTTCAGGGGCGGCTGCCGTGACCTGGACCATCCGAGTTCCTTCCTTGACCTTCATGTCTGATCCCTCCTGAAGGAACTGGCCGACGGAGTCGACCATCTGTGCGACTTGTTTCGCCCGCTCGTTGAGGCGGGCGCGGTGACTTTCCAGTACCGCTGATGAGTCAGGTCCCGCGAGGACCTCGTGAACCTCGGACAGTGGCAGGTCCACCGCGCGCAGCCGCGCGATCGCCATCGCGCGTTCCGCCTGGTCGTCGCGGTAGCGGCGGTAACCGGTGACGGGGTCGACCTGGGCGGGTTCGAGCAGTCCGACCTCGTCGTAGTGACGCAACGCCGGGATCGACAGGCCGGTCCGCAGCGAGAACGCACCGATGGTCAGTAGATCGCGATGACTCATGTCGACCACGTTAGGACCTTCGGTTACCTGAGAGTCAAACCCGTGATCGAGATGTCCCCGCTGACCGACATCCGACGGAGGAATCGTCTATCGATCTGGTCCGTATCACGGGTCGGTCAGGTCACGGTCATCGACTTACTTGCCCTGTGACGGCGGGGTCCAGGTCCGGGCAGAACCGCGAAGGAGACGACCGTGGTGATCGGAAGCGCGGCGCCAGCATGCCGAGCAGGTATCGGTTGTCGAGGGGCTCGTTCCGGACGGGCGACGCCGATTCGACGTCTGCATGTGAGAGGCATACAACCCCGACCGGAAACCGCTGAACTCCGCTCAGCGGACCATTGTGGGCTCGGTCAGGCAACCGGACGCGCGCCGAGCGGGACCGCTCGGCGCTTGAAAGTAGCTCGGTGGTGTGGGGAAGCCCCACACCACCGATTGGTTCTGGTTACGTCTTCGGGGCGTCAGCAGGACTGTCGCGGGCCGTCGTTGTGAGAACCGCCCAGGCCGACCACGGTGAGGTCGTTCATCGCGGTGCCCGAATTGCGGTAGACGTAGCAGGAGTACCGGTGATGGTTGATGACCTCCAGGTGAATGTGGACACCGGCGTCACCGTTGACCTGATAGCACGAGGAATACCGGAACCGGCCGGTGGTGCCCAGTGAGGTCCACGGTCCCACGGTCGCTCCGACGACGATTCCCGCCGGTTTGTTGGTCACGTGCATGACGTCGGCGCGTGCCAGGATGTCGCCGGTCGAGGTGTCACGGGCTTCGAGGCCGATGCGGTAGCCGCCGTCGGCGAGGTTTCCGGTGGCGCAACCGGGCGCCACCGTCACGACGGTGACCGAGACCGGGTTGCCCGCCGAGGTGGTGGAGCCGAACGGGGAGACCACGGTGGCTCCGGGTTCCCGGTAGATGTCGACCGACCAGTCGTTGAGGTATCCCCAGTTGTAGAAGACACGATGGTGGGTCGACGGCGGAGACTGTCCGTATCGGTCCCAGATGGACGATCCCACGATGGGGGAGAAGACGTTGACGGTATGGCCGGAGGCGTGGGCCGCTGCCGCCGGGGCGAACAGGGCGACTCCGGCGGCCATGATGCCGACGGCGATGGTCGTCATGACGACGCGACCGATGTTTCTGAGGTTCATATGACTCCTTGGGCATGGAGGTCTGGGCGGACCGAGGGTATCGGATCTGGGGACCTGCGCATAGCCGTGCGTCGATGGCTTGACTGTCCAATGAGCAGGTGGCACCGCATATCCGGCGATCGGTTAAGACCGTTGCTGGATGCGGAGGTGGGGTATGGTCCGGTCTCTGCCCCTCTATGCCCACAGAGATGTAAGGAGGCGCTTATGCGTCGTGTTCTTCGGGCCGGCCTGGTGCTGCTGTTGGCCGGATTGGCGGTGCTGGTTCCGTTTGGACCGGCTCACGCCAACGCCCTGGTCACGGTTTCGGTTCCGGAAGGTATACCCCTCAACGTTCGGTCGACGCCCAGCGTGAACGGTGGTGTGGTCGGAAGTCTGCCCAACGGCAGTCAGGTGACGATCACCTGTCATACCCGTGGTGACACCGTGCAGGGAATCGGTGGTGCCACCAACATCTGGAACCAGCTTCCCGATGGCGGCTGGGTCACCGACGGTTTCCTGGAGACCGGATCGAACGGCCCGGTGGTGCCCGCCTGCTCAGGTGGCGGCGGTGAGTTCAAACTGCCCTACCCGGCCGGTAGCGCCTACACCATCACTCAGACCCCCGGCAGCGGTTTCTCCCACGATGACGACTACAACCGGCACGCCGTCGACTTCGGAATGCCCACGGGCACACCGATCGTCGCCTCGGCCGGTGGCACCGTCTACTTCGAGGGATGGACCAACGGTGGCGGCATCATGGCGTTGATCGATCACGGCAACAACCGGTGCAGTCAGTACGCGCACCTGAACTCCACGATCATCAACACCGGTGACTGGGTGGCCCAGGGCCAGCAGATCGGAACGTCCGGAGCCACCGGCAACGTCACCGGTCCGCACCTGCACTGGAACATCGTCCACTGCGACAGCCAGCTCAGCCGAGAGATCCCCAACTCGGTGGAGTCCGGCACGAACTATCCGACCGGTACCGCACCGGTCAGTCAGAACGGCTAGCGCCGTCGGCTTACCCCGCGTTCCCGTACCCGGCAGATACGGGAGCGCGGGGGAGCCCGGCCCGAACGACGCCCCGGCCTGAACGACGCGTCCGGATCACTCCTCGACGGGGCGTTGCCAGGGGGCCAGCAGCGTCTCGGTCATGCTTCCGTCGACGAACAGTTGCTCCCATCCGCCGCCGCCCTTGAAGGTAGGCACCCACTGACGCGCCATCAGGTCGTGCAGTCCCTTGTCGTCGCGCAGGAACCGTTGCAGGTCTTGATAACCGTCCATCGAGTCGAGGTGGATGAGGGTGTGCAGCCGATCCTGGCGGCCCCACATCTCCTCGTACAGGAAGGCGCTGGCGCGTCCGGCGAGCGCCTCGGTCAGGTATGACGCCCACTCGTAGTTGAACAGCCGCGCCTCCTCACGCAACGCGTACTGGGCCTGCACGACGCGGTGCACGGTGACCCCGGAGTTGCCCGAGTGCAGCAGTCGGTCGGCGGGCAGCGTGGTCTGGTGCTGCGCCGACGGTTGGAACGTCTGGTGGTCGTCGTCGCCGTGGCCCACACCGTGCTGCGGGCACATGATGGTCTCCTGGATGCTGCCCTCGATGAACATGCGCTCCCAACCGCCACCGCCCTTGGCCGGTAGCCGGTCCATATCGGCGATCTCCTGCCAGCGCGCGTCGTGGTCGACCATGTCCAGCAGTCGCTGATAGTCGTTGGGCTGCTTCAGATGCAGCAACCAGTGGAGCCGGTTGTAGGTGCCGAGTAGTTCCTCGTAGAGGAAGACGGTGACGTAGCCGGCGTGGTTGGGGTTGATGAACTTGACGAGTTCGGAGGCGAAGGCGAGGCCCTCGCTGCGGAACTCGTACTTGATGAGGCCGGAGCGGTGAATGAGGAAACCGGCGTTGGCCGAATGCAGCAGTTGATCGTCCGGTACGGGAGCCTGAGTGCCCGCCGGGCGGAACAGAGGCGTCGCGGCGGGGGAGCTGTGGGGTGACATCGAGGTCCTTTCGCTGGGTCCCGGGTTTGTCAGCATGAACCGCGCGCACTCGACTGGTTAGTCAATAGTGCGCATGAGGGGTTCGGGTTCGGTTGGACGTTGCCGGGGTATGACGGGGTCGCGTTCGGCCGATCGGGGTGCCGGCAACTGGTTCTCGGCCAACAGATAGCCCGTCCACGGATGATCGGGATTACTGAGGACTGTCGCGGTCGGACCCTGCTCGCACAGTTGGCCGTCGTTGAGAACCAGTGTGCGGCCGGCCATCTGGGAGATGACTCCCAGATCGTGGGTGATCAGCAGGATCGCCAGGGACATGTCGGTGCGGATTCGGTCGACCAGCGCCAGAATCTCCTGCTGGACGTGAACATCCAGATTGGAGGTCATCTCGTCGCAGAGGAGGACGTCGGGGCGGCACGCCAGGGCCCGGGCGATCGCGACGCGTTGGATTTGGCCGCCAGACAGTTGACCGGGTCGCCGTTCGAGGACGTCACCGGGCAGCCGCACCAGGTCGACCAGTCGTTCCACTTCGGAGGCGAGCTCGGTCCCGGTGTGGCCGTGGAAGGCTCGCAGCGGCGCGCCGATCGAGGCGCGCACCGTGTGCCGGGGATTGAGCGAGCCGGTGGCGTCCTGCGGTACCAACTGAATCCTGGACCGTTGGGACATCGGCCGGTCGCGCATTCGCTTGGCGATGGGATCGCCGTCGATGCGGATATCTCCGGTGAAGTCGGGGTGGACGCCGTATATGGACCGGGCGACCGTCGTCTTGCCGCCGCCGGATTCGCCGAGCAGGGCGACACACTCACCCCGGTGAACCGCCAGGCTCAAACCGGCGATGACCGGGACGCGGGACTTGCCCCTGCCGTGGAACGCGTGCAGGTCGGTGACCGACAACGCCACCGCTGTGGACGTTTCCGGCTCGGTCGCCGTGGCGTCCAGGCGGGGGATCGCGTCGATGAGCTGCCGAGTGTAGGTTTCGGACGGTTCGGACAGGACGGTTCGTACCGGCCCGGACTCGACGATGCGGCCGGTCCGCATGACGGCCAGGTCGTCGACCATTCGGGACGCGGCCGACAGATTGTGCGTGATGAAGATCAGGCCGAGTCGTCGTGACCGCACCAGGTCGTCCACCAGTTCCAGCACCAGGTTCTGCGCGAGGATGTCCAGGCCGGTGGTCGGTTCGTCCAGCACGATCACGGTGGGGTCGGTGGCGATGACCCTGGCCAACGCGAGCCGTTGCCGCTGTCCCCCGGACAGCTCATGCGGGTAACGCCGGGCGAAGTGATCGGTGTGCGGCAACCCGACCTCCCGCAGGCGCCGCCTCACCGCGTCGGTCGACTTGTCGCGCGCCAGCTCGGTCAGTTGACGACGCACCCGCATCGTCGGAGTCAGGGTGCTGGCCGGATCCTGTGGCAGGTAGGCGATCCGGCGGCTTCGGAACCGGCGCAACTCTCGCCCGCGAAGCGCCATCACGTCCTCGCCCTCGTAGCGCACCTCGCCGGTGTGGTGCAGGCCCGGCGAGACGGCACCCAGCAGAGCCTGCGCCAGTGTCGTCTTCCCGGAGCCGGATTCGCCCACTATCCCCAATCGGCCGCCGACGGGAAGCGTCACGTTGACGTGGTCCAGGATCGGCCGCCCTCGACTGTCGCTGATGGTGAGGTCCTCGACGGTGATCACGGTGCCATCCTTTCGGCGAGTCGGTCGAGCGACAGGTTCGCCGAGACGGCCAGCACCGCCAGCAGGATCGCCGGAACCAGGACACCCCACGGGGACAGCGCCATGCCTTCGAAGTTCTGATTGACCATGGCGCCCCAATTGGCCTGGCCCGAGTCGAACCCGAGGAATCCGGTGACCGCGGTCAGCGTGATCGCGATGGCGAGTCGGGTGCCCGCGTCGGCGATGATGGGACCGATGATGTTGGGCAGGATCTCGCGGCGGACCACGGTGACCGTTCCCGCGCCCAGGCCGATGGCCTGTTCGACGTAGCCGCTGTTCATCGCTTGAAGTGTCGCGGCTCTGGCCAGCCGTGAGACGAACGGGACGCTGGCGATCAGGATCGCGACGATGAGGGTTCCGGCGTGGTTGCCCCAACTGTGCAGCAGGAGCAGCAGCACCAGAATGGCCGGTATCGCCAGCGCGATCGTGTCGAGGCGGGACACCACGGCGTCCACGGTTCCACCGAGGAACGCCGCGAACATGCCGGTCGCGGTTCCGATGAGGACAGTCAGAGTGACCGCGACCAGCGGTACCACCACGAGGGGTCGGCCACCTGCCAGCGTCTGTTGCCAGACGTCGCGGCCGGCGTGATCGGTGCCGAGCCAATGCTCACCGGTCGGCGCGCCGTAGGGAAGGTCGATGATCGACAGTGGATCGCCGGAGACCAGCCACGGCCCGGCCACCGCGATGAGCGCGACGACCAGGCCCGGTACCAGGGCCAGAGCCCGCAGATGCCGGGTCATGACGGCCGCACCCGACGCTTGGGATCGACCAGGGTTCCGATGAGGTCGGCCGTCAGGAACGCCAGGACGATGATCATCGCCAGCAGGATGCCCACCCCCTCCAGGACGGCGAGGTCGTGGTTGCGAACGGCGCTGATGAGCACCTCCGAGAGTCCGGGGTAGTTGAAGACCCGTTCGATGACGGTCGTGCTGCCGAAGAGTCCGCTGATCAGCCACGCGAACACCTGCGCGGTGGCCGGGACGGTCGCGGGCAGCAGGTGGCGCCACACGACGAGCGGTTCGGGTAGTCCGGCCAGCCGGGCCGCGCGAACGTTGGGCGCGGTGTTGGCGTCGGCCACGGCGGCCCGGATGAGCCGCCCGGCCCAGGCGATGCCGAAGCTGGCGAGCGCGATCACCGGCAGCACGAGGATCGCCGGACGGTCCAGTGGGGAGCCGCCGATCGGCACCAGGGACACCGCCGGTAGGACGCCCAGCGTGAGCGCGAACAGCATGACCAGCAACCCGGCGATCACGAACTGGGGAACCGCGACCACGACGAGCGCGCTGCCCGACAGCATCCGGTCGAGTCGGCTGCCCGGGCGCAGTCCGGCCAGCACCCCGAACAGCAGCGCCAGCACCAGGGACACCACCGCCGAGATCGCGACCAGGATGGTGGTGAACCACAGTGGCTGCGCGATCTCGGTGGTGACGGCCTCCCCGCTGATGAAGCTCGTGCCCAGGTCACCCTGGAGCGCCGAGATCAACCAGTCGAGGTATCGGGTGGTCGCGGGCTGGTCGAGCCCCCATTCGGCGCGTTGCGCCTCCAGTTGCTCGATCGTGGTGTTGCCGCCCAGCATCGCCGCGGCGGCGTCACCGGGCAGCACCTCGATCGCCATGAACAGGACCGCCGACACCGCCAGGATGGTGACCGTGGCGGCGGCGAACTTCTGCGCGATCAGCCGAACGACCGGCATCGCTATCCGATGCTCGCCGCGGCGAACCAGGGCACGCCCTGGCTGATCGTGACGTTGCCGACTCGGGGATGGGAGGCGTCGATCTGGTAGGCGTAGCCCCACAGTAGATCGCCGCCGGACCCGTAGAACTCGTTCTGCAGCGTCGTGAAGGCGGCCAAACGCTCGTCGTCGTCGACAATGGTCTGTGCTTCGGCCAGGTCCTGCCAGTACTGGGAGGTCGTGCCGGTGACGTTGAACGGAGCGGTTTCGACGGTGACGGCGGCGAGGTGGACGGCGGCAGGTCGATTGGCGTAGTAGAACGCCTGGAACGGGTGGGTCGCCAGCTTCTCCAGTTCGGCGTAGTAGGTGTCGGCGGGCGTCTCATCGATGACGAGCTCGACTCCGACCTCGGCCAGCTGCTGTTTGAACAGCTGCGCCGCCGACATCATGCCGGGCAGGATCTCGCCGGCGCGCAACGTCAGCTCGGTGACGCCGGCGGCCTCGAACAGGTCTCGTGCGGTCTGAAGGTCCTGCGTCCTGGCGGTGACGGCCTCGGAGTAGCCGGGCAGTCCGCCTCCGACCACGTCGGCGGCGGGTTCGCCGAATCCCAGCAGCGCGGTGTCGACGAGGGCCTGACGGTCGGCGGTGAGCCGGACCGCCTCGCGCACCCGGGGATCGTCGAACGGTTCGAGCTGCTGGTTCATCGCGAAGGACAACGCGAACGCCGTCTCCAGGCCACCGTTGTGGAGGGTGACGGCGTCGCTGTCGGCGATGGTCTGGGCTCCGGTCGCGCTGATGCCCACCGCGTAGTCGATCTGTTCATCCTTGAGCGCGTTGAGTCGTGCGGTCGCGTCGGGGATGATCGTGATCTCCAATATGTCCACCGTTGGGGTACCGCGCCAGTGGTCCTCGACGGCGGTCAGCCGAATGGTCTGATCATCGTGACTGTCCAGCCGATACGGTCCCGAACCGACGCCCTCGGCGAAGTCGGTCGTCCCGGCGGGGAACACCGGTGAGTAGACGACCAGCGTCGACTCGCGGAAGTCGGCTCCGGCGCGGTGAAGCGGGATGGTCAGCGTCTGTTCGTCGACGACCTCGATGTTCTCGAGGTCCACGTTCGCGTAGACCGACACGCGGTTGCTGGGCGGACTGGCCAGGGCGCTGATGCTGAACGCGACATCGGCGGCGGTGACCGGGTCGCCGTTGTGGAAGACCGCGTCGGAGCGGATGGTGACCGTCCACTCGCTGGCGTCCTCATTGGGCTCCACGGATTCGGCCAGTTCCAGTCGGTACTGGCCCTCCTCCAGAACCATGAGTGAGTCGTAGAGGTGACGGATCACCATCTGGCTGGCTCCGGCACTGGCCGCCAACGGATCGAGACCGTTGGTGCCACTGGCATCGGCTGCGGCGATCCGCAGGATGTCGGCCTCCGCATCGGTGGCGTCGGCGCTGCCGCATGCGCTGGTGAGCAGGACGGTCGCGAGCCCGCATGCGGCGAGTGTCCGGGCGCGACGCGACAACCGACGTGCCGAGAGCACGGGGGTGCTTGTGGACGGGGGAGGTGTCTGTGGCATCCCCATAGGCTGCCGGTGGAGTCGGCCCGTGTCTGCACAGAAGTGCGCGCTGCCCGAAGTCACCCGCGTGGGACCGCTGTCAAATGATCATGAATGCGATGACACCGCTGGTGCCCGGCATGATCATGAACCGATGACAATGATCATTTGTTAAAGCCCCTCGACGAAAGCCGCCATTCGATGTTCATCGATGGATAGAAAGCAATCGTTCTCCCGTTGTAGCAAATGCGCTTCGTGAAAGCGCTTGAGAAAATATCCGACTCGTGAACGCGTGGTCCCCACCATCGCTGCGAGCTCTTCTTGGGTGATTCGTTCACGAAGACGAATTATCTCTCCGGATCGGTGACCCAGTCGGCGTGCCAAGTGGAGGAGCACGGACGCCAGGCGGCGTTCGCTATTCGTCGTGATGAGATCATTGATAAAACATTGTTGTTCGAAGACCCGCTCAACAAGATATTCGACGAATTGCTGCCTGAGCCGTGGATCGTCCAGCGCGCGCATCACCTCGTGGAACGGCATCCGCTTGACGACGACGTCGGACATCGCCACGGCGGAGTCGCATCGCTGACGCCCCAAAAGTGACGCCTCTCCCATGACATCACCGGACGTGAGAATGTGGAGAAGTGATTCCTTTCCGTCTGGTGCGGTCGCGACAATCTTGATGCGCCCGCGCTCAACCAAGTAGAGACAGCGATCATCGTCTATTCCCGCGTATATAATGTCCCTTTTGCACAATTCGAGTGTCGTGGCGCGCAGGGAATTGGTCCGAATGAGTTTGAGAAGGTGTTCGCCAAGTCTTGGTTGATTGTGAGTCTTGAGCATGTTCATACCTCACGGCTGAGACTGAGGGGGGCGACCTTGGCTATCTGCGCCGGAATAACCTGGACGGGGTCAGTCAACGTCATTCCGCTGACTTCTGATGCTCAATTGTGAGCTGCGGTAACCCAACGGTATCGCATAGTAAACGTAGGTGAGTAGTGTCGAGGGAGACAAAGACGGCTTCGTGTCCGTACCAAGCCTTCTGCGGGCACGCGCGAGTCGGTATCCACAACAGAGCCCGTTGCTGGTGGCGGGATCGGTGCCGTTGACCTACGCCGGGTGGGACCTGCACTCCGATATGGTCGCCGGCGCGCTGTCGCGACGTGGGGTCTCCAGTGGAGACAGCGTCGGGCTGGTGTTCGGGGGTATGGACTGGATCAACTACGCCACCGCGTATCTGGGGGTCCTGAAGACCGGTGCCACCGCGGTCCATCTGGCCGCCGATCTGGACCACGTCGAGTTGCGGCGGCGGGTGGAACAGACCGAGATCGTCGGCATCGTCGGGGGAATCCGGCAACCGCTGTGGGGCCGCTACGACCACCGCTGGTGGCTGTCGGTGGCGGAGTTGATCGCGATCGGGGGCTGGCCAACCGATCCGCGCATCCGGGGTGAGGACATCGCGGAGGTCCTGTACACCTCCGGCACCACCGGGCCTGCCAAGGCCATGGTCAATCCACACGGGAATCTCGCGTTCGGACACTCCCGCGCAGCATCCCAGACCTTCGACGACGCGCGGCCCATGCTGGCTCCGATGCCGCTGGGCACGCCCTCCAGCGCCTCGATCGCGGGCATGTTCGCCGTCACGACCAAGACCACCATCATCGTGTGCGATCCCCGCGACATCCAGGGCATCGGCCGGTTGGCCGAGCATCACCGGGTCGGATCGCTGATGTTGACACCGTGGCTGGCGATGCAGCTGATAGCCGCGCAGGAGCGATCGCCACGCGACCTCAGCAGCATCACCACGATCGGCATCGCCTCGGCCCCGTTGCCCGCGTCGGTGGGAAACGGGCTGCTGCGGGTGATGCCGCAGGCCACCATCAACACCGCCTACGCCCAAAGTGAGGCGGTGCCGGCCGTCGTGCTCAACCAATACGACCCGAAGCGTCCCCGGGCGGTCGGCAGGCCGGGTCCCGGCACCGAACTGCTGGTCATGGACGACGCGCAACAGGAGGTCGGGCCCGGCAGGCTGGGAGAGATCTGGTTGCGTGCCTCGGCCCCACGCCGACGCTATCTGGGGCGGCCGAGCCAGGAAGGGGACGAGTGGACCAGGACCAAGGACCTGGGCTACATCGACGACGGTGTCCTGTACCTGTTCGACCGGGCCAGCGACACGATCCTGACCAACGACCAGTTGGTGTCCTCGATCGACGTCGAGGAGGCTCTGTACGAACATCCCGCCGTCACGCAGGCCGCGGCGTTCGCGATCGTCGACCGAGCCGGAAATCAGCGGGTGGCCGCCGCCGTCGTGACCCGGCCCGATAGGTACGCCGCCGACCTGGCCGACTTCGCGGCCGCGCGCCTCAACCGCCATGAGCGGCCCCAGTTCATCCAGCGGTTGCCGACACTGCCGCGAGGCATCACCGGGAAGGTCCTGAAACACCGACTGCGCCGCCAGTTCCTCGGCTGACTTCGACCGCGCCAATGCGCAGTTGTGGGCAGCCGGGGCCACGACGCCGAACTAGCCTCGCGGGCGGGTCACACAACCAGGGAGCAGGACATGACTGATCAAAGCGTTGGCAGCCAACCGAAGATGGTCGCCCAACACCAGACCTCGTTGCCGGCCACCGAGATCCTCCATTCGGGAAACTGCGGTGTCGTGGTGGAACGGGTCGGTCAACTGAAACCGGAGTTCCGTTCGGAGGGACGGATGTTCGCCCGGGAACTGGCCGAGTACCTCAACCACAAGTACGCCGGAATCATCACGGTCTTCCTCTACGAGGAGACCTTCGGAACCGTCGACCGGATTCACTGGCTGTTGCACCTGAAGTCCCTGGAGTCGTACGAGACCCTCGTCGAGATGGGGATATCCGACCAGGGGTGGCGCGAGATCATCATGCGCAACCGGGTCGCCGACGAGCGTGGCGGCGGCACCTGGGAGCGGATGTTCGAGGTGGGAAGTCTCACCGAGACCGTCCTGATCCCGCAGAGCTTCGGCATGTACGGCACCGCCGACCGGACACCGGACACAGTGGTCGGCGTCGACGGCGAGACCGTGGAACGCTTCATGGTTCCCACCGCGACACTTCAGACCACTCAGGACCCCTCGGCGTTGTTGCACTCGGCCAACTGCGGTGTCCTCATGCACCGTACCGGTGTGCTGAAGTACGAG
>Ga0233365_1000421_pt1 | contig 19813 bp, 20 predicted proteins | sample ElkDunMinimDraft_27_FD_191535 | JGI IMG/M metagenome (GOLD analysis project Ga0233365, IMG submission 191535) | Fecal eukaryotic communites from dung pellets of Tule Elk in California, USA - Elk Dung C36 | ecosystem: Host-associated > Mammals > Digestive system > Large intestine > Fecal | place...
GCCGGAAAGTTTTGCGTCTCCGGTTCCGCACTCATTGGCACAGGCTTTCATTGTCATGGCCTCCGTAACCAGCTTCGTTTTCTGGGTGGTACTCGGCGGCGTCGCCGGATTCGCGCGCTCGCGCGTGCAAGAGTTTGAATGACGAAAGGCGTTTCGCGCTTGCTTACCGGGCTTTGCACAGCGTCCGCCAAGGGCGCTGTTCTGTCTTGGGCTGCACGCCCCCCCCCTCGCCAAGGACCCGCGGCACGAGGTCCGCGTAGTGGGTCAAATTACGGGAAGTCGGTGCTGCCGAGGATGAAAGTCGGATATGATCCTCGGCTCCCCTCCTGAATAAGGCGAGCAATGACCGTAGGAGTCCACTCGATCACCGAGGGTGTTATGACGGCCAATGAAATGACGTGGCGGCATGACGTCGACGCTTTAGTGTTCCGGCCGGACTGGCATGAGGGCGACTGCTTCGTCCACCGACTAGCCCTTCGCACAATGAGCGGGGAGTCGGATCAGGAAGCCTGCGAGGCGTATTTTCGCGTCCATAGGGAAGTGTTTGAACGAGCTGCCCGATCCAAGATCCAACGCGCTGGCCTGGCACCGGAACAGAATTTCCATCTAACCAGTCGGGATGTCAGGCGTGCGCTCACCGAGTAAAGGTGGCGTGCAAAGCGCCGTCCATCGTGGCTGTTTGGGCTTCGAGGAAAGAGAGTTTCATCCCCACATGTCCAGAAGCTCAGTCGTGGCGTGAAGCATTTCCCTCATGGGGTTCCACGGATGCTCCGCCCGCGCTCAGGAGGCGTTCGCGCAAGGAATCGTAGATCGGCGCGCTGCCAAAGAGGGTCGGGATCACCATGGCAATAGCGCATGCCGCCAGCATGGGAAGCACGAGCGTGACACTGCCCGTCATCTCGGCCGTCAGTATGATCCCGGTCAGCGGCGCCCTCACGATGCCGGTGAAAAGCGCAGCCATGCCGACGATGGCGAAGCTTTCCGGCTGAATGCCGCTGCCGGGGAATATTGCCTCGACGACAAGGCCGAAGAAGAGGCCGCTCTGAGCGCCAAGTACCAACATAGGCGCGAACAGGCCCCCGGGTGTGCCTGCGGCATAGGATGCGGTGCTTAGTACTAGTCGGATGGCGTACAAGATAGGCAGCATCGTGAGGGTGCCGGCCCCGGTCAGCACGCCTTGGGTGATAGCGTCTCCCCCACCCACGATTGCCGGTGCAAACCATGCAAGCGCTCCGACGGCCGCGCCAATCACGCCGGCGCGCAGTTCCACCGGGACGCGGGACAGCCGGTCAGCGATGGCGAGCGCCCCAAGCAGCATGGAGTTGTATAAGACAGCAAGCAGGCCGGCAATTACGCCAAGCAGAAAGAACAGCGGCTGGGTGATAGTGGCGACGGAGGACTCCGACACGTTGAAATCGGGGGCGTCACCGAGAAGCAGCCGGGAAACGCCAATCGCCGTGACGGATGCAGTGAGTGCGGCAACGGCGATCCGAATTTCAAATCTTTTGTAGAGCTCTTCGAGTACAAAGATCGCACCCGCCAGTGGCGCGTTGAAGGCGGTGGCGAGGCCAGCCCCGGCCCCGGCCGCGATGAGTGCTCGATGGTCGGGCCAGCTTCTCCTGCTCAATTCGGACATAAAGTGGCCGGCACTGGCGCCCATCTGGACGCTCGGGCCCTCTCGTCCCAGCGCCAGGCCCGAACCGATAGCAAGGACGCCGCCGACAAACTTGATCGGTATCAGGATCATGAAGGCGGCTGGTCTCAGACGCTGATCCAGCGCTGCTTCCACGTTGGGGATCCCGCTGCCAGCTGCCGAAGGGGCAAAGCGTCTGACCAGCCATGCCGCGAAGGCGACCAAGATCGCCGCCCCGATGACGACCGTGGGGAGACCCGCAGTGCCGAGACCATGGGCCCTGTCGATCAGGGCACTTCGCCATATGTCGGCGTGAACGAGCAGCAAGCGGAACAGTCCGCCCAGCAGCCCCGCGAATACCCCTGTGATTAATGCCAAGGATACGAGGGCCAGGAAATGACCACTCCCGTCAGTCGTATAAGTGGACTTCTCTTGTGAGTGGTTCATGGACTCAACTAGGTTGAAGACCGCAATCGAGTAATAAACGCTTTCCGCCCGAATTGTTCCCCGAGCAGCCCGGATGGCCAAGATGCTAGACCCGACGCGATGGCGGTCCCTCCCGCAACGGCTGAACTCGCTGGGCCGTAACCGCTCCAAGGTCAGAACCGGAATGAGCGGGGCCCTTTCGCTAGCGGGAATCCCCGCCGCCAAACCGAAGCGAGCAACCACACCTTCGAGCAGATGCCGAAGCAGTTCATCTCGAGCCCCATCGAGTGGCAGCGACGGAACCAATTCTGCAACGGCGTCTCGGTGCGAACCTGTCCGCGCCTGCTTTACCCGGCCGCAGCGGAGCAAGGTGTTGCCGTCCGAATTCCAGGAAATCAAAATTGATCACGAGCAACGCTCAGTCCCCCCTCCTGCTGTAGCATCGGACGCATACCCCACCCCGTTGCATGGGGTGCCGGACGTCCACGGGGCTTACTGAGAGAGGAGTTGGAATATGGCGGAATTTGAAAAGAGACTGGCTTGCGTGATCAAATCCGATGGATCGATCGCTCGCGGCTATATGATCGACAAGTGCGAACTCAAGGGCGAGAACGAGTACACTATTACCTGGAAGATCCCTCTCCAGGGTGAGGCCAAGACCAATTTCGCGGCCACGATCGGCAGCGCCATGGAAGAGGACGTCCAGCCTGGCTTTATCACCGTCGGACTTACCCAAGATCCAAGTCAGATGCGGGTACACACATACGACGTGGCCGGCAAGCCTGCGCGTCGTTCATTCCATATTGCATGCTTCAGAGACCAGTGAGCGCTATGACGGGCGTGCGAGGGCCGGAGGGATCCGGCTCGTCCGCTCCCTTCCTAAGGATACATGACTAAAAGCCTGGCTTAAGCCGACGCGACATCCCGTCCTGCTTTTGACCGCCGCAACCTCCTTGATGACCCGGCTTCCGGACCCGGATTATGTAACGATCAAGGTTTTCAAAAGAACACTGACCGCAGAGTGCGGTACGAGCACAAGGACGGCGTGTCCGCCACCACTGGCCGCACGACCAGTCTCCATCATCACCTCGACCAACACGTACTCGGGGAAGGGCAGAGGGAATACCGCGCTATGGATGACCTCCTGCTCCGCATTCTCATTTTTGCTGCTGTCGGTCTGGTGTCCGGCTTCTTCGCGGGGCTGTTCGGTATCGGCGGAGGCACCATCCGCATGCCGATCTTCATCTATTTGTTTCCGTGGCTCGGCGTTGCCCACGCCGTGATGATGCATGTGGCCACCGCGACCTCAATGGCGCTCGTCATACCGAGCGCGATCTCTTCGACCCGCAAGCATTATAAACTAGGCGATCTCGACCTTGGAATATTCAAGACCTGGGCGCTTGGCCTGGTTTTCGGCGTCGCCATCGGTTCGATCCTGCTGCCGTTCGTTTCCACTGGAATTCTCCAGACCCTGTTCTCGATCTATATACTTCTGGTGGGGTTCTATATCGCGCTCAATCATGGCCGCTTTTATTTCGGTCAGAAGCCGCCGGAGGGTGTCAGGATGGCTGGCATCTCCTCGGTTGTCGGCGTCATCGCCGCAATGACCGGCACCGCCGGTGGCACGGTAGCAACACCGATCCTCTCGGCCTTCAACATGCAGCTGGAACGTGCGATGGCGATTTCGGCCGCTACCGGTCTGATCACTGGCACGGGGGGCACAATCGGATCTATCATCAGCGGCTGGAACGCGAAGGATCTGCCTTCCTACTCGCTTGGCTATGTCGACGTTGTCATCTTCCTTGTGATGGTGCCGACCGTCATGATTGCCGCGCCGATTGGCGTGAGGATCGGCCACAAGATGAACGAGCGGACATTGCAGCTCACCTACGCGCTTCTGCTCATCGTCATTGGCATTGATCTTCTGCGGCGTCTCTACGTCTGATCAGTCTGGCGGAGTCCGAAATGAACCTCGGTCAGATCGATCCCAACCCACGTCGGGCAAGCAGGCGGGGTGGAAGATTAAGGCGGTGGAAGCCGTCTCGTACCCAGTGCAGAGCGGGGAAATCGATCCCGCTATGCCCCGCTGTACATCTGCGCGCCTACACTGCCAGCAATCATGCGTTCTGCCTGATCCTACCGCACTCGGTGGGCCGGCTTGGAACGCCGGTCGCCAGGTAGGCGTCAAGAAACCCCTGAAGCAGCGCCAGATTTGGGCAATTCGCTTCTTCTTGGATCGAGAAGGACGAATGAGAGATCGTGCGCTGTTCGATCTCGCCATCGATAGCAAGCTCCGCGGCTGCGATCTGGTTAAGATGAAGATCGGGACCCTCGTCACGGGCAAGGACATTCGAACTCGTGCCATGGTCGTGCAGCAGAAAACTGGACGTCCTGTCCAGTTCGAGATTACGAGCGAGGTAAGGGCAAGCCTGCTTGCCTGGCTTCGGCGGAGAGGAGGTACAGTTGATGACTATGCCTTTCCCAGTCGAATTGATCCTGCCGAACATCTCAGCACTCGCCAGTACGCCAGGCTAGTCGATGAGTGGGTCACTGCGATCGGGCTTTGTCGGGAAGGCTACGGCACGCACTCGCTTCGACGCACAAAAGCTGCGATGATCTACAAGGCCACGGGCAACCTGCGTGCAATCCAGATCCTGCTTGGACACACCAAGATCGAGAACACCGTCAAGTACTTGGGGGTCGACATAGAGGACGCGCTGGAACTGGCAGAGCATACAGAGATCTGAAAAATGCGCGGCCTCGCGCCGAGCGGGGCCGCCCCTCTCAGAAGCAGCTATGCGCCTCCATGTCGGCCATGGAAGCCTTCGTAGTGCTTTCCCGGAAGCGGACATAGCTCAGGCGAGGTGAAGTCGCCTCTGCGCCGATGCCGTTGAAAAACTCGGCGTTGTCGGTGCTGCGTTGTCATGATTCAAGCGCCGCGTTGATTTGCGGAGGATTGAGTGATGATGGGATGTCAGGCAGTTCCGGCGCAGCTCTTCTACGACTTCTGCCTTTGATGATCACGTTCCTGCAGATCACCTGCTGCGCGGGATGACCGACATCTCGAACTGGACAGGGTTCGAGCGCAGTTGAAGCCTTTCTACAGCACCACCGGTCGCCCTCGATTGATCCAGAACTGATGATGCGGATGCTGATCATCGGCTATTCCATGGGTATCCGCTCGGAGCGGCGGCTCTGCGACGAGGTCCACCTTAATCTCGCCTATCGCTGGTTCTGCCCCCTCGGACTGGATGGCAAGGTTCCTGATCATTCCAGCTTCTCGAAGAACCGTCATGGCCGGTTCCGTCAGAGCGACATCCTGCGGCATATGTTTGAGACAGTGGTGGAGCGATGTCTTGCGCAAGGGCTGGTTGGTGCGGAAGGATTTGCTGTCGATGCCAGCTTGATCGCAGCGGATGCCAATAAGCATCGCTCAATACCGGGAGCGGAGTGGGAGGCCAAAGAAGACGCTGGTCGTTCAGTGCAGGAATATCTGGCTGTTCTCGATGATGCGGCTTTCGGGGTTGCCTCGCCAGTGACGCCGAAGTTCATCTCTCCGTCCGATCCGGCCGCTCAGTGGACAGGTGCCCACAAAGGCCATGCCTTCTTCGCCTATGCTACCAACTAACTGATCGACACAGACTACGGTGTTATACTCGACGTCGAGGCGACACGAGCAATCCGGCAGGCGGAGGTCGGAGTATCTCGCACGATGCTCGACCGAACGAAGAACCGCTTCGGCCTGCGATCTGGTTATCTGGCGGCAGACAGTGCCTACGGTTCCGCAGACAATCTTGCCTGGCTGGTCAAGGAGAAGAACATCGCGCCGCACATTCCGGTCTTCGATAAGTCGAAGTGGACGGACGGCACCTTCTCCCGCTCAGACTTCTCATGGGAGGCCGAGAATGACCGCTACATCTGCCCGGCGGGTAAGGAGCTGAAGCAGTTCCATCGCACTTATGCGACACCAAGATCAGGGATCACCGCCGAAGGAACGCGGCTTTACCGTGCCAGTAAAAGGGGACTGTGATCGCTGCGACCTGAAGCTTCGCTGCTGCCCGAACACACCGATGCGCAAAGTGCCGCGCGATCTCAACGAAGATCCCCGTGATGTTGCCCGAGCAATAGCCGCAACACCGGAATACGTGCAGTCACGGCATCGCCGAAAGAAGGTCGAGATGCTCTTTGCTCACCTCAAGCGCATTCTCCAGATGGCGCGCCTGAGACTGCGAGGTCCATGCGGTCCCCGTGATGAATTCCTGCTTCCAGCGACCGCCCAAAACCTCAGGAGGCTTGCCAAGCTGAGGCCACTGCGAACACCGCAAGGCACTATCGCCGCCTGACGGCGGCGGAGATGAAACCCTGCGCCGAGGCGCGGGGATCAAAAACGCATAACCCTCATTCCAAAAGGCAAAAGCGGCAGGACGAGCGGCAAATCAGCCGACTTTTTCAACGATATCCGCCACTTGCGGGCATTGCATCTGGGTAGAATGGTAGCGTTAGCGAACCGATTACGGCAAGCGTTGCTGCAGGGTATGCCGTCATTGGCCTGATCAATCTGAGCGGCTTTTACCGGCGTGGGCGCTTAGCGCGGTGCGGATTGCATTTCATCCCGCAGTTCTTTCCCACCGAGACAACCTCGACTGCGCGTTTCGAATTTAGAGCTTGATCAACATATTTTTTGAAATAGCCTCTACCGCTAGGGAGTGTTGACATGCCGAAATTCACCAATGATCAGGCAGAGCGTCGAGGCAATCGAGGGGTCTTGCTTGCCTATGCTGTTGTACTGACTGCAGGGACCGCCTGTCTTTCCGTCATCCCGGTCCTGACCGGTTCTTACTCGTTTTATTTCTATCTGCTGATGTGGATCGCGCTGGCGGCCGGCATCAACATCATGGCGGGCTTTACCGGTTACGTCGCCTTTGGCTATGTCGCGTTTTTCGGGCTTGGTTCGTATTCGACGGCCATTCTCACCGGAAAGCTTGGGTTGCCGCTGGTGCTTGCGCTTTTTGGCGCGCTGGCGGTCGGCCTCACGGCAAGTCTGATGTTTTCGCGCATTCTCTCATTGCGCGGCATTTATTTTTCCATGGTCACGCTGGCGATCGCGGTGATCTGCCGCGCCCTGATTTCGATCGCGCCGACGGATTTCGCCGGTGGCGCCCACGGGTTAAGCCTGGTTTCCTCGATCAATCCACGTCTCGCCTACTACGCTATGCTGGGTATCGCGCTTGCGACGGTAGCGATCGCATTCTGGATCCGCCTATCCCGTTTCGGAAATCATCTCGCCGCAATGCGCGACGATTTGGAGGCGGCACAGGTGGCGGGCCTGAACGTCAAGCGGCTGCGGCTCTACGCCTGGATGATTTCGGCCGGCGTCGCCTCGCTCGTCGGCGGGGTGGAGGCATGGTATTCGAGCGTGATCGACCCGGAATCCGCCTTCAATCTTCTGACCAGTACCAAGGCGATCATTTTCGCAGCCTTCGGAGGCTTCGGTACGGCCATCGGTCCGGTGGTCGGCGCCGTGCTGATGTTCAGCGTCGATAACTATATCTGGGAACGCTATCCCAGCCTGAACAATCTGGCTCTCGGTGTCGTCATCGTAGCGCTGATGGTCTTCTTCCCGAAGGGCATCGTTGGAACCATCGCCATGCGCTGGCAGCGCGTGCGCAAGTGGCTGATTTGAGGGGGCGTACATGACCGGATTGCTTCTCCAGACAATTCTGAACGGCCTTATCATCGGCATGATCTACGGCATCATCGGATGCAGCCTCGCCATCATATACGGCACGATGAAGATCGTGAACTTCGCTCATGGCGAGTTTGTGATCAGCGGCAGCTACCTGACCTATGTCGTCCTGACGGTGTTCGCTCTTCCGATGGTATTCGCCGCGCCTGCCGTCATCCTGGTATTCGGCGTCGTCGGCGCTGCGGTCTACTTCCTGATCGTGCCGCGGCTGATGAAGAACGACGATTACGAACTGCCGTCCTTCCTCGCCATGTATGGCGTATCGCTCATCATAGGCTCGCTGCTTCTGCTGTTCTTCGAAGCGGATACGCGCTCTATCGATCTCGGCTTCACGCCAGCCTATGTGAAATTCGCAGGGCTGATCGTGCCGAAGGCGCGCCTCGTTGCATTGGCGTTCGGTATCGTGCTGATCGTGCTGATCTGGTGGATCCTGTACCGGACAATCTATGGCAAGGCGTTGCGCGCCACGATCATGAACCGTCCGGCCATGGCCGTAATCGGTCTACCCTACAAGCGGGTCACGGCGATCGCGTTTACCGTCTCCATCATCCTCGCGGGACTGACCGGCATCCTGACGGCTTTGGTCTTCCCCGCCTTCAATCCCTCGGGCGGAATGGAACTGACGCTGATCGCCTTCGTGGTGATCGTGATCGGAGGTCTGTCCAACCCCGTCGGGGCGATTCTCGGCGGCGTCCTTTTCGGACTGGTGGAGCAGTTGACCATCCTCTACGGCGGGCAGACGCTGGCCCAGATCATCAGCTATCTCGCGCTAATCGTGGTCGTTTACGTGCTGCCGCACGGCATAGCGGGAGGTCGCAGCGAATGAGCGAAGGGCTGAAAGTCAACAATATCCGTAAGGCATTCGGCGGGCTGGTGGCGCTCAACGGCGTCAGCTTCTCCGCGAAGCCCGGCACGATCACCGGCATCATCGGTGTGAACGGAGCCGGAAAGAGTACTCTTCTGAACTGCCTCTGCGGGCTCTACGCGGTTTCGTCGGGAGAGATCCTGCTGAACGGACGGGCTATCCACAATATGCCTGCCGACAGGGTGACGAGGCTGGGCGTGGGGCGCACTTTCCAGGTTCCGCGGCTGTTCAAGTCGCTGACCCTGACCGACAACATCGCCATCGGCGAAACGGGTCCGACCCGCCACGAAGAGATCGACCGTCTTCTGGAGCAGGTCCATCTCTACCGGCTACGGGACAACATGGCGAACGAGCTGTCCGGTGGACAGAAGAAGCTGATCGAGTTGTTGCGCATCCAGTATCATGATGCCGGACTCATCCTGTTGGACGAGCCATTCGCGGGCGTCCATCCCGACCTGATCAGGGTGTTTCTGGACCTGATCAAGGGGTTCCGCGAAGCCGGCAAGACCGTGCTGCTGATCAGCCACGATCTCACCTCGATCTACGAACTCAGCGATAACATCATCGCACTAAATCAGGGTGAGATCATCGCCGAGGGCGACGCCGGGGTCATCCAGAACTCGACGGCTGTCGTCGAGGCCTATCTGGGGGAGTGACATGACCGACACCATGCTTGAACTGCGTAATGTCAACGTCTCCTATTCGGGCGATATCACCATCCTGAAGGACTTGACGATAAAGGCCCAGAAGGGCCGCATCACCGGCGTGATCGGCCCGAACGGAGCGGGCAAGTCCACGGCGTTGAAGACCATGTACAGGATGCTGAATGTCGCCGCGGGAGACCTGCTCTATCAGGGCGAGACCATCACCCGCATCGACCAAACGGAATTGATCCGCCGCGGCATTGCCTTCGTCCCACAGAATCACAGCATTTTCGGCGGCTTGAGCGTTCGCGACAATCTCGTTCTCGGCGCGTGGAGCATCCGCCGCGACAAGGCGCGCATCCGGACGGCTATCGACCGCATTTATGAAATCTTTCCGATGCTGGCAGAAAAGGACAATGCCGCGGCCGGGACCTTGTCCGGCGGGCAGCAGCGGTTCCTGGAAATCGGCCGTTCGCTGATGACCGATCCACAGGTGATCCTGTTCGACGAGCCGAGCGCGATGATCGCCCCGAAATATTCAAAGCAGATCTATCAGTTCCTGACGTTAATGCGTGATCGCGGCAAGACGATCCTCCTGGTCGATCAGAACGTACGCCAGTGCGTCAACGTCGCGGACCATCTCTACGTACTGGAGCTTGGACGCAACAGGATCGACTGCCCCACTGCTGCGATGAACGGAAATGCGGAGATGACCGACCTCATCTCCGGTTGGATTGCGCACAAGGTAGACTGATAGAACCATGTCATGTCAGCAAAAAACACCGACGGCTCTTGAGGTTTCCGGAGCGATCCAGGCGCATAGGCAGAGCGTATCCGACGTGGTGGATATCTATCTGGCGCGTATCGAAATTGAAAACGGGTTCCATCATGCGTTCAAGTCGGTCTTTGCCGACGACGCCCGCCGTCAGGCGCGCGTTCTGGACGAGGAGCTTGCCGCCGGCAAATGGCGCGGCCCGTTGCATGGTGTTCCGGTCGCGGTGAAGGACAATATCGATATCGCGGGCCGGAAAACCACGGCAGGCTCGCTAGCGCGTGAGGTGACCGCGGCCATAGCAGATGCACCGGTGATCGAACGTCTGCGCGCCGCCGGCGCCGTCATCATCGGCCAGACCCATATGGTCGAATTCGCCTTTGGCGGTTGGGGCACCAACAGCGCCATGGGAACGCCGCGCAACCCGCTGGATCGGCTGCATCACCGTGTGCCGGGCGGATCATCCAGCGGTTCGGCGGTTGCCGTCGCGGCCGATCTTGCGCCGCTTGCTCTCGGCACAGACACCGGTGGCTCGGTTCGTATCCCTTCGGCAATGACCGGCCTGGTCGGGTTCAAGCCAAGCTGGGGACTGACGCCCGATGAAGGGCTGACGACGCTTTGCCGCCGGTTCGACGTGATCGGCCCGATGGCGCGCAATGTGGAGGACTGCTGGGCATTGTTCGACGTGATGACGGCGGCGTCCGGATCGGAAGCCCGCAAGCTCCCGGTTCTGGATCGGCCGCTGCGCATCGGCATCGCAGACCCGGTCGCATACGGCAGCTATTCGATGCGTGTGCTGACAGCCTTTTACGAGGTTTGCGATCTTCTGTCCCGCAGTGGCCTTCATCTGGCACCGTTTACCCTCCCGGTCGACGTCAGTGAGGTACTGGCCCGGACCGGCTGCCTGATCGGCCATGAAGCCGTGCGGGAATTCGGCGCAACATTGTCCTCCACGCCTGACGCGCTGGATCGGGGCGCCCATTACCGCCTCAGTGACGCCCGGCGCTTCACGCCGGACGATTACGAAAGGGAATGGGGCATTCGCAACCAGCGCTGTGCCGAGATGCTGCAGGCGATGACCAGCTTCGACGCCCTTCTTTTCCCGACCGTGCCGGTTTTGCCGCCACGTCTGGACGAAATCATCGAGCGCGCCATGCCGCTTGGCGATCTGACACGCGTTGTCAACTATCTCGACCTCTGCGCCATGGCTCTGCCCACCCAGCATACGCCGGAAGGCTTGCGCCACTCGTTGCAGGTGATCGGCCGCAAAGGCGGCGACAATCTGATCTTTGCGCTCTCGGCGGAGATAGAGCGCATTGTCGCCGACGCGGAAGGAGAGGTTTGTTGACCCCCATTTGCGATCTGCTCAAGAACTGCCGCAAGTACGGCGACCGGCCGGCATTGACCATCGGCGACCGGCATCTCTCCTATGCCGACCTTGGCGATGCGATTGCCGAACAGGCGCGACAACTTGCATCTCGGATGCAGCCCGGCGACCGGCTGGCGCTTCTCTGCTCGAATTCCCTAGAGTTCGTCACCCTGTCGCTCGCGGCCGAATCAATCGGCGTCATCCGGGTGCCGTTGAACATCAAATCGACTGCTGCCGAGATTGCCATGCTGCTGGAAGATTGCGATCCGGCGCTCGTGGTTTTCGAAGAGGAGACGCGAGCGCTCCTGTCGGAATCGCCCTCGGCAAAAGCGATGCCGGCAGTCGAGCTTTGCCGGTCCAGCCTCTCCGCGCCGCCGCCGGCCCCTCCGGCTGCAATGGAACGCTGCTCCATAACCTATACGTCCGGCTCGACCGGCAGGCCAAAGGGCGTGGTGCTCACCCATTCGAACTGGCATTATGTCTTCGTCAATATGCTGATCGACCGCGAGATTGGGTCGACGGATACGATCGCCTTCATCGGACCATTGACGCACGCGGGCTGGAGCTATCTGTATGCGGGGCTTCTCCGTGGCGCGCAGGCGGTGGTGTTCGCCGCCGGTGATGTCGAAAGCATGCTCGCGCATGCGATGAAGCAGGAAATCCATATTGTCACATGCGTTCCGACGACGCTTTCGCGTATCGTCGCGCAAACGGAGCCGGGGCATCCCTTGCGCCGTAGCCTGAAATGGATCGGCGTCGGCGGTGCGCCGACCAGTCCGGCGCTTCTTGAACGGGCAATGGAAGCGTTCGGTCGCCGTATCGTGCTGAATTTCGGCCAAACCGAAGCGATGATGACCTGCGCCTTCTACGACTTTGCCCGCGAGCCCGACCGCCGCGACGCTGCCGGCTTCATCGGTCGTCCCTATGTCTTCTCGGATATCGCGATCGCCGGAACGGACGGACAGCCGCTGCCGCTCGGTGAGGTCGGTGAGATCTGCGTTCGCGGAGCTCATACGATGCTGGAATATTGGGGCCAGCCCCAACTGACGGCAACGACTTATCGAGACGGTTATATTCTGACCGGCGATCTCGGTGTCGAGGAAGAGCCGGGTCTCTTCCGCATTGTCGGCCGTGCCAAGGAAGTCATCATATCGGGCGGCTTCAACATCTATCCACAGGAAGTCGAATCTGCCGTCGCCGCGCTGGAAAGCGTGGAGGAAGTCGCGGTGTTGGGCATGCCCTGTGAGGAGTGGGGGGAGAAGGTCGTGTGCTTCTTCTCGACCACGCACGGTCGGCCGATCAGCGCCGAAGTCTTGAAGTCGGCGGTGAAGCCGCGGCTCGGCATCAAGACGCCGAAGGTCTTTCATCACATGCCGGTCCTGCCGAAGGCGGGGACGGGCAAGATCGACAAGAAGGCGCTGAAACTGTGGGCGGAGGAAAAGCGATGACGCGCGTTTTCGTTACTGCCATGGCGCGTACGCCATTCGGCAAGTTCCGCGGCATGCTTTCAGGCTCGGATTCGATCGATCTCGGAGCGGCACTACTGAACGAACTCGTCCGCCGCGATGGCGGCGGTCAGGCGGTGGATGTCGTCTTTGGCGGTTCTGGTCTCCTCGCTGGAAACTACCTGACCAGCCTCCGCCAGATGCTGATTCGTTCGAGCCTCCCCAACAACACCGTTTCGCTCGCTGTGGATCGCGCCTGCTGCACCGGGATGACGGCCGTCTCGGCGGGCTTCTCGCACATCAAGGCAGGCGGCGGCGTAAAGGCCATGATTGCCGGCGTCGAGAGCCTTTCAACGACGCCGGTGCTGATGTCGCGCGGTAACGATCGCCGCATCGCCAGCATGACCGCCACGGATCCATTGCTGCTTTCGGGCCTTGTGTCGCCGAAGACCATCGCCCAGTACACGTCCGAAGAGGCGCTGAAATACGGCGTTTCACGAGAGATGCAGGATGACTGGGCGTTTGGCAGCCACCAGAAATATTTCGAGGGGCTAGGCCGCGGCATTCACGAAGGACAGTTGTTCGCACTGCCGCATCTGGCCCTGCCCAATCTGCGAGACGAAGGGCCGCGTTCGAATTCGGATCGGGCGAAACTGGCGCAACTGCCCACCGTAAACGGCAGCAGCACGATCACTGCCGGCAATGCGCCGGGACTTTCGGACGGCGCTGCCGGCATGGTTCTGATGGAGGAGGCGGCCATGACGAGCGATGGCATCGACCCTCTGTGCGAAATCCTCGACTGGATACAGGTCGCCGGCGACATTCAAGAGGGCACGTCGGTGCCGCAGCAGGCCCTATCGCGCCTTATACGGCGCAACGAGCTCAAGCTGGAAGACATTGCGCTGTTCGAAATCAACGAGGCGTTTGCCGCCACACCCTTGGTCAGCATGCGTCTTCTCGCCAAGGATCTCGGCGTCGATGAAACGGCCTTGCATTCCAGAACAAATCTCTATGGCGGCTCCGTGGCGATCGGCCACCCGCTTGGAGCGTCGGGCGTCAGGGTGGTGATGCAGGCGATATCTATCCTTCGCCAACGCGGCGGGGGCCTGGCGCTTTGCGCCATATGCGGGGGGTTCGGTCAGGGTGAAGCGGTCCTGATCAGGGTCTGACCCAAACAACAAGCAACGGGAGAACGAAAATGGCAGGAAAACATCTTTTTGGTATGGCGGCTCTGGCCGCCTCACTGGTAGGCCTCAGCGTACAGGCGCAGGACGCCGAGCCGCTCAAGGTCGGCATCACCGTATCAAACAGCGGCGCGTTCATGCTGGCCTCGCAATCGGGCGAGCGCGGCGTTCGTATCTGGGTCGATGACGTCAACCGCCGCGGCGGCCTCGATTTCGACGGCCAGAAGCGCAAGGTGGAACTCGTCGAGCTTGACGATCGCAGCGACAAGCAGATGGTGCCGCGCGTCTACGAAACGTTGATCTCGGACAACGATGTAGACGTTCTCATCGCTCCCTTCGGATCGACATTGACCAGCGTGGCTGCCACCGTGGCGGAGCGCAACGACAAGTTCATGATCTCGTGGTCGGCTTCGTCGGACGGCATCTACGAGCAGGGCTTGAAGAATATCGTGTCCGCTGTCGTGCCGTCGTCCCTGATCCCCGGCACCAACCTGCGCCTGCTCAAGGACGCCGGCGTCAAGAAGATCGCCATCGTCTATGTCGATGAGGCCTTCCCCGCCAGCCTTGCCGAAGCGGCCAACGAAGAAGCCGTCAAGATGGGCTTCGAGGTGGTCATGAACGAGACCTATCAGAAGGGCACCAAAGACTTCTCGGTCATCTTGCAGAAGGCCAAGGCCCTTGGCGCCGAAGCGTTTTATCCGCACAGCTACGAGGTCGACAGCATCCTGATGGTCAGGCAGATGAACGAACTCGATATCAAGTTCGACAACGTCTACATGATGTACGGATCGACGCCTCAGTTCATGGAACTGGGCAAGGCGGCTGAATACATCACCAGCCATACCCAGTATGATCCGGCCGTGACCTGGGCCATTACCGATGGTCTTCAGAACGACGTCTTCGTCGCGCGCTACAAGGAACTCTTCCCGACGGTGTCCTATTCGGAAGACTTCCAGACCGTGCTTGCTTATGGAGCCGGCGTTGCGCTGGAACGCTTGCTCGGCGAAGCGAACTCGACGGAGCCTGCGAAGCTAAAACAGGCGGCGCTCGACCTCAGCGGCAAGATCACCACCATCAGCGGCAAGTTCGCTATCGACGAAACGGGAAAGCAGGTCGGCATGGAAGCCGTTGTGCTACAGAACCAGCCGGGTAAGGGTCTCGTTCCTGTCGCCCCGCCGGAAGTGGCTAGCGAAAAGCTGATCTATCCGATCCCGCAATAAGCCGGAGCAAGGCCTATGGCCGTGAACAAACCCTCTCAATTTTCGGCGGTCAACAAGGGAGCGGCGCGTTATGCGCTGCTCCTCGATTGTCTGGCGGATCACTATCCAGGCATGCTGAGCCTTGCCGAGATAGGTCGGCTGACCAACCTGCCGAAGCCTACCGCGTTTCGCCTGATGAAAGCGCTGCAGGAGGTGGGCTTCGTCTCTTACGATACAGAGCAGGAGGTCTATGTGCTCGGCGGCAAGATGATGGAACTTGGCGCCAAGGCGCTCGCCCAGAATTTTGCCGTGATCGCGCGGCCGTCGCTGATACGCATAGCCGACGAGACCCGCGACACCGCTTTCGGTGTGCTGGCCGAAAACGATCATATGCAATGCCTGGTGCGGATCACTGGGACCTATCCGCTACGAACTCTTTCGCTGGATGTCGGAGATATCTGGCCGCTTGGCATCGGCGCGGCTGGCATGGCGTTACTGGCGGCACATGACGACGATTTCATTGAACGATACCTGGAAAGTCACCTGTCGCTGGTCGCCAATTTTTCGCCGCTGACCGCGGAAACGGCGCGGGAACGGGTAAGGCGCACGCGCGACGAGGGTTATGCCATGAGCGAGGGCGAGTTGCTTTCCGGCATGTCGGCAATGGGGGTGGCGATCCGATTTCCGGGAACGGGAAGACCGATGGGCGCGATCAGCGTCGCCGCTCTTTCGGCAAGGCTGGACAAGCCAAGGCGTTTGGAGGTTGCCGGGTTGTTGCAGCGCGAGGCGAAGGTGATCACCAGCACGCTATCTTCGCGGGGATCGGCTGTTACAGAGGAAGACGGACGTTGAGGATCGATCTTTCAGGCAGACATGCGCTCGTGATCGGCGGCGGTGTGATCGACGGGGGCAATGGAATAGGGCAGGCGATTTGCTGTAGTTTCGCCGCCTGCGGTGCGTCTGTCATCGTTGCGGATCGCAATGTGGAAGCCGCCGAGGTAACCTGGAAGCGCATTCGCGACGCCGGCGGCCGGGCCGAGGTCATGGTGCTGGACGTCACCGATACGGCGGCGACCGAGGCCTCGATTGCGGACCGGGCGATCGATGTCCTTCATTATAATGTCGGGATCGGCTTCGCTTCCGAGACCCAATCGCTGCAATCCGACCGGTTTACTTCCGTGCTCGACGCCAATCTCGTTGGATTGCACAGCGCGGTTCGTGCGGTCCTGCCCGGGATGCGAGAGCGTCGCAGGGGCGTGATGCTTGCGACCAGCTCGGTCTGGGCGCATCGGCATCTCGGATATCCGCATAGTTTCTACGCCGCCTCTAAGGCCGGCATGGAGCATTTCATCCGGCTGATCGCCCAGGAGAACGCGCCCTTTGGCATCCGTGCGAACTCGATCGCGCCGGGCTTCATCGATACGCCGCGTATCCGGCAGAACCTGGCCCGGTCGTATGGCGAGAGTAGTTTTGACGAAATCATCGCTCGCCGCGCCGGGCAAGTCCCTCTTGGACGTCTCGGCAAGCCCGAGGAGGTCGCATCCATGGCGGCCTTTCTAGCCTCCGACCTTGCTGCTTATGTTACCGGCGGCGCCTTTCCGGTCGACGGCGGCCTGATTGGCGCGGCGATCGCATCCTGAAAAACAACGGCGACAAATCAAGGGAGAGAGAGATGAGGATCGGTTTCCTTGGGGCGGGCAAGATGGGACTTCCGATTTGCTGGAATATCGCGCGCAAGCTGGAACAGTCCGTTCTCGTACATGATTTGCAGCCGCCGAATTTGCCGCCCGAAGCGCAGGCCGCCGAGCATCTCCTGCGCTTTGCAGCGGACATGGCCGAGCTGAAGGACTGCGATGTTGTCGTACTGTGCCTGCCCGACAGCAAAGCCGTTTCGACGGTGGTCGAGGGACGAGAAGAGAAGCCGGGCCTGATTGACATCCTGCGGCCTGGCTGCTCGATCGTCGACAGCGGCTCCTCGATACCTTCGGAGACGCTTCGTCTGGCGGAGTGCCTCGCCGATCGCGGAATCACGCTGAACGATGCCCCGGTATCGGGCGGTCTCGCGCGGGCCTGGAAGGCGGAATTGACCGTCATGGCCGGCGGCGTCGCCGACGATAATCCGGTCCTGCCGGTACTGGAGGCGTTTGCGAGCAAGATCGTCCGTTTGGAAAACGTCGGGGATGGCCATGTGATGAAAGCCGCCAACAACTACCTTCTGGCGGCCAATATCGTAAGCTTTGCCGAAGCCTTGCGCTTCGCCCGCACGGCCGGCATTTCTTTCGAGAAGTTTGGCGAAGTGGTGAACAGTTCGAGCGGCGCCAGCTATGTTTCGGCCAACAAGCTGGAAACGGTGCGGCGCAACGATGACAGCGTCAGCTTCACCTCGGCGCTCATAGCCAAGGACGTGCGCAACTTCATCGATAGCTGCGATCGCCTGGGGCTCTCGCTGCCGATGGTCGGCCATGTTCTGGAAGCTTGGGAGACCGCCATCGAAGCCGTGGGCGGCGAGGTCGACAGCATGAAAATCTATCACAGTATCGGCCATGGCAGGCCCACCGGAACTTGAGGAGAATACCATGTCGCTTGTCCATATCCGCAAGAAAAGCCTGACAATCGAGACCATCTATCACGAAATGGGGCCGGCGCCGGCTGTTCCGTTGAAGATGGCCGCCGCCTGCGCAGTCGTCGCCAATCCCTATGCTGGGACCTATTGCGAAGACCTGCTCCCCTTCATGGCAGAACTGCGCGGTCTCGGACATGAACTAGCCATAGACCTCCTCGATGCACTTGGTGGCAAGGACCAGGTGGAAGTTTACTCCAAAGCGGCTATCGTTGGACTGAACGGGGAAATGGAGCACGGCGCGGTATGGCATGAGGCTGGCGGATGGGCCATGCGGGAAGTTTTAGCCCAGCCGAAGGCAATCGTTCCGGCCAACAAGGCCGTCGCTCAAGCAGGATATCGCATCATGGTGCCGGTGCATTATATGCACGCTTGCTACGTCCGCAGTCATTTCAACAGCATGGAAATAGGCATACAGGACGCGCCCAAGCCGAATGAGATTCTCTTCGCGCTGGTGATGGGAACAGGCGGGCGCCTTAATCCGAGACTCGGTGGGCTAGCACTGGAAAGGGTGAAAGGCGAGGATGGTCAGCGTTAGCAAAAAAAGCCACTAGCTTGAACCAGTCACAACGTCGCGCACCGATTTGAGAGGGGCAGGGCCGGAACCTTGTCGCACGGTGGGATGATTTCGATGCGGCAGCTCCCCACCTTAGATTGCGACTTCGGGTTTGCGCCTCCATACCAGTCTTTAAAGCAGCGCGGCTGACTACCCAGAAGCTGCCATTTGTCTGTCGGTGAGACAGGCGACAAAATCGGTCTGTACAGCCTGGTATATCTAAGGGAGTGGTGGATGCGCATCTTGCCGATCTGATGGTTCTTCTGGACGTCGCCCAACGCCGACCCTTCGGTTGTCTCAAGAACGAGAAGCTCACCGTCAGCTTCTATGGGGCCGTGACAGACGGTACAGATCGGCTGCGTGATGCGGCAGGTGCTGACGCTGCGGAGATTCTCTCTAATCGCGTCAACACAGACTGTGCAACCTTCTTCGGCAGCGTCCGGGCGCTATTTGGCCTGTGATCATGCTGAGGTTACTCCGCCTTGCTTAGCGAGGCGGAGTAATGCAAAAGCAAAATCATGATCGGCCTTGAAAATCCCATGCACAATTCGACCTATGCTGCTGATACGAGCTGGCGGATGTCTGGGTGTTGTGCGCCCGGAGGCGCAATGAATTACCGCAAAGGGCCGACGCCGTCATGGCGCTAAAGCGCCACAAGCGGTCATGAGACAGGCTACGCGGCTGCCTCAAGGAAGGTCGCGCGGAGGTTGTCGTTAATCTTCTCAAGGAAGGCGGTCGTCGAGAGCCACGGCTGGTCGGGACCGATGAGAAGGGCGAGGTCCTTCGTCATGAAGCCGGATTCGACCGTCTCGATGCAGACGCGCTCGAGCGTCGAGGAGAACCGCGCAAGGGCGGCATTGTCGTCGAGCTTCGCACGGTGTGCGAGGCCGCGGGTCCAGGCGAAGATCGACGCGATCGAGTTGGTCGAGGTCTCCTGGCCCTTCTGGTGCTGGCGGTAGTGGCGGGTCACCGTGCCGTGGGCGGCTTCGGCTTCCACCGTCTGGCCGTCCGGCGTCATCAGGACCGAGGTCATCAGGCCGAGCGAGCCGAAGCCCTGCGCGACGATGTCGGACTGGACGTCGCCGTCATAGTTCTTGCAGGCCCAGACGTAGCCGCCGGACCACTTCAGGGCTGCCGCGACCATGTCGTCGATCAGGCGGTGCTCGTACCAGATCTTCTTGGCTTCGTACTGTTCCTTGAACTCGGCGTCGTAGATCTCCTGGAAGATATCCTTGAAGCGGCCGTCATAGGCCTTCAGGATGGTGTTCTTCGTGGAGAGGTAGCAGGGAACGCCGCGCATCAGGGCGTAGTTCAGCGAAGCGCGGGCGAAGTCGCGGATCGAATCGTCGAGGTT
>Ga0233365_1000422_pt1 | contig 19759 bp, 21 predicted proteins | sample ElkDunMinimDraft_27_FD_191535 | JGI IMG/M metagenome (GOLD analysis project Ga0233365, IMG submission 191535) | Fecal eukaryotic communites from dung pellets of Tule Elk in California, USA - Elk Dung C36 | ecosystem: Host-associated > Mammals > Digestive system > Large intestine > Fecal | place...
GTAGGGCGCGGCTGCGAATGTGGGCCGCCGATCCGGCGAAGTCGTCGGCGATCGCCGCTGCCGCCGCGACGGCGGTCTCGACCTGCTCGGCGTCGGCCCAACTGGTGCGTCCGGCCTCGCTTCCGTCGAATGGTCGGTTCACGGTCAATTCGCGAGTGCCGTGGTGCGGTTCTCCAGCGATCCAGAACGGAATTGCGGTCATGGGCCACACTCTAGCGACAATGGGTTATCCGTCCATTGAACAACGTGACCCGGCACGGATTCGAGAATAATGTGGAGGGTGGCCGGATCGGGCTCCGCACCCTGAACCACCTGCGGGAAATTGTGGATTGACCGTGTGCCGATCAATGGGGCGGAAACCGATTAGACGTGGGTACGGACTCGGATGTCATCGCGTTCAGAAGATATGAGTGGGTGTGATGAAGCCGATCGACGGCAATTGCGGCCCTGCCCCCACCATGGTTTGTACCGGCAGTGCATCATGAGGGACATGACAGATCCGTCTCCTCAACAACAACCCGGTTACCCATCTGCTGAGCACCAGGCGTACGCCCAGCAGCAACAGGCCGCTTACGCGGCGCAGCAGCAGGCGGCTCACCAACAGGGCGGTTACCAGCCGGCTCCTGCGGCCAGCCCGCTGGCCACCAAACTGCCGATGAACATGATGAGTCTGGGGTTGGCCGGTGGCGGCCTGGCAGCGCTTCTGCTCAGCCAGATCATCGCGGGCGCCGACCTCAGCGGCAACCTGCTCAGTCTTCCCACCGCGGTGGTTCTGTTGACTGGTGCGGCGCTGACCTCCGGTGAGAAGTTCCGCAACTTCTTCCGGGCGGGCACCGCGGGTCTGACCGTGCTGGTCGCGGGCGGAACCATCGGTTCGCTGATCAGCTCCGGCACTCAGGAGGCCAAGTCGATCATCGGCCTGCTGCTCCTGCTGGCCGGTATCGGTCTGCTGACCGCGGCGACCTTCACCATGAGTGAGCCGAGCCAGGTGCCCGTCGCTCCCGCGCAGCCGACCGGAGTCATCCCGCAGGTTCAGCACCCGCAGGCTACCCAGCAGTACCCGGGCCAGCAGCACCAACAGGGTGGCTGGCAGTAGTCGGCATGCTGTAAACCCGCACGTTGATCGAGGTGCGCTGCTGCAATGCGGCACGCAATGCCCGGTGCAGGCCGTCCTCCAGGTAGAGGGTGCCGTGCCAGGCCACCACGTGTGGGAACAGGTCGCCGAAAAACGTCGAATCGTCGGCGAGCAGCTTGTCGAGCTCCAGCACTCGCTTGGTGGTGACCAGCTGATCCAGCCGGACCGACCGTGGTGGGACGGTCGCCCAATCCCTGAGCGTCAAACCGTGATCGGGGTAGGGGCGACCGTCCCGCACTGCTTTGAAGATCACGAAATCCCCCAGGTCATCTTTTGATGGCTTCTTCACGATTATTCGGATGTTGGTGGCGGGTTGCGCTCGGAACGCCGAATGCGGCGCGGCGCTGTCGTCGTCGGTACAGGTCCCGCACCGACTCCTCCTCACCGGGCACGCGACGCGCGCCCAAGACCACTCGCCACATCAGCACGGCGAATGAACCCGCCTGGATTTACCAGACACGTTTTAAGACGCGAGCCGAGCCGGTTCGGGTGTTCATTCGTGACCCGGATCATGTGGGGGTCACTTCCGTGGGCGGATGCCCCAGATTCCCGACCACAGTTCGCCCGGTGCCAGTGTCACCAGGTCGGTTCCGCTGCGCATCGCGTCCGGGGGACAACTCATCGGCTCCACCGCGAGGCTGCGGCGGGTGCGGTCTCCGTCGAGGGTGTCGGACGTGTAGACGTGGAACCACCCGAACGACTCGTCGGCCCACAGGGTGAGTTCTTCGCCGTCGTCGGGTCCGGTCAGCACGACCCGGGCGTTGCGATCGGAGTCGCGCTGCAGGTCACCGAAGCTGGTGTCCAGCACGGTGTCCCCGATCGGCGTGGACTCCTGGAAGCGGGCCTGGGTCGATCCGTTGGGCAGCAGACGGTCGTCGGTGGTCAGTTCGGTCTTGGCGGGCACCTTCAGGCTCCACTGCGCCAGGGACGAACCGGGCAGGCGGAGGTAGGGGTGGACGCCCAACCCGAACGGGCAGGGGGAGGCGCCGACGTTGCTGACGTAGTGGGCGGCTCGCAGGCCACCGGGGCCGACCGACCAGCGGGTACGCAGTTGCAGCGGGAACGGGTAGCCGGGCTGAGCGGGCAGGGAACATTCCAGGCTGACTGACGAGTCGGATACGTCGACGGCCTGCCAGCGCAGCCAGCCCACCATGCCGTGCATCGCGGTTCGGGAGGCGGGTTCGTTCCAGGGGAGCTGGTGTCTGACTCCGCCGAATTCGTACTCTCCGTCGCCTATCCGGCCTGGCCAGGGTGCCAGAATGTGACCCGCCGAGCCGGGTGCCAGGTCATCGTCCTCGTAACCGTCGATATAAGACTTACCGTCGAGACTGAACAGCCGCACTCCGCCGCCAACCGAGGCGATGACCGCCTCCCAGCCCGAGTAGCTGATCGTCCACTGTTCACCAGACAACGCCATGCCGCGGATCTCCGTACCCTATAGACGACTGGTCTCCAGCTTAGAGCCTGACGGGTTGTCAGCGTGTGTGGCGGGTCGGGCTCGTCTGGGTCGATTGCGGGCGCCCGGCGGCGTGGACATCCCGCGCCGCGAAACGGTGGAAATCCCGCCAAACCCGCACGTTCTCTCGCGCCCCGACGCTCTGTCACAACGCATCGGAGACCTTCGCGACCTACTCGTGCCGGGTGGGGCCAGCCGATCATCGGGGCTCGGAGTCCCCGCGCGACCTTGCCGCCGGTCACGGGGACAGCCTCAACACCTCCCAGCCGCCGGCCGTGCTGCGATAACGCAGTCGGTCGTGCAGGCGGTTGGCTCGTCCCTGCCAGAACTCGATTTCTTCGGGGATGACGAGGAAGCCGCCCCAGTCGTCGGGCAGTGGTACTCCGTCGGGGAACCGCAGTGAGGCTTCGGCGTAGGCGGTCTCCAGTTCGTTCCGGTCGCGCAGGACGCCGGACTGCCGACTGGCCCACGCCGCCAGCTGGGACCCTCGGGGGCGTTGGGCGAAATAGCGTTCGCTGGCCTCGCGCGGAATCCTGGTGGCCGGACCCGACACGATGACCTGCCGGTGTTGCCGGTACCAGCCGAACAGGAGGTTGACGTGTCGACTGGTGGCGATCTGGTCGGCTTTGGCCGATGAGTAGTTCGTGAAGAACGTGAACCCGGCGTCGTCGACCGCTTTGAGGAGGACGGTGCGCTGCCGGGGGCGACCGGTGGCGTCGACGGTGGCCAGCACCATCGCGTTGGGTTCCAGGCCACCGCCGCGAACCGCCTCGTCGAACCACTGGTGGAACTGGTCGAGCGGGTCGAGCGCCGCCTCGGCCTCCTCCAAAGTCAATCCATTGTAGTCAATTCGCATCAATGCCGGGTCGACCGAGCCGGAAGCTGCTCCGGACACCTCGGCGCGGTCGTGTTGGTCAGCCACGCCACCAGACTGCCATGCGCAGCCATTCGATCACGGAATCACAACAATTCCACGGCGCGCGAATGCGCGAACACGACGGAGGCGAACTCTGACAATTCTCCATAAAATGACCGAATTTTCCGGTGATCTTGCGCGTTTACGCGCGGTTGAGGCCGATTCCACACGCCCTCAGTGCACCCGCGATCGTCCGCGAGGTGCAAGATGGCAACCAATAAGGAACCAAGTCGTAACAGCGACTCCACGAACCCTCAGGAGCACTCGATGTCTGATTTCAAGCCCGGTCTCGAAGGAGTGGTCGCCTTCGAGACGGAGATAGCCGAACCCGATAAGGCGGGCGGTTCACTGAGGTACCGAGGCGTCGACATCGAAGATCTCATCGGGAAGGTCTCCTACGGTCACGTGTGGGGACTGCTCGTCGACGGCAGGTTCGGCCCGGGACTGCCACCGGCGGAGCCGTTTCCGGTCCCGGTCCACACCGGCGACATCCGCGTCGACGTCCAGAGCGCGGTCGCCATGCTGGCCCCCTATTGGGGACTGGGACAGCTGCTCGACATCAGTGACGAGCGGGCCCGTACGGACCTGGCCCGAGTATCGGTGACCGCGCTGTCCTATGTCGCCCAATCGGCACGTGGAGTCGGTCGCCCGGCGGTTCCTCAGAAAGAGATCGACAAGTCCGACACGATCGTCGAACGCTTCATGCGCCGGTGGCGCGGCGAACCTGACCCCCGGCACGTTCAGGCCGTCGACGCCTACTTCATCTCCGCGGCCGAGCACGGCCTCAACGCCTCCACGTTCACCTCCCGCGTGGTGGCCTCCACCGGCGCCGACGTCGCCGCCTGCATCTCGTCGGGCATCGGCGCGCTGTCGGGACCACTGCACGGCGGAGCCCCCTCGCGGGTGCTGCACATGCTGGAGGAGGTCGAACGCACCGGTGACGCGACCGCCTACGTCAAGAGCGTGCTCGACCGGGGTGAACGCCTCATGGGCTTCGGTCACCGGGTCTACCGGGCCGAGGACCCGCGCGCGCGGGTGCTGCGCAAGACCGCGCGTGAGTTGGGAGCCGAACGTTTCGAGGTCGCCGAGGCGCTGGAGACCGCGGCACTCGCCGAGCTGAAGGCCCGTAAGCCCGACCGCGTCCTGGCCACCAACGTGGAGTTCTGGTCCGCGGTCGTCCTCGACTTCGCCAAGGTGCCGGCCGACATGTTCACCGCGATGTTCACGTGTGCCCGAGTCGCGGGCTGGAGCGCGCACATCATGGAGCAGAAGCAGCTGGGCCGGATCGTTCGCCCCAGCGCCAAGTACATCGGTCCCAGCCCTCGCACGCCCGACAGCGTCGACGGCTGGAGCGACATTCCGCGGTAGCGACGGTGTTATCCCGCGCCACCGCCGATGCCTGGTGGCGCGGGAACCGCCCGATCGGTTGGCGGACTTGGGTAAACGGCGAACCGTTGCCCGCTGTTCGTAGGTTCATCACCGGCTCGGCGGACTATTTCGGTGAGAACCGCACCACGTGACGGCCCCCTCAGCAGACGTGTTTCGCCAGGTTGAGGTGGGTGGGCGTAACGAAACATCCCACTGTGTGAATTGACTGCCACGATTAAAGTGCACAACGTAAAGCACGGATGAAGCACGTGTGGGAAGCAGAGGTAGGAAAAGACATGTCCTCTCAAACGATCAAGAAGCTCGGTGGAGTCGCCGCGACGGGTCTGCTCGCGTTCGGGTTGGCGGCGTGCTCGGGAGATGACTCGGCGGCGCCGAGCAACACCGAGGAATCGACCAGCCCGCAGTCCCAGGAGCTCGACCCCCGGGAAGTCGTCGCCGCCAGTGTCGACCGGTTCTCCGAGACCAGTTACCGCATCGTCATCGACGGTGGCGAGGTCATATCCGGTGATATGGCCTACGACCCGGCCAACAAGTCGTACCAGGGCACCACCACCGTTGACCTCTCATCGATGGATGAGTCCGGCATGATGACCGGCTCGATGTCCATCGAGATGATCGTCATCGGCGACGACCAGTGGATGAAGATGACCGGTGGATTGTCCGAGATCTTCGGAGACCAGTGGATTCACTCCACTGTCGACGAGGCCGCCGCCGAAGAGCTGGGCGCCATGGATCTCAAGCAACTCACCGACGAAATGTTCCAGACATTGACCAATGTGGAGCAGGTGGACGAGAACACCTACACCGCGCAGACCGATGCCACCGAGTTCGGTGGTTCGGAGTCGGATGAGCCCCTGAACGTGACGCTGGTGCTGGATGACGAGGGCAAGTTGGTCGAGATGACCACCGAGATGCCACACCCCGCCGACGAGACCCAGACTCTCCCGATCACCATCTCCATCGAGGACTACGGCGTCCCGATCACCGTGGAGGCCCCGCCGGCCGACCAGGTCGTTGAAATGGACGACCTCTTCAAAAGCTGACCCGTAACGGTCTATTCGCCCGCTGGACTGCATCGTCGTCTCGCGCCGCGAAGCGGCAGAAGCATCGCCAAAGCCCGTACGAGTTCCTCCGCCTTGCCGGCTGAAAATCTGCTCACTACCGAATTGGCCGTTGGTGGTCTAGGACAAGAAACCCCGGTTCCCGTCGCTCGCCCGAGCGGTGGGACCGGGGTTTTCCGTTCCCGCCAGGCAGATCACCGGTTGCCCGGGTCGCGTGTTCCCACCTGCTCGAACATGGAAGAATCGCCGTCGACGGCAGCGCGGCCGCATCCCCTCGTTCGTGATCACACGTGAATGGAGAGCTAAGCGGTGGCTGATATCCGTATTCCCGACAACCTGCGTCCGGCTGACGGACGGTTCGGTTCCGGTCCGAGCAAGGTGCCCGCGGCGGCGGTCGACGCGCTGGCGAAGGCCGCGCCGACCCTGTTGGGAACATCGCACCGGCAGGCTCCGGTTCGCAACGAGGTCGCCCGCCTGCGGCGCGGTCTCACCGAATTCTTCGACCTTCCCGACGGGTACGAGGTCGTCCTGGGCAACGGCGGCTCCACCGCGTTCTGGGAGTCGCTGGTCTTCGGCATGATCGACGAGCACGCGCAGGTCGCCGCGTTCGGCGAGTTCGGCAACAAGTTCGCCAAGGCGGTGGCGACCGCGCCGTTCCTGGCCAACCCGACCAAGCGGACCGCTGAGCCCGGTCAGGCCGCCACCCTGGTCGCCGAGGACGGCGTCGACGTGTACGCCACGCCTCACAACGAGACCTCCACCGGTGTCTCGGTGCCGGTGGTTCGGGTCGACGCACCCGGTCTGATGCTGCACGACGCGACGTCGGCGGCCGGTGGACTTCCGGTCGACATGACGCAGACCGACTGCTACTACCTCGCACCCCAGAAGGGTCTGGCCTCCGACGGCGGCCTGTGGATCGCGATCCTGTCGCCGGCCGCGCTGGAGCGGATCGAGCGCGTCAACGCCTCGGACCGTTACATCCCGGAGTTCCTGAACCTGGCCACCGCCGTGGACAACTCCCGCAAGGAGCAGACCTACAACACCCCGGGTGTCGCGACGGTGTTCCTGGCCGCCGAGCAGGTCGACGCGATGAACGACGCCGGTGGCCTGGACGCGATGGTCGCCCGTTGTTCCGACAGCGCCGAACGCCTGTACGGCTGGGCGGAGAAGTCCCCGGTGGCCACCCCGTTCGTGACGGACGCGAAGAATCGCTCACACGTCATCGGCACCATCGACTTCGATGAGTCCGTGGACGCGGCCGAGGTCGCGAAGGTGTTGCGCGCCAATGGAATCGTCGACACCGAGCCGTACCGCAAACTCGGCCGCAACCAGCTGCGGATCGCGATGTACCCGGCGATCGACCCGGCCGATGTCACCGCGCTGACCGAGTCCATCGACTACGTGATCGAGCGCCTGGCCTGATTCAGCAAGCAACCGGCGGACCACCGAACCTGCGGTGGTCCGCCGTTTCATGTCCGGGATCGACCCCGTTGAGGGTTGCGGCCTCGGCGCCGTCGGGGACAAGGCTCTGATTCGAGTCGGCGCCGAGGAAGAGGAGAGCCCCACAAGCCTTGGGGCCCTGTGGTTCTCGTCGTTCCACAACTCGGCCACGACTGGTCGGTTTCGGGACGCACGCGACGCTACGGGTCGCCTAAGATGGCCGAATTGATGTCTGTCGATCAGGTGCGCCCATCGCCCCGGCGTGCCGGACACGTGAGGTGCCCGTGGCCAACTCGTCTTCCGCGACGGCTCGTTCGGGGTCGGCCCGACGTATCGCCGCCGTCGCCGCCGCGACCATCGCCGCGACCATCCTGTCGGCGTCCCCGGCTCAGGCCGAGACCGCCGACAATCCCTGGCTCGACATGCGGGTCATGAACATGGCTCACTCCGGTGGCGAGCTGGAGGCTCCCACCAACACGCTCTACTCCTTCGAGCGGGCGGTGAACCTGGGCTCCGACATGATCGAGCTGGACATTCAGTCCACCGAGGACGATCAACTCGTGGTGCTCCACAACGCGACGGTGGACGAGACCACCAACGGCTCCGGGAAGATCACCGAGCTCACGCTGGCAGCGGTCCGTCAGCTTGACGCCGCCTATCACTTCGTTCCCGACGAGGGCGCCGTTCCCGGGCTGCCCGATGAGGCATATCCGCTGCGCGGCATACGAACCGGCGATGTGCCACCCCCTGCGGACTACGAACCCGATGACTTCGCGATCCCCACGTTGGCGGCGGTGTTCGAGCGGTTTCCCGACACCCCCGTCAACATCGAGATCAAGGGCAACGGAACCCTGGACGTCGGTTCGTTCCAGCACAACGCCCGGTTGCTGGCGGCGTTTCTCATCGAGTCCGGCCGCACCGACGTCATCGTCTCCTCGTTCAACGACATAGCGGTGTCCACATTCCACAATCTGGCGCCGGAAGTACCGGTCGCGCCGGGCACCGCCGGCATCGCGGCGTACTTCCTCACCGGCAGCCTTCCCATCCAGGGCACGGTGGCGCTCCAGATCCCGGTCACCCTCAACGGGCTGATCCGCATCGCCACCCCGGCATTCGTCGACCGCGCCCACAACGACGGCTACGCCGTTCACGTGTGGTTCTCCGGCACCGCGCCCGATGACGAGGCGACCTATCGCAACATGGTCGCCACCTGCGCCGATGGGCTCATGCCGGCCCGGCCCGCGCTGTTGGAACAGATCCTGGATGACCTGGGATCGGTCCGGCCCGGCCAGGCCGGCTCCGATCCGTGCCGGTAGGACCGGTAGATGCCTGCCTGATCCCGAGGTGAGCGGCCCGAACGGCCAACGCCACACGAGGCCATCGCACCGACCGGACGGGCGCTACGCCAACACGACCGAGTCGATGAGTTCGTATCGCGGTTCGGGCTGGGGGATGCTGCGGTACAGACCGACCGACGCCACTTTCCACTCCGGGCCCCGATAGCGGCGCAGCTCGACCAGGTCCTCGGCCGATTCGGTGTTGCCCAGTTTGGCGCTGGCGGGCGCCACCGTCAGGTGCGGGCGGTATTGCCTGCGGTCATAGGGGAGTTCGGCCTCGTCAAGGGCGGCTCGGGTGCGCATGGCCAGGCCGACCAACCGATCGACCTCACCGTCGAGTCCGGTGTAGACGATGTTGTATCGGCCGCGTCCCCAGCGGCCTCCTCCGGCCAGGGCCAACCGCAGTGGGCTGGTGCGGTCGGCCGCCCGCCGGATGGCCGCGCCGACCTGCTCGACCCGATCGACGGCGATGTCACCGAGGTAGGTCACCGTGACGTGCCACAGGTCGTATCGCAGACACCGGCCCCACGGTGTGGCGACGTGCAAATCCCGTAGATAGTCGGTCAAGTGGTCGATCGCCGACTGCGGCGGTCGAATCGCCACGAACAGACGTTGTGGCTCCCCCTGTTGGATCACTGGCAACCTCGGTGGTCGTGATTCACATGTGAATTGTGGACGATCAGGCCGGTTCCGCTCAGCGCCTCGACGACCCGGAGGCGTTCCACCTCCAGCTCGAATCCGGTGTGGCGGTTGAGTTCCTGACTCACGCCCACCGCGACACAGGCCCGACGCAGTGTCCGGTCGTAGTCGTCGAGCAGATCCGCACGCCGGTAGGCTGCGGCCGCCGGTGTGTGCACCAGCTCGTCGGACAGTCGACGCAGTCGAGCGGCCAACTCCTCGACCGGCTCGGTCGGCGGCAACGATCGCAGCCGGGAGACCACCCGGCCGGTTCGCTCGGCGATCGGCTCCCCGGCCAGAATCGCCATCGCGATGAGCCACGGCAGAGCGGCCAGCGCCAGCAGCACCAGAACCACGAACGCCGAGTGCATCATGTCCACAATCTATCGGGTCTTGTCACCCTCCGAACTCCTCGAGAACCCGGTACCACCGATCGGCGACCTCGCGGTCCCCGGTGATCGTCACCGCGTCGTTGTCCCGGCGTCGCCACAACCACTGGTACACAGTGGCCGGATCGGCGGAGACGATGGTCCCGGGATCGGTCTCGTCGGTAATCTCCTGAGCCTCGATGTGCTCCGGGTGGATGGTGACGAGTCGGCGGCGTTCGGGCGTCGCGATGACCAGCGAGGTCTCCGGCAGCAGGTCAGCCGCCGTACGTCCCTTTTGGTCGAACTTGGCGGACCCCCACAGAACGAACCCGAGGATTTCGTCGATGCCGTCCTCGGCGAGTTCGTCGGAGATCGGTGAGATGGGCCGACCGGCCGCCAGTTCGGCGTCGACACGGTGCATTGTGGTCTCATGCGCCATGCGTCGCATCCAGAACCCGACGGTCTGATCGGGGTCGAACCAGGTCGGAGTCGTTTCCTCCGGACGGCGCGCGGCGAACTCGGCCAGCAGGTCGCCCAACGCCGATCGCAACTGGGCGATGGGGTCCTCCCGATCACTCAACTGCTGATTACGCATCTCCCCGTGGCGCATGGCGTAAGTCTTGTGGTTGTACACGATCGCAACGTGACGAACCAGATCCGCCATCGTCCATTCCGGACAGGTGGGCACCGGCCGGTCCAGTTGGCCGTCGGCGACCATGGCGAGATTCGCCGCCTCCCTGGCCAGTCCCGTGGTGTATTGACTGAATTCCATACACCGAGTCTGTCAGTCCGGTGGGACATTCGCACCGACGTTTAACCGGACGTCTTTCTGGACTATTTCACCCGAATCCAGGTTTCCCAAGGGGTGGAACGAATGAGGCCATGACGACGGGTGAACTGTCGAATTGGTGACACGCGAGACATTTCACTAGCGGTATTCCACAACTAGAGTTAGGGTCGAATTCGATTCCACTCCTTACATGTCCTTGGACCCCTATGGCAGGAGGCCGACCCGCACCCCATGAGACAGCAGCTGGCAAGCACATTCGAATCCCTGAAAGTTCGCAACTATCGGCTATTCGCCACAGGGCAAGTCGTCTCACTTGTCGGCCGTTGGATGCAGATCATCGCCATCGACTGGCTGGTTCTGGAGATGTCGGGGGATTCGGGTACCGCGCTCGGCTTCGTCATGGCGATCCAGTTCCTCCCGGTTCTGCTGTTGAGTCTGGTGGGCGGAAAACTCGCCGACCGTTACGACAAGCGCCGACTGCTGTTGATCGCCAACATCATGTGGCTGGTGCTGTCGACGATGCTGGCCGCCATGGTCCTGTCGGGAACCGCGACCCTGTGGCACATCTTCGCGTTCGCCGGACTACTCGGAGTGGTCAACGCACTCGAAACCCCGGTGCGACAGTCTTTCGTCTCGGAGATGGTCGAACCGAAACTCCTCCCCAACGCACTGGCACTGTCGGCCGCCACGTTCAACACCGCCCGCATCATCGGGCCGGCCGCCGCCGGTGGCCTCATCGCGCTGTTCGGCTCCGGCACCGTCATCGCGATCAACGCCGTCGCCTACGTGGGACCGCTGGTGTGCCTGCTCATGATGGTCTCCGACCAGCTGCACCGGGCCACGACCAAACCCACCGACACCCGCATCAGCGAGGGCCTGCGCTACACCGCGCGACGCCCCGACCTGCTGCTTCCCCTGGCACTCATGTTCGTCATCGGCGGCCTGGGGTTCAACTTCCCCATCACGTTGGCGCTACTGGCCAAGACCGTGTTCAACACCGGCCCGGAGACCTTCGGCATCCTCACCACCATGCTGGCCGTCGGTGCGCTGGTCGGAGCACTGGCCAGCTCGAAGCGACGCGAACGCCCCAGCTCCCACGTCGTGATCGGCGCGGCGGCCATGTTCGGAATCCTGGAGATCGTCGTGGCGTTCTCACCGACCTTCTGGGCCGCCTGCCTGTTGCTCCTGCCCACCGGGTTCTTCATGATCTACGTCGCCCAAGCCGCCAACCAGCGGGTCCAACTCGGCGTCGCCCCGCAGTTCCGGGGACGCGTCATGGCGTTGTACATCCTGGTGTTCCTCGGCTCCACTCCGGTGTTCGCTCCGCTCATCGGCTGGCTCGGCGAAGTCGTCGGCCCCCGTTCCGGCCTGTGGATCGGCGGGGTGGCCGGTCTGGTCGCCGCGATCGCCGCGTTCGCCGTTCGCTGCCGTAAACGTGACGTCCAGATCAGCGTCAACCTGCGGCCCCGGCCCCGGGTTCGCCTGATCGAACCGGAGCGACCGACGCCGATCGAACAACCCGCCTGACGGCTCACCGCGACGACTGACTCGTTCCCCGGAGACACTCGGTGATCGCCGAACGGCACTACGGACAAAAAGAAGCGGCGGTGGTGAACCTTGAGTTCACCACCGCCGCTTCGTCACGTTCATCAACTGGACGACCTCGGCGTCGTGTCACCGCCGAACAGCACGTCCTCCCAGGCGGGAAGTCGATTGCGAGGCTTGCCACCGACACCGGCGACCGCGGGAACCTTGTCGGTCTCCTCCTCGATCTCCTCGACGCCGGGGTCACTGCGACGCGGTCGCAGCACCGCCAGCGACGGAACGCTGGGCGTATCGCGCACCTCGGCGGGTTCGGAGCCGGGCAATCCCAGCTGAGCCGGTTGCCGGTCACTACGCGCCGGTTCACCCAGCGGGCGTTCCAGTGCCGCTCGCAACGCGTCACGACGCAACGGGTCGGGCTTCGGTGTGGGTGAGGGCCGCTCGGCCGGTTGCTCCGGCTTGTCGCGACGGGTCACCCCGTACAGCGGATCACGCGAGGGTCGCGCCACCGGTGACGACGACGGAGCCCTCGTCACGACCGAGTTGGGCTGTTCGCCACGTGTCGACGTCGGAACCGGCGTCGACAGGAACTGCGCCATCTCGTCGTGCGGCTGTACCGTCTGACGACTTCGGTCCAGCTCCCACATCGCCTTGGCGGTGGATTTTCCGCTGGTCCATGTCGCCTGTACCCGCCAGGTGCCGTCGTCTCGGCGCCAGGCGTCCCACGACACCGCGGTCGAGTCCACCCCGTGCTGTCCCAGTTTCACGTCCACGATGTCGGCCATCCGGTCACCCTTGTCGGATGTGGACAGTCGAGCACGGCGAGCGGCCTGCGCCAGCATCGCGCGTTCCTGCAGGACGGGTCCAGCGTAACGCAGGACCTTGTCGACCTGGACTCCGGCGTTCTTGGCGATGTCCTCCGCCGAATCGCCGGACCGAATGCGCGTTTGAATGTCACGCGGAGACAGCGACACCGCCGCGGCCCGTCGTTCCGCGATCACCGCGAGGGGATCACCGTCCCCAGTGTCCTCCCCACGCACCGCGGAGTTCACTCGCTCGTCGAGCGGCAAGCCCAGCAGACGCCCCAGTTCATCGGCCAGCACCAGTGCCTGGCCGTCTTCCGACAGGGCGACGAAGCGTACCGGTCGCATCTCCCACGCACCCCTCTGCGGTCTCGGCATCACTGCGCCAAGCAGCGCCTTCGGTAACGGCGATCACGAGAGATCACACCGACACCACTTGACAGTATCCCCCACGGTACAGGTATAACGCCCACCTCCGTGGCAACAAAGTCCACAAGATCGCAAAGATCACCAGGTTTGGCCGTCTGACCGATATCCGAGTTGAGCAACCCGGGTAAGTTGGGCCAGTGCCATCCGAAGACAACCTGATCGTGCCCAAAGCGGTCGATTTCCCGATGACTCCCCTGGCCTTGGGCGGTACCGCCGCCTGGCTGATCGCCGCCGGAATCATGTGGTTCTTCTCGGCGGAACTGGCCGCGACCGACCGCTCCTGGTGGATCCACTGTGCCTTGTGGGGTGCCGCCATGGGAATTCCCGGAACGATCACGATGATCGTTCACGACCGTGGCCGGAAACGGCGGCGCGGACCGATCGGAACACCGGTCAACGCGACCACCGACTAGTTCTCCGGCGTCGACGAATCTGTTTCGGATTCGACCGCCTCGGTCACCTCCACCGGTTCGACCGGATCGGCGACCGGGCTCTTGGCCTCCTCCGACGTGGGCGCGACCACGGCTGAACCGGAGTCGGTCTCGTCCGACTCCACCTCGGTCACCGTGACCTCATCGGACGCGTTCACGTCCACTATGACCTCAGTCGATGCCGTCTCGTCCGGCGCGACCTCATCGGACGCCTCGGCTTGAGCGGTTTCCGCCTCGACGGTGTCCGCTTCCGCAACGGCCTCGATCGGCTCGACGTCGGCGTCCTCGGGGGACTGCGCTTCGGTCGATGCCGTCTCGTCAGGCCCCTCGGCGGCGTCCTCGGCTTCGGCCACCGCCTCCTCGGCATCGGCGTCGGCGGCCTCGATGACGACCAGTTCGGCCGCGGGCTCCTCCGGCTCTTCGCTGGTCTGGACCCGCTCGACGAGGTTGTCGTCGTAGACGGTGTCGAGGTGATCGACGGGTTCCTCGGAGGGAACGTCGCTCAGCACTTCGGAGTGGGCACCGCAACCGTGATCGGCGGAGACCACCCGGCCGTCGTCGGAGGCGTACAGGTTGCCGCAGGCACCGAACATCTGACGCATCGACCCGGCCAGCGGAAGGTAGAAGCCGCAGGTTCCGCAGCGAGCGTCCTCCGGCGCCGAGGTCGCGATCTCGGCGTTGGGACCGTGATCGCCCTCATACCAGCGTTCGGCGGTGTCGATGCGCCCTTCGCGGCTCATCACGCGGGCGCGGCCGACGCCCAGTTCGAAGGAGATGTCCTCGACGGCGTCGTCGTCGGACAACTGGTAGGCCGGATCCAGGCGCTCATCGGATTCATCGGTCGGCAGCAGATCGCCGACGCCGACGTCTCCGGCGCGCAGCCGGTCCGCCCAGGGAACCCACACCGGGGCGGTCAAGGCGTCGCCGCCGGGCAGCAGTGCGGTCTCCGACACCGTGACATTGCGGGCGCGTGGAGCCCTGGCCACCACGACCGCCCATCGCCACCCGCGATAACCGGGTAGTTCACAGGCGAAGTAGTGGGTCGCCACGCGGTCGGCTTCGGCTTCCGCCGTCAGATGTTCGCCGACTCCCTCGCCGATTTCCTCAGCGGCGGCGCGAGCAACGTCTACCGCTTCGGCGCACAACCGGTCAAGGCGGGGACGCCGGGCGATCGTGGATGAGTGCGACACCAGGTAAGGATACGACGCGGGACGGCTCACCATCGGGGCGGTCTTCAAGCCCGTGACTTCTACTTGCATCCAGGCCCTTGAAAGGACATGCCTCAGGTCACCGGGTACGGCCCGTCAGGGCGGTCGGGCGATCCCTGCGAGTAGCGTCAGCGGTTGTGAAGCTCCTCATCGTCACCGCGGTCGCCGCCGAGGCCGACGCCGTGCGCCGTGGCCTGTCCACCGATCACGATGTCGCCGCCGTCGGGGTGGGACCGGCCGCCGCGGCCGCCGGAACCGCCCGATTGCTGGCTCGGGCGGCAACGCCCTACCGGGGCGTCATCAACGCCGGGGTCGCCGGTGGTCTTGCCGGCCGGGTCGACATCGGTGACACGATCGTGGCGACCGAGGCACTCTCGGCGGAACTGGGAGTCGCCCTGCCGGACCGGTTCCAGCCACTGGACGAGCTGGGTTTCGGCAGCAACGTGGTCGCCTGCGACCCGACATTGACCGAGGGCGTACCCGGGCACCGAGGTGTGGTCCTGACATTGGCGACCATCACCGGAACCCTCGAACTCGCCAAGTCGCTGGCCGACCGGTACCCCACCGCGCTGGCCGAGGCCATGGAGGGATTCGGCGTCGCCACCGCCGCCGCACAGGCGGGGCTACCGTTCGCGGAGATCCGCACCGTCTCCAACGCCGTCGGGGATCGAAACGTCGCCGGCTGGAACTGGAACGCCGGATTCGAAGCACTCAGCGCCGCCGTGGCGGCATTGCCCGCAGCGCAGGCATCCCACTAAGGAGTAGCCATGAAGCTGGCCTTCTCGCCATGCCCCAACGACACCTTCGTCTTCCACGCCTGGGTGCACGGGCTGATCCCCGGAGCGCCGGAGGTCGACGTGACCTTCGCCGACGTCGATGTCACCAACACCGCGGCGCTGGCCGGGGAGTTCGACGTCGTGAAGGTGTCCTACGCGGCGTTGCCGTGGCTGCGCGACAAGTACCGGTTGCTGTCGGCAGGCGGCGCGCTCGGACACGGTTGCGGACCGCTGGTGCTGACCCGGGACCGCCGCGACCCGGCCGACCTGGCGGGCGCGACGGTCGCGGTGCCGGGTGAGCGCACCACCGCCTACCTGCTGTTCCGACTGTGGTCGCAGGGTTTCGCACCCGAGAACATCGAGGTCGTGCCCTTCGAGCAGATCATGCCCGGGGTGGCGGCGGGACGTTTCGACGCCGGTCTGGTGATCCACGAGGCCCGGTTCACCTATCAGGACCACGGCTTGACGATGCTGGCCGATCTGGGCGAGTGGTGGGAGGCCGAAACCGGGCACCCGATTCCACTGGGGGCGATCCTGGCCAAACGCGAGCTCGACCACGAGGCCATCACCGGCTGGATTAGGGCCAGTGTGGAGCATGCCTGGCGCGACCCGTCCGCCAGCGCCGAATATGTTGCCGCGCATGCCCAGGAGATGTCGCCGGAGGTGACCCGCCAGCACATCGAGTTGTACGTCAACGAGTTCACCGCCGATCTGGGCACCGCCGGGCACGACGCGATCGACACGTTGTTGACCCGCGCGGCGGCGGCGGGCCTGGTCCCGGCCGAACAGTCGGCCGAGATGTGATGTCGCTCAACCGTCGCGGGGCTGTTTCGGCTTCGGTGTCGGTGGGGAATCGGACCGCTTCCGGCGGGTGGCCACGACAGGTCGATATCACTACATAACGGTCAGCGATGTGTACTCAGACAACGCGACGCGTAACAGTGTGGTGGCTCGGTCGGGTGGGCGGTTAGGCTTAGGGCTCCTAACACCGCCAACGAGGCGATGTTGAATGTTCCTGCGCGCGAGTAGAGGTTTGGCTGTGCCTACCGGTCGGGTCAAGTGGTACAACGCCGAGAAGGGTTTCGGTTTCGTCTCCCGGGACGACGGCGGCAGCGATGTCTTCCTGCACCGCGATGCCCTCCCTGACGATGTCGCCGAGTTGAAGGCCGGACAGAAACTCGAATACGGGATCGTCGACACTCGCCGTGGCGTGCAGGCGATGTCGGTGACGTTGATCGAGGCTCCGCAGCGGGTGAAGAAGGCGGAACCGCCGGTGCAGCGCCGCTCGCCCGACGAACTGCACGGCCTGATCGAGGACATGATCAAGGTGCTGGAGGACCAGGTCATGCCGCCACTGCGTCGTGGCCGCCACCCCGACCGCAAGCAGACCGCCAAGATCGCCGAGGTCGTTCACGCGGTGGCCAGCGAACTCGAACAGTAGGACCCACTCAGAGGTTGTCTTTAAACCTGCTGTTCTGTTGCGCGGCGCCCAGACGGCGCCTCGCGGCGTTGTCGAAGGACTCCTGCATACGCTGCGTTTCCTTCAAAACGCCGGTATGCAGGACCTTCTCCGCCTTGCGAATGCACTCGCCCGGACCACCGCTCACGACGAACGAGGTCCAAAGACAACCTCTCAGACCTGGGAGTAACTCCCGTTTGTCGAAGAGGCCGGTGCGAAACCGTTCGCACCCGCTTTCACCGTCCACATCGATGAGCTAGTAGCCGGTGCGGCCGATTCGGGCGGCTCATCGGGATCGGCGGCGGGCACCGAGTTACGTGCTCACCAGGCTCCGTCGTCCAGATTCCCGATCTCGGGTGTGGTGTCGGAGTGCCGCTTCGGGTTGGCGCGCACCGCGAGGACGAAGACCCGCGCCGCGACCGCCAGCACCAACGCGCCACCGATCATCTGCAGCATCACGATGACTCGTGCCGTCTCGGTGGTGGGGACGATGTCCCCGTATCCGACGGTCGCGAAGGTGCTGAGGGTGAAGTAGAGCGAGTCGACTCGCGACAGCGGCTCGTTGAAATTGCTGCTCCGCACGTCGAGGACGAAGTAGGCGGCGGCGAAAACGACGACGAACAACGGCACGAGGATCACGAACGAGCAGACGGCGCGCAGCCGGGGGATCGGCGATTTCGAGATGGCGTACGCCTGCCAGCCGCACAACAGGGTGATTCCCACCAGCGCGCCGACCAACGTCCACCACGCGGCTCCGTCGGGTGGGTGGTCCATCGGCGCGAGGAAGTACAGCACGACCAGTGCGATCACGACGAGGACCGTTCGGGCCAGCGTCCAGATCACCAATCCTCGTGGAGCCTCCCGGTACGCCCGTGGAAGCTCGGGTTCAGCGGATGGCTCAGCCATCGCCACCCTCCCCACGCCAGCGACAACCCGGTGACCGGTCCAGGAGGTCGCCCGGTTCTCACGAATGAGGACGACCTCCTGGTCAATGTAGCGAATCAGCCGGTCCCGGTCGGGCTGAAACGGCGTAACGGCAGGACGTTCAGCGGGGTCCGTCCGGTGATCAGGTCACCATCGTGGACATACCCTTCCGGACTGTCGGCCAGCCGGTCGGCGAGCACGCCGCGGTAACGCGACACCAGTTCCGGGTTGCCCGGGGCGAGATCGGTGAGTTCGGCGCGGTCGTCGGCCATGTCGAACAGCTGCTGGTGGCCGTCGCCGGAGAACCACACGTACTTGTGTTCCCGGTCGACGATCGCGTGCACCGACTGGCCGCCCTGGTAGCCGTGTTCGATGTGGAGGTGGTCGCGCGCGGTGGCGGCGGGTTCGCCGGCGGCGATCGGCCGCAGCGATCGCCCGTCGAGACCGGACGGTACGTCCAGCCCGGCACAGTCGAGCAGGGTCGGCATCACGTCGGCGAGGTCGACGAGTTCGTCACTGACCCCCGGTTGCGATTCCGGGCCGGTGAGCACGAACGGAATGCGGGCCGAGCCCTCGTACGGCAGCGATTTGCGCCAGAGCCGGTGTTCTCCCAGCATCTCGCCGTGATCGGAGGTGAAGCAGAACCAGGTGTTGTCGGTGGTGTATCCGAATTCGGCCATCGCCTCGACGAACCGCTGGATCTGTTGGTCGATGTGAGCCATGTTGCCCAGGTACCCGGCACGCGCTCGATGCAGGGTCGCCGCGTCGTAGCTCGCGACACCGGCGTCGGGCCGCCCGTCCTGCCGGTACCGGGTGAAGTGATCGGACCACTCGGCGACCATCGGCTCATAGGGCGGAGCCGACATGAACTGATCGAACGCCCACTGTGGCGGATCGAGCGGCGGGTGCGGCCGGTGAAAGGACAGGTTCAGGAAGAACGGCCGGCCGGGGTCACGCCGGTACAGGAAGTCGACGGCTTCGGTGACCACCCAGTTGGTGGGGTGCAGGTGTTCGGCTCGAGGCCACGGGCGAGCCACGATCGAGTTGCAGTCGACTCCGTGGTCGGCGTAGTCGGAGTCGACGGTCTGGCCGGGCTGCCGGGTCAACCAGGTGCGGTAGTCGTCGGTGAACCGCGGATCCTCCCGCCGAACCCGGCTGTGGTGCATGTAGCCGTCGTGCAGCACGACCTCGTCGAATCCGACTCGGTTGCGAGCCGGAGCGGCGTGCATCTTTCCGATGGCTCGCGTCTGGTATCCCTGGCGTCCGAACTCACCGGCCATGGTGACTCCGAAATCCCAGTCCACCCCGTCCTGATAGCCGACTCGGCCGTGGGTTCGCGGAGCCAGCCCGGTGTGGAGCGAGGCGCGCGCCGGAATGCAGCTGGGCGACGGGCTGTAGGCGCGGTCGAACCGGGTGCCCCGATTGGCCAGCGCGTCCAGATAAGGGGTGCGGACGACGGGGTGCCCGGCGGCCGACAGGTGATCGCCGCGCCATTGGTCGGCGGTGATCAGGACGATGTTGGGCTGCTGAGCGGTCATGGCGCCAGATGATAGTCAGCCGACCCGACTCGATGGCAAACGCATTCCGTTAGACGGGACGATTGCCGTTCAACCGCGC
>Ga0233365_1000423_pt1 | contig 19758 bp, 20 predicted proteins | sample ElkDunMinimDraft_27_FD_191535 | JGI IMG/M metagenome (GOLD analysis project Ga0233365, IMG submission 191535) | Fecal eukaryotic communites from dung pellets of Tule Elk in California, USA - Elk Dung C36 | ecosystem: Host-associated > Mammals > Digestive system > Large intestine > Fecal | place...
CAGCGAAGAATTCAGGGCCGCAGCGACGCCTGGTATTTTCCCAGGCGGTAGCCTTGGCGCCGTTCTCGCAGAACGACAGCGGCCGCGAAGGATGCGGCTTGGCCCAGGCGCAACTGACACAGGCGAAGCCGTCGATGGGCTTGTTTTGCTTGAGCAACAACGACGCGCCGGATAACGGGATCTTTTCGCGAATCAGGATGTTGGCGACCGAATAGGCCGAACCCCAGCCGCCGGCGGGAGCGTGGTAGGGCTTGAAGGTTGGCTGGCTCACGTCGCTCTCCTGGGTTCTGACGCCGATGGAGTGTGTGGCCCGTCTGCTCGCGAAGAATTGTTGGATAGCGGACAGGTACTGTTTACGACGTGCCCTGCGTAGGGTTCGTTCAGCCCCTTTGTTTCCGATTATGACCGCGCCACCGCTTACTCCATGGCGAAGTCGAGCTGGCGCCAGGCTTCATAAACGGCGACGGCAACCGTATTGGACAGGTTCAGGCTGCGACAGTCGGGGCGCATCGGCAGGCGCAGGCGGCGCTCGACGGGCAGGGCCTCGCGAATCTCAGCGGGTAGGCCGCGGCTTTCGGGGCCGAACAGGAAGGCATCGCCACGCTGGAAGGCGACCTCATGAAAAGGCTGCGAGCCCTTGGTGGTGAAGCCGAACAGGCGCGGATGGCCGAGGCTGGCCAGGCAGCTGTCCAGGTCGGCGTGGCGCTTGAGGGGTGCATATTCGTGATAATCCAGCCCGGCGCGACGTAGGCGCTTGTCATCCAGATCGAAACCCAGTGGCTCGATCAGGTGCAGGCTGCAGCCTGCGTTGGCGCAGAGCCTGATAATGTTGCCAGTATTGGGCGGAATTTCCGGCTGGAAAAGGATCACATGGAACATGGGTGTCACCAGGGCTGAGGACGGCAAGCATTCTACTGCGTCGAGCGACCCACGGCCGCGCCTGCGCAGGCGCTTTTTCGCTTCGTTGGTGCTGATTGGGCTGTTGCTCGGCTTGCTGATCGGTCGTCTCACGACCCCCGAGCCGGTGCAGTTGTTGCGTGCCGAGGCGATTGCCGAAGGGCTCCGGCTCTGGTTCGACCACGAGCCGGAACTGCATGCAGAACGTATCGACGGCGCTATCGGTTTGCTCTTCCAGGCTCAAGGCAGCGCCCGGCATGGCGAGCTGGAAGTGCAAGATGCACGTATTCGCTGGCGCCTGCAGCACACCGAAAAGGGCTTGCTGCTGCACTTCGTCGCTACTCGACCATTGATGGCGGACTGGCAGGGGAAGGCGGTGGCAGACGGTTGGCGGCTCGATGTCGCGGTTGCGCCGCTCAGGTAGAACGAGGGCGCTGGCCGAACACGCCGCGCTTGCCGCGACGCGTCGTTCGGCTCCTGTCGGGCTTTCGCTCGATCAGCTTTCCTCCTCCTCGTCGTCGGTGCCGTCGCCGCCCATTCCCAACTCCTTGATCTTGCGCGTCAGGGTGTTGCGGCCCCAGCCCAACAGGAGGGCGGCGTCGCGGCGGCGGCCGGCGGTGTGTTTGAGCGCGATCTCGATCATGGTTCGCTCGAAGGCCGGCATCGCTTCGTCGAGCAGGTTGGACTGACCACGCTCCAGCGCCAGGTCGGCCCACTGGCGCAGCGCCTGCTCCCAGTTGACCGAAGGCTGCGCCTCGGTGGGCTGGCTGAGCAACTCCGGCGGCAGATCGTCAATATGCACCTCGCGGCCGGACGCCATTACCGTGATCCAGCGGCAGGTGTTCTCCAGCTGGCGCACGTTGCCCGGCCAAGGCAGGTTGCGTAGGAAGTCTGCGGTTTCGCTTTTCAGCAGTTTGGTCTCGACCGACAGCTCCTGAGCGGCGCTGGCCAGGAAGTGCGAGGCGAGGGCAGGGATGTCCTGGCGACGATCAGCCAGGCGCGGGATGTGAATGCGGATGACGTTCAGGCGATGGAACAGGTCCTCGCGAAACTTGCCGGCCCGCACCAGGGCTTCCAGATCCTGATGGGTGGCAGCGATGATGCGCACGTCGACCTTCACCGGCATGTGTCCGCCGACACGGTAGAACTCGCCATCGGCCAGCACGCGCAGCAGGCGGGTCTGGGTATCGGCCGGCATGTCGCCGATCTCGTCGAGGAACAGCGTGCCGCCATCAGCCTGTTCGAAGCGACCGCGGCGCTGGTTGGCCGCGCCGGTGAACGCGCCTTTCTCATGGCCGAACAGCTCCGACTCCATGAGGTCCTTGGGGATAGCCGCCATGTTCAGCGCGATGAAGGGCGCGTTGGCTCGGGGGCTATGACGGTGCAATGCATGAGCGACCAATTCCTTGCCGGTGCCGGATTCGCCATTGATCAGCACCGTGATGTTGGAATGGCTGAGGCGACCGATGGCCCGGAAGACTTCCTGCATGGCCGGTGCTTCGCCGATGATTTCCGGGGTCGGCAGGGTTTCGGTGGGCGACTGTAAGTCCAGCTGCTCGCGGGCGTGCTGGCTGGCACGACGGACCAGCGAGATGGCGTCGTCCACATCGAAGGGCTTGGGCAGGTACTCGAAGGCGCCGCCCTGGTAGGACGCTACGGCGCTGTCGAGGTCCGAATGCGCGGTCATGATGATCACCGGCAGGCGCGGATGCTGCGCGCGTATCTGCGCCAGCATGTCCAGGCCGCTGAGGCCAGGCATGCGGATGTCTGAGAGGATGACGTCAGGCTGCTGGACTTTTAGCGGGCCGAGCACACTATCCGCGCTGTCGAAGCTGCGCGTCGTCATGCCGGCCTGCTGCAGCGCCTTCTCCAGAACCCAGCGGATGGAGCGGTCGTCATCGACGATCCAAACGGTTTCGTTTCGCGTCATGCAGCGGTTCCTTGTTCGAGCGGCAGGAAGATCGAGAAGGCGGTGTGGCCAGGGTGGCTTTCGCATTCGATCAAGCCCTGGTGCTGGCTGATGATGTTCTGCGCGATGGCCAGGCCAAGGCCGGTGCCGTCGGGGCGGCCGCTGACCATTGGGTAGAAGAGCGTGTTCTGCAGGTCACCGGGAATGCCGGGGCCGTTGTCGATGATCTCGATGCGCGCCACCAGACGATGGCGGACATGGCCGATGGTGAACTGGCGCAGGGTACGGGTGCGCAGGGTGAGGCGTGCCAGGCCAAGTTCGGTCTGGGTGGTCAGCGCCTGCATGGCGTTGCGCATGATATTGAGCACGGCCTGAATCAGCTGCTCGCGGTCGGCGAGCACTTCGGGAATGCTCGGGTCATAGTCGCGCACCATGATGATCTGGCCCTGGCTTTCGGCTTCGATGAGGCTGGATACATGCTCAAGCACTTCGTGAACATTGGTCATGCCCAGCGACGGCAGCTTGTTCGAGCCGAGCATCCGGTCGACCAGGTTGCGCAGCCGGTCCGCCTCTTCGATGATCACTTCGGTGTAGTCGCGCAGATGTTCCTCGGGCAGTTCGCGGGCCAGTAGCTGTGCTGCGCCGCGGATACCGCCAAGCGGATTCTTGATTTCATGAGCCAGGCCGCGCACCAGCATGCGCGTGGTTTCCTGGTTGGAAAGCTGCGCCTCTTCCTTGCTGATCCGCAGCAGGCGGTCACGCGGCAGCACTTCCAGCAGCAGCAGCGTTTCGCGACGGGTCAGTATCGGCGTGACCGCGTAGTCGACAGTCAGCGTCTGGCCGCTTACCGAGGTCAAGGTGGCTTCGCGTTTGGTGAAAGGATGCGCCTGCTCGACGGCCTGGCGCAGCGCCGCCAGGGCTTCGGCTGATTCGGTGAACAGCTCGCTGATGAACTGGCCATGGCTGCGCTGGCCACTGACGGCCAGGAGCATTTCCGCGGCAGGGTTCATGTATTCCAGGCGCAGGCGATCATCGAGCAGCAGCGTCGCGGTGGTGAGGTTTTCGATCAGCAGGCGTAGCAGGGCTTCGTTGATCATGGCTGTCTGCATCCGGTAGTTAGGCTGGAAATGCAAGAAGCAAACCAACTGATGAATGCACGCCATGCAACGTATTGGGGAGGTAGTGCCGCTTGGATCACAAGGCACAAGCATGGCTGCGCACCAATATGGTGCGCATGATGCTCATATAAAGGGCACGAAGGGAATGTTTTTCTTTTCCGGGGGCTTGTCCTTGAGCGGGCACTCGGGACGCACGCCATATTGGTCCTTCTTGCATGGGTTGACCATGCGTCGCTGAGCCAATGAGGTGCGCATCAGGTGGAAGGTAAGGGGCGCACTTTTCTGGACCGCGTTGCCCTGGGTGTCGACGATCTCCACCACCAGTTGGTGGCTGCCGCGGTCGATGTTTCGCAGGGCGTGAACCGGGCTGGTGCTCGGCTCGCCCACCGGCGCGCCGTCCAGCATGAGGCGGTAAAGGTGGTCGGCAAGCAGAGCGGGCTGGCTGGAGACGGTGACCTCCAGGTCGCCGGCGTTGTTGCGGATGGTCGCGTCATCGGCGGGCGTGAGAATCTGCAGTGCGTAGCTGAACGAAGGCCCGGCACTCGGTCTGGCGGCTCTGGGCGAAGGCGCGACCGGGGTGGCCGGCATGCTGTTGATGGTTCGCGTCTCCACCGGCTGCGCCGCCGGCTTGCCGGGCCGGTCGGTAAAGACCCGGTTGCCGTGCTCGTCGATATAGGTGAACACCTGAGCGCTGGCGGGCAGCGCCCAGGCCAGCAGCAGGCCAAGCCAGAGCGCGTGTAGCGTCAGGCTCATGGTTTTTTTCTGGGCGGGAGGTGCACGCGCTGCACGGTGAACTGCTGCTCGGCGCTCTGGATGACCTGGCCGCTGGAGTCCAGCACCTCGACGGTGAGCACATGCGTGCCGCGATCGACGTTGTTCAGTTGCAGTGCAGTGGCGGTGCTCGCCGGTGCCTGAGGAATGCCGTCGAGCAGGAAGCGAATCCGGTGGCCGGGTTGCAGCCTCGGGTCGAGTTGCGCGGTGACGACGAAAGTGCCGTTATTGGCCCGCAATGCCTCATCATCGGGAATGCCGCCGATCGCGAGGGTTTGATACGGCTGCTGCCGTTCGCCCTGTTGGTCGCTGGCCAGCGGTGGTGGTGGTTCGGGGGTACGGATGTTGACGGTATTGGCGGGCGGCAGCTCCACTTCATCCGCGGCCACGCCTTCGGGCGGCTGGTTAGTGAATACCGTATTGCCATTGTCGTCGGTGTATTTGTAGATCTGCGCCAGCGCCGGGACGCTCAGGAGCAGAAGCAGGCTGAACAATGCAGTGCGCATGGGAAGCTCCGCGAGGTTTAAAGGCTGAAGCCTTGCACCGCTCGGGCTGCCAGGCAAGTTGGATCGTTGGGTTTTGCGAACGCCTGCGGGTTGCTGATGCCTGAAACGAACAAGGCCTCCCGAGGGAGGCCTTGTCTTAAGCGGTGTGGATCAGACGCTGTAGTACAGGTCGTATTCCAGCGGATGCACGAAGGTGCGCACCTTGATCTCTTCCTCGCTCTTCAGTTCGAGGTAGGCATCGATGAAGTCGTCGCTGAACACGCCGCCCTTGGTCAGGAACGCGCGGCCCTTGTCGAGCTCTTCCAGGGCTTCCTTCAGGCTGCCGCACACCTGCGGGATCAGCTTGCCTTCTTCCGGTGGCAGGTCGTACAGGTTCTTGTCCGCAGCATCGCCGGGGTGGATCTTGTTCTGGATGCCGTCCAGACCAGCCATCAGCAGTGCGGCGAAGCACAGGTAGGGGTTGGCCGCCGGATCCGGGAAGCGCGCTTCGATACGGCGGGCTTTCGGGCTCGATACATACGGAATGCGGATCGAGGCGGAGCGGTTGCGTGCCGAGTAGGCCAGCATCACTGGCGCTTCGAAGCCTGGGACCAGACGCTTGTAAGAGTTGGTCGACGGGTTGGTGAAGCCGTTCAGCGCCTTGCCGTGCTTGATGATGCCGCCGATGAAGTACAGCGCGGTATCGGACAGGCCGGCATAGCCTTCGCCGGAGAAGGTGTTCTTGCCATCCTTGGAGATGGACATGTGCACGTGCATGCCCGAGCCGTTGTCGCCGTACAGCGGCTTGGGCATGAAGGTCGCGGTCTTGCCGTATGCATCGGCAACGTTGTGCACGCAGTACTTGAGGGTCTGGACTTCGTCGGCCTTCTTCACCAGGGTGTTGAACTTGACGCCGATTTCGTTCTGACCGGCAGTCGCCACTTCGTGGTGATGCACTTCGACGACCAAGCCCATTTCTTCCATGGCGTTGCACATGGCAGTGCGGATTTCATGGTCGTGGTCGCACGGCGGAACGGGGAAGTAACCGCCCTTGACGGCCGGACGATGGCCTTTGTTGCCGCCTTCGATGTCGGCGTCAGTGTTCCAGGAACCCTGCTCGGAGAAAATCTTGAACATGGAGCCGGAGATGTCGGACTTGAACTTCACCTGGTCAAAGATGAAGAACTCCGGCTCCGGGCCTACGAATACGGCGTCACCGATACCGGTGGACTTGAGGAATTCCTCGGCGCGCTTGGCGATGGAGCGCGGGTCGCGGTCGTAGCCCTGCATGGTGCTCGGCTCGACGATGTCGCAGACCAGAATCAGGGTTGGCTCTTCGGTGAAGGGATCAAGCACAGCGGTTTCGTCGACCGGCATCAGAATCATGTCGGAGGCTTCGATGCCTTTCCAGCCATGAATGGACGAGCCATCGAACATCTTGCCATGCTCGAAGAAGTCTTCGTCGCTGGCATCACGGGCTGGAATGGTCACGTGATGCTGCTTGCCTTTGGTATCGGTGAAGCGCAGATCAATCCACTTCACATCGTAATCTTTGATCAGTTGAAGCGACTTCGACATGGTGCTCTCCAGTGGTGGAAGCGTTGACAGGTGGCTTCCGAAAGTCAGGGGTTTGAAGCCAAGCGGCGGATAGTCCGGCAAGGCGGCCTTGCTCACAAGAGAGCAAATTGCATGCCAGCGCCCTGTTTTGGGGCTGGTGGCGTGCCATCGCGACTTTCACGGGGGTGTCGCGAGAGCAACGCATATTCTGACTGAATATCCGCACCGATGTTGTGCGGGGTCATCTTTGGTCGGGCTTTTTTGGTGCGCTACAGTGCTGGTGAGAAAACCGTCTAATTGTTGACCAATTTCCGCTATACTCCGCCCCCCTCTTTTTACGCCGCGCTGGCGCCCACGTTTTCATGAAGCTGATCGTCAAGGTTTTCCCGGAAATCACCATCAAGAGCCCGCCGGTGCGCAAGGGGTTCATTCGCCAGTTGGCGAAGAACATCCGCACCGTGCTGCGCGACCTCGATCCCGACCTTCGGGTGGAGGGGGTGTGGGACAACGTCGAGGTGGAGACGACGCTCAGCGACCTGAAGATTCTGCGCGAGATGATCGAGCGCCTGCGTTGCACGCCGGGCATCGCCCATTGCCTGGAGGTACACGAGTACCCGCTGGGCGATCTCGACGACATCGTCGAGAAGTGCAGGGCGCACTTCGCCGACCGTCTGCCCGGCAAAATCTTCGCTGTGCGTTGCAAGCGCGCCGGCAAGCATTCTTTCAGCTCGATGGACGTGGAGCGCCACGTTGGCAGCCGTCTGCGCGAGGAGTGCGGCGCTGCGGGCATTTCCCTGAAAGCGCCCGAGATCGAAGTGCGCATGGAAATCCGCGACCAGCGGCTGTTCGTCGTGCATGCCCAGCATGACGGCATCGGCGGCTACCCGCTGGGTGCGCTGGAACAGACCCTGGTGCTGATGTCCGGTGGTTTCGATTCCACTGTGGCCGCTTACCAGATGATGCGCCGAGGGCTGATGACCCACTTCTGCTTCTTCAACCTCGGTGGCCGCGCCCACGAGCTGGGAGTGATGGAGGTCGCCCACTTTCTGTGGAAGAAGTACGGCAGCTCCCACCGCGTACTGTTTATCAGCGTGCCGTTCGAGGAAGTAGTCGGCGAGATTCTCGAGAAGGTCGACAACAGCCAGATGGGCGTGGTCTTGAAGCGCATGATGCTGCGCGCTTCGACGCAGATCGCCGAGCGCCTGCACATCGATGCGCTGGTCACCGGCGAGGCGATCTCCCAGGTCTCCAGCCAGACGCTGCCCAACCTGTCGGTAATCGACTCGGCCACCGACATGCTGGTGCTGCGGCCGCTGATCGCGGCGCACAAGCAGGACATCATTGATACCGCGTTCCAGATCGGCACCGCCGAGTTCGCCAAGAACATGCCTGAATATTGCGGCGTGATCTCCAAAAACCCGACGACCAAGGCCAAGCGCTACCGCATCGAGCATGAAGAAAAGCAGTTCGACATGCAGGTGCTCGAGCGTGCGCTGGAGAATGCCCGTCAGGTCGCCATTGACCGCGTGATCGACGAATTGGGTGAAGACATCAAGGTCGAGGAAGTCGCCGCAGCGACTGCCGGCCAGGTGGTGCTCGACATCCGTCATCCGGATGAGAGCGAGGACGAACCTCTGCAACTGGCGGGTATCGAAGTGCAGACAATGCCGTTCTACGCCATCAACAACCGCTTCAAGGAACTGGATGAAAATCGCCAGTACCTGTTGTACTGCGACAAAGGTGTCATGAGTCGCCTGCATGCTCATCATCTGTTGAGCGAGGGGCATCAGAACGTGCGGGTCTACCGACCCGTAAGCGGGAAACTGGAAGCTGGAAGCGAGAAACAATGAGCGACTGGTCCAACAACCGCGTTGTCATCCGGCGCAAGCAGCCTCCCGACCGGGACTCTGCGACCTCCTTCTTTTCGCTTTCAGCTTCAAGCTTCCCGCTTATTACTCAGGTAAACAAACAGTGATCGAGAATCTCCGCAACATTGCCATCATCGCCCACGTCGACCATGGCAAGACCACCCTCGTCGACAAACTTCTGCGCCTGTCCGGCACCCTGGACCGCAAGGAGCTCGAAAGCGAGCGTGTGATGGACAGCAACGACCAGGAAAAGGAACGCGGCATCACCATCCTGGCCAAGAACACCGCGCTGAAGTGGAACGGCTACAACATCAATATCGTCGACACCCCCGGCCACGCCGACTTCGGCGGTGAAGTCGAGCGCGTTATGTCGATGGTGGATTGCGTGCTGTTGGTGGTCGACTCCATCGACGGCCCGATGCCGCAGACCCGCTTCGTGACCCAGAAAGCCTTCCAGGCCGGTCTGAACCCGATCGTCGTGGTCAACAAGATCGATCGCCCGGGCGCCCGTCCTGACTGGGTTGTGGATCAGATTTTCGATCTGTTCGACAACCTCGGCGCCACCGACAAGCAACTGGACTTCCCGATTGTCTATGCCAGTGCCCTGAACGGTATCGCGGGTCTGGATCACGAGAACCTTGATGACAACATGGACGCGTTGTTCCAGGCCATCGTCGATCACGTGCCGGCGCCGGACGTCGACGTCGACGGCCCGTTCCAGATGCAGATTTCCCAGCTGGACTACAACAGCTTCCTTGGCGTGATCGGCGTTGGCCGTATCAAGCGTGGCAAGGTCAAGACCAACACGCCGGTGATCGCCATTGGCGCCGACGGCAAGAAGCGCCAGGGTCGTATCCTCAAGATCATGGGCCACTCCGGCCTGCATCGCGTCGAGGTCGCCGAAGCCGAGGCCGGCGATATCGTCTGCGTCAGCGGCATGGACGAGCTGTACATCTCCGACACCCTGTGCGACATGAACCACGTCGAGGCGTTGCCTCCGCTGACCGTCGACGAGCCGACCGTATCCATGACCTTCCAGGTCAACGACTCGCCGTTCTGCGGTAAGGAAGGCAAGTTCGTCACCAGCCGCAACATCAAGGAGCGTCTGGAGAAGGAATTGCTGCACAACGTCGCCCTGCGCGTCGAAGAAGGCGACTCGGCCGACAAGTTCAAGGTCTCCGGTCGTGGCGAGCTGCACCTGTCGGTTCTGATCGAAACCATGCGCCGTGAAGGCTTCGAGCTGGCCGTGGGCCGTCCGGAAGTGGTGATCAAGGAAGTCGACGGCGAGAAGCAGGAGCCCTACGAAAACGTCATCATCGACATCGAAGAGCAGCACCAGGGTGCCCTGATGGAGCAGATGGGCCTGCGCAAGGGCGATCTGACCAACATGACTCCCGATGGCAAGGGGCGTATCCGTCTGGAGTACACCATCCCGGCGCGCGGCCTGATTGGCTTCCGGAACAACTTCCTGACCATGACCTCAGGCACCGGCATCCTGACCTCGACCTTCAGCCACTACGGCCCGATCAAGGGCGGTGACGTTGGCCACCGCCAGAACGGCGTGCTGGTCTCCATGGCCACCGGCAAGGCGCTGACCTATTCGCTGGAAACCCTGCAGAGCCGCGGCAAGCTGTTCCTCGAGCCAGGCCAGGAAGTCTACGAAGGTCAGCTGGCCGGCATCCACAGCCGCGACAACGACCTGGTGATCAACCCCACCAAGGGCAAGAAGCTCGACAACATGCGCGCCTCCGGCAAGGATGAAGTCATCGCCCTGGTGCCGCCGATCAAGTTCACCCTTGAGCAGGCGCTGGAGTTCATCGACGACGACGAGCTGGTGGAAGTGACGCCCAAGTCGATCCGCCTGCGCAAGAAGATCCTCGACGAGAACCAGCGTAAGCGTTCAGCCAAGGGCTGAGACGCGTTGCGATAAGACCAAGGCGCCTTCGGGCGCCTTTGTTGTTTTCCAGCCCCAAATCGCGACATGGCCTTGAACCGCGACCTCTGAGCGAACTACTCTGCCTCCGTACAGGGGTGGCATGTCGCCACCTTGCCGGCAGGGATCGCCGCCATTCATACCCATACGCCCAACCCTCGCGCGCCCCAGCGATCAACCCAGCGGGCCGCGCACCCCCGCGAACGCCTGGCCCAGCACATGGGTATAGATCTGCGTGGTGCGCACGTCGGCATGGCCGAGCAGTGTCTGCACGGTGCGGATATCGCTGCCCCGGCGCAGCAGCTCGGTGGCGAAGGTGTGCCGAAAGGTGTGGGAGCTCGCCGGCTTGCCCAACCCACACGCCCGCACCGCCTGCTTGACGACACGTTGAATGGACGTGACATGCACGTGATGGCGGACCAGAGCGCCGTCTGCGTCCACGCAAACTCCGGCAGACGGAAACAGCCATTGCCATTGCAGCGAGCCGGCGGCGTTGGGGTACTTGCGCTTGAGCGCAAAGGGCAGTGTCACCGGCACCTGGTAGAACGCTTCCTGTGCGTGCCAACGCCCGCGAATCAGCGCGATGCGCTCTGTCAGCGGCGCGATCAGGCTGGTCGGCAGCAAGGTGGTGCGGTCCTTGCCGCCCTTGCCGTCACGTACGGTGATCAGCTGCTTGTAGAAATCAATGTCCTTCACCCTCAACCGCGCGGCCTCCGTGACGCGCAAGCCTGCGCCATACATCAGCGACGCCAGCAGATCGTAGGGTGCAGCCAGCTGCCCGATGATGGCCATCGCTTCCTGGTGCGAGAGCACCACCGGCAGGCGCGGTGGGCGCTTGGCCCGGATCGTCTCGCCAATATCGCCCAACGGTCGCTCCAGCACCCGGGCGTACAGAAACACGATGGCATTCAGCGCCAGATTTTGTGTGGCTGCCGCCACCTGACGCTCGCTGGCGAGCCAGCTCAGAAACTGGTTCACCTCGCAAGGCCCCAGTTCCAACGGATGGCGCATTTGGTGAAACCGCAGATAAAAGCGTATCCAGTACCAGTAACTTTTTTCGGTGCGGATGCTGTAGTGATGCGCACGCATCAAGGCATGAAACTGCTCCCGCAGGCGCGGCTTGGGTGGCTGGCTGTCCATGTGATTCCCTTCACTGGTTGTTTGTACAGTAGTTATGGGTTCGCAAAAGACAGCTGTCAAGCGAATACACGCGAAGGGAAAGGTGTTCAGTTAAAGCATTGTATTAAAAGCAATTTATTAAACAGGCGACTCCGGAGGTTCAGGAGTTATATCGAACGCGGCCGCTATGCGTTAACACCGCATGCGGTCTAATCACTGTTAGAGCTAAATAATGAAATCCAGCACCCTACAAAAAGCATTTTTTATCCTAAGCCTGACTGCAACCAACTCATTTGCTGAAGACAACAAACTTTTCGAACAAGCGAACGCAGCCATAAAGTCAGGAAACTGCGATGCTGGAATACAAATTTTAAGCGAATTATCTAGTAGAAATGTACCAGGCGCACTAATCAATTTAGGTAATATTTACGCAACTGGCAGTTGCGGCGAGCAGGATTTTGGTAGAGCCGATTCGCTATATAAGGCGGCAGCGGCTTTGGATGTCCCTATCGGGCATTACCAATACGGACTACTACATTTTGGAGACCAATCTTATGACCAAGACTATGATTTAGTTTTCAAGCACTGGTCGCGCGCGTTCAATCAAGGCATGCCTATTCATTATGAATTATCTATCCTATATTACAAAGGGCTAGGCACATCGAAAAACCCGGAAAAAGCAGAGTCTTTACTAATAGAAGCGTCAAGCCTTGGCGATGAACATGCCAGAGATCTTCTTAATAGCTTTTATCAAGAAAAAGGCGGCCCGCTTTACAAGCCAAAACAGTAGTCGGACCTAGCGGTGCTATCGGCCGCTTAAAAGGCATAGACCAACACAACGTCTAGAGAAAATCTAACTACTGGTTCAAACCGTTCGCTTCGCTCACTGGGACGGGCTAAAGCCCGCCCCTTAACCTAACGTTAGATATCACAAGGAAAACACAGTGAAAAACTTAATATCTGCAACTCTACTTATCTTCTTAGCCGGCTGCGTCTCGCAACAGAAGAGTGACAATGCGATTTACATGGAGGCTGCCACTCAATTTGCAAGCACGCTCCCACCTGATCAAAAAACCATGAGTTTCCCTAGCATTAAAATTCCAAGCCACGGCATGTTAGCTGACAGCCTGACTATCGCAGCAGGTGGTGGAGCAAATGCTACTCAGCTCCAACAAGAGCTATTAACTGCAAAAGCATCCGGTAGCACAGGCTTTTTAATAATCGGTTCTAGCAGCGCTTTAGATCTGGCAGTTATCGAAGGTGCCACCGATTCTCAAGACCTCAATGGCATGAGTATTTTCTATTCAGGCAGCACCGATAAGAAAAATGAAATTCGCTCCGCAATTGAAAAATCAAAAGCAAGCTTTCACTACATTAGCGCAGAGTGACATCTAACTACTGGTTCAAGTCGTTCGCTTCGCTCACTCGGGACGGGCTAAAGCCCGCCCCTTAACCAAACGTTATAAGTCACGAGGAAATACGCATGGAAGCCGTCACAATAGATACGAACATCTTCCCTATTTCGGACATAGCAGACTTAGTAAGCAAGGCAGGTTATTCGATTGAAGTAGTTTCGGTCAGTAATCGTGAACTTGAAGGCACAGACCTATCGGCTGAAGCCAATGAACTCCCAGAAATACCTGAGACATTCCACTTTGGCGAAGGCAGTTTTGGGCGAATGATGTTCGGCTCCATACAGGACGCAGATGATTTTGAAAAAATCCTGCACATCATTACCAGTGGCAGCCACCCAAAAGATCGACGTAATCTTACACCCAAGCAGTTGAATCATCGAAGAGATGCTTTGATTCTCCAGTCGCATATTCGTGCTGGTCGGAGAATCTTTGTCAGCAACGATGAGCGAGGCTTTGTAAAACATGGCCGACGCGAATTACTTGAAAGTCTATTTAGCATAAAAATCTATAAAAGAACCGAATTCACAGAACACTGCAGAGCTATAGTTAGCACAAGTGCCTTATAACAACTGGTTCAAATCGCTCGCTTCGCTCACTGGGACGGGCTAAAGCCCGCCCCTTAACCAAACGTTAGCTCTCAGGAGAGGCAATGAGCATTATCCAAAATGCGATCGACTCAATTCAAATTGGTGTTGAAGATTTTCAAAGTGATGACGATAGGCGCAGTGTTTCTGCTGTAAGAAACATTGCGGCTGGCATTTTATTGCTCTACAAAGAAAAACTCTGTCAGCTATCTCCGAGCGACAACAAAGAACTGCTAATTAAGCAAAACATTAGGCCTGTGCAAAATGGAAAAGGCGAAATAGTTTTTGAAGGCAAAGGCCACAAGACGGTTGATGTTCAGTCCATAAAAGAAAGATTCAGCAGCTTAAACGTTGCAGTTGACTGGAATAGATTCGATGAAATTAACAAGCTAAGAAACGATTTAGAGCACTACTATACATCTGAATCTCCTGATGCTGTTCGTGAAATCGTAGCTAAGTCGTTTCTATTGATTCGGGATTTTTTATCAGAGCACTTAGATCAAGATCCTCAAGAAAGTCTCGGTAACGATTGCTGGGCAACGTTGCTTGAAGTGAGTGATGTTTACTCGGCAGAAGAGAAAGCTTGTAAGGCAACTATTGATGCAATCGACTGGAAATATCATTCAGTTGAGGTTGCGCTAAAGAATCTTCGTTGCAGTCAATGCCATTCTTCACTGATACAAGCACCGTATTCTGATGATGTCTACCCAACTATCAATTTACATTGCAAATCATGTGGGCATGATTTCTGTTTTGATGATGTGCTTGAACAATGTATCGATGATTCTTTGGCTGGAGAAGCAATTAGAAATACAATGGATGGTGGCGACTCTCCTTATGATGAATGTCATGAATGTGGGAAAAGTACTTTCATTCATGAAGAAGGTTGTTGTGTAGCATGCGATTATGAAATGGAATACACCAATTGTGAAATGTGCGAAGAGCCATTGGGGCTAGAAGATCAATACAATGAAGGAAAATGCAGTTACTGTCAGTATAGATGGGAAAAAATCATGGCAGAATGAGCTAACAAATCGCTGTTGTCGGACTGGTTCTCCGCTGCGCTCCAAACCAGCCGCAAAGCGCGACGTTATATAAGCCAAGGTAAATCATGCAGAATCCAGAGCACAAGCAAAAACTCCTAATCACAATTTCAATTTTCGCATTATCAGCAAGCGTATATGCAGGATCACTAGCTTATAAGAGCAAAATTTCCTCCTATGAAATTGAAGCACTATCTGAGTCCAATGATAAATTAGCCTTCTTATTGTCACTTGAGCGACCAACTCCACTCACCGCCACTGTTCAAGACGCTATCAAAAAACTTGACGAACACATGTACAACATACGGAATGATAAAAAAGAAAAAGGTTTTGCCCGCTGTATGATGCAAGCAGTAACTGAGATGACTGGTTCCATGGGCCTCTATATTGATCTAGCCACTTGCGGCGAAAATATAAACAACAAGGCAACCCTGGATATTTTTAAAGAACTTGAAAGCATCTCGGTTGCACCAGAATGCAGGCTTGAGTCAATGGAGAATCAGGCGCAAATAAACATGTGCCTAGATGCCAACGAAGACCACAGAGCAATAAAAAGCGCATCAAATATTTTATTTAAATTAACAACATCTTATAGCTTGTGGGAAATGCACTTGATTTCCAAAGGAAACTACGCAAGATACTGATATCCATCCACATGCAAAGCCAAGATATAACAATAGGTTCAAGCGTTCGCTTCGCTCACTGGGACGGGCTAAAGCCCGCCCCTTAACCAAACGTTAGGCTTTGTCGGAGGGAACCATGAAAAAAGCCGAAGCTTTACTCATAAACATTTGCGCCTTATTGATTTTGGCCGGCTGTGACAGCCAGCGAGAAAGTAGCACAGGCAATGCGGAAGTAAGAGCATGTGTAGCTCGTGGCGTTACATACTTCAAAGAGGTTGGCTCTTATCCAACACTAAAAAGTGCACCAAACGCTGGGCGCAGTGCTGAAGATGTAGCTCTTGAGCGCTGCAAGCGAACCACAACGGCTTTCTAGTGCATTACCTGCAACAGCCTAACAAGTGGTTCAAGTCGCTCGCTTCGCTCACTCGGGACCGGCTAAAGCCGGCCCCTTAACCAAACGTTAGACACAAGAGCCAAAATGCGCGTCTACCATTTCCTTAAAGAAAAATACGCATTAGAGGCGCTACAAAAGCAGCACCTTAAAGTCGCGAGATTGAACGCTCTAAATGATCCATATGAGTATTTTCATATGGAGACAGATAATTATTTGGCACGAGTCACCCTGCAAGAGCGCAAAAAGCGTGCAAACCGGGAGTACGGCATCCTATGTTTCAGTGCCAGCTATAGCAGCCCAGTTCAATGGGCTCACTACGCAGAGTCCCATGCAGGAATATGCTTAGGGTTCGACATTCCTGAATCGTCCTTGTTAAAAATCCAATACACAGAAGAAAGGACTCCAGGGAGCGAATTCAAGAATTCACTTGACATTAAAGGGCTAGAGTTCATCAAACACATGCTCTCCAAGAAACATGCCCACTGGAAGTACGAAGAAGAGCACCGAATGATTGTTCGATTTCCAGAAAAAATAATGGACGATCGCCTTATGTTCGAGCCATTTTCTGAAACACTCCAAGTCTCGGAGGTTCTTCTAGGCGCCAGAAGCAAGCTCAGCAACAAAGAAGTAAAATCGCTAATTAGATCAAAAGAACTCGAAATTACCGTATCAAGAGTTACTTTGTCTGAGAGGTCTTACAACATGAGCAAGGTCAGTGCCAGCGTCTAACAATTGGTTCAAGTCGTTCGCTTCGCTCACTGCGGGACCGGCTAAAGCCGGCCCCTTAACCAAACGTTATGGTTTTAAGGAAGCTTCGTATTGGACTCAAAGGAAAGGCTTAGCTTTTACGAAAAAATATACCTTCAGGAACTTGAGCGTAGAGAAAAAATCAACACACGCTTAAACCTTCCTCTTGCAATTAGTGTTGCGCTCATAGGCTTACTGGCATTTATGCTGAAAAACACACCACCTGAAATGGTTGGTTTTTGGCCTATAACTTTCTGGATTTTGTTTGCAGCATCTTGTTTAGCACTGATTGTTGGTTTTATTTTCTTTAGGTTGTGCTGGTTTGGTCATACAGACCAACTAATGCCGACAGCCCAAGAAATTGAGAATTATTATGTAACCCTGAAAACACACTACGCCCCATATGATGACGCAGATAACAACACCAGTATCAGCTTCAGGGATTTCCTGCTCGACGGTTATTTAAAATACTCCACAACAAATGCGACCAATAATGATCGCAGGACATACAACCTATACAGAACTACCGTTTCAATAACCGCCGCTCTAAGCTTAGCATTCTTATCGTTTGTCCCTTTTCAACTATCCACCTTAGCCTACGAAACGAACCAGAAAAACAAGGAGACAGTGAATATGACCGATAACAGACAGCCACCACCGCCACCACCGCCACCAGGCCCGCGTAATGTTAAAGGTGAGGTGCCACGGCCATTGCCGCCACCAGTACCAAGAATCCCGCCCGTGGTTAAAAAACCATAACAACTGGTTCAAACCGTTCGCTGCGCTCACTGGGACGGGCTAAAGCCCGCCCCTTAACCAAACGTTAGGTATTTTCTAGGGAATAGAACTTCTGATGAAAATTAGTCACCTCGACCATTTGGTTTTGACCGTTGCAGACATACCAACAACAACGAATTTTTATGAAAAAGTGTTGGGCATGAAAGCCATTAGTTTTGGAGTTGGTCGGATTGCCCTAGAATTTGGCAACCAGAAAATCAATCTTCATCAACTAGGCAATGAGTTTGAACCTAAGGCTCAAAATGTCAGGTCTGGAAGTGCCGATCTTTGCTTTATTAGCGAAATTGATCTGTCAGACGCAATGGAGCATGTGAGAAGTCAAGGTGTAACTATCATGGAGGGACCTGTAAAGCGTACAGGTGCACAAGGTTCAATCACATCGTTTTATTTCAGAGATCCTGATGGGAATCTCATTGAAGTATCAGTTTACTCAACATAACAAACGGCCTAAGAGGGACTGGCGACGCGTAGCGTTTCCAGCCCATTAGCCGGGCGTTAGGTACGCTATTAAAAAATAAGAGAGCCATAAGAATGAAAGGGAAAATTACTTCATGGAAGGATGATAAAGGCTTCGGCTTCATCAGCCCTGAAGGTAAAAGCGAACAGGTTTTCTTCCACATCTCAAGCTTAAAAAAAGCAACTCGCAAACCAGAAGTTGGTGATTTAGTTATCTTTGAATTGGCCAAGGATTCTCAAGGTCGCCTCAAAGCAACGAATGTGTTACTTGAAGGTGTATCGCTTTCCAGCTCGGTGAGATCTAACAGAATAGTCACAGAGCCCGTCAAGAAAGATGCGTTAGATTATTTTGCTTACTTTGCTCTAGCTGTACTCTTTGCTATCTCATTAGGTCTATTCATAAAAACAGGTGCACCAGAGTCAGCCTTGGTGCCTGGTGCAATTTTTCTACTAGTTATGTTCTTTATATCAAGTAGAAAAAAGCAGCCTGCGAGTAAATTGTTCTCGTACTCAAAGTGTCGTGTCATCTCAATTCACGACGAGAGAACAGTGCTCGCTTGGAACAGAGGATTTGATCGCTTATATTGTAAATCTTGTCATTTGGCATGGTTGCGCGAACAACCTAAAGAGCAACAAGAAAGCAGAGGCTCTTATACTTCATCCAAGTCAGGCTGCCTTGGTCTGTTTTTGGTTATTGCGTCCGCTCCGGTCATTTGTATCGTCGGCGCAGTTACATGGATCGTGTAAGCTAAACTTAATAACAGGTCCAATTTGTTCGCTTCGCTCACTGGGACGCCCGTAAGCGGGCGCCCCTTAACCAAACGTTAGGAAGTTATAAAATGAAAGCATGGAGGCTGCTCGTTACATTTTTTATAGTTATAATTTGCGTAGGTTGTACTGCTTACAAGGTTAATCCTCCAATTGGGCGTGAAGGATCAAAGGGGGCAATAGAAGTCGCGAGTTTCGAAATTAATAATCGGTCCCCGTGGGAGCGTAGTGTTTTTGTTAGAGATGCTTATGAAGTAACAGGAGAAATGCTTTTGGGGGCCGCTGAGGAAAAGAAACGAGACAAACATTTGGTTGTAAATATTGACCAGCGTTTTGGAGGTGGCGCTTGTACGCAGGAGTATTTCACAGGGCTAAGTTTAGGTTTAATACCGAGCTGGTGTACAAGGCCTGAAATGTATAGATTTGAGTTTGTTTTGATTGCCGGTGGAGAAGAGTGTAGGCGCGAAAATTATTCCATAGATATCTTTTCTTTCGCTCATATTTTTCTGTTGCCATTTGCTTTTGTTGAAGGGAAGCCAAACCCGTTGGATATATATCAAGCGTCGCTGCGGGATTTTATAAAAGAGCAGAGCTGCGAAGCGTCCTAACTAGGCATTCAAGCTTGCTAGCTTCGCTCACCGGGTTAGGGAGTCCGCTATCTTCAATACCCACGCAGCGAAACGTTGGACATATTGATTTCTGATGGAGGGCGTATTTGGCAAAGGCTCCGCCCTTCGGTGCTAGTCACCCAAAGTATCCGCCTAGGCCTATCAACTGGTTCAAACCGTTCGCTTCGCTCACAGGGGCGGGCTAAAGCCTGCCGTTAACCAAATGTTATGGATTAAGGTGGCCTTCATGGACGAGCTCATTGAGCGCTCATTTAAGCTAATAGCCCATGTCTTTTATTTTCTCGCAAGGGCTTCCACTTGGTTAATATTTGAGTTTCTTTATGAGGAGGTTTCTTGGTGGTCTGGTTGGTGCGTTTGTCGGGCTGTCACCCTTAATTCCAGGCCGAAAGTAGGAATACATGGCTATAACGAGGCGACCACTACCACAAGATTTATTGTTTGCTTTACAGGTATTTTCTCAATAATTCTAGCGGGGGCGATTTTAGCTGTTTATTTGTATTAGTTCCGGTCAAAAGATGTTGGTCGATTTTCGCTTCGTTCACGGTGATGGGGAGAAGTTCAGGTTTGGCACCTATTGAGCTCAGAAGCTCCGAGTGCCAGATGCCTTTTTGCATTAAACCGGATGCCTGACACGTGCATCAACG
>Ga0233365_1000427_pt1 | contig 19655 bp, 23 predicted proteins | sample ElkDunMinimDraft_27_FD_191535 | JGI IMG/M metagenome (GOLD analysis project Ga0233365, IMG submission 191535) | Fecal eukaryotic communites from dung pellets of Tule Elk in California, USA - Elk Dung C36 | ecosystem: Host-associated > Mammals > Digestive system > Large intestine > Fecal | place...
TGCGATATCCCCCCGAGCTTCGTTTCCACACGGGAGGCCCTCTGTGACGCTTCCCGAGACTGCTGCTTCTGGTGACCGTTTGGCGACGCTGAGGGACCTTCGCGACCTGTTGGCGCGCACGATCACGGAAGCTGATTCGGCGCGTGATGTGGCCTCTCTGAGTCGCCAACTCACTGACGTTCTGTCCCTGATCGAGACTGCTGAGAAGGCGGCCCCGGAGGAGAAGGGGACGGCGCTCGATGAGCTCAGGAAGAGGCGTGAAGCTCGGAGGGCAGGAGCCTAGGGTCGGGCTGACGCCGCGAGCGAAGTTCTCTGAGGGTGAGGATGCGGCGTTCCTGGCGTCGTCGTATGGGTTGACGCCGGATGCGTGGCAACGAACTGTCCTGGATGGCTGGTTGGGCCGCCGCCCGGATGGTAAGTGGGCTGCCCCTCGCTGCGGGGTTGCGGTCCCTCGGCAGAACGGCAAGAACGGCATCCTCGAGATCCGTGAGCTGTTCGGCATGGTCGAGCTGGGCGAGCGGTTCTTGCACACGGCTCATGAGGTGAAGACGGCGCGTAAGGCGTTCCTGCGCATCGCTTCGTTCTTCGAGAACGAGCGTCAGTACCCGGAGTTGGCGGCGCTGGTGAAGGACATCCGGAAGACGAACGGCCAGGAGGCTGTGGTTCTGACGAACGGCGGCCAGGTCGAGTTCATTGCGCGTTCCAAGGGTTCGGGTCGTGGCTTCACGGTCGATGTCCTGGTGATGGATGAGGCGCAGGAGCTGAATGAGGACGCGCTTGCTGCCCTGTTGCCGACGATTTCGGCGTCTCCTACGCGGAACCCGCAGCAGATCATGACGGGCACTCCGCCGGCGTTGAACATGGATGGCGCCGTGTGGACGCGTATGCGTGACGCTGGGGTGAAGGGTGAGGATAAGCGCCTTGCCTGGTATGAGTGGTCGGTCGAGGGTGCGGTTGACCTTGATGACCGGTCGTTGTGGGCGTCGACGAACCCTGCTCTCGGGACACGTTTGAATGTTGAGACGGTCGCTGATGAGCGTGCGGCGATGGATGACGTGACGTTTGCGCGTGAGCGCCTGGGTATGTGGGCGTCGGCGTCGCAGCTGCAAGTGATCCCGGCGGGCGCGTGGGAGAAGTGCGCGACTCAGGATGCGCCGAAGTCGGGGCGTGTGGCGTTCGGGATTGACATGAATCCGGAGCGGTCACGCGCTGCGATCGGTGTTGCCCGTGAGAATGGCGATTCGGTGCACGTTGAGGTTGCTGAGCTTGGTCCTACTGAGTCTGGGTCTGAGTGGGTTGTTGAGTGGCTTGTGCAGCGGTTGAAGTTGCGCCCTGTGACGGTTGTGGTTGATGGTTCGTCTCCTGCGGCGTCGCTGATTCCGGCGTTGAAGGCTGCTCGGGTGCCGTTGACGGTGACGGGTGCGTCGGATATGGCGAAGGCGTGTGGCGGGTTCTATGACGCCGCGATGACTGAGGGCCGGTTGACGCACTTCGATCAGGCTGAGTTGAATGCGGCTTTGCGTGGTGCGTCGAAGCGGAACATTGCGGGTGAGGGTGCTTGGGGTTGGAACCGCAAGGAGCATCTGGGCGATATCACGCCTTTGGTGGCTGTGACTCTTGCGGCGTATGGGATGGCGAATGCGCGTCCGGCGGTCAGCCGGGCGCCGAGACGGATTTACTGACCTTAGGGGGTGCGCGTGGCTACGACCCCCGATGAGTGGTTGAAGGTTCTTGCTAAGCGCCTGGATGACCGTGCCCCTCGTATCGCGTTGCTGCGTTCGTACACGAATGGGTGCGCGCCTCTCCCTGAGATGGGTGAGAATGTGCGGGCGTCGTGGGAGGCGTTTCAGAAGAAGGCTCGGACGAACTATGGTGGGCGTGCGGTTCAGTCTTTGGCTGGGCGGTTGCGTCCGAATGGGTTGCGTCTGGGGAATTCTGAGACGGCCCCGGCTTTGCTTTCGGCTCGACGCATCTACCGGGATAACCGGTTGGATGTGCAGGTTTCGCAGGCCATCGTGGACTATCTAACGACGCGCTACGGGTACATGGCGGTTGGCCGCTCGGCTGAGGGTGAGTCGATCGTTACGCGTGAGGCGCCGGAGCAGTTCATTGCTGCGACGGACCCGGTGCGGCCGTGGCGTACGCGTGCGGCGTTGAAGGTGTGGCGTGATGTGGACGCGGGGCAGGACTTCGCGCAGGTGTGGGTCACTGGGATGTGGGTGCGTTACACGCGCCCGTCTAAGGATCAGTACGACATCCTGCGTGTCGGTGCCCGTGGTGATGACTGGTCTCCGGTCGACGTGGGCGCCTTCGAGGGCAACCCGCCGATCATCGCGTGGGAGCGCGAAGAGGGCCTTATTGAGCCGCACCTGGACGTCATCGACCGCATCAACCTGGGCAAGCTGAACCGTCTGGTGACGACGGCGATGCAGGCTTTCCGGCAGCGGGCGTTGAAGACTGAGGTCAACTCGCCAGGCATGTCGGCGCAGGACGAAGACGGCAACGACATCGACTACGCGAAGATGTTCGAGCCGGCGCCTGGTGCTCTCTGGGATCTTCCTGAGGGCATCGACGTGTGGGAGTCGCAGCAGACCGATATCCGCCCCTTGCTTGAGGGTGAGAAGTCGGACCTGCGTGACTTTGCCGCGTCGACCGGTACGCCGATCGCGGAGTTCATCCCGGACGGGCAGAACCAGTCCGCGACGGGTGCCGCGAACGTCACGACGCCGCAGTACTTGCAGGCGAAGGATGAGCAGAAGGCGCTTGGCCCTGGCCTTGAGGTTGCGTTGGTGTATGCACTGCGTGCTGAGGGTGTTGAGCTCACTGAGGGCGAGACACTTGAAGTGTTGTGGGTTGAGCCTGACCGGGTGTCGATGTCGGAGAAGTATGCGGCGGCGGCGCAGGCGAAGGCTGCTGGGTTGTCGCGTCGTGAGATTCAGCGGGACATTCTAGGGATGACGCCGGATCAGATCGCGCAGTCGGAGCTGGATCTTGCCGCGGAGCAGTTGGCGGCCTTCACGCTGACGGGCGGTGCGTCTGGTGGCGAGCAGCAGTCAGGAGTTGGCGGCGTATCAAGCGGCGGTGGCTCAGGTCCGGTCGAGGATTCAGGCGTTCGCTGAGGCGGCTTGGCGGGCGTCTCCCGGGTACCGGGATGCGCAGGTTGAGCGCCTGGTGAGCGTCCTGGTACCTCGGGTGCAGGCGGGTCAGTTGCAGGTGGCGTCGTTGACGTCGGCGTATCTGGCCCGCGTGTCCGGTGAGGCCGCCGTGCCGGTGGTGCAGGACGAGATCTTGAACGCTCGGGGCGTGCCTGCGTCGGAAGTGTACCGACGCCCTGCGGTGTCGGTGTATACGGAGCTTGCGGCCGGTAAGCCGTTCGAGGTGGCACTCGAGGCCGGCGCGACGCGTCTCGTCTCGTTGGCTATGACCGATTTGCAGATGGCAAAGGTGCGGCAGTCGCGTGCTTCGATGTCGGGCGGTTCGTTCACGTACTACCGGCGCGTGTTGACGGGCAATGAGGACTGCGCGCTGTGCATGATCGCGTCGACTCAGCGGTATCACAAGGGCGACCTTATGCCGATCCACCCTGGGTGTGATTGTGACGTGTCGGCCTTGAAGGCTGACGAGGATCCGGGTCAGGTTTTGGACCCGGATCTGCTCGAGCGCACACATGATCTCGTTGGTGATTCTGGCGGTGCTGTTGATCGCAGCACTACTGACGATTACAGGAACCTGCTTGCGACACGTGAGCACGGTGAGGTGGGGCCTGTCCTCACCTGGCGATCCAACAACTTCACCGGCCCGGAGGACCTTCGCAGATGAGAACCCTTGAGCAGCGCTTCTGGGAGAAGGTCAAGAAGACCGAGACTTGCTGGGAATGGGTCGCTGGGAAGGTTTCCGACGGGTACGGGACCTTCCATGTTGCCCCCGGGCAGGGCATGGGTTCTGCGCACATCGTCTCCTGGGAGATGGCGCGAGGCCCCGTCCCCGAGGGGCTCGAGATTGACCACCTCTGCCGAAACCGCTCCTGCGTTAACCCGGACCACATGGAAGCGGTCACGCACCGAGTGAACTCGCTCCGTAGCGACAACCCGATGGCGCGCTGGGCGCGCCGCACTCATTGCGGTAAGGGGCACCCGCTTTCCGGCGACAACCTCATGCTTCGCAGCGACGGCGGGCGCCGATGCCGGACTTGCAAGCGTGCCTCCGGCCGCGCTCACATGCGGAACAAGCGCGCCTCGGCACGCTGACGCACAGAATCTTCCCCGCCGCGCGCGGGGATCGGCCGCAACCGACACGGTGAGGCCACCCATCGACCCGACACGGGAGTACTAGCCATGCCTGAGCCCACAACCGTCGAGCCCGAGGTCACCGACACGGAGACCCCGAAGCCGACACCGCCCGTCGATCCGCTAGCCGACCTGGCGGCGCTCGTCTCTGAACTCGGCCTTGAGCCGGGACACCTCAAGGCGCGCCTCGAGGCGTCCAAGAAGTGGGAGACGCGGGCGAAGGAGAACGCCGAGAAGGCGACCGAGTACGACAAGTTCGTCGAGTCGCAGAAGACCGAACAGCAGAAGCTTGAGGACGCGAAGGCTACTGCGGAGAGGTTGGCTGCCGACACGGCTGCCGAGCTGGCCCGCATGAAGGCTGCCGTGAAGCACGGGCTTTCCGAGGATGACCTTGAGCTGTTGGGTTCTGGCACTCCGGAGGAGATTGAGGCGCGCGCCGAGAGGCTTGCGGCTCGTCTCAAGGGAACCACCCCGCCTGCACCTGAGACGCCTAAGGCCCCGCCTTCGGATGCTCAGGGTGCTGTTGGTGCGGGTGTGCATGGCCAGTCAGACCCGCTCGAGGTGCTTGACGCCCAGATTGCTGAGGCCACCAAGGCCGGCAAGTACGAGGTGTCGATCGCTTTGAAGCAGCAGCGTGCCGCACTCGTGGCCGCGAAGAAGAGCTAACTCCTCAGGAGAGATCATGGCTGGTATTACCGGTCTCGGGACGACCTTTAACCTCCCGAACTACCACGGTGAGCTGATTTCGCTCACCCCGACTGACACCCCGCTTCTGTCCATGGCCGGTGGCCTGGGTGGCGGGAAGCAGACCGCGTCGCCCGCTTTCGAGTGGCAGACGGAGGATCTTCGCGACCCGGAGATCCGTGCCCGGCTCGAGGGTGCGGACGCTCCCACGGCTGAGTCGCGTGTGCGTGCGAACGTTGAGAACGTCGTGCAGATCTTCCACGAGTCGGTCTCGACGTCGTACACGAAGCAGGCCGCTACGGGTCAGTACGCGACCCCCGGGTCTGCGCCGTTCTACTCGGCGGATGGCACGCCAAACCCGGTGACGTCTGAGCACGCTCACCAGGTGGCGAACGCGCTCAAGACGATCGCGCGTGACGTGAACTTCACGTTCTGGCACGGGACGAAGGTCAAGCCGACCACGAACGCGACTGCGCGTCAGACCGCGGGCTTGCTCTCGGTTGTCACGACCAACGCTCAGGTCAAGAAGGCGAAGGTCACGGGCGCCACGTCGGCGACGGACACGATCACTGTCACCCACGACCTGGTCGTGGACGACAAGGTCGTCTTCACCGCTGTGGGTGCGTCTGCCACGATCGTCGCTCACCGCGCGTACTGGGTCGTTCAGAACTCGACCACGGCGTCGTTCAAGGTCTCCGCGACCAAGGGTGGAGCTGCGATCACGGTCGGCACCGCTACCGGGATCGACTTCTACCCGCTCAAGGCTGCGAACGTCGTCACCCCTGACGACGTGAACATCCTTTTGCAGGCGGCGTTCGACAATGGCGGCATCTCCGGGCAGGACACGGCGACCCTGTTCGTGCCGTCCGGTCAGCGTCGCGCCCTGTCGAAGGCGTACGCCACGGCGTACGGGCAGACGGACGCTTTCGCCGGCACCCGCAACGTGGGTGGTGTCGCGGTCTCCACGATCGTGACGGACTTCGGCACGCTGAACCTGGTCACGGAGCGTGCGCTCCCGGCTGACGCCCTCGCGGTCGTCAGCATGGAGCAGGTCGACCCGGTCTTCCTCAGCATCCCCGGCAAGGGCGTCCTCTTCGAGGAGGAGCTTGCCAAGACGGGTGCGCAGGACAAGACGCAGATCTACGGCGAGATCGGCTTGCAGTACGGCAACGAGAAGTCGCACGCCGTTCTGCGTGGCCTGTTCGCCTGATCGAACTCGGAAGGTGGTCGGGTCATGGCTGTTGTGCAACTGGCGTCCGCTGAGGACGTTGAGGCTGTTCTTGGTCGTGACCTGACCACCGAAGAGGCCGTGCGCGTGGAGCCCGTGTTGGACAAGGCGTCGGAGTTGTTCCGGCGCGTGTCTGGGCAGGACTTCACCGCTGGCACGTCCACCGTGCGGTTGAAGGTCAACGGTGGGCAGGTGTATTTGACGCAGCGCCCGGTGGTGTCCGTCGAGTTGGTGACGGATGACGACGGGACCGAGCTCGGGTTTGATCTGTTCGGGCAGTGGTTGACGGTGGATCGGGTGTCGCACCAGTTCGTGCGGGTGTCGTACTCGCATGGTGGTGAGGTGCCGGATCTGGTGCGGTTGACGGTTGCTGAGGTGGCGAAGAAGGTGCTGTCGATCGACCCGAACGCGGCGTCTGGCGTGATTCAGCACCAGGACACGGCGGGTCCGTTCTCGAGGAACGACACGTATGCGACGTGGGCTCAGGGTGGGCAGACGATGCTGGCCCCGGCCGATCTTGAGATCGCGCAGTCGTTCCGGGTGCGCGTCCCGGCGGTGTGGGTGATGCGACCGTGAGTTACGTGGTGTTCACGTCGGCGCCGGAGGAGCAGGGGGCGTACCCGATGCCTTGGACTGTTGGGCACCGGGTTTTCACGCCCGGGGTTGAGGATGCGCACGGGAACCCGGTGAAGGCGTGGGCGGCCCCTGTTGATCGTGGGGTGTATGCGTGGGCGCCGGCTGGTACGTCTGAGCCTGAGGCTGGGCGTGATGAGGTCACGTGGGATCTGGACTTGTATGGACCTGCCGGTTTCACGGCGGGCTCCCTGGATCGGTTCGTTGTCGACGGTGACGAGTTCGAGGTTGAGGGCAGGGTGCGCGACTTCAACCATGGGCCGTTCGGGTTCATGCCGGGTGTCGTGGTTCGGCTTCGACGGGTGGAGGGCTGACATGGCTGTGCGCATCAAGTACAACCAGGGGGCGTTCCGCGCGGTTCGTACGTCGAAGGAGACTTCGGCCGAGCTGGACCGTCGCGCGCGGCGTGTTGCTCGGGCTGCTGGTTCTGGTGTTGAGGTTGAGTCTTCGATTTCGGGAGGTCGCGGGCGTGCGCGTTCTGAGGTTGTGGCTGTGTCGTTCGCGGCTCGTCGGCGTAACGCCCGGAGCAACACTCTGTTGCGCGCGTTGGACGCGGCGAGGGGGTGACTGTGGAGGCGGTTGCGTTTCCTGATGTTGAGGCTGCGGCGGTGGCGTTTTTGAAGGCGCAGCTTGCGGCCCGGTCGGATTCGGCGCATGTCGGTACTCGGGTGCCTAGTCCGCGTCCTGCGCGTCTGGTGCGGGTGTCTCGTACGGGTGGTGGCCGGCGGAATTTGGTGCAGGACGATGCGCAGGTGACGGCGGAGTGTTGGGCGCCGGATTCGGTGTCTGCTGCGGCCTTGTGTCGTCTGGTGCGCGCGCTTCTGGGGTCGATGGACACGGGCGGCGTGTGGTTTGCGGGTGAGGTTGGTGGCCCGGTGGATCACCCGGATGACTTGACGGATTCTCCGCGGTATCAGACGACAGTGACGTTGCGTTCTCGCGGCGTTGCGATCTAGGAGGCGGCATGGTTCGCGTGAAGCATCCCGCGATTGGTGGCGCGGTGAAGGACGTCCCCACTGAGGACGTGGAGGCGTGGCTTGAGCAGGGTTGGCTTCTCGACGAGGGAAACCCCGAGGTTGCCGAAACTGCCCCGGTGGAAAACCTGCGGGTTGCGCCTCCGAAGCGTCGTAAGCGGCGCTGACACATAGACCCCTCGCTCCCTGAGTGGGCGGGGTTCATGCCCGACTTGGGCGATCCCTAGAGGCCGCGCAACGACTCTCAGGGAGTAAGCATGGTCAACGAAGTTAAGAACGTTCTCGCCGGGAAGCCGCTTGCGGCTGGCGGCGTGTGGCGTGGCCCGCTCGGGTCGACGCTGCCGACGAACGCAGCCACTGCACTGAACGCGTCGATTAAGGCCACTGGGTACATCTCGGAGGATGGCCTTACGGAGACGGTCGGTCGCACCACGGAGAACGTGAAGGCGTGGGGCGGCGACATTGTCAAGGTGTTGCAGACGGAGTACTCGGTCACGTACCAGTTCACGTTCCTCGAGTCGATCAAGACTGAGGTTCTTGAGGCGGTGTACGGGGCCGACAACGTGACGAAGGTTGCGGCGACGGTCTCTACCGGCACCCTGCACACCGTTGTCCTGAACAGCGACCAGATGCCTCACGAGGTGTTCGTGTTCGAGGTTCGTGACGGTGACGCTCGTCTCCGCATCGTGGTTCCTGACGGTCAGATCACCGAGGTTGGTGACGTCACGTACAACGACGGTTCGGTGATTGGTTACCCGGTCACTGTGACGGCGTTCAAGGACTCGACGCTGGGTGGGCAGGCCGTGAAGTACATCGATGACGGCGTGTTCTCTGCGTCCTGATTAGACCCCTGGCGGGGCGGAGTTTTCGTTGCGCGGCCTCGCCGCCCCGCCAGGCACCTCCTTTTAGCCGCGCAACAACTTGGAAGGACCGCGCAATGAGTGAAAGCAAGGAAGTGACCGTGCCTAAGGGTGCGAAGAAGCCCGCCGACCGGCAGCCGAAGGTTGAGAAGGCGAAGGTTGTTGACGGGCGTCGTGAGGTCACGGTCCGTGGCATCGCCCTATCGATCCCCGAGAACGCGTTCGACGACTTCGAAACCCTCGACGACATTGACGCGATCGAGGAAGCTTCACGCCTCGGTGACTCGATGGACGAGGCTAACGCGGGTGACGCGACCATGCGGTTCGTGCGGCTCCTGCGACGCCTCCTCTCCCCCGAGGACGTGCGCCGCGTACACAAGGCGTTGCGTGACCCGGAGACGGGCCGCTACCCCATTGAGACGGGCGCCACGTTCGTCGGTGAACTGTTGGCGGCTGCCAACCCAAACTCCTGAGCCTGAGCGCGCTCCTGCGGGAACACAGGGGCGTGCTCAGGGCTGATCTGCGCAGGTTCTACACCCTGAATTTGGATGATGCCCTGGCCGGTGAGGTTGGGCCGCCGTCCGCGTTGTGGGACCTGGTGTTTCACCTGCCTTCGGGGTCGGCGTTGCAGCGCGTTGTGGACCCGGACTGGATGTGGGATCAGGACGCGCACTTGCAGGCGACGTTGGTTGATGAGCTCCGGTTCATGCGGTTTGAGTTGCGGCGCATGATGGGCGGTTCGAAGGAGCGTCGTGCACCGGACCCGATTCAGCGTCCGGGTGTGACTCCGCCGAAGGACAAGAGCGTGTATGGCGGGAGGTCGTCGTCGCTGCCGATGGATGAGATGGCGGACTGGCTTGGTGGCGGGTTCGAGCTGCTGAACTGAATATGAGGGGTGGGCCACGGGCATGGCGACTGAACTTGGCGTGGCTTACCTTTCGATTACTGCTGACACGCGCAAGCTGGACAAGTCTTTGCGGCAGTCGCTGTCGGGTGTTGAGGCGGATTCGGAGAAGTCGGGTTCCCGAATTGGTGGGAAGCTCGCGGCCGGGGTTAAGGCGTTCGCGAAGGTCGGCATGGTTGGTGCCGGCCTGGTTGCTGGTGCGGCCCTGACGAAGGGCTTCTCGCGCGCGATCCAGTTGCAGGACGCGACCGCGAAGCTCGAGGGTTTGGGTCATAACGCGGCGAACGTCGCGGGCATCATGGAGAACGCCCTTGCTGCGGTGAAGGGGACCGCGTTCGGCATGGGCGAGGCGGGCTCTGTTGCGGCGAGCATGGTCGCTGCTGGGGTGAAGCCTGGGCAGGATCTTGAGCGGTCTCTGCGTCTGGTTGGTGACGCGGCGACGATCGCTGGCACCGACATGGGTTCCATGGGTGCGATCTTCGGCAAGGTTGCGGCGTCCAACAAGGTTCAGATGGACGTTATCAACCAGTTGCACGACGCGGGCGTGCCTGCGTTGTCGCTTCTGGCTGACCAGATGGGCGTCACGGCCGAAGAGGCGTCCCGGATGGCGTCGGCGGGCGAGATCGACTTCGCCACGTTCCAGGCTGCGATGGAGACGGGCCTGGGCGGGGCGGCGCTCAAGTCTGGTGAGACGTTCACCGGCGCCATGAAGAACGTCGGGGCGGCGTTCGGCCGACTGGGCGCTGCGTTCGCCACCCCGGTTGTTGCGGGGATGCCGTCCGTGTTCCAGGCGATCACGGGTGCCGTGGACTCGCTCGGGACCGTTCTGGCTCCTGTCGCGGAGAAGTTCGGGCAGTGGCTCGCCCCGGCGCTCGAGTCTGTCGCGGGGTGGATCTCGCAGATCGACTTCACGAAGTTGTTCGCCGGGCTGGGCTCGGGCGAGGGGCCCCTGTCGAACATCTTTGCCCTGTTCTCCCCGCTTGGGGAGGTCGTGAAGGCGATGCTTCCGGCGTTGTCTCAGCTCGGCGGTGTCGTGAAGGACGTTGCTGGGGCGATCGGTGGGGCGCTGGCGACGGTGCTTCCGATCCTCGCTACCGCGTTGCTGGCCGTGTTGGACGCCTTGTCGGGTGTGGTTCCGATCCTGGCGGGGACCCTGTCCAAGGTTCTGCCGGTCATCGCAATGGCGTTTACGAGTTTGGTGCAGGCGGTTGCGCCGCTGATCCCGGTTTTGGTTGAGGCGTTGGCTCCGGTGCTGCCGCTCATTGCGACGGCTATCGCTGGCGTTGCGAAGGCTGTTGCGCCGTTGGTGCCGATCATTGGTAAGGCGTTGGCGGGAGCGGTTCAGGCTGTTCTTCCTCCGCTTATTCAGGTGGTGCAGGCCGTCTTGCCGATCCTGGCGAAACTGCTTGACATTGTGTTGGCGGCATTTGCTCCGCTGATCCCCGCCCTTCTGGGGATTGTGCAGGCGTTCCTGCCTCTCCTGCCGGTGGTTGGGAACCTGATTCAGACGCTTCTTCCTCCGCTGGTCGAGTTGATTACTTCGTTGGCGCCTGTCGTTCAGGTGTTGGCGGGGGTGCTGGCGACGGTGTTGGTGCCGGTGATTAAGGTTGCCGGCGAGATCATTAGTTGGCTTGTGACGAATGTGATAACGCCGTTGGTGATGTGGTTGTCGGAGAACCTTCCGATCGCTATTGCTGCTTTGAAGGTTGTTTGGGACCGGATTTGGAACGGCATCAAGACCACGATTTCGGTTGTGTGGCAGTGGATCAACACGTGGGTCATCGTCCCGTTCAAACTGGCGCTTGAGGCGTTGCAGTTTGTGTTCCAGGTCGTGAAGGATGCGATCGGTACGGCGTGGGAAACGATGAAGTCTGGTCTTAAGTCTGGTTGGGACTGGATCAGCACTAACGTCTTCGACCCGTTGAAGGCGGGTGTGTCCCTGATTGGTGACGCGTTCTCGAACGTTAAGGACGCGATCGGGACCGCTTGGGACGCGTTGAAGGCGATTGCCGCTAAGCCGGTTAACTTCATCCTGGGCACCGTGTACAACGACGGTATCCGTGAGTGGTGGAACAAGATTGCGGGCGCTGTCGGCCTGGATTCTTTGACGCTGCCTAAGGCGCCGTTGGTGAAGTTCGCGAACGGGTCTGAGGACCACCGTGCGCAGATTGCGCGTGGTGGGGCTATGCGGTTGTGGGCTGAGCCGGAGACTGGTGGCGAGGCGTACATTCCGCTGTCCCCTGCTAAGCGCGGGCGCTCTACGGCGATCCTTGGTGAGGTTGCTCGCCGGTTCGGGTTCGGTCTGACGGCCTACGCGAACGGTGGCGTCCGGAAGCCGGAGTCTGGTGGCTTCTGGGACAACGTCGGCGGGGTGGTGTCGTCCATCGGGCGGGGCGTTCGCAGCTTCGGCGAGACCCTGTGGGACGCGGGCGCCATGGCGCTCGAGGTCATCAAGGACCCCATTGGTGCCATCAAGAGGGCTGTTGCCGAGTTGATGGAGAACGCTGGCACGGGGGGTAACTCCTCGCCGCTGTTCGACATCGTGGGGACGCTCCCGGCGAAGTTCGCGGGCGGCCTGGCGGACAAGGTCAAAGCGATGCTGGGTGCGGCGCCGCGTGATGGTGGCGGTGCGGCTGGTGTCCCGGCTGGCGCTCTTGGTGTGGCGCGTATGACGCAGTTGTTGAAGGGCCTGGTTCCGTCGGCTCGTGTGACGTCAGGGTTCCGCCCGGGTGCGATCACGGCTACGGGTTACCCGTCGATGCACGGTGCTGGTCGTGCGATCGACATTGGTGCTGCGGCGCCGGGTGACGCTGCGGGCATGATGTCGATCTTCAATACTCTGCGGGGTGCGTTTCCGAATGCTACCGAGCTGATCTACTCGCCCGCGGGTGCGCGGCAGCTCTATAAGGGCAAGTCGTACGTGTACCCGGAGCCTACGCGTGGAATGCACTACGACCACGTGCACTGGGCGATGGCTAATGGCGGGATCATCCCGAAGTTGTATGACCGGGGTGGTTGGTTGATGCCTGGTGAGACGGGCCTGAACTTGACGGGGAAGCCTGAGGCTGTGTTGACGCCGGAGGAGTCTGCGGCGTTGAAGAACGGTCTTGGTGGTTCGCCTCTGGTTAACCAGTTGATTGTCCGTGATGAGCGGACGGCCATTGATGAGCTCGAGCGTATGCGGCGTCGTGAGTTGACTAGGCAGAGGGTGACGGGGGTGCTTCGGTGACGTACGTCGTCTACAGTGCGGCCCCGGAATTGCCGGAGCCTCCGTTGCCGAAGCTTCTCGGGTTGTCGCATTCGTGGACCGGATGGGACGGAACCAGGTTTGACCTGTCCGTCCCATCCGCCGGCGTGCTCATGCTCATGGATGGCGCGACGGGCATGCACATGCCGGAGTTTGACCAGTACACGGATGAGCATGCGTCGGTTGATGGTGCCCGGTATCGGGGGACGCGTACGCGTGTGCGTAACCCGGAGTGGACGTTGGGCATCTTTGGGGACACGACCCCGGTGTGGCGTGAGCGGGATGCTGCGTTCTGGAAGACGATGCACCCCGGGCGTCCGGGTTTGTGGGCGGTGACGGATTCGGATGGTGCGGCCCGCACGTTGGCGTGCCGTTACCGGTCGTCGTCGGAGTTGCAGTACGGGCGCGACCCGCACAAGGCGGGGTGGGCTATCTACCCGGTGTCGCTGATGGCGGAGCGCCCTTACTGGGAGGGTCCGCCGGTGAACTCGCCGGTGTGGGGTGTGGCGGAGTCGGAGAACTTCACTGGACCTTCTGATGCGGCCCCGGACTATTACGTGTCGGGTGCTACGTCGCTGGGTTCGGCCCAGTTGACGAACCCGGGTGACGTGGACGCGCATGTGACGTACACGGTGCGGGGCGTCGGGTCGGGGTTGACGTCGGTCGCGATTTCGGCGGCTGGCGGGCAGCTCGGGTTTGGTGCCGTTGCGGCGGGTTCGGTGTTGCGAATCAACACGGACCCGACTGCCCCGTTGGCGACGTTGGATGGGGTGGACGTGTCGGGCCTGGTGAATCCTTGGGACCCGCGTTCTATCCCGGCGGGTGAGTCGTCGCCGCTGTCTATCACGATGGTTGGTCAGGGCACGGTCCAAGGATCGTTCGTGCCGCGATTCTTTAGGGCGTTCGGATGAGTGGGCTCCCGTTCGATGTCACGGTGTTCGATAAGGCGTACACGCGCAAGGGACCGTTGGGTGCGCCGTTGTCCCTGTCGGGCGAGGTGGTGGCTAACGCTGCGGGTTCGCTCGAGTTCACTGTCCCTGCGGATCACCCGCGCGTCCCGGACCTTACGGCTTCGGGTGCTCGGGTCCTGGTGAACTACCGGCCAACGGATGACTCGTCCATGTTCCTCATCTCGGGGCGCGTGTACGAGGTCGCGGGCGGTGGGCCTCGGCACGCTCCCTGGCGCCGGTTCGGTGTGGTGGACGACTTCACCGCGCTGACGGATGAGGTGGAGTGCTGGCCGAACCCGACGGGCACGATCACTCAGCAGGGTGACGAGGACGCGTACTTCACGCGGACCGGCCCGGCGGAGACGGTGTTGAAGCAGATCCTTGCGCCGAACGTGACGCGGGATGGGCACGTGTTGACGATCCCGGCGACCGCGGGCTTGGGGTCGACGATCACTGCTTCGGTCCGGTTCCACACCCCGTTCGAGCGCTTGTGGCCTGCCGTTGCGCAGGCCGGGTTGCTGGTGCGGGTGAGGCAGTCGGGTGCCGGTCGGGTGCTGGATGTGACGGTCCCGACGACGTACGCGCGGGTCCTCACACAGGAGTCCGGGGTTGTGGTGTCCGGTGAGTACTCGGTCAAAGCGCCCACGGTCACGCGGGTCACGATCCTTGCCGGCGGTGAGGGTACTGCCCGGGTGGTGCGCCGAAAGATCGACACGGCCCGCGAGGCGGCGCACGGTGTGCGGTTGTCTGCCCGTCGTGACGCCCGTGACGTGGAGTCGACGGACCCCAACCTTGAGACGGTCCTGACGGCGCGCATGGATGAGGCCCTCGCTGAGGGTGCGGCTAAGGCGTCCCTCAAGTGCGAGCTCGTGGAGACGGACTCGTTCAAGTTCGGGGTGACGTTCGGCCTGGGTGACCGGCTTCCGATCCGCCTTGCGGACGGCCCGGTTGTGACTGACGCCGTGAGCTCTGTTCCTTTCGACTGGACGCCGGGTGACGGGGTCCGTGTGACGCCGCGTGTGGGCGATTGGGCGGACTCGTCGGACGCGCCCTTGGTGAAGCAAGTGACTGCGCTGACGCGCGCTGTTTCCAACATTGAGAAGAGGTAGTCCATGGGCACCGTGGCTGATGTTAACTACGGGTTCAAGGGGCAGGTTACCTCTGCTCAGACCCCGCTTGTGCTGGGTAAGGGCGCGCTTTACTCAGTAATCGGTTCGGGTTTGAAGGCTACTGCTGGCGGCGCTGGGGATCGCGCTGTGACGGTGTCTGCTGGTACCGCGTGGGGTGACGGTGTCCTGTCGACGTGGAACACGTCGGGTGTGGTGAATGCTGCGGCGAACGCGACGGGTTCGACTCGCTGGGACACGCTGGTGATTCGGCGGCATTGGCAGCCTGCGTCGTCCCCTACGGGTACGTCTACGTTGATGCTGTTGACGGGCGGGTCGTCGAAGGCGGTTGCCGTTTCGCGTCAGACGGACCGCGGTGTGACGAATTCGGATCAGCCGATTGCGCTTGTTCCGGTTGCGAATGGTTCGGCTGTGGTGGGCACGCCGGTGGATTTGCGTTGCTGGTCGGGTAATGGTGGCGGCCTTGTCGCGGAGAACGTGGAGGCGTTGCAGTATCTCGATGAGAAGGGCACGACGGTTCGCATTGCTGGCGTGGAGTGGTCGCGCCTTGAGGACGGTACGGGGACCCTCTACTGGGGCCAGGCGTTTGAGCCGTTCCCGAACGTGCCGGGTCAGTATTCGATCGTCGGTTCGGGAAACGTCACGACTGACGTCAATGGTTACGGCGTCTTTAATCTGCCTCATGGGGGTTTTCCGACGACGCTGAATGGGGCGTTCATTCAGGATGCCTCGACGAATGACGCCGCTCAGCAGATTACGTTCCGGTTCCGCCCGCAGGGGTCGACTAGGACTGCCGTTGCTTTCCGAATGCACGGCAATTCTGGTCCGATGGGGAGTACGACTAATCGCATCTATGTCCTGGCTGTGGGCCAGTGACGCCGGCGTTGTGGGTTGCGATAGCGGTCGCGGTCTTGGCTGCCATTGGTGGTGTCGGCGCGTTGGTGGGGGCGATCTTGACGCACAAGCGTGGGACGGCGCAGGACGTGGGCGCCCGGCTGGCCCTGGTCGAGGGGCGTCTGGCTGCTATGGAGACGAAGTACTCGAAGTTGTGGGCGTACTGCCGTCAGCTCATCGATTACGCGTACCGGCACCGGCGTGAGGGTTCCCCGGATCTCCCTGACATGCCTGATGACCTGACGTGACAAGGAGGCCCTGATGGCCTACGCAAACGGCCAGTTCCCTACCTCCGCGACAGTCGCGCTGGTGACCGCACCCGGGCAGCGACTCATTGCGGCGGCTGCCGCGAACTGGGATGCGCTGGCCCGGGACATTCAGAACCGTCACGGGTGGACCCCGTACCTGACGGACTCGTATCGGCCCTACTCGGTGCAGGAACGCATCTTTCGTGAGCGGTACCGAGTCCTGTGGTCCGGGTCCGGCCCCTACGGCGACGTCCGCTACTGGCAGGGCGTGCGCTGGGTGCGTGTCACCGGGGCTGCTGCGGCTGTGCCGGGCACGTCGAACCACGGGTGGGGTAAGGCCGTGGACTGCTCCGGGCTGGGTGGCTTCGGCGGCACAAGGTTCCGGCAGCTCGCGGCACTCGCCCCTTCGTATGGGTTCACGAACACCGAGGGTCGTTCCGTCGGTGAGGCGTGGCACTGGGTGTTCACCGGCTCTGGCTTGGTGTCGAACCCCATTGGTGGCGGCGGGTCCGTCTCCATCCCGAACGTTCCTGGCGCCCCTGCGCCGCTTGATCCGGAGGACTTCATGGCAAAGCTCACCGACGACGAGCAGGTGGACCTCTACCTCTCGGTCCGTCAGATCCGTGACGCGATTGGAGCGCGGGGCGGTGAGAACCTGCCCGCGGAGGACTCTGTCCTGGCCCGCGTCCGCAACCTAGATCGGCAGACTACCGGCGCCAACGGCTTCAAGGGCTCCATCGCGGAGAAGGTCAACGGCCTCGTCGTGGACCTGCCCAAGGTTGCCGGTGCGGCGGCGGAGAAGGTGTGGGCAACGACCGTTGACCGAGGCGACGCTGGCAAGGTCAACGCCTTGCAGGAGCTCGCGAACGCGAACAACGGGCTTGCGCTTCTGCGTGGCGAGAACACGGGCCTTCGTGCGGCGCTCGACGCCCTCGCGACGGGCACCGGTCTCACAGCCGACCAGATCGTCGCCGCGGCTCGCGCAGGTGCTGCCGAGGCGGTCAAGGGCGGCGTGAAGGTCACCATCGACATCCCCAAGGAGAACCCCAGTGTCTGACTCCGTGTACTTCACCAAGGCGTTCTGGAAGGGCACCGCCGAGCGGGCCATCAAGACCGTTGGGCAGGCTGCTGCGGCGTTCGTCACGGCGGACGTCACCGGGATCCTCGACCTGAACGGTGTGCAGCTTCTCTCTGTTGCGGGGCTGGCTGGGCTGGTGTCCGTGTTCCAGTCCGTCGGCAACGCCGAGTTTGTTGCGGGTCCGGCGGTGCAGCACACCCTGCCCGACCCGACGACCGCCTGACCCCATGGTCGAGTGCGAGACGTGCGGGACTCCCCGCAGGAACGAGCTTGACGCTATCCGCTGTGCCCGCGAGGACATCGCGGAGAACGAGTAGGGAGTCCACACATGGCACGCATCCTCTATGTCGCGAAGCTCGCGGTCGATAAGGACACGGGGCTCCCGATCCCGGCCCTTGCCGGGCAGACGGTAACGATCGTCAGGCGGGGCACGACGACCCCGGCGGCGATCACGGAGGACGAGGCTGGGACGCTCGTCATCTCTGGGGCGACGCGCACGGTGTCGTCGGAGTTGTTCATTCCGTCGTTCTGGGTTGACCCGGCGGTGGATGGTGCGGTGTCTGCCCTGGGTGGCGGGATCGAGGTTCCGCTTGAAACGGCTGAGGGTATCGCGCTTCGTCTGGATGGCGTTGAGGTCGAAGTTGCGGCGTCTGCTGCTGCTGCTATCGCGGCACAGTCGGCGGCTGAGGATGCTGCGGAGGGTGTGCCCGTCGGCGGCTCGACGGGTCAGGTGCTGACGAAGGCTTCGAATGCTGATCGTGACACGGTGTGGGTGAATCCGTCGTCGGGTGGTGCTGCGACGGATCACAACACGTTGGCGAATCTGACGGTTGGTGACCCGCACACGCAGTATCACAACGATGCTCGTGGTGACGCGTTGTACTACCGCAAGTCGCAGGTCGACTCGATGGTGAACAACGCCGCGTCGCAGAACTCGGCGGCGGACCGCAACCGGGCGAACCATTCGGGAACACAGTCGATCGCGACCATTGATGGTTTGCAGCCGATCCTTGACGGTCTCGGGGGCACGGCCGTCAACTCGGTCAACGGTGAGACGGGGGCTGTCACCGTCTCCGTGACGAACCTGGCGGGCACGGGCGCTACCGGTCGTGACGTGATGGCCGCCGCGAACCAGGCCGCTGGGCGAACGGCCCTGGGTGCGGCTGCGACGTCGCACACGCACCCCGCGACAACCATTTCGGACTCGACGTCCACTGGCCGTGGGGTGTTGACGGCGGCCAGTGCAGCGGCCGGGCGGTCCGTTCTCGGTGCTGGCACATCTGACCTGGCGCTCGGGTCTACGAGCACGACCGCTATGCGCGGTGACTTCATCCTCGTGGACCCGGTGTCGGTCCCGTCTTCGGGCACGTACCTCGTGGTCCGTCCGCCTGCCTGATAGGAGCGCTTCGTGGCCATCACTAAGGTTGACTCCGGCAATGTGCCGTACCTGTCGGGGTCGGCGTCCACGACGTTCACGCTGACGCTGCCTGGCGGGATCGTGGCGGGCGACGTCCTGCTGCTCGAGGTGCTGAACCACATCATCGACGCTGCGGCGCCGACGGTTGTCCCGTCTGGTGCGGTGAGCCTTCTGACGTGGTCGTCGCCGTCGTCTAACGCGGTGACGGGTGGGTTGTGGCGGTACTTGGTGCCGTCGACCCCGCCGGCGAGCATCACGTTCACGTTCGCCACGGCCCGTGAGGGCGACATCCTGTGGTCGGCGTGGCGTGGCGTGGATGCGACGACACCGTTGGATGCGTCCGTTGGCGTGTCGTCGGGCACGAACGGGTGGGCTGGGTCGTCTGTCGCGACGGTGAACGCGCCGTCGGTGACGACTGTGACTGCTGGTGCGCAGGTTGTTGCGGGTGTGCAGATCGGTTCGGGTTCGGAGACGATCACCCCGCCGTCGTCCTCGACGACGCTCGCTACGGGTGGGCGTCGCCGCGGTTACATGGTGGACCGCGGGTTGCAGACCACGCCCGGGTCTACGGGTGTGGCGACGTTCGGGTTCGTGTCGTCGTACCGTGCGCGCGCGTGGCAGCTTGCGTTGCGTCCTGCGGTGGCGGACGAGACTCCGGGCGCGATTGCTGGTGTGACGACGTCCACGTTGACGGACCCTGCGGACCGGTGGACGAAGCCCACTACCCGCGTGTCGTGGCATGACGGGTCGAACTACGCGGCTGTTCTGCCCACAACGACGGGGCACCGCCTGTTCCTCGACCTCGACGCCCCCACCCCGGGGACGGTCGTGGACTCGAGGACGGGTGCGCGCCCCACGGTGGCTTACTCGACCGGGTGGTTGGGTGTCCTGCGCGGGCACCCGACACAGTCACGGTTCTCGTCGTACAACACGGCATCCTCGTACGCCGCCCTTGTGACGGATGCGGTCGTGCCGTTGACGCCCGCGAACACGGACCAGTCCCCCATCGCTTTGTGCAGGTCCGCGAACGGGTACCTGTGGGCGGCGATGGTCGCAGCAAACAAGGTGACGGTCACCCGGTCTACGGACAACGGGGCTACGTGGGGTGCGGCTCAGGACGTCGTC
>Ga0233365_1000429_pt1 | contig 19609 bp, 18 predicted proteins | sample ElkDunMinimDraft_27_FD_191535 | JGI IMG/M metagenome (GOLD analysis project Ga0233365, IMG submission 191535) | Fecal eukaryotic communites from dung pellets of Tule Elk in California, USA - Elk Dung C36 | ecosystem: Host-associated > Mammals > Digestive system > Large intestine > Fecal | place...
CCCGGCCCCCTCTCCCCAGCCCCCACACCGCCGGAGCTGATCGGCCGCGGCGTCCAGTACTGGGGCGCCAACCTCACCGACACGCGACTGTCCAGCGCCATCGACCGCAGCATCAACAGCACCATGCGCAGCAACGAGTTCGCTGATCGCGGCATCGATCGCCAGGTGGTTCGCGACATCGAGCGCACCCGCCTGCAGGTCAGCCGCCTCGATCCGGCCCGCGCCGCCGGCGACGAGTCAGTCAGCCTGGCCGACACCCTGCAGCAGTGGGCACCGGTCGGCTTCGTCTACCTGATGTTCATCTCGTTGATGCAGAGCGTGCAGTATCTGCTCAGCAACACCATCGAGGAGAAGTCCAACCGCATCATCGAGGTGCTGCTGGCCTCGGTGACCCCGCTGGAGCTGATGATGGGCAAGCTGGCCGGCATCGGCATGAGTGGCATCACCACCATCCTGGCCTGGATCCTGTCCTTCATCGCTTTTATCAATTTTTACCCCGGCGCCCAGACCGAGTTCCTGCAGCAGGCCCTGGTGGTGATGATGTCGTCCGAGCTGGTGCCCTGGTTCGTGTTCTACTATCTGGCCGGCTACGCGCTGTACTCCGGCATCTTTCTGGCCATCGGCAGCCTCTGCAACACGCTGAAGGAAGCCCAGGGCCTGATGATGCCGATGATGATGATCCTGATGGCACCGCTGGTTACCATGACCTTCATCGCCCGCGATCCGAACGGCGAGGTGGCACGCATCATGTCCTGGATCCCCATGTTCACGCCGTTCACCATGATGAACCGCGCCGCCGCCCAGCCGCCGATGGTGGACGTGATCGGCACCGCCATCGTTTTGTTGCTGAGCATCGTGCTGGTGCTGTGGTTATGTGGCAAGATATTCCGGCAGGGAGTCCTGCGTACCGGACAACCGCCAAGGCTGGTGGAAATCCTCCAGATGCTGCGTCACCGACATTAATCGCTCGACAAAGGATTCAGGCACATGCGCGAAGTGATGGAAAGACGGACGTTCATCCTGCTGCTGATAACGGTCAGCGTTCTGTTTGCCGTTATCCTGCGCCCGTTCTGGAGCCCCATCTTCTGGGCCCTGGTGGTCACGGTGCTGTTCGCGCCGCTGCGTAACTGGATGTTGCCGCGACTGAACAACCGCCGCACGCCCACCGCGCTGCTGACACTGCTCACCCTGTCTGTCGCCGTGATCCTGCCGGTCCTGCTGCTGATGTTCAGCTTCATCAATGAAGGTGCCGCCCTGTACGAGCGCATCGAATCCCGCCAGGTGAGCCCCGCAGAGTTCATCGACCAGGTAATCAACGCCATCCCCTTCCTGCCCGAGCTGATGGCAAGAGCCGGCGTCGATACCGAAAGCATCCGCCAGTACCTGGCCAGCTCGGCCACCAGCATCAGCGAGATGATCGCCACCCAGGCGCTGAACATCGGCCGTAACACCGTCGACTTCACCCTCAAACTGGCGCTGATGCTCTACCTGACCTTCTTCCTGCTGCGCGACGGCGACCGCCTGGTGGTCATTATCCGCAACGCCATTCCCCTGAGCGCCGGCCGCAAGCAGCTGCTGTTCAACAAGTTCGTGGAAGTGACACGTGCCACCATCAAGGGCAACCTGCTGGTGGCTGTCGTGCAGGGCGCGCTGGGCGGACTGATCTTCTGGATTCTCGGCATCAGCGGACCGGTGCTGTGGGCCGTGGTGATGGCCTTCCTGTCACTGATTCCCGCTGTGGGCGCCGCGCTGGTGTGGCTGCCGGTGGCCATCTATCTGTATGCGACAGGCAGCTGGCTGGAGGCCTCTGTGCTGATTGCCTATGGCGCCCTCATTATTGGCCTGGCCGACAACGTCCTGCGCCCCATCCTGGTGGGCCGCGACACCAAACTGCCGGACTATGTGGTGCTGTTCTCCACCATTGGCGGGCTATCGCTGATGGGTGTGACGGGCTTCGTGCTCGGACCGTTGATCGCGGCGGTATTCATGTCGTTCTGGACGATCTTCAGTCATGATTTGCAGTCGGAGGATCCGGATTATTAGGGAGCCGCGCCAGGAAGCGGAAGAGATCTTACATTGATGGAAGCGATCATCTGGCTTATCGCCTTGCTCTTGATCATCTCGGGACTGGCCGGCCTGGTGCTACCCATATTGCCTGGCCCTTTACTCCTGTTCGGTGGGCTGTGGGTCGCGGCATGGGCAGAAGATTACACTTTCGTCGGGGTGGGCACGCTGGTTACGCTGGCAGTGCTGGCAATACTCGCGTCATTGGCCGACTTCGTCGCCGGCGCGTTCGGCGCGAGACAGTCTGGCGCCTCCGCGAAATCAGTCTGGGGCGCAACCTGGGGCGCCGTCATAGGGATATTCTTCGGCTTGCCTGGGCTGCTTCTCGGGCCATTCATAGGGGCGGTTCTTGGCGAGATGTCAGTGCGCAACGATCTTCCTGCCGCAGGGCGCGCAGGCTGGGGAGCGACCGTCGGCGTCGTGCTGGGGATTGCCGCGAAGCTGGCGCTGGGCATTGCGATGTTGGGGGTTTTTCTGCTGGTGCGGTTTCTCTAGGAGCCTGATGGGAGAAGCGAGGAAAGCCCGGGCTATCTATCCTCATCCACAATCATGTTGTGTCGCTCGCACCCTCCACTTGAATACCAAGAGGCGTGGGCGTCGAGTTGAATAATTTGTTGGGCGCCTCCACGCGACCGACCAAGAGGCCGGAGCACAACTCATTGCACCATTCCTGACGCCGCGCAACTAGCGCTTGATAGCCCGGATGATTCCAATCGGCGAGGTCGTGGCAGATCTCTGCGACCGAAAGGATATCGTGAAACCCTTTGGAGTCGAGGAGCGCCTTGCGACCTTCCGCAGTAACTGAACCCCAAACCAAGATAGCTCCGTGAGTGGCTATGGCTTTTCGATTTACGTAGACAGTTTGATCTTTTGGTACTCTCGCAGATCGCAGGAATGCATCAAAGGCAGGTTTTTATGGTGCACCAGTTGCTCAGACCGTTCGAGCACGAAATATCTAAATTTCTCATACTCAATCTCGCATTTCATTTCCGCAACTCCTGGCAATGCCCAGAGCCCAAATTGCGGATCCGTGGGTTGTTTGCCACAGCTTTAAAAGACCTGCAAACAGGTCTTTTATTCGGTCTTATGCCACTTTGCCCAAGGTATCTTTATGACACATCAAATTCTTACCGAATTAGCCGTCAGCATCTCCGAACTGAAAGCCAATCCCATGAAAGTCGTTGCCAGCGGAGAAGGCATGCCCATTGCTGTGCTCAACAGGAATGAACCTGCATTTTATTGTATTCCCGCTAAAGCCTATGAAGCCATGATGGACCTGATAGAGGACAAGGAATTACTTGAGATCGCCAGGAGCCGCATGGACGAAGAAAGCATAAAGGTTAACCTGGATGACTTATGAGTTAGCATTCAAGAAAAGCGCACTAAAGGAATGGAAAAAGCTAGGTCCAAATGTGCGCGACTTTTTAGCAAAAGGCTCAAAGAACGACTTTCAAATCCGCATGTCCCTTCCGCTGCTGTTAGCGGGGGAGCAAACCTGTACAAAATCAAACTACGCCAACTTGGATATCGGCTGGTCTATTCCGTATCGGATACCACCGTCACGGTAACCGTTCTTTCCGTGGGCAAAAGAAACCGGAATGAAGTTTATGATCTAGCTCTTTCACGCGAGAAAGCCGATAAGCCGTAGCCCTCGTTCTAGCGCGCGATCCTGGAGCTGCATGGCAGCGAAAAAATTGATGTTCGGCCATATGTTGATCAACCAACACGAGAAGTTGGAGCACCACACCAGAATTTTCCACATTCGCCATTGTCTACGCGCACCACTCCTGTGTGTGCAGGGTCCAACTCAATCCTTCAACAGAAGGAGCAATTGCACTCGTGCACTTTACTGGGCAATTCGAGCAATTCAATCGTTACCGCACCGCAATGGCAGGTTGCTTCAACGGAAATCTTCGATCTCCCCGTTCGCGCTGAAGCGAAGCTCGTATTCGTGCTCTGCCACTGGACGCCCGCTCTTCCAGAACCCTTCTGGATTCTCGCGCACATAGTCAAAACCAAGTCGGCGAATGACAGCTTCACTGCGCTTATTCCAGATAGCATGAGACGTCACAACCTTCCTGGCCTTCAGCCTATCAAGTGCGAAATCCAGTACTGCCCGGGCCGCCTCCGGGGCAAAGCCGTGGCCCCAGTGGTGCGGGTGAATCCAAAAGCCGATATTCCAGACATCTGCCGCATCCTTCTGGTGAAGCCCCACGCGACCGATTGGGACATCAGCCGCTCCCAGACACACAGTGAAAACGTAATCCGTGCCATTTAGCCAACTATCAATATTTCGCTGTGCTATCTCAGCCAGTTCCTCGCGACACGACGGAGGATCCCAAACCATTCCATCATTGAAGCCGTCAAACCTACTCGCCTCCCACACCACGTCAGAGTCCAGGATATTTACCGACCTCAGAAGGAGCCTGCGCGTCTCCAGGACCGTCTCAAATGGTATACGTATGGATGCAGTCCGATCCAATTTTTTCGACATGGGCTGAACAGCCAGTGCTGAACCTTCTCTCAAGGGCTCCAATGACCCCGACGGCAAGAACCCAGAAGCCTGATACAGGTTAGTGGCCGCCTTGTTGACAGTCGTGACAGATAAAGCCAGCGACTCACATCCTCTCGCTTCAGCCCAACCGATAATATTCTCTATCATCGCCTTGGCAATTCCTTGCCCTCTTTTCTCGGGCGCCACCCACATCTGAAAGACGTGTGCGACTTTAGGCTCTGACTCCCAGATCAGTCCGGAGGCGAGGCCCACCGGCTCGTTTTCAATCTCTGCAACCAATGGCAGGACGTTATGTCCAGGTTGTGACTCCAGGCGAGATCTCCAATCGCATTCTGCAAATGGGACTTCGCGCTCATAAGTCGAGCCAAAGGAGTCGGGAGAATCTTTGAGAGAGCACAGGCGAATGGATTTGTAGATTTCCCAGTCCCCAACTGTTAACTCTCGAATTTCAAAGTTACTTATGCCAGTTTTCACCTGAGATTGCTCGGCCTGTCTATATCCTGCCTAGATGCTATTCATTAATGACGGACATGAGATAATTTTCGAGTTCGTGGCTTTCACTCTGATTCGCGTACTCAATTGCGGTGGAGCCGAGACTGTCTTGCAAGAGCGGGTCTGCGCCGTACTCCAACAGCAGATCAATCATTTCAATATCCGAGTGCTGAGCAGCATGCATTAAAGGGGTTCTTTCCCATTGAGTAATGCCAATGCAGTTCCACGGATTGTCTACTTCCAGTTGGTATTTGTGGTTAACGTCTGCTCCATTCTCCAGCAGAACCTTGGCTGACTGATGATTACCAAGCTGGATAGCGTAATACAGCGGAGTTTTCCCAAAGTGGTTCTGATGATTGGGGTCCAAGCCCGCTTCTACTAATATCTCCACATAAGCCGGATGACTGACAGCGTTCGAAATGGGCGACTCGGACCTTTCTTCCATCGCTGCTTCTGATATGGAAGTGACCAGCTCGGTAATAACATACTCCGGTGTAGAGTGAACAAGGACTCGGCGAAGACTGTTCAGCTTTTGGACGTCCGTTGCGCCGTTGAGAGACTCCAGGAATTCTTCATAGTTTCCGGCTGACGCTTCGTGAGTATGCGGAACAAGATCCTCTGGCTCCCAATGCGAGTAATAGCCACCAAATCCATAGCTCGAAATTCGGGACACGGCAAGGTCAGCATATTTTTCTGCTGTCTCGGCGTCAACGGCATGGTTCTCTTCATACCACGCTATTAGTAGTGGTCTGATTTTCTCCAACTCGTCCATATAGTCTTCATATCTCTGACGATTATGAAGACTGTGATAGCTCCACTCTTGAAAATAGTCTTCCGCTCTCGTTCTTTGTTGCTCTTGAGCGTACCCTTGGGGATAGTATCCAAGTTTTGCCAAATCAAAGTAATAGTATCGCTGTTGAGCATACACAATCGATCCTGTGCAAAACTGAGGCAGCTGCGAAGGACTCCGTATGTCGTACGCTTTGGATAATATGGGCTGCAGGAACTCGATCTGGGTAAGGCTTTTCGAGCACTGATAATCCACTTCAGTGGGAGAAAGAGAACCTGACCCAAGATCATCCAACTTGAATACGAGCTCAGGAAATTCTTCCATCTCCTGACATGTGACCTCGTTGTCAGCCAAGGGGTCTTCGCTACCGTGAGCAATGCTGGACAACAGAAGTAAAAAAGCAACTGAGATTTTCATGTGCGGGGCCGTGCTCTCTCTGTGGTAGTTCGTAAATAACACCTAATGTCTCCCACGGTGAATTTCACCTGATTGTAATGTGCAATCTGCCTTACAGATACTCGTAGAGCTCCTCTGCGGTGATTCTAAGCATGTCCAAATCGGAATGGTTTCCCTTGCTCTGGAAAGAAGACACCGCATTAAATCCTATAAAGTACCCGGCATACTTTGGCATTCTCTCTGGATCTCCACCCAAGAACCAATCGTCGAACGAAAACGCCTTTTCATTGCGAAGAGGCCTGGCTGTCTCCAGCAACTCTCTCCAGTCCACATCGGGAAAATTGTTGAAGAGAGACGGCTGCACTCCTCCATTCATCTGAAGCTCAAAATGCGTCGCAAGACCTTCTGTTGTGATACATTCCCAAAGCGTCGTTGGGTTTGAGAAGTATTTGGATCTTACGCAATGGTGCATTTCATGTCCAAGAACAGCGGGTAGCTCTCTTCGAATAACTTCATAGAGATCTTCGCGATCGCAATCCAAGAGGAGTTCAATTCGATATGGCGAAAATGAGTAGCCACCTATACCTGACCTTGGCGCATCGCCAGATTTATACGGGCTGACTGATACGTTGATCCCGTCTACATTCAGTAAGTCAGCGGCTCTCATGGCGGATTCAGGAAGAATTTCTGAGAGCAGGCTCTCATAGGCCTGAAGTTTTCGATTCGCATCAAGAATATGGGTTTCGATAGTCATATTTGGCCTCAGCTACGTCGCTTTAGCAGAACCCTGAAGTTGACCGGCACGGCGCATCGCGTCGAATGACTTGTTATATGCCCTGCCATGCCGGAGTATGTGCATATTCTGTCCATGCGGAGCAGCCAAAGAATAATTCAGCAACTATCGGCATGCACACTCCTTACTATTCTCACTAACGCCCCGCACAAGGCCGGCTAAATTAGCGCAGCGTTTTGGCTGTCCCAGCGACCAACGGCAGCGATTGCTGCGGATTGTTAGCGATACTTGCCAAATATGTATATGCTGATAATATACAGCCATGATTGATTTTAACAACATTGACGGTTTTGACTGGGATCATGGTAATACCCCTAAAATTGTCAATAAACACAAAGTAATACCTTCCGAGGCTGAGCAGATTTTCTTTAACGAACCTCTGCTGCTATTGGGCGACCTTAAACATAGTCAGGACGAACCCAGATTTCACGCCCTCGGGATTACCGATGACCGACGGTTGTTACATGTCACTTTTACCTTACGTGCGCAGACCACCTTGATCAGGATTATCTCCGCTCGCGACATGCACCGAAAGGAGAGAACAGTTTATGAACAAACTCAAACAAATTCCTGAATTCAGCTCTGAGACAGAAGAGCGAGCTTTTTGGGAAACCAAAGACTCTACAGAGTACCTTGACTGGAGCAAGGCGAAGACTGCCAAGTTTCCGAACTTGAAGCCGTCAACAAAAACTATCTCTCTGCGATTGCCCGAGTCCTTGCTCGACAGAATCAAAATTGAAGCCAACAAGCGTGATATGCCCTACCAGTCACTCATTAAAGCGTGGCTCGTTGAGGATGTCGAAGAGCAGCGCCGGAGGACGTGACTCGATAATGCCTTTTAATAACCGGCACGGCCATAGGCCGTGTCCGGCGCCTGAAAGGTCGTTCTTGAGCGTATTCTTAGACTTGTCTTGCTGCTCATTGTGAAAACAGTGACGGTAAGTTGTCGTTCCAAACAAAACTATTCAACACCCAACCTTGTGGGCTCTTGTAGAAATAGAAGAGCCATGGCAATGCATGCTTTTCCGTCTTCTCAATGCAGGTGACCATGACGAGCGATTGGCCGAGATTTTTTGGCCGAAGCATTCATATCCGACTATTCTGCCATATCTCGCCCCGGCCAAACCTCTTTGCGCTTTTGTATTAGTGACAAGTGCGTCGAATTCCGCGCTTGGGATAACTAAATACGGCTTCATTGCGCTGAATGCTCCATCCAGATCCCCCGCTGCGACTTCAGCCATGACGCTCTCGCTGAATTTGAGGAGCTGCGTATCGGACTCGAATGCGGCTGCGTGAGTTAGGTCAGATTATGCAAAAAGCAAAGCTGTTACTAGAAAAGGTAAGACTTGTCTCATCGATTCTCCTTATCCGACATTCGAAAGATAACGCCCAGCTCACCGGGAAAATGTGAGCGCAGCGAGTATTTTTTCCGGTGCAGCTACTTGTTGTGTGGTACATCCTAGCTTTAATCCGAAGGTTTAACTATTCCAGTGTCATGAGTTTCTGGACATAAATGATCTGCTATTCCATGCAGTAGTGTACTAAGCCTCGATTGGTCGACACGTGCCATTGCCATGTCGATATCTCCATGACCATAGCCGGAGCGATATTTGTCTGCTTCTTCACGCAGATCAGAGGCGGTCCTGGAAAGAATATCAAAAGTAGGAGCATCCTCCTTAGAAATATATGCATCAATATCAGTGAATAGCTTCTCATCTGGCAACTCAAGTATGAGATTTAAGCATGCCAAGCCACAACAAGCTGTTTGTAAGGATGCCCAACCAGTCTGATATTTGCCTACCTTATGTGTCCAGCCAAGAAGCAAATCTCGAACTTTAATCGCTTCCGTATCGCAACCGCGTTGATGTGCATCTACTGCGGACTCAAATATTTTATCTGCGAGTCGGCATTTTTCTATGTATTTTATTGTTTCTTCATTATCAGGAATCCATGAAATCACATAAATCAACCAACGAGCCGATTTTCTTAGATCGTCTCTATGATGATCATCGCAAACATCCGAACAAGAAACAGCGAGGAGTAATTTTGTGATGTGTACTATCCAGTTGACTAAATCGAATGTAAGTTGAGATCTTTTATTAATAGCTAACAATAATAATTCTTTTTCAGTTTGATATAACCCATCTGCCCATGCCTCTATATGGCCAACAACTCGCTTTGCTGCTTCATCACCAGAATCCGCATTTGACAAAGCATTTACCAACTCCGTTAACCATGCCATTAATGTGTCGTTGCTGCTGCCAGAATAGTAAGGCGCTAAGCTTGTGTTATGCACTCTCGTTAGAGGGGAATGAGGTATATTGAGGTACATTTCTGCGATCAGTTTCACATCATCTCGCACCTCCTTGACTGCATAGCGGACTTCCCATGACTTGCTTCGAAGTAATTCGAAAGTGAGAGCTGCAAGCTGTTTAACTGCTACTTGAGATACAAGCTGATAGTTTTTATTTACAGCGCCAGTACAAGCTATAAATGCGATTTTCTCCGAAATTGAGGCTATGCACTCTGGCTTGTCATGTGCAGCGATTAGTCGAGCTGCATTTCCTAGAAGTGATACACCTTCAATTAACACATCAGCCATATCATGCGGAATAACACTTTCCACTGCACTTGTCAGATAGCCTGATACAAGATGCGCATGAGACCGTACAGCATGCTTATCGCCATATTCAATAGATAGGTAGAGTTGTGTGAGCTGAAGCAGACTCTGTAGATTTTGCTCAATGAATTGCTCATCCTTTCGTGAAACAGCTACTTGTACATTCTGCCGTAAATGCTCAAGTGTATTTATTAGAAAGAGATCAGATGCGAGCGGATTATCGAGAATATAGCTGTTTGAGAAAAACGTTTTCCCCTTTGTTTTAATATACAACGCATTGATTGCAACTATCCCATTAAGGGCAACTCGTGAAACCTCGTGATCGCCCTGTTCTGCGTAGCGTCTTGAAAAGGTAATGCAATGGGAAATTGCTTGCTCGGCTGATGCTGTCCAATTTGGATGTAACTGAAAATAAGTAACACGATCCATATCGTATTTACCCCTGACTTCCTCATCTTCTTTCTCAGCGTTTTCATTAACTCGAAATATCGGCGTCGTCCGCTTCACGGCTCTGTCCCATATCTTAAAATTCTTTTTCGTATCAGCGACCACCAATCCCAACTGCGTAGTAGGACTAATCAAAGCAAGCGCTCTACGGTACGCAAGTACAAGTAGCGATATGATTAACAACATACACCAAGCTGTTACTGCAGTAGCCCCCGCTACCCAGGATTTATCTGGTATCAGTGACAACCCTGCGATGATCACAGCCAATGAGAACGTCGAAATAAATGCTCCAAGCAGCCTTACGTCTGAGCTAAACTTCCTAAACAAGCCATGTGGCATCCGCTCAACATTTACCTGCATTGCAAACATAATGAGTGAGAACGCAATCGCGGTGGCGCCGATCATGGCACCACCAAGAGAAAGGAATAGCGCCCTGATCGAGTCTAGTCGTCCTGTTTCGGAAAAATATGGTTCTAGATAATTTTGAAGCGCCGGAATAGAGATTGCGCTTACAATCATTAGCACTATTAGAAACGTCAAGCCTAATCTGCCAGCATATTTAGACTTGAAATTGAAAAGCCAGTTTTTCCCAAGATATAGATATTGCCAACCTTTAGCGTTCCAGAGAGACAATGACTCTTTTGCACTTGATGAAATAACAAGGGGTATTTGTTTTATCTTTTTCCAGTGCGATATGGCTTTATCTATCACAGTTTGTAGATCCCTTTGTTTAATCAAGCTTCATAGAATCAATTTGTAGGGAAATAATTTCCCCAGATTCATAAGGGTAGTACCGGTAAGACACACAACATTTGTATAGCGCGCCAACGCACTATGCACTCTTGATTTAGATCGAGTGTATTCCCCATCCCCAAATGAATACAGCCACTTGATCGACAGTTTTGATCAGCCTGCCCTGCGCATTCCGTGCACGCTCGCTTCACAGAGTTAAGGGGATTTCCCTTATCCATCGCGGATAAATGGCAAAATATTGAATAACAAAGATTTTATGGCATCAGATCGCTTATCTATCCACGAAATAGGAGGCGCTCCCTGCATGAACAACCCACCTGACGACCCAATATGACCATTGGGCCGTCCCGGGCGATACGTCAGAACCTGAACGTATACTTGAACTTCACACTCAGGTCAGAAGTGGCGGAATGGAACGAGTTGTCCTGATCCCGATCCTCCAGGTTGTAGTTGAGCACGATGAAGCCTTCCTGTCCGGCGCGGGGGATCCACTGCAAGCGGGTGTTGATGCCGACCTCTTCTGACAGGTTGTCGTACTGCAGCAGGCTGACCCAGAACAGGGTTGAGGAGAATGCGACCTGGGTGGAGACGGTGCTCAGGCGGGTGATGAAGTCGCCCTGGGGAAGGTCGACGTCGTTCCAGTCGTAGCTCAGCGACATCACGAAGTTGCGCGACTGGATCCAGCTCAGCGAGCCGTTGATGTTGGTGCGCTCGCCATTGTAGAAGTCGCCAACCTGGTAGGTCAGGCTACCGGAGAACTCGCGCTGGCCGGCGGTGCTGATGCGGACGCGGTGCTCGTCGAAGCTGTAGTTGCCGGGCTGGATGATCACCTGGCGGGAGGGGTCGCGGAACACGGCGAAGGGTGCCAGGACATTTTCCTTGTTGCGCTGGTACGCGAAGTCCATGCCGTCGCGGCTGTTGGTTTCCAGTTCCAGCAGGCGCAGGACGACGGCCTCGCTCTGCAGGCCGCCGTCGATGACGTTGATGCGCTGCGCGTCGATGCCGGCGAAGGCCGTCTGCAGGAAACTGTCGCGGAAGAAGTGGGTATAGCCGATGTCCGCGGTGTAGTCGCGAATGTCGGAGCGGTTGATATAGCCCATCGCCGGATTGAAGTTGGCCTGGATCTCCTTGAAGCCTACGCCACCGCGCAGGCCGGTGTTGTTGGGGGAGCTCAGGCCGAAGCCGAAGGCGGAGTCGTCGCCGTCCAGGCCGGGCGTGTCGGACTGCATGTACCAGGCGTCCCCCTCGATGACCTGTCCGCTGGACAACCGTGTGTTGAGGTAGCGGAAGTCGGTGCCGTAGACGGTGTTGTCGAGGTTGGACTGCGGGTCACCGTCGGTGACGATCACGCCCACCTGCGACTCGGCCAGGACGTTGGCGGAGTAGCGGCCGATGAACAGGTTGGAGGCATCCACCATATTCGCTTCATCCTGGCGGATCGCCAGCGTGCCGACGTTCCAGCGGCCGATGCGGCCACTGATGCGGCCGCCATACTCGATGTCCACCGGCTCACCGGTGCTGCTCAGGCCGAGGTTGCGCGAGAAGTAGGGGCGTCCGTTCTCGCGGCTGCCGCGGCTGGTGGCCTGGTTGGAGTTGTTACCGCCACCGCCGATGCTGCCGAACTGGAACAGGTCGGAGTCGTTAAGGAAGAAGTCGCGTTTCTCGGGAAAGAACAGGTTGAAGCGGCTCAGGTTGACCTGACGGTTGTCCACCTCGGTCGCGGAGAAGTCGGTGTTGATGGTCAGCGCCGCGTTCAGCGAGGGCGTCAATCGATAGAAGGCATCCAGCGACGGCTCCAGGGAGCTGTCGGTGTCTCCGGTAATGTGGTTCTTGTTCTGGTTGACCGAGACACTGGGCACGATGTCCAGACCCATGCCCTGGTTCATGCCGGTCATCCCCGTCACCTGCCCGGAGATGCTGGGGTTATAGGTGCGGTTGTAGGAGACCCAGGCCATTTCTTCGCCACGGCGGCGGATGGCGCGGCCGAAGTTGAAACCCCATGTGTCGATGGTGGGATCGAACGAGAGAGACTTGAAGGGGATCTCCAGCTCTGCCACCCAGCTGTTGCCGTCCACCCGTGCCGCAGTGTCCCAGATAGTGCTCCACTCCAGCTGGAAGGAGTTGACGTTCTGGTACAGCGAGTCGTGTCTGGCGGCGTTGAGGTTGGTCTCAAAGCGATAGCCGGTGCGACGGGTGTTGAAGGGGTCAAGAATCACCACGAGCCGGTCGTCGGAGGGCATCCCCTGACCATGTCGAATGACGGGTGCCGCGATCAGGTCTGGCTCGCTGTCGTACATGCGCGCGCCGATATACATGGCATCGGCGGTGTAGACCACATAGACCTCGGTGCGCTCGGACGGCGTCGCCCCGTCGCCAGGACGGGTCTGGTGGAAGTCGGTAATCACATTGGCCTGCTGCCAAACGGCCTCATCCAGGACCCCGTCGATGATCGGCGGCGTGTCAACGCGCACGGCACGGACCTGCTTCTGGCCGGTGACCGGGTTGGTGGTGATCTCCTGGGCAAGCACTGCGCCGCCAGGGGCGGCAGCCAGAAGGGCGATGGCAATGGCAGGGGTAACGCGAACGGATCGGTACATTAGTGAAGGGCCCTGACTCCAATTGTTATGAAATGTTGTTGCCGACGATCATAACCGCACGGCGGAGCGTCAACCAGAGGGAAGGCCGCTATCTGTCAGTAGTACGGGGCAGGAGGAACTTTCTTACAAAGAAAAAGGAGCTGCAGATTACTCTGCAGCTGAAGGGAAGAATTCGAGGAGTTTTTCGCGGGTCAGGATGCCGCTGTGGGCCACAGAGCCGTGGGTCGCGTTGTAGAAGTAGCTGCGCGGCAGTTCGCCGTACCAGCCCGGATCGATGCTGAAGCGCAGGCGCTCAATGAAGGCATCGGCAAACATCCACGATTCGATGGTCTCCAGACCATATTCTTCCAGAATGTACACGGCCTCCTCACGCTCGTCGATAGGGTCGGTGGAGATCAGCAACAGCGGAAAATCAGGATTATCGGCCTTCAGCTTGCCGAGCATGTCCAGTTCCACGCGACACGGCAGGCAATCCACCGACCACAGACTGACCACGAAGGGCTTGCCGACCAGCTCTTCCTTAAGCTCCGCGAAGGTCGTGGTGTTGAAGGGCTGGATATTGTCATCCGCCAGCGTAGGCCAGGCCACCAGTGCCAGGAGCATCACAAATCCGGCTCTTGCGCTGTTGCATGTCTGCGTGAAAAACCTGCTCATTACTTTACCTCCTTGAACATGTAGCCGTGTTCGGCAGTCAGCCAGCTAAGCCAGACGCCATCGGCGGATGTCACCAGCAGCGGGTGATCGCTCGCCTGCTCGGTGGTGTACAGGGTCTTTGCCTTGCTCCAGCTGTTGCCTTCGTCTGTAGAGGTCATCAGTCGCAGCTGGGTCCCCATGCCGTCGAAGCCCTTCCAGACAATGTACAGCACGCCGTCGTGGCGGGCCAGCGACGGGTGTCCGGCACCGGGCACCGCATCCACTGGCATGATCTGCGTGGTCTCGCCGAGCGCCAGGTCATACATGCCATAGTGGATGCCACTGTGAATGTTACCGGCACTGAACCAGGCCAGATGGAACTGGCCGTCTGCCTCGGCAGCCACCATAGTCGGGCCGTGATGGGGGCAGGCGTTGATGTGCCAGTCGTCCACCGTGGCACGGTTCAGGCCTTCCACTTCGCCGTCGGGCTTGAGCACGGCGATGCCATGGTCGCGGATGGTATCGTCATAGATCTGGCGCCACAGAATGGCCATGTCGCTCTCGCCGTGGGGCGCCATGGCGATGCGGCAGCACTCGCAGCTGTTGTGCGAGACGCGGAAGTTGCGGGTGAAGCTCTCCCCCAGGTCGGTGGACACTGTGTAATAGATGGCGGCGCCGGGATAGTTCTCGTTACGCTCGATGGCGGCATCCAGATCGCGCTTGTCGATCCAGGTGAGATAGAGCGTGTCGTCTTCGGCCAGCATCAGCGAATCGAAGCGGTGGCCGGTGACCAGACCGTCGTCGTTCATGGTGCGCGGCGCCTCGAAGGTCTTGCCGCCGTCCGTGGAGCGCGCAAAACGGATCTCGCCGGTGTAGTTGGACGAGGTCTTGGTGGTCCACGACAGCAGCACGGTGTCCCCGCGCACGATGATCTTGGGACGGTTCTCGCCGTTGAACTCGGTGTCTTCCGGCTCGGCATTCACCTGCACCGGCTCGCTCCAGCTGTCGCCTTCGTCACTGGAGCTGGAGACGTAGACGTGCATGTCCTGCACAAAAGTTACCCACAGCTTGCCGTCATCACCGAAGACCGCGCTGGGGGCACCACCGCAGTGCACGCTGATCACATTGCCATCCTGCGCGCGCAGGCTGTCACAGCTCTGTGGTTGCACCGCCATGCTGGCACAGCTGCACAGCAGAGCCAAAAAAAGACATCGTACGCTTGTTGAGAGCCTCGATTTAGAATGCATAAGACAGATTCGCATAGTAAGTACGGCCGGGCCATGGGTGTGCCACATAGGAAATGTCATTGGTGAGGTTATCTACACCAAGGCCCATTGCCAGACCATTGCCAAGGTTGTAGGTCGTCTTGAGACCTACGCGTGTATAGGCGTCCTGCGCGTTATAGACGCCGTTTTCCCGGTCGCGGTTATCGTTGCGACCAAAACTGTCGCTGGCGTACTGCAGGTTCAGCCCGATGTCCCATTGTGGACGAACGTAATAAGTAAGCAAGAGGTTGCCTCGCCATTTGGGCATGCGTGGGTAGACATTGCCCTCGATGCTGGGGTCGATATCGTTCTTGACGATCTCCGAACGCGTGTAGACGGCGTTGAAGCGCATGCTCAGGTTGTCCACCAGCAGCTCGTCCAGGTTGGCGATGAATTCGACACCGTGGGTATCGATTTCGTCCACCGGAATGAAGGTGCGCACAGACAGGCCGCCGGGCAGGATTTCGGACTGCGACTCCACCACATCCTTCACCGTTTCCTGGAACAGGTTGACGCGCAGCACGCCGTTGTCCAGCTGGCGCTCTACACTGATGTTGTGGTGCAGGCCGTTCTCCGGACCGAGCTCGGGGTTGGCGGTGCTGATCGCGTTGTAGGCGGAGTACTGACTGAACAGCTCCTCCACGATCGGGAAGCGGTAGGCCTTGCCCATGGCATAGGAGAAGCGCCAATCATCCGAGGGCTGATAACCAACGGAGAACTTCGGCGACACCGTCCGGTCGGAGGTGCGCGGCACAGGGATCAGGTCAAACTCGGGCGTTGCGGCATCATCGCGGGAGAAGTAGCCGTTGTCACTTTCAAAGGACTCCCAGCGCACGCCCAGTCCCATGTCCCAGCGTGGATTGATCGCCCAGTTCAGCTGCGCGAACACCGCGTCGACCTGGGTTTCGCCGCCGCTGCGGCTGCTGAAGCCATTGAAAGTGCCGGCCACGTGATTGCTGGACTTGAAGATGTCCATGTTGAGCTCATAGGAATCACGTCGCACGCCGGTGACCAGCTCCATGCCATCCACGGGCAATGCGTCGAAGGTCAGCGCCACCTCGGCACTGCGCCAGCCGGTATCGCCGAACTTGGTCACTTCGCCATCCAGCGTGTAGGTGGGATCCCCAGGATTTGCCAGCGCCGCGCGGTTCTCATCGCGCAGCACGCGGAAATCGTTGAGGTTGGCTTCCAGATTAATGCCGTCTGCAATGGGCCCACGCACCCGCAGGCCGACGGACAGACTGTCGCGCTCCAGCACGCTGCCACCCAGCCGGGCCGCGGGAATATTGATGGCCATGCCATCCTGCACCACGTTGCCGCTCCACACCGGATTGCCGGCGGCGTCGCGGATATAGCTGTTCGGCCGGTCGGAGCCGCCATAGCGGTCCTCATAGGCCAGGTTCAGCAGGGCTTCCCACTCGCCGAAGTCGTGGCCGATCTTGAGCTTGTAGTTGTCGGTGACCGTACTCACCGCGCCGGTGTCGCCGAACCACAGGCGTTCGTTGGACAGTTCGTCGTTGTCGACGATGCCGCCGCTGACGCTGGTCGCAGCAGAAGCGATCGGTGTGCCGTAGTAGAACATCTGCGGCTGCGAGTCGCTTTCCAGACGGTTGTAGGACAGGTAGATGCTGGTATCACCGATCTTGTCGCCAAAGGACAGGAAGGACTTGTAACCGTTGACCGTCTCGTCGAAGCCATAGGCGTCGAAGCTCTGGGAGAAATAGGTGCTGTCGAAGTGGAACTCGCGCTTCTGCGGGATGGCCGATTCGATCAGTACCACGCCGCCCATGGCGTTGCCGCTGTACTCGGCCGAGAAGGGGCCATACAGCACTTCTACCTGGGCGATCTCGCTGGCGGATACCATGGTCCAGCGCGGCGCACCGTTCCAGCGCGACTGCAGCAGATAGTGCAGGGGCACGCCGTCGGCGAATACCATGGAGCGGGATGTCTGGAACATGTTGGCGCCACGCATGCCCATGGTGCCGTTGGAATCGCCGATGAAGCGGCGGCGGATGACCAGGCTGGGTTCGAACTTGACCATGTCCTCGGTGGTGGCCACGTTGATGCTCACCAGATCCTGCGGGGTCAGCATGCTGCTGGGATGCGAGGCGGCGGCCCGGTGGACTGACTCCTGCCCCCAGATAACGATCTCCTCCAGCAATGGCTCCTGCGCCTGCGCGAAAGCAGTGCCGGCAAAAGCGGCGGTCACGGTGTAGCCCGTGAGGGCTCCCGTGACCGCCAAAGCTACTTGCATTGCCAATGGTTTGCGCTTGATCATGTTGTCCTCATCTTCCACAACCAGTTTTCGATGAAACCAGTGTAAGGGCTGTGGGCAAGGAAACAATGCGACCTAATGTCGCAGGCCAGCAATCACGGGGGCTGCGGGCCTTTTCGCCAGTCGGAAAAGTTCAGTCTGACAGGTAGTACTGCACCGTCGACACCACCCGCACCGTCTTGATATGGGGATTATTGGTGTCGCGGTCACTGATGCTGAACTGGCCCTGGGAGGCGCTTTTGATCTTGCCCAGGGAGCTACGGGAGTCATCAGCGAACTTCTCCGCCACCGCGCGGGCTTCCTGCGTGGCCTCTTCCACCATCTCCGGCTTCACCTCGTTCAGGCGGTTGAACAGGTATTCGGTCTGGTACTGGTAGCCGCCGTTAGTAAAGACGATGCCGCTGCGGCCCAGCTCGGACAACGAGCCCATGATGTCGCGCACGGCGTCGATGTCATCGGAATAGACCGTGACCGTCTGCGATGCCGTGTAGCGGAACTCCGCGCCTTCGTTGCCCCCGTACTGCTGGGCCAGCTTGTCGGTGATGGCCGGCGCTGTCTGGGTGATCTCGTCCTCGTCGATGCCATTGCGCTCGAGAAACTCGCGGATACGCACGGTGCTCTGCTCGATCGACTCATACAGGGTCGCCAAATCGTTGCTGGCCTCGGTGAACTGGATCGGCCAGATGACGACGTCGGCGGGGTATTCGCGCTCGGACAGACCCTTTACCGTAACGGTTCGCTCGTATTCGCGATACTCGATGGCAGCATTCCCCAGCAGCAGTCCGAGGGCCGCCAGCCCCAGGAAAATGCAGATACCGAAGATAAGCGCGCTGCCTTTACTGATGTCCTGCATGATCAATCTCCCTGGAAACAGGCCAGCGTGCCAGCCTTGAAATGGTGCCTGAAGTCGCGAATGTCCAGCATACGGCGTTATCAGGCCTGCAACGGTGATACAGGTGGGATTTTACGCAGTGGATATGAATCCCTGCTGAACATGCGTCGCCTCCTCGCCTGCGGCGATATGGTGTGAGTTGACAGTGACTTACGTTAGAATAGCCTCCACTCGAACGAGCCTTGATACAGGGGAAGCATTTTGAACGACAGCAGGATCGCCTTCATTGGCGCGGGAAACATGGCCAACAGCCTGATCCTCGGACTTTTGGCCAAAGGCGTACCCGCCGCCAATGTGGGGGCCTGTGACATCGACCAGGACCGTCTTGCCACCCTGCGCCAGGATTGCGGCATCCGCACCGGCACCCTGGCCGAGATGGCCGCGTACGCCGATGTGCTGGTACTGGCGGTGAAACCCCAGGTGCTGGCAGAGGTCTGCTCCACCTTGCAGCCGCTGCTGTCCTCCCGCAGCCCGCTGATTATCTCCATCGCTGCCGGCATTCCGCTGCGTAGCCTTGAGCAGTGGCTGGGGTCCCACCAGGCCGTCGTGCGCTGCATGCCCAATACGCCGGCCCTGGTGCTGGAAGGGGCCACCGGCCTGTTCGCCAACGCCAATACCAGTGACGCGCAGAAGACGCTGGCAGAAGACATCCTGTCTGCCGTCGGCATCAGTCGCTGGCTGGACAGCGAAGACGACATTAACGCCGTCACCGCCCTTTCCGGCAGTGGTCCGGCCTACTATTTCCTGTTGATGGAAGCCATGGAAGAGGCCGCCGTGGCCATGGGTCTGGCGCCGGAGATGGCGCGCGCGCTGACCATCCAGACCGCCCTTGGCGCCGCCAAGCTGGCTGCCAGCAGCGACGTAGCCCCCGATGAGCTGCGCCGCCGCGTGACATCGCCCGGCGGCACCACCCAGGCGGCCATCGAATCCTTCGAGAGCGAGGGCTTCCGCGACCTGGTGTCACGTGCGCTGAAAGCCGCGCAACAGCGTTCCATCGAGCTGGCCGGCTGAGCGGGCTCAAACTTTACCGAATTCACGAAAATGGGGACATCAATGGGTGCAATTGGAAACGTCGGA
>Ga0233365_1000430_pt1 | contig 19548 bp, 19 predicted proteins | sample ElkDunMinimDraft_27_FD_191535 | JGI IMG/M metagenome (GOLD analysis project Ga0233365, IMG submission 191535) | Fecal eukaryotic communites from dung pellets of Tule Elk in California, USA - Elk Dung C36 | ecosystem: Host-associated > Mammals > Digestive system > Large intestine > Fecal | place...
AAAAACTTCATTACTTCAAAATTCTTTGAAGCAGCTACATCAAACGAAAGGATTTGGTCAATTTCGTATCTGAAATTTACTACACTTCCTTCGAATTGCGATTCTAGTCTTTCTACTATTTTTTCAGCTGTTAATGCCATTACTCAATCTTATAAGATTCCAATAATTTTTGATATTCTTCTGAACTTCTTCTGGTTACGTCTTCGTTTTTCACGATTTCTTGAAGTTTTAAAATTCCGTCAAGAATTTGTTCTGGTCTTGGAGGGCAACCCGGAACGTAAACATCAACCGGAATTACCTTATCAATACCTTGTAAAACAGAATACGTATCGAAAATTCCACCCGATGAAGCACAAGCACCCACAGCAATAACCCATCTAGGCTCTGCCATTTGCTCATATACTTGACGTAAAACAGGAGCAATTTTTTTAGAAATCGTTCCCATTACCATAAGCATATCGGCTTGACGAGGCGAAAAACTCATACGTTCAGCTCCGAATCGTCCTAAATCATAGGTCGAACCCATTGTAGCCATATATTCGATTCCGCAACAAGAAGTAGCGAAAGGCAATGGCCAAAGTGAATTGGCACGAGCAAGCCCAACAACATCGCTTAATTTTGCCGCAAAAAATCCAGGCCCTTCAATTCCTTGAGGAGCGTCTACTTTTTTTATTTTTGATGAATCACTCACGTTTTTTCTGTTTAAAAATTAAACTAATCTTCCCAATCAAGCGCTTTTCTTTTCATTTCGTAAAGAAGACCAACCACCACTATAAACAGGAATATTCCCATTTTCCATAAACCATCTACCCCCATTTCTTTGAAATTCACGGCCCAAGGATACATGAATATAACTTCGATGTCGAACAAAACAAATAAGATCGCAACCAAGAAATACTTTACACTGAATGGAGTACGAGCATTTCCGATTGATTCGATTCCGCTTTCAAAATTTTTGTCTTTGTTTACAGAGGATCTTTTTGGTCCTAAAAGGCTCGATATGAAAATTGTAGCTCCAACGAATCCCGCAGCTAATCCTAGCTGCATAAGAATCGGAATAAAGTCAATTTGAGTAGATTGCATAATCTGAAATTTCTAATGTGCACAAAGATACGTGGCATTTTCTGATTTGGCAAAAATTAACTTGTTACAACAAATAAAGAAAAGTCAATTTTTATTCATTCTAAATAGCGTGAATTTCAAAATTTTTCAAAATTTTTTGTTTGATTTTACCGTTAAAATATAAGAGAAATACGGTTTTTTTAACCTAATGAGGTTTAAAATTAAACCAAGCTAAATACTTCTTTGAAAACTTCTGATGATTTGGGTTTTTTGAAGTGCTCAATATGATGAGAATAATAATTTATAATAATTTCTAAAAGCAATCTTCTTTCAGAAGTTGAAAAAGGATTTTCAAAAGAATCTATTTTTTGACTCAAGAGTGTTTTCAAAAGGGTAGATTCTTCTTTGTTCAAACATGTTTTGGACTGAAAATTTTTAAAAACACCTTCGGTAAGCTCAAAGAAATTATACTCGGAAAGATTAGGGTAAAAGCCTAAAAATTTTGTTAGTTCCAAAATAACAATGAGGTGAAAGTTTGTTGTAATTTCGTTTTCGTCTAACCACAAAAGAGCAGCTTCTAAAAAGAGGAATAAATCTTCGTTTTTACCTTCTTCTTTAATTGAAGAATGGAAAATCTCTGACAAAAATAAAACTAATGAACTCTTGATTATATTATTAGGAATGGATTGATATACAGTCGGTTTTATGCTTAAAAAATATTCGAGAGTATTTTTGTTTTTATGATTTGCTTCGATTTCTAAAATAGTCAATGGCTGAAAATAAGCTGACTTTTTGGTAGATTTTTTAGAATTTGAGAAAGCATCTTTTACGAAATAAGATTTTAATCCGTCAGATAGTGTGAGGCATTTCACAATCAACGATTTTTCCTGATATTTAATAGAACTGATTACAATTGCTTTTGTTTTGACAAGCATTTTTTAGCGAATAATCATTACTTTTTTAACTGTTGTTTCCGTAGCGTCTTTTGCTGTTACAAAAACCATATATACTCCTGACGCTACTTTGTACTTTCCGAAAGCTGTAGTATCCCACTCAACAGTTCCTCCTTGACTTTTGATTTCGTAAACTAAATTGCCTTCGATGTCTGTGATTTTTACGTTTGCTGCATCAGTCAGTCCTGCAATTTTTACGGTACCTGAATATTCTGGTCGAACAGGATTTGGATAAACATATACGTCCTTTAAATTATCGGAAGGAGCAGTTGAACTACCTTTGTAAGAAACCATTCCTTTGTCTGTAGCAAAAAACACTTCTCCAGTTTTAGGATTAATATCGATATCCAAGATATTGTTGCTTGGTAAAGGCGAATTATCCTTGGTAAAGTGGTAAATGGTCTCTTGTCCGTTTGAAGAAACTAAAAACACTCCTGAACCAAGTGTTCCGAGCCATTTTCTGTCTGCTCCGTCTATTTTTATTTTTCTTACGCCTTGTCTATAAAGAAGTTCTTGAGGAAGTCCCTCATCCATAATGATAATCGGATTCACATTCGGCTGTTCTTCAGTTAAAAACCTATCTACAGTTGGCAAAATTCTTAATCCCATTAGTGTTCCTATCCAAAGGCGGTTGTTTTTATCTATTGCTAAACTATGAACTCTATTATGCGGTATTCCATTGTCATACGAATCGTCTATATTTAGTACTCGGTTATTATTACTTTCATTAAAACCCATTACACCTTGATTGTGTGTCCCTACCCATTTAGTCCCGTTTTTGTCAATAACTAAATCTGTATAGGTTGTCGGGATTGAATTTACTGTATAAGAACTCCACGAGCCATCTACTTTCATAGTTTTCAACTTCCCTATGGTTCCCGAATTAGTACCCCAAAGATTCTTGTTTTTATCAAAAACAATATTATATATCCTTACGTCAGCAGAACTACCACCTGAAAATCCTTCTAGTCCATTTTGACCTGTATTGGTTGAATTAAATAAGGTCGTAGGAATATCGTTCTCTATTTTCAGAATACCAGAATAATTAGATCCTATATAGACGATATTTTCATTATTTGGAGCTGTAAGAATTTTTGAGAGATTTGTAGCCCCAAGAACATTTTCGTAAGGAGTATGAATCCACCCGTCGGGTGTAAGTTTTGAAATCCCATATCTTCCTAAAGTCGGGAAGTAAGGATTATAAGTAAGCGAATTATCTCCGAAAACACACCATAGATTATCTGCAGTAGATTTAATAGAATATACTTTGTTTTTTATAGGACCGGCTGGAATATGATTTAAATAATTACTCTGATTATTAAGGTCTATCGCGTATAATCCTTTGGTTTTTGTGCTGATATATAATGTGTTATATATGACAGAGGCAGAAGTATATTCTAAAGGTTCTCCAAACACTTGCCCAATTTGAGCGACAACAGCAAGTTGCTCATTTAATACATATACTCTCGAAGCGGTTGTTACGGTTAGATAGCTGTTTGTAGATTTTATATTAAGAATTTGTTGACCTCCAGCAGACAGGGTTTGAGACAAACCTCCTCCGTTGAGATGTCGGTAAACCATTCCACCTCCAGCAAAAGAAACCAAATTTTCTCCAATGGTTACAACTCCTCCCCAATCTGCAGAGTGAAAGGTATCCCACGAGTTATAATTTATAAGAAAAGGATTTGACAAACTTGCTCTCCTAATTCCGTAAGGCGGAGTAACAGCATAAATTTCGTTGTTGTGAATGGTTGTCTGTAAAACGCTGGTTTCTGCTCCTGACGGACTTATGAAATAGGTGTCTCCAAATTCGAGGGTAGCCAAATCAAAAACAGAAATTCCGTAATCGGTTGAAATATAAACTTTTCCGTTATGTTCTGTAAAATGATTTATTTTTTTGATATTTTGCGTGATAGGCAAATCATTTATAATATCTACTTTGTTTATAATTTTTCGGGTATTTTGATTGATAATAATCAGCAACCCATTTATATTTCCTATTAGGGTTAGATTATATTGGTTACTGTGATAAATGGCTGTTATTTCATCGCTTTTTAATCCGTCAATTGAGTTAAAAGTTTCTATTTCATGGGTAGCTAAATGTTTAGAAAATAGAGCGTTTTCAGTGGCTGCAATTATTCTACTGTCAGATTCTGCTAAGCCCACAATATGATTGTACGAAAAATAACCTCCCCACGACTGATTGGTTTGGGAAAAAGTATTAAATCCGAAATATAAAATAAAAAATATCGAAAAATATATTCTCATAAATACCGTTTGTAAAAACTTAATTTAGAATACAAAACTAAACAACTTTGAAGATATTGTATTCAATAAACAAAAAAACCACAAACTAAAATTAGCTTGTGGTTTTTCTAAATTAATTTTATAATCAACTTGCGGTGTTTTCGGTTTTGTTTATAGTCACCGTCAGTTCTTCTGTTCCGTCTTCTAAATCCATAAAGATTTCATCACCTGAAGCGATTTTAGAGGTAATGATTTCTTCAGCTAAAGCATCTTCTACATATTTTTGTATAGCACGTTTTAAAGGACGAGCGCCAAATTGTTTATCATAGCCTTTGTCTGCTATAAAGTTAATTGCTTTTTCTGTTAATTTTAAAGTATAACCTAAATCTAAAATTCTCTTATACAGTTTTTCCAATTCAAGGTTAATGATTTGATCAATATGCTCTTTTTCGAGTGCATTGAATACTACTACATCATCAATTCGGTTTAAGAACTCTGGTGCAAAAGCTTTCTTAAGGGCATTTTCAATTACTCCTCTAGAATGTTCTTCTGCTTGTGACAATTTGGCAGAAGTTCCAAATCCTACTCCTTGACCAAAATCCTTAAGTTGTCTTGCTCCGATATTCGAGGTCATAATGATAATTGTATTTCGAAAGTCAATTTTTCGTCCTAAACTATCAGTTAGAAATCCATCATCAAGTACTTGTAACATCATATTGAACACATCAGGATGTGCTTTTTCAATTTCGTCTAAAAGAACTACCGAATAAGGTTTTCGTCTTACTTTCTCGGTGAGCTGTCCTCCTTCTTCGTAACCAACATATCCTGGAGGCGCTCCTACCAATCTTGAGATGGCGAACTTTTCCATATACTCACTCATGTCAATTCGAATAAGTGTATCTTCGGAATCAAATAGTTCTCGAGCAATGACTTTGGCTAACTGTGTTTTTCCCACTCCAGTTTGACCCAAAAATATAAACGAACCAATGGGTCTATTAGGGTCTTTCAGTCCTGCTCTATTACGTTGGATAGATTTAGCAATTTTGTTTACCGCTTCGTCTTGTCCAATAACTTTTCCTTTGATAAGTTCAGGAAGTTTAGCCAACTTATTGCTTTCGGTTTGTGCAATACGATTTACAGGAATTCCTGTCATCATTGATACCACATCAGCAACGTTGTCTTCTGTAACCTCAATACGATTGGTTTTAGACTCTTCTTCCCATTTTTCTTGAGCTATAGCTAACTCTTTTTCGATGCGTTTTTCGTCATCTCGTAGTTTGGCAGCTTCTTCATATTTTTGACGTTTTACGACCGAATTTTTAAGTTCTCGCACTTCTTCTAACTGACGTTCTAAATCTAAAACTTGTTGTGGAACATCAATATTGGTGATATGTACTCTTGAGCCTACTTCATCCAAAGCATCAATGGCTTTGTCTGGTAAAAATCTCTCTGACATATACCGATTGGTAAGTGTTACGCAAGCTTCTATAGCTTCTGGAGTATAGATTACATTGTGGTGATCTTCGTATTTTCCTTTAATGTTATTTAGAATAGTAATAGTTTCTTCAACCGAAGTTGGCTCAACGATTACTTTTTGGAAACGTCTTTCTAACGCACCGTCTTTTTCGATATATTGTCTATATTCATCAAGCGTGGTAGCTCCGATACATTGGATTTCTCCTCTGGCTAAAGCAGGTTTAAACATATTTGAAGCATCAAGCGAACCTGTTGCTCCTCCTGCTCCAACAATGGTATGAATCTCGTCAATAAAAAGAATGATATCATCATTTTTTTCAAGCTCATTCATTACAGCTTTCATTCGCTCTTCGAATTGTCCTCTGTATTTTGTGCCTGCAACTAAACTTGCTAAATCAAGCGTTACAACTCGTTTTCCATAAAGAATTCTTGAGACTTTTTTCTGGATTATTCTCAAAGCTAGACCTTCTGCAATAGCAGATTTACCCACTCCCGGTTCTCCTATAAGCAACGGATTGTTTTTCTTTCTACGGCTTAAAATTTGAGAAACTCTTTCAATTTCTTTTTCTCTTCCTACTACTGGATCAAGTTTTCCCTCTTCAGCCATTTCTGTAAGGTCTCGGCCGAAGTTGTCTAAAACGGGAGTCTTGGACTTTTTGACTGATTTACTTGCAGGAGCAAAACCTCCCGCTTCTTTTGAAGCATCGTCACCAGAGGAATCATTCCCGAAAGCTTCACTTTTAGGAAGATTCTCGATGAAATTATCTGCTTTTTCGTCTGACATTATATTTAAAAAAAGATCTTTAGCCGTTTCATAGTCAATTTTCAGTTTGTTCAGAAGTTTGGTTGTAGGATCATTCTCGTTTTTTAAAATACATAATAACAAGTGACCTGTACTTATTGAAGAATTTCGAAAGCTTTTCGCTTCAAGCAATGACATTTTTAATGCTCTATCTGCTTGACGAGTAAGGTGTAAATTTTTCTTGTCGTTATTTACTAAAGCATTTTCGTTATATGGACTTAAAGCTTCGATTTTTTTACGAAGATAATCCATGTCTACAACGAGATTCTGAAGGATGACAAACGCTTTTCCGTTTCCATCTCTTAATATACCAAGTATAAAATGTTCTGTTCCGATAAAGTCATGCCCTAGACGAAGAGCTTCTTCTTTACTGAAAGTGATGACATCTTTTACTCTGGGAGAGAAATTATCGTCCATAATCATAGTCTTTAATGTGTAAAGATAAAGTTTTTATATTGATAACGCAAAAACTGTTCCGTAAGTAATTGTGACAGTTATTCAGCTTATATTAATCTTCGAAAGACCTGTGAATTAAGTTTTTTAACTTTGTATTAGACTGATTTTAAAGTTATTTTTTTACCTTTGAGAATCAAATATGTATTAATCTATAAATATAATAACTATGGCTTTTGAATTACCAAAATTACCGTATGCATACGATGCTTTAGAACCGAACATTGATGCAAAGACTATGGAAATCCATCATACAAAGCATCATAATGCTTATACTACAAACCTTAATGCTGCTATTTCTGGAACTGATTTAGAAGGGAAAACAATTGAAAATATTCTAATTAATTTAGATATGGACAACAAGGCCTTAAGAAATAATGGAGGAGGATATTATAACCACAATCTTTTTTGGACTGTAATGTCACCTAAAGGAGGAGGAGAACCAACAGGAGAATTAAAACAAGCTATTGAAACTGCTTTCGGTTCGTTTTTAGAATTTAAGACTCAATTTGCTAAAGCAGCAGCTACTCAATTCGGGTCGGGTTGGGCTTGGCTGTGTGTTCATAAAGGTGGTAAGTTGGAAATCTGTGCTACTCCGAATCAAGATAATCCGTTAATGCCGAAAGTAGGATGTGAAGGAACTCCGATTTTAGGACTCGATGTTTGGGAACATGCTTATTATTTAAATTATCAAAACAGAAGACCTGATTATATTGATGCCTTTTTTAATGTAATTAACTGGGAAGAAGTTCTTCGCAGATATGTTACTGAAAAATAAGATTATATAAGTAACTCATAAAAACCCCTTGAATCATCTGATTCAAGGGGTTTTTATTTATACCAATTCTCCTGTCCAGAGAGAAGTTCCTCCTAATAGGTTGTATGTTTTCGCAAATCCCATTTGATCCATTATTTGACAGGCATGAGCGCTTCGGCCTCCAGCTTTGCAATAAACGTAATAATTTTTAGATTTATCTAGTTCTTCGAGAACAGAAATAAATTCTTCTGTTTTATAAATATCGATACAGATAGCATTGTTAATGATTCCTTCATTTTGCTCTTGGGGAGTTCTGACATCTATAATAATATAATTTGTGTCTTGAGTCAAAAGCTCTTCCCATTCTTGTTGAGTGACATGTTTCATTTTTATGGAATATTAGTAGTCTTATTGTTTTTAATCTTGTATTAAAATTCTAAATTTTTTATCTTTTCTTTTTCTTGTTGAAATTCAGTAATAATTTCATCAAAAATTTCTTGTACAGACTTTATGGAATGTATAAGTCCTGCAACTTGTCCTATTTCGAGCTCACCTTCGTCTAAATCACCTTCAAACATTCCTTTTTTAGCCCTTGCTCTGCCTAATAATTCTTTTAAATCATCTGTTGTAGGGCATTTGGAATATAATTCCATAACATCACTAAAAAACTTATTTTTGATAAGGCGGACTGGTGCGAGTTCCTTTAAGGTTACATAAGTATCTCCATCTTTTACCTTTACGATAGTGTCCTTAAAATTTTGGTGAGCAGAACTTTCGGTTGAAGCTGCAAAACGGCTTCCCATTTGTACTCCATCGGCTCCTAAAATCATAGCGGCTAACATTCCTCTTCCTGTTGCTATTCCTCCTGCAGCAATAAGCGGAACAGTTAATTCTTGTTTTACCATAGGAATTAGCGTTAAAGTTGTAGATTCTTCTCGTCCATTGTGACCTCCTGCTTCAAAACCTTCTGCTACAACCGCATCTACTCCTGCTTCTTGTGCCTTTAAAGCAAATTTTACACTACTTACTACATGCACCACAGTAATTCCGTTCTCTTTTAGAAAAGAAGTCCAGGTTTTAGGATTTCCAGCCGAAGTGAATACTATTTTTACTCCTTCTTCCACAATAATATTCATTATTTCTTCGATGTTCGGATATAACATCGGGACGTTCACTCCAAAGGGTTTATTGGTCGCTTTTTTGCATTTTTGAACGTGTTCTCTAAAAACTTCAGGATACATAGAACCTGCTCCGATTAAGCCTAGTCCTCCTGAATTACTGACTGCACTGGCTAGTTTATACCCCGAATTCCAAATCATTCCTCCCTGAATAATTGGATATTTTATTTTGAAAAGATCTGTGATTTTGTTCATGATACTGTTTGTCTTCGAACAAAGGTAAATTAAAAAAGACAAATATATAAATGCGTACATAAAACCCTTAAGAACTGCTCCACTATGATTTCAATCATAAAAATAATATACTATTGAGTTATAATTTAGCCTAATAATTTTAAATCAACTAGTTATGGGCTTATATAATAAACTTCTAATTCACGTCAAAGAATCATATTATATGTTTATAGTTTTTGGGATTCTTGCTTCGAGTTGTATTGGCTCTATTGCTGCAACTTTAGCGTTGACTAAACTTCCTGCAACATTCGAGTTTGTACAACTTTGTGTGGCTGTTGGTACTGCGATGTGGTTTAACGCTACTATTCTAGCACAATTAAGTCACAGAGCAATACTCAATGCTCTTATCTTAAGTATAATATCTAACTTTTTGATCATAGTTATACATTTGCTTTAGAGTTGTCGTCATATTGGTTTTTTGTACTTCAAAAAAGTAAAGTAGTATTTTAAGAGATGAGGCGTGATGTATTTGTGTGAAAAATTTTACTCAAATATAAAAATCCTCGTTAAATGTGGAATTTGTAGAGTTTACTTTGTGTTTTGTGTTGATTATCGTCTTTTTTCAAGTATTATTTTATGTGTTTTTTCTATGGAATGATAATTGTAATTCTGGTTTAGTATAAACGTATAAAAATAAATTGTATGAAAAAACTTGTTTTGATTGCACTAGTGCTATTTAGTATGATAGCTGGTGCACAGGAAAAATTTTTAAGATTTGGAGCAAAAGGAGGCGTAAACTTTTCTAACATTAACGGAAATGTTGAAGAGATAGATTTTAAAAGTCGGAGTAGTTATCATTTAGGTGCTTTAGTTGAAGTACGTCTTTTTGAAAACTTAACCATCCAGCCCGAACTTTTGTATTCAGTTCAAGGAGCTAAAGTAGAGTCGGGTGATGCAGGAGTAGACGATGTCGATTTTAAATATTTAACCATTCCTGTTATGATGAAATTTTATCTTATATCAGAAAAATTAAGTTTAGAAGTCGGGCCACAATTTGCTTTTTTGGCAGATGATAATGTAGGAGATACCTTTAGGACAGAATCGTTTGATTTTTCTGTAGGTGGTGGACTTGCTTTTGATATTACTAACAACTTTTTTATCCAAGCAAGATATTTAGCAGGACTTACAGAAGTTTCTAAAGATGCAGATCTTAAAAATACAAACTTTCAGTTGTCAGCAGGGTTTAAATTCTAACAATAGAATTCTAGAATTGACATACAGTAAAAACAGATTGTTGAAATTTCAACAATCTGTTTTTTATATAAAAAATGTTTTTAGGTCGGTTTCGGGCTCGAGTTCAATAGCTTCATTATTTTGAGTGAACCAACGAGCGGTAAGGCTTCCTTTCAAGATTATTTTATCTCCTTTTACTTTAAGCCAACTTCCTTCGCGAAGTCCTAAAACGGGAACGGTATTAAAAGCATGAAATTCTTTAATACGGGTTTCTCGAGTTTCTCCCATATGGGTAGAATTTGAGTCTGGATCAAGATAATGCGGATTTAGATTAAACGGAATTATCCCTAAAGTCTTAAAGCTAGGAGGATAAATAATAGGCATGTCATTGGTGGTTTGCATCGAAAGTCCTGTAATATTACTTCCTGCACTAGTTCCTAAATAAGGAGTTCCGTTTCTTAAGACTTCTGTTAGGGTTGACATTACGTCATTTTTATATAACTGATATACGAGTAAAAATGTATTTCCTCCTCCTGTAAAAATAGCTTCTGCTTTTTGAACGGCTTCTTTTGGGTTTTCGAATTCGTGCAATCCTTTGACCTCTATTCCGATTTGAGTAAACACTGATTTTACTTTTGCGTTGTATTCATCGTGCGAAATTCCCCCAGGACGAGCATACGGAATAAATAAAAGTGTTTTTACACCTTTAAAATGCTCTTGAAGAGTTGGCAAAAGATAATCTAAATACGTTCCGTTATGAACCGTTGAAGTAGAAGCAATAATTAGGTTTTTCATTGTTTTGATTGTTTTATATCAAATCGTTTAATTGGGTTTCATCAAAACGATTCAATACTTAATTACATCCGCAATTATCTGTTCCACAATTTTTCTTTTTTCGTTTAAACACAAACTTTCGTAAAAGAAAAAAAACAGCGATTGCAAGTAGTATATATATTATTATTTCTTGTATCATACTCTTATTTTGTCTTATAACTTACTAGTTGAAGTTTAAAGATTAACACTCGTTGACAAATTTATTTGAATAATGTATATCCTAAAAATGCAAATAAATAAGCCAAAACACCCATTCCGATTAGTTGTATAATAGTCCATTTCCAAGAATTAGTTTCTCTTCTTACGATTGCTACTGTAGCCGCACATTGCAAAGCGATTGCATAAAAAAGTAATAGAGAAACACCTGTTCCTAGGGTAAACACTTTTTCTCCCGTATCAGTAAAAGTAGCAGCTTCCATTCTTGATTTAATAGTGCCTTCGTCTTCTGGATCTTCAACGCTGTAAATAGTTGCTAATGTCCCGACAAAAACTTCACGAGCTGCAAACGAAGTAATAATTGCAATTCCGATTTTCCAATCATATCCTAAAGGTTTGATAACAGGCTCAATGGTTTTTCCCATCATTCCGATGTACGAATTTTCGATTTGAAATGAGGCAATTTCGGCTTGAAACTTCTCTTCTGAAATTTCCGTATTTTGGTATTTAGAGCTTATTATTTCTTCTGCATTTTCAAAAGTTTTGCCTCCGTGAGAGGCCAAGAACCAAAGCACTATCGAAACAGCCAAAATTATTTTTCCGGCATTAAAAACAAAAGCTTTTGTTTTTTCTAAAACGATATAAAATACATTTTTAAATAAAGGCATTTTGTAAGAAGGCATTTCAATCACAAAATAAGATTTGTTTTTCATTTTAATGATTTTACTCAAAATCATAGATGAAATTAGTGCAAAAGCGATTCCTAGGAGGTACATTCCTAAAAGTGCTAAAGCTTGTATGTTGATAAATCCAAAAACAGTTTGTTCAGGAACAATCAAAGCGATAAGGATGATGTACACCGGCAACCGGGCAGAACAAACTGTAAATGGAGTGACTAGAATCGTAATTAATCTTTCTTTCCAATCTTCGATATTTCGTGTTGCCATAATCGCAGGAATGGCACAAGCATTACCAGAGATGAGAGGTACCACGCTTTTTCCGCTCAATCCGAATTTCCGCATTATTTTATCCATCAGAAATACGACTCTTGACATATAACCGGTCTCTTCCAAAATGGCAATAAATGTAAAAAGAATAGCGATTTGAGGAATAAAAATTACTATCCCTCCAATTCCAGGGATTATTCCTTGAGAAATCAAGTCGTTAAGTTTGCCTTCGGGCATCAGGCCTGCAATGAATTCTGAAAGCCCCGAAAAACCTTCATCTATAAAATTCATAAAAGGTTCAGACCAAGCAAAAATTGCCTGAAACATCAACAACAATATTCCAAAGAAAATGAAGTACCCTAAAAATTTATGCGTTAAAACTCGATCTAGTTTTGAATCAAAATTAGTAGCTTTTGATTTGTCAATGGTGTAATTATCAGTCAGAACAGACTTTACGAATTGGTATCGTTGTACCGTTTCTTGATGTTGTTCTTTTTTGATTTGAGATTGTTTTTTTTGGTCTGATATTTCTATAAAACCTGCTCCATAAGTTTCAGAAAGCCATTTTTTGTACGAAGAAATATCTTCTGCATAAACTGCTTTTTCCGAAAGAGATTCATAGTCTGAAATAGCATTTTTAAGATCGGAAATTCCCGTATTTTTTCGGGTACTTGTCAGGACTATTTTTGTCTCCAACTTTTTTTCTAAATCTTCAATATTTATAGAAATTCCTTTTGGTTCAATGCGGTCTGACATATTGATAACCAATAAAGCTCGCAACCCTAAATCTTTGATTTGAGTAAATAAAAGTAAATTTCGCTTTAGGTTTTCTGCTTCTGTTACGACAATCACTAAATCGGGATTTTTTTCTAAGAGATATTTCGTAGCAACGCTTTCGTCAATCGAAGTTGGATTCAGGCTGTATGTGCCAGGTAGGTCAATAATATTTACTTTCTGTCCATTTTCTAGATGAAAAGTCCCTTGTTTTTTATCAACTGTAATTCCAGGATAATTCCCTGTTTTTTGATGTAATCCAGTAAGGATATTAAATAAAGAAGTTTTTCCTGTATTTGGATTACCTGCTAAAACGGTATGAAGGGGAGTACTCATTAAGTTGGATTATAATTTTTCTACTTCGATTAGTTTTGCCATTTCTTTTCTGATGACGATTCGGGTGTCATTAATGATGAAGTGCATTGGACATCCTAATGGAGCTACCTGAACAAGTTCGACAAGATTTTCTGGAAGGCCTCCTAATTCTATGAATTTTAATGGTATAAGCTGGATATCGAAATTTTTAATAACCGCTTTTTCTCCTTTTTTGAGCTGACTTAAAAGCATTGTTTTTTATTTAAAACAGGTCTAACAAATGTACGAAGATTTAGACAAAAACAAAAACAGCAATGTAGCTTATCGTCAAAATAAGTTACATTGCTGTTTTTCAGTTTAAAACCAAAAATTATTTTTCTGGATTTTGATCTTTGTTACTGTTTTTAGGAGCCTCTTCTTCTCCTTTAGCAGCATCTTTAAATTCTTTAATTCCGCTTCCTAATCCTCTCATCAGTTCAGGAATTTTTTTACCTCCAAATAAAAGTAAAATTACCAAGACAATAACAATAATTTGCCAAGGGCTTGGAGCTGCTAAAAATATTGACAATGCGTTCATAATAACATGAAATATTAAATGGAAAACAAAGGTACAAATAAAAACTTCTTTACTCTTATTTTAACAATTTATTTACTGTTCAATCCAATTTCTAAAAGAACCTGTATTACTCTGACTTGTAACAAGATGCTTGTTATGCCCTATGAGCTTAACTGAAAGAGCATTTTTAGAGTATCTCTGGATTCTTTCGATATAACTTTTATTTACAATCTCACTTCTGTTTATTCTGAAAAATTGACGATTATTAACCATTTCTTCAATTTCTTTTAAGGAAGAATAACTCAATAAATGCTTTTTGTTTTGTTTATCAACGGCAAAAACAACACCTTCTTCTGCTGAAAAAAACAAAATGTCACTAGTTTCCAAAAAATAAGTTCCTAGTTTTGAAGAGATAGAAAAACGATTTTTGAATGTTTTTTCTGTTGGGTTATTGAGTAGTTGTGTTAGTTTAGAAAGTAAATTATCATCAACCGAAGCTGATTTTTTGAGCAATAGGAATTTGTTCCAAGCTTTTTTAAAACGCTCCATCGAAAAAGGTTTTAATAAATACTCGATTCCGTTCGTCTCGAATGCATCCATCAAAAACTGATTATAAGCGGTTGTGAAAATTATCGGACATAAAACCGTCACTTCCTGGTAAATTTCAAAAGAATTTCCGTCTTGTAATTCGATATCCGAAAGAATTAAATCTATAGAATTCTCTTTTTTGAGAAATTCGATTGCTTCTGAAACCGTTCCGATTTCGGCTATAACTTCAGTAGGATTATCGATTTCTTCGAGAAACCTTTTGAGTTTTTTTCGGGCAGGAATTTCGTCTTCTATAATAACAACTCTAATCATTTTCTTCTTGAATTGTAGGTAAAATTACAGTAAATTTTCCGTTTGAACTATAAATCTCAATGCTTTGATTTGATAATAAACTGTATTGTTCTTTTAGGTTTTTTAAAGCTTTTCCCGATGTTATTTTCGATTTTTTTTTCTGAATAATATTGTTTGTAATTGTCAATTTATCCGAAATTTCGACCTTGATAAAAACAGGATTATTTTCTGTTCCTAGATTGTGTTGAATCGCATTTTCTAAAAGCAATTGTAAGGCAAGTGGAACGATATTTCCGTGTGTTTTTTCTTCTTGAATGACTTCCAATTGATAAGCTTTTCCGTATTTGTATTGCATCAAATCAAAATAACTTTTTGCAAAAGATAATTCTTCTTCGATAGGAACCATTTTTTTATCCGTTGCTTGAAGTACATATCTGTAAATTTCGGAAAACTCATTAAGAAAATCAGACGCTTTGTTTTTATCTTCGTCTATAAGTTGATCCAAAACATTGAGGTTATTAAACAAAAAATGTGGATTCAGCTGTGTTTTAAGTTGATTAATCTTGCTTTCTGAAATAGCTTGATTATAACGTGTTATCTTAATTTGGTTCTGTTTGTTTTTCTGATAATAATAATAAGTCAAAAAGAAACTTCCGTAAATAAAACCGTTTAAAAAATTGGTAGAAGTAGTAATCCAAAAAGTTATTTTATTAAAATTTCTGTCAAAAGTATCAAAGATAAAAGCAATTATTAATCCGTTAAGATGCATTATGAGTATATACACAAAGATTGACGAACTAAATATTTTGAGAATTTCTTTGGTGTTAAAAATGGCTGATTTTTGCCAAAGTCGGATAAAAAATCGAATAGTCAAAAACAAGACACTTACCGAAATTAAAGTAGTCAAAGCAGCTTCGGGAGTAAAAATATAGGCATCTAGTTTTCCTCTTACTGTAATCCTCAAATAGATGGACTGAACATAAGCAAAAAGTAGAATAAACAGCAAGAAATATTTGTGTTGCCGCACTGTATAAAGTAATCTTTTCATTAAATCGGGTTGTGATGGTTTACAAAAATAGCCTTATAAGTTTTACAAGGCTATTTTTGATGAATGAATTTATTTTTTCTGTTCAGGAAAAGAAGCGATTGCCTCTCCTTTTTCGTTAAAGAAATCCAGTTTTGCGTTGTTTTCTTTATCCACATAAAACATTGCTCTTGGAGTACCTTTATCATCAAAAAGAAATAATCCGTTGTTTTCACTTCTGGTTTTTCCGAGCATTACTCTTGGAGTGCCTCCAATCAATTCTTGCTCTATATATTCCTTATATTTTTGTTTGACCATCTCTGGATTTGTTCTTTTCAATTCTTCCAGTTCTTTGGCAATTTCCATAGATTTTAATTGCGCTTCTTTTTTGGCTCTGTCATTAAAAACTAAACTGCTGGCTACAAATCTTTCGTTTCCTTTTGAGTAATCTTCTGTTAGGAGTTGCATTACTTGATCTCCATCATATTGGTCATATGTTAAAGATAGTCCAGAGCTGTGTCCGTCTTCTTTCTTTTCTCCATCATAAATGAATCCTCCACACTCAATTCCGTCTTCGTTGAAGAATAACATTCCTGAACGTTTTTTTCTGGTTTCGTTTGTAGGTCTATTATTAATTATAGTATTTCCATTCGGAAAACGGGCCACATTGGTAATAATCATTTTTACTGTTCCGTCTTTTTCAACAATATTGATTCTTTCGACATCAATTTCAGTAAATCGTTGGTTTGTTGAATTTTTGAAAGCAGAACTGGTGATGAATACCATACCCGTCACTGTTGCTAAAGCAAATGTTCTTAAAAAAACTAATTCTCTTTTCATAATTTTAATTTTTAATAGTTATACCTTTAATTTGATAGGACAAAACTATTTTGATACTACTCCTTATTCAAACAAAAAACTACGAGTTAAGGATTTTTTCTGATGAGTTAGGAAAATTCCATTTAAACGTATTTGCTATTCTATTATGATTTATTTAGGGTTTTGAGTTTCGTCTCTATAAAGTCTTTTACTTATATTTGTTGCTACAAAAAATAATTTTGTCAATGGCAAATCCGAAAAAGAAGAAATCGTTAAAAAAACACTTGTTTAACAAGAACAGGTTAGTGCTTCTTAATGAAGATACTTTTGAAGAAAGGTTTTCTTTACGGCTTAATTTGATGAATGTTTTTGTGTTGATTACTGTAGTATCCATTATCATGCTTACCCTCACAACCTATGTAATTGCTTTCACTCCACTCCGGGAATATATCCCAGGATATTCTTCTCCAAAGTTGAATTCGCAAGTAATGGAATTAACCGTTAAATCGGACTCTCTTCAACAAGTTTTGCAGTACAACCAAGCCTATATGGAAACCATAAGGAAGGTTCTCACGGGAGAAGTTAAGCCAGAAAAAATAAGCAAAGATTCTATCATTGCAATTGAACTTGATAAGATATCTATCGGGAAATTTGTTCCTTCTCAAGCTGATTCATTATTGAGAAACGAAGTGGCTAACGAAGATAAATACAACTTGTTTGAAAAAGCAGAACAAAGGGTGAATTTAGTTCTATTTGCACCTGCAAAAGGACCAATAACACATGGGTTTAACAAAAAGGATAAACATTTTGCAGTTGATATTGCTCTTCCTGTAGGAACACCTATAAAATCTGTTGCTAACGGAACAATTATTTTTGCCGACTGGACTCCGACTAACGGAAACGTAGTAATTATTAATCATCCAGAAGGGATTATGTCGGTTTATAAACATTGTGAGTCTATTACTAAAAACCAAGGAGATATTGTTAGAACAGCAGAGGTAATTGCAACTTCCGGGAACACGGGAACGCAAACCACTGGAGCACATCTTCATTTTGAATTATGGAAAAACGGATTTCCTGTTGATCCAACTACTTTTATTGAATTGGAATAATGTCTATAAAGAGCTTTTTATCAAAAATAGTTGCAAAAATAATTGTAAATAAGACTTTGAAATGGTCTGAAAATCCCATAAAGACCCAACAAAAAGTTTTTAGGGAGTTAATCCAAACTGCCCAAAAAACCGCCTTCGGGAAGGACCATAACTTTGACAAAATTTCTTCTTTTGAAGATTTTGCTGCTCAAGTTCCGATTAGAGATTATGAACAAATAAAAAATTATATCGAAAGAGTTGTAAATGGAGAAAGTGATGTGCTCTGGAGAGGGAAGCCTTTGTATTTTGCCAAAACTTCTGGAACAACTTCTGGTGCAAAATATATTCCACTGACCAAAGAGTCAATGCCTTCGCACATCGACTCTACCCGAAATGCTATTTTACATTATGTGAATGAAACTGGTAAGATTGATTTTGTGAATGGTAAAATGATTTTTTTACAAGGCAGTCCTAAACTTGAAGAAAAAAACGGAATTAAATTCGGACGACTTTCAGGGATTGCAGCTCATTATGTCCCCGCTTATCTTCAAAAAAACAGGCTGCCATCATACAAAACCAATTGTATCGAAGATTGGGAGATTAAAGTTGATGCTATAATCGAAGAAACATTGTCTGAAAAAATGACACTTATTTCGGGAATTCCGCCTTGGGTTCAGATGTATTTTGAGAAAATTCAGGAAAAAACAGGGAAAAAGATTGGAGAAGTCTTCAAAGATTTTAATCTTTTTATTTACGGAGGTGTTAACTATGAACCTTATCGTACTAAATTCGAGAATCTTATCGGAAGAAAGGTTGACAGTATTGAACTTTTTCCAGCTTCGGAAGGATTTTTTGCCTATCAGGATTCGCAAACCGAAAAAGGGATGCTTTTGCTTTTGGATAACGGAATATTCTACGAGTTTGTAAAAGCAGACGAGTTTTTTTCTGAAAATCCAAAAAGATATACTATTGGAGAGGTTGAATTAGATATAAATTATGTAATGATTGTTTCGACCAATGCAGGACTTTGGGCTTATAATCTTGGTGATACCGTCCAGTTTGTGTCGAAAAAACCATATAGAATAATTATTTCCGGTAGAATCAAACACTTTATTTCTGCATTCGGAGAACACGTAATCGGCAAAGAAGTAGAACAAGCTTTGCAAGATGCAACAGAAGGCACTACTATTTCGGTAAATGAATTTACAGTTGCACCACAAGTAAACCCAAAAAGCGGACTTCCGTATCACGAATGGTTTATCGAGTTTGAAAACCAACCCGATAATTTAGAAGAATTTGCGCTGAAGTTAAACCATGCAATGCAAAAGCAGAATACCTATTACAACGATTTGATTTCGGGAAATATCTTACAAAATTTAGTGATTACAACTGTTCCGATTCAAGGATTTCAGAACTATATGAGGTCAGTCGGAAAGTTAGGAGGGCAAAATAAGATACCGAGATTATCCAACGATAGAAGTATAGCGGATGAATTGGAGAAATTCATTTAGTTGAAAAATAAATAAAAATAAGCTTGTTCACGGACAAGCTTATTTTATTTATAAAGAATATGAAACGTATTACTTTAAATTACTTGTCATCTCTTCAGGTTTTACCCAAGCATCAAAATCTTCTGCTGTTACATAGCCCAAACGAGTAGCCTCTTCTTTGAGAGTTGTTCCGTTTTTGTGAGCTGTTTGAGCGATTTCGGCTGCTTTGTAATATCCAATTTTGGTATTCAGAGCGGTAACGAGCATAAGCGAATTATCTACTAATTCTTTAATGCGTTTGTGGTTTGGTTCAATTCCTTGCGCACAATGTTCGTCAAATGAAACACAGGCATCTCCCAACAATCTC
>Ga0233365_1000432_pt1 | contig 19454 bp, 23 predicted proteins | sample ElkDunMinimDraft_27_FD_191535 | JGI IMG/M metagenome (GOLD analysis project Ga0233365, IMG submission 191535) | Fecal eukaryotic communites from dung pellets of Tule Elk in California, USA - Elk Dung C36 | ecosystem: Host-associated > Mammals > Digestive system > Large intestine > Fecal | place...
AGAAGTAATCTCCATCTCAATTTCCGTAGTGGCCCTACTGGTCTCAATAGGAACCGCATGGCTGACCTTTCTGCGGCGCGGTACGGTCAAGATGACCCAGCCGACGCTCATTTTCTTCGGGCCGGATGGGGGCTTTGACCCCGGAGAGGCTCCGTCAAAGGTCTTCCTTAGGACGCTGCTTTTCGCCACATCTCGAAGGGGCCGCGTCATCGAGAACATGCATCTCCGCATCACAGTCAACGAGACCGTGCAAAACTTCAACGTATGGGCCTACGGTGAGGAGCGTTTGGTGCGGGGTAGTGGGCTCTTCGTGGGAGAGACGGGAGTGTCAGTCAACCACCACTTTGTAGAACCTCGCGACGGGAGCGCGTTCCGATTTATCAAGGGAACCTACCGCATTGAAGTCTACGCAAAGCTCCTTGGGGATACCAAGCCTCAGATGCTCTTTTCGCAGACGCTTGAGGTGAAGCCGGAAGAGGCAAGTGAAATGGCTAACAAGGAACTTGGGCTTTATTTTAGCTGGGGTCCAGATTCGGCTCGATATGTCTCGCATGTGGAAGGACCACGGAAGACACCCATGCCGGTAGACCTAATGAAGCTCTTCGCGCCACCTGCCAAGTCAGGAACTCAGGAAGTAGGCCTCACGGATACTGGCAAATAATCAGGTTGCCGTGGTCTCGACATGCGTAGGATTCGCGGAACCATTGATAATGCTGGTCCCGGAGCTGCGCCTCAGATGGTCCAAAAACAAGCTGCGCGAAACCATAGATGGCCAAGAGCACAACTACGAGAACACCTATTTGAATTGCAATAGGCGCTTCACCTGTCGGCATAACGCAACTCCTCTATGGTGGACGAAAGGAGTGACTGGGTGAGGGCTAAAAACCTCCCCACCAACCTCCTAAGCACAGACAAAGAGTTATCCGGCATGAAGTCAATCACCTTGCGCACCAATGCTTGGTCTCCCTCCGCCTCCTCCAGTCGCCGCAATGTTATGCCTCACATCTCCCCTTCGAGTTTCATGCGTCCAGGCGCGGAAGCCGTTCTTCCGGCCTCACTGAGAGGTCTGCGTCTCTGATTTGTTTGGCCGAGAGGGAGCGCTGACCGGTGAATTGCTTCGGAAGCCTTGAAGTTGCGTAATGTTCAGGGCCGTTAAACACGACAACTCCGCAAGCGTCCTCAAAGTTCAGATCAAAGAATAGGAGATGGTCGGCCCGCGTTTCAGTCAGCCGGAATGCCGGTCCTCGTCCGGTGCCTGTCGCCTTGATCTGCACCGTTTCGCCATTTGGCGCATAACCGTCGATGCCCTCTGTCGCTGCGGTTTCGACCAGTTTGACGCCGAAAAGCTCGACTGCGATGGCTTCCCCAATGTCGCCCACGAGGTTTCCATCAAGGGTGAACTTCAAGGCGATAGCGCTTCCTCGTTCCTTCAGTATGTCTCGATAATACTCCCGGACGCCGTTACGCGCTACAATGAGTGTGGCGATAGATTTAGGTAGCTTAAATTCCCGCACTTTCCCGATCCAGATAATTGTGATGGGAAAATAGTTATAGGTTTTTACTCGACGGCAACATCACCTTAACACCCGTCTCCGTCTCTCCCTGTAAAGTGCTCTGACGTAAAATCTAGTCGAGCCTCGGCGGCGTGGAAATTGACCGCGCTGTGGACACTTTTCGGCAGCCCGGTTGGGGATTGAAATCGTCGGCTTCACCCTTATAGATTTGTGTCACCCATGGAGAGATAGAGATGGCAGGGGCTGAATACGAAGAAGCAGAAAAATCATTAAATAGGGTGCAGAATTTTGACGCTAGCGCTCTATCGCGTGTCGATGCTCTTGGAACCGAGTTCAATTTTCTCGACGCGGTTTCACCTGCCGAGAAGATAATTGCGCTGTTCCAGCAGTTTCCTACGCAGTACCTCAAAGATTTACCGCCAAGGCAAGCTCAAACACTTCAAAGCCAGGCCGACGCGGCATACAGCCTCTTCGAGGAAATTTTGAAGTTCGATCCAAAGCGAGGAGATGCTTACGCGCACCGGACCAACTTGATCGAGAACCTCAAGAATCAATTTGATCCGATATTCACGCAACTCATGGGGTTGATCTCATATGGCTCTTCCCGGATGCGCGATTTTAGTGCGATTGAGCGGGAAGCTCGGGCTGCGGCGCAAGCCGCCAAAGATCGAGCAGACGAGGCGGCAAAGGGGCTGGAAGAGCAACAGGCAGAAGCGCAACGTATCCTAGAAGAGGTCCGACGGGTTGCTGCCGAGCAAGGGGTCGCAAAGCAGGCAACTTACTTTAGTGATGAGGGCGCTGAACACGAGAAGCAGGCTGAGAAATGGCGATGGTTGACAATCTACAGTGCCATCGGGCTTGGAGTATACGCCGCCATATCAGCAACCTTCCATAGGTGGCCTCTTCTCGTGCCGACGGGGCCATATGATGCCTTCCAATTGGGTCTAAGCAAGGTTCTGATATTCGGCGTTATTGCGTATATGCTGTTCCTTTGTGCGAAGAATTTTCTTGCCCATAAACATAACGCCATCGTTAATAGGCATAGATACAATGCCTTGCTAACGTTCAATGCCCTTGCAGATGCTGCCAATGGTCCTGAGAACCGGGATATCGTTTTGACGCACGCTTCAGGTTGCATCTTCTCGCCTCAGGAAACAGGCTATGCCAAAGGCAACCCTCACGAGAGCACGGCTATTATTCAAGCCCTCCCGCGCGTTTTATCTCCCTCGGGAACAGGTAGCTGAGATTAACGGGTAGAGGGAGGAAGCACCCACTCCTCCTTCCTCCTGAGGTCGCCTGCCCCTAGCAAGCTTGGCGACCTATCTCTTACCTTGGGCTTTACGCTGCTGAATCAGCTTCATGGGCCCGTCAGCCCTGCGGATATCATCTTCGCGCTTTTTACCCAGCCTCTCCTCCCGTTCGGCACCAATTGCCTCAAGGTTGCGCTGGGTTTCGGTGTCACGTTGGCGGAGCCCATCAAGGAAACTTTGTGCTGGTCGTTCGCTCGTATGGCCCCGCGTTCCGGTGGGACTAAGTGCCTCTAGGAGTTCCCGCGCTCCCGGCTGGCTTCCTGTGCGTTGGCTGGGATTACCCGCTGCCGCTGCCCGTGCTTCCCTCTGGCGGGCCTGTACCAGCGGACGTAGCTCGACGTTTTCGCGAATGAGGTATCGCTTGGCTGTTTGCCGATACTCCGTCACGAGGCTGGCCAAGGCGTTAAGCCGGGTGCCAAGCACTCCGCTCTCCCCGTCTGGCATGGATTGGTAGGCCTGTGACCGGATGAGCCGCGCTAGGTGTTCTTTGAGCGGCTTCTGTCCGGGAATATGGCCGCTGAGTTCCTGATAGCGGTCATAGGCATTTTGGCCCGACTCCAAAGTGACGTCCCGGAGGTCTACCCCTTCAAAGTTCGGGTCTGGCTTGCCGATGCCCCGGTCGGTCTCGACGATGATGCGGTTATCCCAGACCTCTCGGCCTGCCTGTAGAAGCGTTCGGGGCTGCGGCTGGCTGTCTGCTTCGGCTTCTCCTGTGGGCTGTTGGCGTGCGGCAAACTTGGCGTCGAGCCGCCTCATGGCCTCCTGAAGGAGGTCGTCCTCGGTTATGGTGCTGCTGTGGCCCATCTCGCTCATGCCTCCGCTCCTACCTGCTGCTCGCTGAAGTCGATGGGGAGAAGACCCAGTAGCTCCTTGCCGGTGGCCTCAAGGTCGCAGAGGTGGAGGAGCCGATGGAGGTTGGCCAGATAGGCGTCTGCGCTGAGATGGTCGGGCATGTCGCCCCGATCCTCCCACGCTCTGGCGATACGCTCGATGTGCGCCATGAGGATTGCCCGCCCATCCTTCGAGGGCTTCCTGGCGGGTCGCTTCCCCAAAGTCTCGGCTCGCATGTCGAACTCGCGGCCCTTCGTCTTCAGGACTTGCTCATCGGGCATGGCGTTGGTGATGAAGCGGCTGACGGTGGTGAGGTCTTCCCCTATGCCTTGTACGGTGAACCTGAGGTAGAGACTGCGGACGCCATTGTGATCGACCGCGATGGATACGCCGGGAAGGCGCGTGGCCTCGAACATGGTGGCGACGGCAAGAGGCGTATGGGCCTCGTACAGTGTGTGCGTCTTGCCTGCCCAGAGGATGACCACGGGGTGGACTGCTGGATAGGCCTCGGGGTCAACTTCAGGTGTGATGAACTCCATATGGCGAACCCATGCGGGGCGGGCTGCGAGGGCGGCTTGTGGGTCGGCTGCAAGGTGCTCGGGGGTGATGAGCGGTGTGGTATCGAAACGGGGAAGGCTGGGTGTGGGCGTGGGCATGATGGCGAACCTTTCGTGGGTGCGTTGAGTTGCCGTGGAGGGTGGGCTTTGGGTTGGCCCGGTGAAGGTTGGGGACTTGATGGTGTGCCGTCGCGTAGTCGGAGTGGGAGGCTTGATGGGCGCGGCAAGAAGGTCCATCCGGGAGGCCGGAAAGACTGGAAGCGGTCACTGATGGGATGGCTTGAGGGAGGGCTCTTGGAGGAGGAGGGGATTGGTTCCCTCTCATCCCTCTGAGACCTGAAGGAGAGGCCTGAAGGAGGAGACCTTGAGGACTGAAGACAGGGACAGAAGATGATGAGGTCTAAGCGGGCTCCGCCCTCCCCGGTGGTGCTACCTAAAGGGGAGACTTAGAGTCGGACACCAAGAGTAGGATGGTGATGGTGGTCTATCTTCCTCATCTCTGGACACTAGGAGGTGACACTTAGAGTAGGGCGTAGCCAGTTGGGTCTGTTGCGAAGCGCTGCAAGCCGACGCACACGCGGAGCGGCTTGGGGTTATTTCAATACGACGCCAATTAATTGGAGCCGGTAGCCACGCTTCTCAATACGAAGGGAATTAGCGCGACCTAGGGCTTGGGCTTCTCAAATAGAAGGGAATTAGGTTGGCGGCCGGTTTGGCGCTTCTCAAGTACGCGCTTATTTCAAAATGACGCCTATTTTAGCGAAAGACGCGGCCCCGAAGTCATCACAACGGAGCCGCCGAGAAGTTCTCCCTTATCCCGCCGTCCGCAAGATCATGTCCAACTGGCGGATGAGACCCCGGCCTTTGGAAGTCAGATGGAAGACCTTCTTGCGCCGGTTGTGGCGGAACTCCTCGGTTTCGACCAAGCCCAGTCCCGGCCTGCCCTCTCGGTAGTGATCCCCAAGGTAGCGCAGATGTTGGGAGATGGTGGTGGCCGGTATGCCTACCTTCACGGCAAGTTCCTCCAATGTGGTCGGCTCGCCTTCATGGTCTGGCCTGCGCTCCCACAATGCGACACCCACGAAGGTCAACGTGACGGAGAGAGGCAGGTCCTTATGTTCCATCATCATCCTGCGGCAGGCCTCGAAATAGGCCTCGATACGTTTGGTACTCATGATACGCATACTCACTGAAACACTTGAGGGCGCGGCCCGGTGGGGCGCACTCCCTCGGGGATGACGGTTGACTCTACTTGGTGGTGGTGGTGGAGGGCGAGTGTCCGCCTTGTCCGTCCCGCCCGTCACTGCGCCATGCTTCAATCCAAGGCATCATGTCCGCGTCATCCTTCCAGTCTTGAAGGAACTGGCGGAACTCGAAGTCCTCCAGATGCTCCAACGCGAAGCCCATCGCCATTTCGGGGTTCTTTAGGTAGCGGAGAAGTTCGGCGTCGGTAGTCGCTGCGGTGAGGAGCGGGAAGATGTTCCGGGTGGTGGTGGTCATCGGGTCGATTCCTTCGGTTCGTTCCATTGCGGAAGCTACAAGTTGCAGCTACAAAGCGACCTTCAGGAATCCCGGAAATCTGCGGGTTTCAGGCGATGCGGGCAGGTTTCAATCCTCTCTCACAGCACCATTCTATCCCTTTGAAATCATTGAAAGCCTTGACCCGTTAGGGTTTCCGTCCATAACGATGTTGCAAAACTCGTTACAAAATCGGCGGCGGACATGGCTGGCAAGGTGCGGAATCTGCTTAACCGGGACGGGCGCTATTTCGCGCGGCTGGTCTTTCCGAAAGAGGCTTCGCCCGTTCATGGACGGCAAGACCGAACTGCGCACCCCGCTCGGACCTGATTACCGGGACGCCCTCAAGAAGCTTCCGGGCGCGGTTGCCCTGCTACAGCATGATATAGCGCTCGGCGAACGCCGTGCAGTCGAATCCGGTGCGCGTGAGGGGACGGTGGGCCGCTATCCGCTGGCACCCGACCAGATGGCGCTTCAGAATTGCCAGTCCCGGCACTCCTTCGCTGAAGAACTGCGCAACAGCGATCCGCGCCACGGCTCGATTGATGAGATGCAGGTTGCCAAGCTTCGCGACGGCATGGTCGGCAAGTTGAACCATGCCGAGCTTGCGGAAGTCGTCGGCAACCAAATCGAACGCTTGTGGGCGCGCGGCAACTACGGCCAGATATGGCAGGCACGAAGGGTAAACGAGAACGTGCCATTATCAAAACCAACAGTGTTGTCGTGAAAGGTGGTGGTGACACGCAGGAAGAGCCAATCCCCGGCAGCCTATCAGAAGCCCGCCGGGGAGATTCGGCGGGCTTTTTGTTGGGAACGACCACATGAGGGTTCTAATCGATATTGCCCTCAGACTGGATTATTTTCACGAAGTCGATAGGGTCGTTAAAGTAGTTCCGGTACGCTGATCGTAGCTGTTTCGGGTTATCCGATCGAACGTAAACGGCATTCAGACTCTCCTTACTGGCTTCAAGTTCGTTCGCCTTCTCGATTGCCGGAGCGGCCGCTCGAAATGGAATAACTTCAAGTGCGAGATTTCCATCGTCGAGACGATATATGTTAAGGACATTGTGATTTTGTAGGCTCGACTCGTCTTCAAATTGCTTCAGTAATTGAAGTCGACGCAGAATTCCGAGCTTATCTTCGATATCCTGAAGCTCGTCTTGAAGGTGTTTTGTCGAGATATTGGTAAAAGCTTTGGTTAGATTTTCATGCCGCCGTCCAATAATCTCGCTTGCGATTGCGAAGAATCGACCACGCTCGCTTGAATCGAGTTCGAATTTCGTGCGTTCACCATCAAGCAGATCAGATATCTCAACTGCGGTTGCCCAGGCGTGTTGCGCGCGAGTTCGATATTGAAGTTCAACCAAAAGGCCGTCCCAGGGCTTCTTCTCTTGTCGGCGAACGCTGCCTCGCGGGAAATGGCGATAAACGTCGTGGATTCCTCGATAGCCCGTGAACTTTGGGTGCTCGATATAGTTGTATTTATCAGGGTCATGGCGGAGCTTGTGCTCAACGTTTCTCATGACCTGTGCGGAGTGAATGTAAGAACGAAAATCAGTCAGGTCTTTGATATCATCAAAGATCAGACGACATCCGGCGAAATCGTGCATCGCGGAAACATCTGAAATTAGCGCATCGCCAGAACTCGATTTCCTTTGCAGTTTATCGAGGACAGTGTTGCGTCGCTTCAGGCGTTGAGCAAATTCTATGTAGAATGGTTGTCTGGCGATGTGGCCTTTGAGCCAAGCTTGAAATGTATTAATTACATAGCCGTGCGACGCGCGCCATTGATCAATAAGAGTAATATCTTCTGATGACGCTTTGTTGTCAGCGACGGCCTGACCAGCACGTTTGACTGCAGATTTGTTGGAAGGTGGTTCAGGATATGCCATTCGCAGTTCTTAGTGAAATCATCCACGCCTAGCAAGCCGAAGCATGTTGTCTGTCGCTATCATTCATAGGTCGACCAGTAGGCGCAGGGCATTCCACGCGGAATTTGACCTGACGCTAGCAACAAGAGGGGAGGTTTTCGGAGTGGATGGATCGCCAGATAGCCTCATATTTCCGCCCGTCACAATGCTACTAAATTTCTTATAAATTATCGATTTGTTGGCAAAGATTCGATCTCAATCCTCTCTCGCAGCACCATTCTTGTTCTCTCTCAAATTCTGTTACGTCAGGCGGGCCAACGCTCGCGCTTGGCTGTGTGCGCGCAACGCGTTGCCGCCGCGCGGTTGTGGCAAAGGGGAACCTCGAAGCTGTCGACCGGTTTAGCCTCTGTTGCAAAATGAGGGGCTCTCATGGTGAAGAATGCTGCTGCGAAACCCGGAACCGAGCGCGGGCGGGATGCGCGCGGGCCGTCGCAGATTCCTGCGATCGGCTGGGCAGACATCGCCATGCGGCTGTGGAATTCCATCTCCGAGGATCGGGTAATGCTGGTCGCCGGCGGCGCCACCTTCTATCTTTTGCTGGCGCTTTTTCCGGCGATGACGGCATTCATCTCCGCCTACGGCCTTGTGGCCGATGCGTCGACGGTAACCCAGAACCTCGACAATCTGAGCGGCCTCATCCCGGAAGCCGCGCTGCAACTTATCGGGGAGAGGCTCGAGAGCCTTGCCAGCCAAGATAGCGGCGCGCTCGGCTTCGGCTTGATATCCGGTTTACTGATCGCGCTGTGGAGCGCGAACAATGGCGTGAAAGGCCTCTTCGAAGCGCTCAACATTGCATATGGCGAGACGGAAAAGCGGTCGTTCATCTGGCTCAACCTGGTCGCCTTCACCTTCACCCTCGGTTCGATGGTCACGGTCGCGACGCTTATTTCGCTGATCGGCATCGTGCCGGTGGTTCTGCGTTATCTGTATATCGGTGAGATGGCCGAATGGCTGGTTACGGTTCTGCGTTGGCCGGTGCTGATCGGCGTCCTGGGAATCGGCATCACCTGTCTGTACCGCTTTGGTCCCAGCCGCGAGGCAGCCCAGTGGCGCTGGCTCACATGGGGCGGAATCCTCGCCACGGCCGCATGGGTCGGCGTCTCGGTCGGCTTTTCGTTCTACCTTCGAAACTTCGCCGACTACGAGGCCACCTACGGATCGCTCGGCGCGGCGATCGGCTTCATGATGTGGACGTGGATATCGGTCATCATCCTCATCGTGGGCGCCGAGTTCAATGCCGAGATGGAACATCAGACCTCCGTCGATTCCACGACCGGCAAGCCGAAGCCGATGGGCGAGCGCGGTGCCTACATGGCCGATACGCTCGGCAAGCCGATGGTGAAGGCAGAACGCACGCAAGACTGAGCGGCAGACCCTTCGCCATTCCGTATGTTGCCACCGAACACGAATAGCCCGGCGGTGCGAAACGCACGCCGGGCCATTCCTGGGACAAGGCTCTTGGCCGTTGCCGTTACATTGCAGGCAGGATCGCGATGTCGCGGACCGTACCGTCAGCGCCTTCGACGGCACCGACCTCGGTTGCCGAGCCAGCCTCCAGATCGACGGAGTAAAGCGTGCCGCCGCTCATCAGCCAGGCCTCGTTGCCGCCCTGACCATCCGAAAGGATGTCGAAGCCGACCTGCTCGACAGCGACGCCGACTTCACCCACGGCATTGAGGACGCCGTCGTTCGGCGGATCCTGCAGCACGAGCCACCCGCCCGCATCGATGTTGTAGAGCTGGGTGCTTTCGGTTCCGGCATAGGAATTGGTATATGCACCGGCAATGATATCGGGCGTCTGATCGCCCTCGGCATAGGCGTGACTTCCATCGGTCGTCACCTCGCCGGTGTCGACATTCACGCGCAGATTGGTGCCGTCATTGCCCATCACCCGGAGGCGGTCTGCTGCCGGATTGAAGTCGACCGTGGCCGAAACGCCGTCTGGCAGCATGGTGGCCAAGGTGCTGACCGATGTCGCCTCGCCGGTTTCCGGGTTGATCGTGGCGATCGTCCCATCGGCGAAAACACCATAGAGCATTCCGTCGGCGGGCCGCACGTCGATACCAAGCAAACGACCGTCTACGCCGGAAACAGTGACGCTGCCGGTGACATTGCGAGCTTCGCTGTCGACCCATGCGAGGTCGGCGTCGCCCATCAGCGCAACGACCGTACCAGCGAATGCTGGCGCGGCGGCAGCGAGGGTAACACCGAGTGCGGTGGCGAAAGCGAGAGTGTTGGTGGTTTTCATGAATTCTCCTCTTCGGGTTTACGGTAGGGAAAAGAACGGTGCTGTCGGGCCCATGCCCTTTCATGAAGGGCGGGGATCAGGTCATGCGCCCGACAGCCTGCCGGTGAGGTCAGCTCGCCGGCAGCAGCACCTTGTCGATGACGTGGATCACGCCGTTCGACTGCTTGACGTCCGCGATGGTGACGGTTGCGACACCACCGGTCTCGTCGGTAAGGGTAATGCTGTCACCGTCCATCTTGGCCTGAAGCGTGCAGCCCCCGACGGTTTCGACGGCATGGGTGCCGCCGTCGTCAGCGATCATCTTGCCGATCGCATCGGACATCGCATCTGCCGCGACGACATGGCAGGTGAGGACCTTGGTGAGCTGGTCCTTGTTTTCCGGCTTCAGCAGGTCGTCGACCGTCCCGGCGGGGAGGGCTTCAAACGCTGCGTTTACCGGTGCGAACACGGTAAACGGGCCGGGTCCGGAAAGGGTGTCCACCAGGTCGGCCGCCTGCACTGCGGCAACAAGCGTGGTGTGATCCGCCGAATTTACGGCGTTCTCGACGATGTTCTTGTCCGCGAACATTGCCGCGCCGCCGACCATCGGATTGTCTTGAGCGATTGCAACGCCGGACAGTCCTGCGGCGCTGATGGCAACTGCGGTGAAAAGTGACTTCATCGACATTGTTTTGGCTCCTCTCGAAAGCAGTCCCTTGTTGGTTGGGACGCTGAAGCTACGAGCCGGTCCGTCGGGAAGTTTCAGAAGCGCGCAAAAAAAATGGCCTCCGCAAAGCGAAGGCCGGATAAATCGAATCGAACAATGGATCAGATCGTGCGCAGGTCGCCTGCGGCAACGACGGGGCCGGTCGGCGCACCCGTAGGCGATCCGCCCGCCGGCTCAAGGCTGATGGCAAACAGCGCGCCGGAGCCAATCGGCTCGCGCCGGTCGTCTGCGACATGCATACGAACGTTTGCCCCTACGGGAATGACGCCGAGAGATACCGGTGCATTGTCGCCCTCGATCACCCATAGTTCGAAATCGCGGCCTGCTTCACGGTCGCCGGATATGTGCGACAGCGCGACTTCGCTGGAGCCGGCGTCATACATCGCCAGATAGCTCACTGGACTTTCATTGCTCGCGAGCGAGGCGACAAACCTTTGATAGCTATCATCCGCGGGTGGAACCGCCAGAAACGGCAGGGCGACCATCAGCAGCAGGCCTGCAATCGCAGCCCCCGACAGGCCTCGCCAGAAATTCAGGCTCTGCAGAAGGCCTGGGCGTGATTCTCGCGCTCCGGTTGATCCGAACAGACGGCCTTCTATATGTGTCCACACATGTGCAGGCGGCTCGACCTCTTCATAGGCTGCATTGAGCGGCGAGAAATGGGTTTCCCAGCTTTCGACGAGCCGTGCGAAGTCTGCATCGCGGACGATGCGCTCGGCTGCGGTGCGCCGCTCCTCCGACGGCAGCACGCCAAGAACGTATTCGGCGGCGAGCATGTCGTCGCCTCCGCGTTCCTGCATGTCCGGGTCGTCTGGCCTCATCGCTCGAGACATTCCTTGAGTTTCATAAGGCTGCGCCGCAGCCAGGTTCGCATGGTATTCAAAGGCACGTTATGCCTGTCGGCGAGTTCGGCGTAGCTGTCCCCATCGAGATAAGCGCTGCGCACCGCTGCCGATCGGTCCTTGTCGAGTTCGTCGAGGCATCCATCGATACGCTTGCGTTCGCCGCTGGCAACCGTCTGGGCCTCAGGTCCGGGCCTCTCATCAGCGATTTCCATCGCATCATCAATGGCAGCCGCTGCCTGCTTTGCGCGCGAGCGGATGCGATCTATTGCGTGATTGCGTGCGATCGCCACGAGCCAGGATATCGGGCTCGTCTCCGATACGGCAAACCGGTCAGCCTTGATCCATATCTTTACGAACACGTCCTGCAGCGCTTCTTCCGCTTCGCTTCTGTCGGACAAGACACGAAGGCAAACGCCGAAAAGTTTCGCACTGGTGCGTCTGTAAAGAAGATCGAACGCCGCACGGTCCTTCATCGCCACCTGGACGATAAGATTGGTGATCTCGCGGGAGGCAGCTTGGGGCGACGTCATTGGAAGAGCAAGCTAGCGTGTCGTCTGCGTTATTCAATACGCAAAAGGATTTTTGTTCCAACAATTGCCGCTTGCGGTAAAGGCGTCGGTGCGTATTGCCGGCGTTCAGGTGTTTCCGGTACTTGCGAAGGACGGGAATGAATATTCAGAGCAAGTACGAAGGGCGCTTGCCGGATCGCGCATTATGGGGAAGTCAGGCTCAAGTCGACGATGAAGCTTGACTTGGGCGGCATGTCGACTGAATCTCCCCGCCGAGCGGCCGGTGGCGCTGCTACTTCGATACTGATCGTATTTTGGAGGGGAGTTTTCGAATGAGCGACTATCTGGCGGACGTCAGGAAGTATGATTCGTCTGCGAGCGAAGAGATCGTAGGCAAGATCGTCAGGCATCTCGGTATTGCCCTGCGCAATCGCGATTCCGCGAACGTGGCCTGCTCCGATACATCCGAACTCGACCGGGTGCGGGAAAAGTGGTGCTTCAAGAAGCTTGGCATGACCGATGCCGCTGCTGCCGATGACATCATCGCCAAGGTTTGCCAGGCGATGTCCGGCGACAATTCGAAGAGCCGTGTCACCTTCTACTATCTGGTTGCCAAGCACCTCGGAAAGCTCGACGCTCTCTGAGGTCCGCGCGCCCGTTCGCGCTTCAGTCCCGCGACGCTTCAGGCGCGGGGCGGGGCAGGCGGTGGTGGAGAACGTGAGGAATCGGATGTGCCGGCCGGCGCGATAGGCTAGTGTGGCCTATCTCCAATCCGGCGGCGCGACGATACTCATGCGGCAATATCTCGATCTTCTCGAACATGTCCTCGAAAACGGCGTCGATCGTGGCGACCGAACGGGCACAGGCACGCGTGGCGTGTTCGGCTGGCAGATGCGATTCGACCTCGCCGCGGGCTTTCCGGTGCTGACCACCAAGAAGCTTCACCTGAAATCGATCGTTCACGAGTTGCTCTGGTTCCTCGCTGGCGACACTAACATTCGCTACCTCAAGGACAACGGGGTCAGCATATGGGACGAGTGGGCCGACGAAAACGGCGATCTCGGTCCCGTCTACGGCTCGCAATGGCGGTCCTGGCCGAAGCCTGACGGCGGCTCCATCGACCAGATCGCCAATGTCGTCCGCGAGATAAGGGAAAACCCAAACTCACGGCGTTTGATCGTCTCGGCCTGGAACCCGGCCGAAGTCGACGTCATGGCGCTGCCGCCCTGCCACTGCCTATTCCAGTTCCACGTTGCGCAGGGCCGCCTGTCCTGCCAGCTCTACCAGCGCTCGGCGGATATCTTCCTCGGCGTGCCGTTCAACATCGCGTCTTACGCTTTGCTGACGATGATGGTGGCGCAGGTAACCGGGCTGAAGCCGGGGCATTTCGTTCACACGCTGGGCGACGCTCACATCTATTCCAATCATTTCGAGCAGGCGCGGGAACAGTTGACCCGCCAGCCGAAACCGCTGCCGACGATGTGGATTAATCCCGAAATTCGCGACCTGTTCGCGTTCCGATATGAGGATTTCCGGCTCGATGGCTACGTCGCGGACCCTACCATTCGCGCGCCGATAGCTGTTTGAAATGTTCACGGGGGAAGGCATGATGCCACGTCTCGCCGCTTTGCTTTCCGCGGGCACGATCGACAAGGGCGATCCATCGAACATCGTGTCGTTCTGCGGCAGTGGCGTGCGCAAGATCGGCCCCACGACTTTCCAGATGAAGGCGAGGGATTTCTATCCTGAGCGCGACATCGACATCCTGATCATGCGCCCCTACACGGACGGTGGCTGATGCGGGTTACGTTCGTGGTGGCAATTGCCGAGAACGGCATCATCGGGCGCGATGGCGGAATGCCGTGGCGGCTGTCGACCGATCTCAAGCGGTTCAAGGCGACGACGATGGGCAAGCCGATCGTGATGGGCCGCAAGACGTGGGAAAGCTTCCCAATGCGTCCGCTGCCTGGCCGTCGCAACATCGTGATCACCCGTGATGTCGACTTTCAGCCCGAAGGAGCTGAGGTTTATCACTCGCTCGGCGATGCGCTTGCCGCCGCAGGCAAGGATGGCGACGAGGTATGCGTCATCGGCGGCGGACAGATCTACAGGCAGGCGCTCCCCATGGCGAACAGGCTGGATGTCACGCACATTCTTGCCTCTATCGAGGGAGATACCAAATTCCCCGAGATCGATCCGTCTCAATGGAAGGTCGTCTCAAACGTCGATGTCCCGGCTGGGGATAAGGACAGCCACGCGACGCGTCACACGGTCTACGAGCGCATAAAAGACTGACGCGACGCGACCAAGCGACGCGAAAACGACCAACTGCGCCCGCATTGCGTTGAAAGCGGCGTCTTGCATCCCTATAACCCCATGAAACGGCATTGGGGGGCGGTGGTTCCGGCTCCTGGAAATAGTTCAGACCGAGAGGAAATTTATGCCCTGGAGCAATCAGACTGGCGGCGGCGGTCCCTGGGGGGGCGGCGGTGGCAATGGCGGCGGCGGTGGCGGCGGTGGCCCATGGGGCCAGGGTCCGCGCGGTCCCAGCGGCCCTGGCGGAAACCCGCCCGACCTTGAGGACATCATTCGCCGTGGCCAGGACCGTCTGAAGCAGGCGCTTCCCGGCGGCGGGGGCATCAATCCCGCCATGCTGGGTCTCATCGCTCTGGCCGTGGCTGCTCTCTGGCTCTTCCAGGCCGTCTACACCGTCCAGCCGGACGAATTGGCCGTCGAGCTTCGCTTCGGCAAGCCGAAGGACGAGGTTTCGGAGCCGGGCCTGCACTTCCATTGGTGGCCGGTCGAGACCGTCGAAAAAGCGACCGTCGCGGAACGTCTCATCAATGTCGGTGAAGCGCGCCAGGGTGGCTCGACGGGGCTGATGCTCTCCGGCGACCAGAACATCGTCGACGTCCGCTTCTCCGTGGCCTACCAGATCAGCGACCCGAAGGCCTACATGTTCAACGTGTCCGATCCGGATGCGACGCTTCGGCAGATTGCCGAAAGCGCTATGCGTGAAGTCGTCGGTCGCCGTCCGGCGCAGGACATCTTCCGTGACGATCGTCAGGGCATTGCCGAGGACGTTCGCAGCACCATCCAGCAGACGGTTGACGACTACGGCGCAGGCCTGTCGATCACCGCGCTTTCCATCGAGGACGCCGCCCCGCCGCGCGAAGTGGCGGATGCGTTCGAAGAGGTCCAGCGTGCCGAGCAGGATGAAGACCGCTTCGTCGAGGAATCCAACCAGTATTCGAACCAGCAGCTCGGCGGCGCACGCGGTGAAGCCGCGCAGGTCCGCGAAGAGGCGGCTGCGTATCGGACAAGAGTGGTGCAGGAAGCTGAGGGTGAGGCGCAACGCTTCATCTCGGTCTACGACGAATATGCCAAGGCTCCGGACGTGACGCGCAGGCGTCTGTTCCTCGAGACCATGGAAGGTGTGCTTCGCGGTTCCAACAAGGTCATCGTGGAGCAGGGCAACGGACAGGGCGTCATCCCGTATCTGCCGCTGCCTGAGTTGCGCGCTACACAGGGAGGCAATAACTGATGGCAAATCGTCTTCCCGCTATCGTGATTGCGGTTGCAGTCATTCTCTTCCTTGCCTGGTCCTCGGTGTTTGTCGTCAACGAGCGTCAGCAGGCTATCGTGCTGCGCTTCGGTGAGATCGTCGAAGTGAAGACCGAGCCTGGGCTCTACTTCAAGCTGCCCTTCGCCTTCATGGAAGCCGACAACGTTCAGATGATCGAGGACCGCGTGCTGCGCTTCGATCTGGATGATATCCGCGTGCAGGTTTCCGGCGGCCGCTTCTATGAGGTCGATGCCTTCATCGCCTATCGGATCAACGACGCACGGCGCTTCCGCCTTGCTGTCTCCGGCTCCATACCATTGGCCGAACAGCGCCTGCGCACCCGTCTCGATGCGGCCTTGCGTCGTGTCTACGGTCTGCGCGGCTTCGAGGCTGCCCTGTCGGAAGAGCGGTCGTCCATGATGCGCGAGGTGCGTGACCAGCTTCGTCCGGACGCGACGTCGCTTGGTATGGAGATCGTGGATGTTCGCATCCGTCGTACCGATCTCACGCAGGAAGTGTCGCAGCAGACCTACGAGCGCATGAGAGCCGAGCGTCTCGCCGAAGCGGAGCGTCTGCGCGCCCGTGGCCGTGAAGCCGCCCAGCGTATCCGCGCCCGTGCCGATCGTGAGGTTGTCGAGATCATCGCTGATGCACAGCGTGAATCCGAAATCCTGCGAGGCGAGGGCGAAGCTCAGCGGAACGCCATCTTCGCGGACGCTTTCTCGCGCGACGCCGACTTCTTCGAATTCTGGCGCTCGATGTCGGCCTACACGAACGCACTGCAGGGTGATGGAACAACCATGCTGCTGTCGCCGGATTCGGAATTCTTCCGGTACTTCGGCAATGCGATGGGCCGTGAGCCTGCCGGAAACGGCGGATCGGCACCGGCGGCACCCGCACCGGGTGGCGTCACGACCGGCGCGACCGAATAGTCGTGAGTGACCTGATAGTCGCCCTCGGTCTCGTTCTTGTGATCGAGGGCGTTCTTTACGGCGGGCTGCCTGGCGTTGCCAGGCGGCTCGCCGCCGAAGTTATGTCCATGCCGGAGCAGGTGCTTCGTACCGCCGGCATCATCTCCATCATCGTTGGTGTCTCCGTCGTTTGGCTGGTGCGCGGCTGACGCAGCAGATCGCGCGCTTGCACCAGCGCCGGGCCGGGGACACAATGATTTTTCGGTCGCCGCGTGACTCGGTCGCAAACGCGCCTAATTGTTGGTCAGGATGCCGTCTGTGCGGCATCGTGCCCTGATACCGGTATTCGGAGACGTTTCTCATGGTTTCGACGATCCTGACCTCAGCGGCGCGCAAGGCGCTGGTCGGTGCGGCCGCCGTCGCGGTTCTGGCCGCCGGCTCCTGGGCACCGATCCCGCCCGCCCATGCGCAGGTCCAGCCTCCGGTGGTGAATGGCCCCGCTTCCGTGGCCGATCTTGCCGAAGGTCTGCTGGACGCCGTCGTCAATATATCGACGTCTCAGAACGTTGAGGCGCCCGGTGCACCGCGTGTGACGCCGCAGCCGTCCCTGCCGGAAGGATCGCCGTTTCAGGAATTTTTCGACGAATTCTTCAACGGACCAGGCGGTGAGGGAGGCCCCGGCGGACCGCGTCGTGTCCAGTCGCTCGGCTCCGGCTTCGTCATCGATGCCGAAGAAGGCATCGTCATCACCAACAATCACGTCATTGCCGATGCCGACGAAATCGAAGTCAATTTCGCTGATGGCGGCAAGTTGAGCGCCGAACTGATCGGTACCGATCCGCAGACCGACATCGCGGTTCTGAAGGTGGACGCATCACTTCGCGATCTGACTGCGGTGGAGTTCGGCGACTCGTCGGCCATTCGCATCGGTGACTGGGTCATGGCCATTGGCAATCCATTCGGCCTCGGCGGGTCAGTCTCCATCGGTATCGTGTCCGCCCGTGGCCGCGATATCCAGTCCGGGCCGTATGACGATTTTATCCAGACGGATGCTGCCATCAATCGCGGCAATTCCGGCGGTCCGCTCTTCGACATGTATGGGAGGGTGATCGGCATCAACACGGCGATCATTTCGCCGTCGGGCGGCTCCATCGGTATCGGCTTCTCCATTCCGTCGCAGCTTGCCGTCAACGTGATCGACCAGTTGCGGGAGTTCGGCGAAACCCGCCGTGGCTGGCTCGGAGTACGCATCCAGCCGGTTACGGATGAAATTGCCGAAAGCCTCGGCATGGATAGGGCGCGCGGCGCGCTCGTTGGCGGTATCATACAGGGCGGCCCCGTCGATGACGGCAGCATCCAGCCAGGCGATGTGATCGTCAGCTTCAACGGACGCGAGGTCACCACGGCGCGCGATCTCACGCGCATCGTGGCCGAAAGCCCGGTCGGCAGCACCGTCGACGTGGTCGTCGTTCGCAAGGGCGAGGAACAGACGGTGGAAGTTACGCTCGGGCGGCGTGAGGATGCGGAGCGTCTCGCTCAGGGAGAGGCGACCGAAACTCCCGACGAGGTCGATCCGGCCTCTTCGGTTTCCGTGCTGGGAATGACGATCGCGGAGCTCGATGACGACGCACGTACCTCTTACGAGATTTCGCCCGACGTATCGGGTGTGGTGATTACAGAAATCGAAGCGGGTTCCGCGGCCGAGGAGCGTGGCATCAGCGCTGGCGACGTCATTACCGAGATCGCGCAGGAAGCCGTATCCTCACCTCAGGAAGTGGCGGACCGTATCGCAACGTTGAAGCAGCAGGGCCGTCGCAACGCTCTTCTGATGCTTTCCAACAAGAGCGGCGAACTGCGCTTCGTCACAGTCCGCATGGATTGACCTGTTAGGGAGGTCGGGAGGAGTTCGACGCCGCCTCAGGCGACGAATTCCTCGCGCCTGTACCCTTGCAGGTAAAGAAGCGCGGTCAGGTCGCCATGATCGATGCGTACACGCGCCTGTGCGGCAACTGCAGGCTTGGCATGTAGCGCAACGCCTGTTCCGGCAAGCGAAAGCATGTCGAGGTCGTTCGCACCGTCGCCCACGGCGATCGCATCTTCCACCGAAATTCCAAGCCGCGCTGTCATATCCTTCAAGGCCTCCGCCTTCGCGGCCCTGCCCAGGATCGGCTCTGCAACGGTTCCTTCAAGACGTCCGTCCCTCACCAGCAACGTGTTCGCGCGGTTTTCACGGAAGCCGAGCTTGGCGGCGATCTGGCCGGTAAACGACAGGAACCCGCCGGAGACGAGTGCGGTCCACGCGCCGTCCGCGTTCATTGTGGCAACAAGCACTTTTCCGCCCGCGGCCAACGTAATGCGATTTTCAATGATGCGGTCGATGACGGAGGCTTCGAGGCCGGCCAGCAGAGCTACCCGCTCGCGCAAGGCAGGCTCGAAGGCGAGTTCGCCGTTCATCGAGCGCGCCGTGATCGCCGCGACATGCTGCTTGAGCCCGACCTCGTCGGCCAGCTCGTCGATGCACTCCTGATCGATCATCGTCGAGTCCATGTCGGCGATCAGCAGCTTTTTACGCCTGCCCGATGCTTCCTGCACGGCGATGTCCACCGGCGCATCGCCGATCACGTCCCGCAGTCGGGCTGCCGCATCCTCCGCCGTGATGCCGGCGGGCAGGTGGATGTCTGCGGCGATGTCGCGGTCGAGCCAGTCCACACGGCTTGCGTCGACGGCCTTCGACACTCTATCTGCAAGGTCTGCGGAAACGACCGGACGGGCCGGATTGGCAATCAGCGTGGCAACGAACGACATGGAAAATCCTGCGCAGGCGGACCCGGTAGGGCCATTGAAGAACGCAATCCTGATAGCCGGGCCGACCGCCAGCGGCAAGTCAGCCCTGGCGCTCGACTTCGCTCGGCAGACCGGTGGCATCGTCGTCAACGCGGATTCCATGCAGGTCTACGACGTGCTGCGGGTAGTGACCGCGCGGCCGGGAGCGGAAGAACTCTCTGCCGC
>Ga0233365_1000436_pt1 | contig 19361 bp, 18 predicted proteins | sample ElkDunMinimDraft_27_FD_191535 | JGI IMG/M metagenome (GOLD analysis project Ga0233365, IMG submission 191535) | Fecal eukaryotic communites from dung pellets of Tule Elk in California, USA - Elk Dung C36 | ecosystem: Host-associated > Mammals > Digestive system > Large intestine > Fecal | place...
CTCGACCGGGTACTGAGTGTCGTCTACCTGATCTTCACCGAGGGCTACGCCGCGACCTCCGGTGACCGCTGGGTTCGCGCCGACCTGGCGAACGAGGCCCTGCGGTTGGGACGAATCCTGGCCGGGTTGACGCCCCGCGAACCGGAGGTGCACGCGTTGGTGGCGCTCATGGAGTTCCAGGCGTCCCGGTTCTCGGCCCGCTCGGCCGCCGACGGCAGCCCGATCATGCTTCCGGACCAGAACCGCGCTCGATGGGACCGGGCGCAGATCACCCGGGGAAGCGAAGCGCTGGCCAGAGCCGACGCACTCAATCGGGGCCGTCACAACTACGCGTTGCAGGCCGCGATAGCGCAATGCCACGCGACGGCGCCGAGTTTCGGCGCCACCGACTGGGACCGGATAGTGCTGCTGTACGAAGCGCTGGGACACCTCACCTCCAATCCCGTCGTGAAGCTCAACCATGCCGTGGCAGTGTCGATGGCGTCCGGCCCCGCCCAGGCGCTGCCGCTGGTCGACGCGCTGGTCACCACCGACGCTCTGCCCCGCTCATACCTGCTGCCCAGCGTCCGTGGCGAGCTGCTGGCCCGGCTGGGCCGCGACGAGGAGGCGATCTCCGAACTCACCACCGCCGCCGGTCTGGTCGGCAACACCCGCCAGCGAGACGTCCTCCTGACCAAGGCCGAGGGGTTGCGCTCGCCTGGCCAACGAAGGGTGGCTCCAGCGACCGCAACGCCAAGATGTCAATTCTTACCCGTGTCGAGTCGCGCCTGTATCACCGTGTCGTATGCCTTTGACCACTCGAATGGGCTAATCGACATGCGAGAGTGGTCGTTTGCAGCTTGTTGCAGGAGCTGATGAAGCTTGCTGACCGCGCTCTCCTCGGATATGTCCATGTGCTGAATGACTTCGGCCAGATCATCAGCCGTCAACCGAGCAGCATGAGCGATCAGTGGATCTTTTTTCAATTGACCCAACAATTGTGACCAACGGGTTGACAGAGTTTCGACGAGTTCGGTCCGACGCATACTGGTGTCATGCTCACATTCGAGCTGTATACGTTCCAACATGGTGGGCCGCAATGTGTCACGGATTTCGGCATCGACCTCGACCCGCATCGTTGGCTGGCAACGCACTTCTTGGCGCCGCCAAAAGTAGCTGAGCCTGATCTCGTTCATACTCGTCGTCAGCGCGTCCTCGAACTCCTGCCCCTGCTGAGGATGAAACTGACGAGCCAGTATCGCCACGCGTCGCTCGATGGCATCTCGCGCACTGGCTTGATAGCACAACATCGCACGATTCAGCTGGCGCAGGCTGAGGTTTCTAGACGACCACAGCAGCGACAGTTCCACCAGAAAGTCGAAGACATCACCATGTGCGGGTGCGGTAATTACCCCATCAATTCGCTGTCGCGTTGAAACAGAACCCCGCACAAGTGCCGCCAAGCGGCGAGAACCCGTCAAACGGAACACGCTGAGCGCCCGGTTTCGGTCAGACCGCAGCATTGTCATTGTTCAATCCTTCCGCAATGTCACTCAGTCTCTTCGTCAAAGAACTGTTTCGATCAGGCAAGGTCCACACTCGTTCCATGTAGAACTTGAGTCTTACTTGGAACACCGAATCCCGGCAGATCTCTTTCATCAGTTCGACCACTCGATCACTAAGGAATTCATCGAACTCTGCGAGCATGACCCAGGATCCGAGGGTTTTCCATGCTTTGCCGGCAGTGTGCGGCACTAGCAGCGAGTGGCGCCAAAGCTGGGCGAGCTCTGCTCGACGCTTCGATTCCTGTCCCATCCAACGCAGCAAAGTCGGTGTAGTTCCATTGGCACCGGGCATGTTCAGATCTGCGATCAACGGCAGGGTGACTGCCGCGTGCATCGAGAGCTGAGGAACTTTCTCGTGTACCCAGTTCAACTGCTTCGCGACAACATCGGCTTGGCCCATATTGAACAGCTGCGTCATCGCGAGACCTACGACGGTCCCACGTTGGTCGTCGTCACGGGCGACTTGGTCAATGTGTCCAAGAGCCCGATGGATGGGCTGATACTCCCCCAGACCAGAAATGTAGGCACGAGCCACAGTGTCGAGCCGCAGGCCGTCGTCTCCCTGGGTCCACCAACTGACTCGTTGGGACACATATCGGGTCGACCGTCGCTCGCTCATGGCAACCGCGAGCGCCAGGCCAGCGGCTTGGCGACTACGAGCGAACCGACTGCACGACCATTTGTCGATGAGCCGAGAGAACACCAGGTCTGGCGCGAATCGCGCAAAGAACGCAGCAGTGACGGCCGCGCGCTGTCTCACCTGGGCGCGTGGATCTCGAACCAAGGCGTCCAACCAGGTCAACAACACGCCTCTGCTATTTGAGTAGTCCTTCCAGGCGACCTCGAGCAACGCTTGGACCATGTCGTCGTCGTTGAAAGACGCGAGTTCTTCACCCGCCATGCCCTGCATGGTCGCTGAACCACGCAGCATCTCCGGCACGAGATGCGACACGACTTCCCCGAAACCACGTGATCCGCCTTGGGCTTCCTTGCTCGGGTTCTGCGCTTCCATGAGTAGGTTCGCCGCATCAGAGACCAACGTGAGCGAACAATCCATGAACACCGCATATGCGATCCGATATGCCCGTCTGTGTTCATCTCGGTTGCGCTCAATGGTGTTCTCCGACGAATCAACCGCCAAAAGCTCTCTGGCCTTGGCCAACTTGTCGAGGGTCTCATCCGACAGCAACTCACTGAGCGCTGTGCTCGACTCCGGACGCGTATTGGCAATCCGAGTCGCAAGATCAACCGCTCGCGAGGGCGCTGCTGGTATGGACAATTGCCGGGTCAACAAAGCACTATCGCGACACAATCGCAGCAACCGCTCACGACAGGATCCCTGTCGGCCTTGGCACCGCCGGCAGTCTTGAGCACAAAACCTGCGATCGGTCTGAGTTTCAAGATGCCGCCAGAACACACGCGAGGTAAGGGGCGGCTCCTGACGAATCACAAACCGATCGATTCCCAAGTGTTCCCCAGCAGCTACCAAAAGGATCATTCCAGAGCCTCTTTTGTGAACGATCTTGCTCAATACCTCGACATCCGACCAGTCAAGCGAGGTGTCCGGCAGGTTCAGAAGATAGCCGTGCCCCGCGCCTACGATGTCGCGCCGCCGGATGAGCTCCTCAAGATTCACATCATCGGTCTGTGTTGGCACTATCTCGTGAACTCGATCGGTACCAAACCGACGAGCCAATGTCGCGAGCGCGCTGCTCATCCGCCCAGTACCCTTGGCGCCAGCGAGGCAGGCGAACCCGATGGCGGTCAACTGGTCGCGGAGCCGTGCATCGGATCCAGCCCTTGCGTGACGCTTCAGCACATCGTCCAGTTGTTCGGGGTCCCGATCCTTGGTCCAGAAGGGAATAGGCTCGCTGGTGGCATTGACGTGAAGAGAGAACGCCGAGGCGCCCTGGCCGAACGCCGCAGCGCCTTGGCTGCGCAGTTCGTTGATGGTGTAGACACTCTCTCCGCCCAACACTCGAACGAACTGTTTCGGGATCGTTCGTTCTAGGAGATCGGGCGAAACGTCATATTCTTCATCTTGAGCCTCAGCGAGACTCTGAGAGTTGGTCCCCTTTTCCCCTGGTTTCTCCAGCGATTCAGGCGATTCCACCTTCGGTTGCACCGGTTCACGTTGCGGGTCAGCCGATTTTGTTGGTTGATCGGGTGATTTCTCACTGCTGTCGCTGCGCCCCGAAGGGTCAGGAGACTCATCGGTGGCCATTATTTGACGCCGCGGCCATAGTTATGGGCACTCGAGCCATCTCCGATAGCCAGCGGGCCTGAGGAGTTGATCTCACCGAAGTGGTACTTCCCCGGCGACGACGCGGATGCCTGACTGCCGGCGCTAGAACTACGGCCCCGATTGGACCTCGTTGGCTCGCAGTTGGTCATGTCGACCAGATTGGTGATGTCCTCGTCGATGACGCTGATCCACGCGTCGAGCGTACGATCATGTTTAGCCACAACGGTGACGTTGCGGAATCGATCAGCTCGGATGCCGTCGAATCCCTGCGCGACAACGTCATCGTAGATTCGTCCTGACACGATCAGGGCTACCCCGGCATCCGGATACGCCGCCAGTGCGTCCTTTAGAACCGGGGCGTCCCCAAGTCGACACACGTCGTTTACCGCCGTGCTGGGAAAACCGTTCGCACCATCGAGGTATACCGGTCCCTCATGGATGGCGACCCGAACTCGGACTCGTGCGTTGGCGTTCAAGTCTTGGTTGTGCTTGCGCAGCATGCCGTCCAATCGGTTGACCATCGGTCCGACCACTACCGGTTCAACCGTGCCAGCCGGCAGTATCGCAAGCTTTCCGTCTCCGCTTTGTTGGCTCATCCACTGTGTATAATCGAGGCCCGAATCCGTGATCGCCCGCCCCAACAGATCAACAAAGACCTGTTGTGCGTTTCGTTGCGCGATGACACTTTTCAGGCTGTAGCTCTCCATATCGGCGGTGACAAGCAGTCGGCGCACCATTTGGCTGTCGCTGTTCACATCTATCCTCTCCGTCGGTTTGTCACATGCGACATACAGATCTACTCGCTCCAGGAAGTTCACACCTCATCAAATGATGTGTTTCGATCAAATGGTCATTTGAGGGCGCAAACACATCACCCTCCGTGCTGACATCGAGACATGCCTGACACACTCATCGATGAGCACGCCGATCTTCAGCTGACACTCATGACCGCTCAGTCGGTCCAAGAATCGATAAGACACGCGGACTCAAAGGCCACCACGTTCCTGACCGCACACATAGCCCTCGCCGCACTGACCCTGCCTACTTGGCCCAATCAAATGTTGGACACAATAGACATTTGGGATGTCCTGGTCAGGTTGATGTTCGGCCTCACCACCGCCATAGGGTGCATGACCTTCACAATCGCTCTGTGGCCACGCACCACAGGACTTCCCATCGGGAACCGATTCGGCTTGACACCATTGTCCTACCTGCCAACGCTTCCCTCCCACCCCCGGATGGAAGCGGCCCGCAAGGCCGCTTGGCAGCTCACCGTTCTCCTAGCCACGATCGCAACCCGCAAACACAACTGGGTTCGCCGCGGGGTCCCGTGGCTGGGCTTTGCAGCACTGTCGATGTTGGCCAGTTTTGTACAGTGATAGTTACATCACATCCAACGTAGCCAGAAAGTCATGCATCAATGAATCAGTCAGATCGTGAGAAGGTGAGTTGGCCCGTTGGAACTCTGATGCAGCGACTGAGAGCCGCTGATCAACATGAGCTGCTGGCCACCGGGACAAAACGTCGAGTCAATGCTGGAACGGTTCTCATGCAAGCGGGAATGCGAGGCGAAACGGCGGTACTCATCGAACACGGATTCGTCAAGATCTCCATGCCAACGGCCGGTGGCCGCGAAGCCTTGCTCTCGGTGCGTGTGAGCGGCGACCTAGTGGGGGAAGTAGCAGTCCTCAACGATCAGCCGCGCAGCGCCAGCGCCACCGCATGCTGCCCTGGTCTCGTCAGAGTCATCACAAAGGACAGACTTCGTGACTTTCTCGGTTCACACCCCGACGCGGCCATGCAGCTAACCGGCATGGTCGCCGATCGACTGCGCTGGGCGAACGAAAGGAGAGTCGACGCGGTATCACGCACGGTTGAACAGCGGCTGGCCCGAGTCCTGACCGAAATGGCAAGCGCATATGGGATGCGGACTTCTGCTGGCGTCGAAATCGCCATTGACCTGACACAGGATGAGATCTCCACGCTCATCAGCGTGTCGGAGGTGACCGCGCATCGTGCTCTGAAAGCCCTGCGTGACCTCGAACTGATCAAGACCGGATACCGCCGCATCATCGTTGCCGACATCAAAGTCCTACGATCGTTCGCCCACCGTCACGAGGTGGAGAGTTGCGGCTAAGACCGCCGAGTCAATGAGCCTCAAGGCCGGCCCCCGAATCCGTCAGTCAGGCTGAGGGGGTAAGGGAGCGGGTAAGGGGGTTTCGGGCGCTGAGCGTGGGTGACCTTCCGATGTCGAGGGGCCCGCCTCAGCAACAGAGTTGGGACAACGCCACAACAGGTGGCACCGACTCTGGGAGAACACCATGTACAACGAATATCTCGCCCGCGCCGAGCATGACTACCGCGTGGAGCGTTTCCTGGCCGATGCCAACCGGGATCGGCTCGCCCGGCAGGCCAGAACCACCGACACCACCGGGTTCACCCGCCTTCTCAACCGGCTGGGTGGCCGTCGCCGGCCGGCCGATCCCACTTTCGGGCTGGCGGCCCGGGTGAGGTGAACCATGAACGCCACGACGATCCCGGCGGAGATGATCCGGCGTGGAATGATTGCCGACATGTCTCGCCTGGGCTCCGGAATCCAGCTGGTTGGGCGTCACGCGGAGCTCACCGCCCTGCGTGACGCTCTACGCCGAGCCCGCGACGGGGAGCCTGCGGTCACGCTGTTGTCCGGCGACGCCGGTATCGGGAAGTCTCGGGTCCTCACCGAGCTGGTGTCCTCGGCCGAATCCGAGGGTGACACCGTGTTCGTGGGTCGCTGCCTCGACACCGCCGAGGCGGCGCTGCCCTACCTGCCGTTCGTGGAGATCATCCGGCAACTCGCCGATCGGGCCCCGGAACTGGTCGAGAACCGTCCGGAACTTCAGCCGCTTCTGCCCCATTCGCATCGTGCCGCCGGTTCAGACCGGGAACTGGACCAGTTGCAGATGTTCAACGCGCTGTTGGACGCGCTGAACGAGCTGGCCACCGACCGCTGTGTCGTCCTCGGGATCGAGGACCTTCACTGGGCCGACCGATCGAGTCGAGACCTGTTCGCCTTCCTGGCGTCGCGCCTGTCGCACCAGCGCATTCTCGTGGTGGCGACCTACCGATCCGATGACATGAATCGCCGTCACCCACTGCGCTCGACGCTGGCGGAGGTCGTGCGACTGCGAACCGTTGAGCGGCTTCAACTGGAGCCGTTCGACCATGACGATTCCCGCACCCTGGTTCGAGCGCTGGCGGAGGAGACGCTCGACGAGGACGCGGTCACCCGGATCGCCGAAGCCAGCGAGGGCAACGCGTTCCTCGCGGAGGAACTGGTGTCCAGCCCGTCGACGGGGATACCCCGCGAGTTGGCAGACCTGCTGCTGGCCCGCGTGGAATGGCTCGCCACGCCGACCCAACAGGTCCTGCGGTTGGCGTCGGCCATCGGTCGAGAGTTCTCCCATCGCCTGCTGTCGGAGGCCAGCGAGGCGACTCAGTCCGAACTCGACTCCGCGTTGCGTGAGGCGATAACCCACAATGTCCTGACCGTCTGTGAGTCCGGTGACGTCTACCAGTTCCGGCACGCCCTGTTCCGCGAGGCCGTCTACAACGACCTGTTGCCCGGTGAACGTATTCGGCTGCATCAACGACTCGCCGCGGCGCTGGCCGACGCCGACTATCCCGGTGCGGCGGCCGAACTCGCCCACCACAACCTGGAAAGCGGGGACCACGTCGCGGCGTTGAACGCGTCGGTGCGCGCCGCCGCGGAGGCCAAGGAGCTGGCGGCTCCGGCCGAGACGCTGCTTCACCTGGAACGGGCGCTGCGCCTGTGGTCGAACGTCCCCGACCCTGAGAACCTCACTGGGACAACTGAAGTGAGCCTGACGGTGTGGGCGGGCCAGGTCGCCGAGGCGGCGGGCGAGCCGGACCGTGCGATCGCGCACGGCCGCGCCGCGATCGAGCTGGTCGACCATCTCGGCGACCCGCTCCGGTCGGCGGCGATGCGCTATCAGTACGCACGTTATCTGTTGCGGCTCGATTGGGTCGAGCAGTCCCCCTACGAGGTGGCCGGTCAGGCGTGGGCCCTGGTGGCCGAGACTCCACCCAGTTCAGTGAAGGCGTGGGTGCTGGCGGTCTTCGCGCTGGCGGCGCGCGGTGAACACAAGCTGACCGAGGCGGCCGAGCACGCGTCGGCGGCGATCGCCACGGCGCAAGCCATCGGCGGGGTGGGCGACCATCAAGCGGCCTGGGCCGACGCGCTGACCACGCGGGCTTTCGTGAAGGACCGGGTGGAGAAAAGCACCGACGAGGTGCTGGAGCAGTTCGCCGAGGCCGCCGAGCTGGCTCGGTCGGGCGGCGACAGCACGGTGGAACTTCGAGCCCGGTTTCAGGCGGTCCTCACCCTCCACGATGTGGCACGCTTCGACGAGGCGCTCGCCGAGATCGACGCCGGGCTGGAACGCGCCGGCAAGACAGGTACACAATGGAGCGCCTTCGGCCTGGAGTTGCGGGTTCTTCAGGTTCTCACCCGGTTCATGGTCGGCGACTGGGATGGCTCCGAGTCGGCCGCGGAGTTGATGGGCGGCGCGGTGTCGGGAACCGTGTTCACCCGGATCTCGGCACCGGGTCTGCTGGTGGCGGTCAATCGTGGACGGTTCGATGTGGCCAGTAGCCGGTTGGCGAATCTACGGGAACGATGGCACTCCGATCAGCAGGTTCTGACCGTCGTCGGTTTGGCGGGAGCCGAGCTGGAGTCGTGGCGTGGTCGACCCGCCGAGGCGGTGAAATCCATCGACACGGCGTTGCGTCAACTGGACAAGGTCGCCCCGAAGCATCTGGTGACGGTGTCGTTGTGCGCGTCGGGAGTGGCGGCCTGCGCGGATCTGGCCGACACCGCGCGAGCAGCCGGAGACCCGTCGGCCGAACGCGAGGCGATCGCTCACGGCGAGCGTCTCCTGGCGACCGCCGCCGAATCGATGCGACTCGGCCGGCCGGTATCGGGAAGCCTTGGCCCCGAGGGCAAAGCCTGGTGGGCCAGGTTGACGGCCGAGGAGTCTCGGCTGCGCGGCCGTTCGGATGCCGAACTCTGGCGGGAGACCGCGAAGGCCTTCGAGTACGGCGAACCGTTCCGTACCGCGTGGGCGTGGTGGCGCCAGGCCGAGGCGCTGCTGAATCGCGGGGATCGTGAGGAGGCGGCCGAGCTGCTTCGATCCGCCGCCGCCGTCGCCGATCGACTGGGAGCCGATCCGTTGCGCGCGGCCATATCCACTGTGATGGGTCGCGCCGGAATGTCGGGAACCGGCAGCACGACCAGTCCGCTCACCCCGAGGGAGAGCGGTGTTCTGGAACTGGTCGCACGTGGACTGACGAACCGGCAGGTCGGTGCGCAGCTGTACATCAGCGAGAAGACGGTGAGCGTGCATCTGTCCCGGGTCATGGCCAAACTCGGGGCGGGGAGCCGCACCGAGGCGGTCAATACGGCATACCAGCGCGGCCTGCTCGTCCGCGAGTCACGGTGACCGCCGGCTACCCAAGGCGTGCCTTCGGTCCCACGGGGCTCCCGAAACCGGACAAGTCAGCGTAAAGTTGGATTTCGACGCACTAGACGACTGACCGAGCGGCGCATCACGCGGTCGCCGTGCCGGTGCGACCAACAGCAGACCTCGGCGGTCGTCACCGGATGGTGATTCAACCGCGGGTGGGAGTCCTCATGCCTCGATTCGTTCCCTCACGATTTCCCGTCACCACACGATCCCCCGTCGCGGCGCTGTTTCTCGTCGCGGCGCTGGGACTGGGTCTCGGGCTGACCGGCTGTGCCGCCTCGGACCAGTCGGGGGTCTTCCACACTCCGAGCGCCCCGGCCACCAGTGGCTCAGACGAGACGACGGGAACCCCCGGGCTGCCGACCCCCACGGCGGCCGACGGCGCCGACGCCGACGCGTGCCTGTCCGGGGAATGCGAGATCGAGGTGTCCGGAACCGTGGAGGTCGATTTCGATGGCGAACACGGGATCTCCGTCCTGACCTTGAATTTCACCGACGGTCGGCTGACCGCCGAAGCGGACTTCGACGGCGGCGGCGTCGGCAACGGCACGATCAGTGGGTCCGGCGTCGTCGTGTTGAACAACCTGAGCATCCAGCTGGTCAGCCACACCCCGACGGCCGCGATCGTCGCGCTGCGGGTGCTGTGAGTCGGTCGGCTCGTCACCGTCCACGACGACGGAGGTCGAGCGTCACCGCGACATGCGGGTGCGAAACGGCGAGTGGAGCACCCGTTTCGCTACCGCTCGGTGGTTCCCGCTTGGCCATCGGCGCGGTTTCAACGTTGTGGTTCGGCGATGGGCCGACCCTGCTTCCGGCCGATTCGCCCGCCACTTTGAAATCGGAGTTCATCGATGTCTCTCGGAGGCGCCGATGTCGGGCCGGCGAGTAATATGCGACCATTCGGGGCCTGACCATACCGGGTACACGCCACACCCGAGTTCCACCAATCAGACCAACAGGCACGACTGGCGAGAAACTTTACGCTGTGGCATTCTGCTTATGCGAAGCCGCGTTGTCACGACTCGTTATGCCACATTGGAGGCTCTTGTGCCGGCACAGTTCGACCTCGTCGCGTTTGGCAACGCCGATTCGGCGGGAGGATCACGGTGATCGTCGACCTTGACACCAGCTCGTCGGTTCCGCCCTTCGAGCAGGTCCGCTCCGGGTTGGCCAGTCGGATCAACGACCATTCGCTCACCGTCGGCACCCGTCTCCCCACCGTCCGGAAACTAGCCGCCGATCTGGGGCTGGCCGCCAACACGGTGGCCCGGGCGTACCGCGAGTTGGAGGTCGCCGGCCTGATCGAGACTCGGGGCAGAACCGGGAGTTTCGTCAGCTCGGCAGGTGACGAGACCCGGCAGCAGCTGCGTGATGCCGCCGCCGACTACGCCGATTTGACCCACCGGTTGGGAGTCCCCCACACCGAGGCGATCGACATCGTCGCCACCGCGATCAAACAGGCCTGAGAAACCACAGCGGCTTGGTTGGCCCCGCGCCCCGTCGGTCCACCGATGGGCATGCGGCCAACCAAGCCGACTGTGGACTCAGTCGTCGTCGCCCTCACACAGGTACTGGCTGTAGGCGCTCAACGTGAGGAAGGTCGGATACTCGTCGCCCATCGCGCACTCGGTGAAGATGTCGAGGGCGTCGTCGAAGCGGTCACCGTCGAATCGGGACAGCTTGTCGAACTCGTCGGCGACCAGCCGCTCGACCCACTCATGCGTCACCGCGCGCCCCTGATCGGTGTGTGAGGCGTTTCGGATCCACTGCCAGATCTGGGATCGCGAGATCTCGGCGGTGGCGGCGTCCTCCATGAGGTTGTTGATCGCCGCCGCGCCGTTGCCTCGCAACCAGGACTCCAGGTAGCGGATACCGACCTCGATGTTGGCGCGAATCCCGGCTTCGGTGATGGCGCCGGGCGTCGCACTGATGTTGAGCAACGCCTCGGCGTCGGGTGCGACGTCCTCACGGGTCCGGTCGATCTGGTTGGGCCGACTGCCCAGGACCCCGTCGAAGACCTCCATGGCCACCGGCACCAGGTCCGGGTGCGCGACCCAGGTGCCGTCGAACCCGTCGGTGGCCTCGCGGGTCTTGTCGGCGCGGACCTTGTCCATCGCCGCGGCGTTGACGGCCTCGTCCCGACGGTTGGGAATGAAGGCGGCCATTCCACCGATCGCCGATGCTCCGCGTCGGTGGCAGGCCCTGACCAGCTGTTCGGTATAGGCGCGCATGAACGGCGCGGTCATGGTCACCTGGTCGCGGTCGGGCAGCACGAATCGGGCTCCCCGATCGCGGAAGTTCTTGATGACCGAGAAGATGTAGTCCCATCGACCGGCGTTGAGCCCGGAACTGTGCTCACGCAGTTCGTAGAGGATCTCCTCCATCTCGAACGCCGCGGTGATGGTTTCGATCAGCACCGTGGCCCGAATGGTTCCCTGCGGTATCCCCAGCAGCCGCTGCGCGAGGACGAACACGTCGTTCCACAGGCGAGCCTCCTGATAGGACTCCAGCTTCGGCAGGTAGAAGTACGGGCCGCGCCCCTGCTCGATGAGGCGTTTGGCGTTGTGGAAGAAGTACAGTCCGAAGTCCACCAGAGCGCCGCCCAGCGGAACGCCGTCGACGCGCAGGTGCCGCTCCGCCAAGTGCCAGCCGCGCGGTCGGACGATGATGGTCGGCCGGTCGGTCAACGACTGGCCACCGAGCCGGTACGTCTTTCCCTGCTCACTGGTGAAGTCGATCCGCCGTTCCAGCGCGTCGGTCAGGTTGAGCTGCGCATTGATGACGTTGTCCCAGCTGGGCGTGGAGGAGTCCTCCATATCGGCCAGCCAGCACTTGGCGCCGGAGTTGAGGGCGTTGATGGTCATCTTCCGGTCGCAGGGACCGGTGATCTCGACGCGACGATCCTCCAGCCCCGGGGCCAGCGGCGCGACCCGCCAGGATTCGTCCTCCCGGATCGTCACGGTCTCGGATGGGAAACCGGGATCGGCGCCGTTGGCGATCCGAGTGCGGCGTTGCTGGCGCGCCTGTAGGAGTTCCTGCCGCCGCCCCACGAACGCGTGGTGCAGTTCGGCCAGGAATTCCAGCGCCTCGGGAGTGAGCACTTCGTCTTGCCTGGCGATCGCCGGGCCGGTCACGGTGACTTCACGGATGGATCGAGCCGCATCGAGCATTGTCATGGTGTCTCCTTTGTGCGCGTCTGCTCCGAGAGTTCCGGCGACCCGCCTCAGGGATCGCCAGACTCACTCTCAGTGGAACTGCCCGGATTCTGTCGAACCCACCAGCGCCAATGTTGATCCCGCCGGATTCAGCGCGGTGGTGATTTCGTCGAAGTACCCCGTGCCGACTTCGCGCTGATGCCTGGTGGCGGTGTATCCGCGATCTTCAGCGTCGAATTCGCGTTGTTGCAGGTCGACGTAGGCGGTCATCCCGTTTCGGGCATAACCGTGCGCCAGGTCGAACATCGAGTAGTTGAGCGAGTGGAAGCCCGCCAGCGTGATGAACTGGAACGTGTAGCCCATGGCACCCAGCTCGTTCTGGAACTTCGCGATCGTGTCGTCATCCAGGTGACGCTTCCAGTTGAACGACGGCGAACAGTTGTACGCCAACATCTGGTCGGGGAAGTCGGCCTTGACGGCCTCGGCGAACTCCCGGGCGACCACCAGGTCCGGCGTGCTGGTCTCCATCCACAGCAGGTCGGCGTAGGGCGCGTAGGCCTTGGAGCGCGCTATGCACGCTTCCAAACCGTTGCGCATGCGGTAGTAGCCTTCGGCGGTTCGCTCCCCGTTGAGGAACGCGGCGTCGCGTTCATCGATGTCGGAGGTCATCAGTGTCGCCGCCTCCGCGTCGGTGCGAGCGACGATCAACGACGGTGTGTCGGCGACGTCGGCGGCCAACCGGGCCGCGTTCAGCGTGCGGATGTGCTGCGACGTCGGAACGAGCACCTTGCCGCCGAGGTGGCCACACTTCTTCTCGGAGGCCAACTGGTCCTCCCAGTGGACCCCGGAGGCTCCGGCGGCGATCATGGATCGCATGAGTTCGTAGGCGTTGAGCGGTCCGCCGAAGCCGGCTTCGGCGTCGGCCACGATCGGCACCACCCAGTCCTCGACACTCTGGATGCCCTCGGCGAACTCGATCTGGTCGGCGCGCATCAACGCGTTGTTGATGCGTCGGACGACCTGCGGTACTGAGTTGACGGGATAGAGCGACTGGTCCGGGTAGGTCTGCCCGGCCAGGTTGGCGTCGGCAGCCACCTGCCAACCGGATAGGTAGATCGCCCTCAATCCGGCCCGGACCTGTTCGACGGCCTGGTTACCGGTCAGGGCGCCCAGCGCATTGGTGTATCCACCGGTCTGGGCTTCGGTGGTGAGCTGTTCCCACAGCTTCTCGGCTCCTCGACGAGCCAGCGTGTGTTCCTCGTGGACACGGCCTCGCAGCTTGACAACGTCGTCGGGCTGGTAGTCGCGGCTGATGTTCTGCCAGCGCGGGTGAGTGTCCCACTCGGTACGCAGCTGGTCGGCGGTGAGGCTCTGCTTGCGGTTTGAAGCGGACATCGTCTTCTCCTGTGGGTCGCCGATATGCCTCATCGGTCGCGGCTGTTTTCCTTGCTGGTATCCAGAATTTTCCATCTGACGGCCGACTGGTAGGTGTTTACCGCAGAAAGATTCGCGTTTCTTCGTGAATAATGAAGAAATGCCAAAGAAACACCGTGGCGATACGTCGACCTCTCACAGGGACCACGCTCCCAGTGAACCAGATCACAAACCCTGGGGTGCCGATCTGGCCAACACAGAGGACCAGGTCGAGCCCTCAGTGGACATCATCAGCCTCGGCAAACGCATCCGTCACCTGCGCAAACAACGTGGTCTGACCTTGGACGCGTTGGGCGCGGCGGCGGGCACGGCAGCCTCGCAACTGTCGCTGATCGAGAACGGCAAGCGAGAACCGAAACTGTCACTCCTTCGCACGCTCGCGCATGAACTCGGAGTCAGTTCCGACGAGCTACTGGGGACGGATCCACCCAATCGACGCATCGCGCTGGAAATCGAACTGGAACGCGCACAACGCAGCAGTCAATACCAATCGTTGCGGCTTCCCACGGTGCGAATCTCATCTCGACTTCCCACCGAGGTGCTGGAAACCCTCGTGGGACTGCATCGAGAAGTGGAGCGACAGGCCAACCTCAACGCCGCCACACCCGAGGAGGCGCGCCGCGCCAACACGCAACTGCGGCGGCAGATGCGCGACCAGGACAACTACTTCGGTGATCTGGAGGAGCAGGCGCGGGAGCTGCTCGAACACGTCGACTACGCCAACGGGCCGCTGTCGCAGCACGCCATCTCGGACCTGGCGTCCTATCTGGGTTTCACATTGCATCATGTGGACGACCTGCCTCACTCGACCCGGTCGGTCACCGATCTGCGCAATCGACGCATCTACCTCACCCAGAACAAGTCCAGCGCCTATAACCCGCAGACCGTGTTGTTGCAGGCGCTGGCCAGTCATGTGCTCCAGCATCAGGTGCCCACCAACTACCTGGACTTCCTTCGGCAGCGGGTCACCACCAACTATCTGGCGGCCGCGCTGCTGATCCCCGAGAGCAGCGCCGTCCGGTTCCTGCGGCAGGCGATGCAGCAGAAGGAGATCTCGGTGGAGGATCTTCGCGACAACTTCGCCGTCTCCTACGAGACCGCCGCGCACCGGTTCACCAACCTGTCGACCCATCACCTCGGGATTCGCACCCACTTCCAGAAGGTGCACAAGTCCGGAACGATCTTCAAGGCGTACGAGAACGACGGGGTCGCCTTCCCCAAGGACGCCACCGGCGCCATCGAGGGTCAACCCATCTGCCGTTTCTGGACCAGTCGGCAGGTGTTCGACGTCCCCGACAAGTTCAGCGCGTTCAACCAGTACACCGACACACCCACCGGAAGTTTCTGGTGCACGGCCCGCACCGAGCGCGGGCCCGACGGCGAGTTCTCACTGAGTGTCGGGGTTCCGTACGCGTCCTCGAAATGGTTCCGGGGCAAGGAGACCACCGAACGGTCGGTGTCACGCTGCCCCGATCCGGACTGCTGCCGCCGCCCACCCCGCGCGTTGGCGGCGGCGTGGGCGGGCAACGTGTGGCCGGCGGGACGCGCCACCTCGTCGCAGTTGGCGGCGATGCCTCGCGGCTCGTTTCCCGGGGTCGACGAGACCGAGGTCTACCGATTCCTGGAGAAGCACTCCCGGCGGTAGTGGTGCGGTGCCCTACCCGGCGGCCTGTTCGGCGGCGGCCTCCAGACGCCCGCGGTAGGCGAGCCAATCCTCCGGGCTCAATTCGGCCAGGTTGCCGTCGCCGTTGCCGGCGGATTCGTCGATGAGTTCGCGCAGGATGTCGGCGTGGCCGGCGTGCCGGGCGATGTCGATGGTCAGGTGCACCAGGATCTGGTGCAGGGTCACGGTCCGGCGGCCTTCGAACCACCAGGGAACCCAGCCGGTGGCGTCCAGTTCGAGGACCGCCACGGTGGCGTCGGCGTGCTCGCACGAGAACTTGTACAGCTCGATGATCTCGGCGCTGGTCTCGTCCGCGGTGGCCCACATGTCGGCGTTGAGCTCGGCGTCGGGCCCGAGCCACGGCAGGTCACGTCCCGACGGCCGACCGAAGACGTCCCCGAGATATCCCAATTGGACGCTGGCGACGTGTTTGACGATGCCGAGCAGGTTGGTACCGGTCGGCGTCATGGGCCAGCGCAAGTCGCGCTCCCCCAGACCGTCGAGCTTCGCCAGCAACTGGTCTCGCTGAACTCGCAGGTAGTGCTGGAGGGTCTGTTTGGGAGTCGGAACCGTGTCTGCCATGTGCGCAGCCTACGACCGGGCACCGACAATTCGACGTTCTCTCGCGACAGGCGCTACAATCAACTTGTTCGTTATATAACAAGGTGGTTATCAATGCCGACCGACCAGCTCAGCATGGTGTTCAGCGCACTGGCCGATCCGACGAGACGGGCGATCCTCACCCGCCTGGCACAGGGCGAGGCGACGGTCGCCGAACTCGCCGAACCGTTCGACGTCTCCCAGCCGGCCATCTCGCGTCATCTGAAGGTCCTGGAACAGGCCCGGCTGATCTCGCGACAGCGGCGAGCCACCAGCCGGCTGAGCCGGCTTGAGGCCACGCCACTGCGGAACGCCACCGCTTGGTTGGCGAACTACCAGCAGTACTGGGAGACCAGCTACGACCAGCTCGACGCGCTGCTGGACACACTCACCACCGACGGAGACAACCCATGAGCCAGACCACGTTCGTCGCCGAGCCCGGCGTTCCGCAGTTCATCGTCACGCGAAGGTTCAGTGCCGCACCGGATCTGGTGTTCCGCGCGCACATCGAGCCCCGGCTCCTGGAGCGGTGGCTGGGCCCGAAGACGCTGTCGATGACGGTCGACGTCCTCGAACCACACCACGGCGGCCGGTGGCGCTATCGCCACCGCGACGGCCACGGCAACGAGTACGTGTTCCACGGGCTCTACCACGGCACGCCGAGCGCGGCCGGAATAGTTCAGACATACGAGTTCGACCGACAACCAGGCGTAATCTACCTCAACACCATCCATTTTGATCCCGCCGAAACCGGCACCGTGCTGCGACAGAACACCGTCTTCCAGACCGTGGCCGACCGCGACGGATACATCGACGGTGGTGCCGAATCCGGTTACGGACAGTCCATGGAACGCCTGGAGAATCTACTAACGACCATGATGGAGCAATCATGATGGACAACGGAATCCTCAATGGGCAACAGGCCCTGATCTACGGCGCCGGTGGGGCGATCGGTTCGGCGGTGTCCCAGGCGTTCGCCGCCGCCGGAGCGACGGTGCACCTGGTGGGTCGGCGGGCCGAGCCGCTGAACGATCTGGCCGAACGTATCCGGCAGGCGGGCGGGACCGCGGAGACCGCGCAGGTCGACGCCACCGACGAGGCGGCCGTCACCGAGTTCACCGACCGGGTCGCCGAACAACACGGCAGCGTCGACATCTGCTTCGACCTCACCTCGCGGGACGAGGTGTTCGGGGCGCAGTTGGTCGACATGCCGCTGGCCGATTTCGAACGGCCGGTCCTGAAATCGGTGCGCACCATGTTCCTCACCTCGCGTACGGCGGCACGCCACATGATCCGGCAGAAGAGCGGAGTCATTCTCTGCTTCGGCGGCTACGGCGACCCGATGGCCGGCCTGGGCGGATTTCAAACCTCCTTCGGCGCGATGGAGGCGCTCAAGAACACGTTGGCCTGCGAACTGGGGCCGCATGGAATACGCGTACTCACGTTGCAGACCAACGGAATCCCCGAGGCGATCGGCGCCGACACCGACGCCGCGACCAGGGAGGAGATCACCGGGTTCACCGAGCGGCAGACGTTGACCGGACGGGCCGCCACTCTCGACGAGGTCGGCAAGGTCGCGGTGTTCGCCGCTTCTCCATACGCGCGCAGCATGACCGCGACGTCGTTGAACATCACCGCCGGTGCCGAGATCGGCTGAGAGCGCGCAGGTGGCGGGAGTTTCCGCCACCTGCCGCGTCGCGCCGGGTCGCACCGCACCGGGTCACGCCGGGCCACGCTTGGGTCGCGCCGGGTCCCGCACCGCCCTGAGAGACGAGGCGACGATCGGGTCACCGACGTGGGAACAGGGTCGAGTGAGCGGCTCGGATCAACCGAGACTCGGATAGCACAAGATGGACTGTCTCATCCGGACTCGCCTGGAGGCCGACCACGGGACCGTTCCCGCCGGACGGTGGCGGCGCTCGGCAGCCTAACGCTTCTGACAGATGGGGCACCAGAACAGATTCCGCGCGGTGACGACGGCGGAGAGGACGTCGGTGCCGCAGACGTGACACAGCTGGCTGGCGCGCCGGTACACGTACACCTCACCACCGTGGTCGTCTACCCGAGGCGGTCGGCCCATCGCCTCGGGTAGGTGCTCAGGGTAAACCGTGTCGATGCGGCCAGTGTGGACCCCCTCCCGCATGAGCGCCACCAGGTCGGCCCAGATCGCATCCCAATCCTCATGCGACAGTTTCCGTCCCGGCAGGTACGGGTCGATGCCGTGCCGGAACAGCACCTCACATCGATAGATGTTTCCCACCCCCGCGATGACCGCCTGGTCCATCAGCAGGGAACCGATGCTCACCCGGGATCGCGACACTCTTCGCCACGCGCGCTCCGGATCGGCGTCGGCGCGCAGCGGGTCGGGCCCGAGTCGATCATGGACGGACTGTTTCTCGGCGGGAACGATCAGCTCGCACACCGTCGGACCACGTAGGTCGGCATAGCCGTTGTCAGAGACCATCCGCAGCCGAATCGCCCCCACCGGCTCGGGTACCGGCGGGTCCCCGAAGGTCACCTTTCCGTACAGCCCCAGGTGAATCCGCACCCAGCCATGCGAGCCGAAGCCGAGAAACAGCTGCTTGCCGTGCGCGTCGGTGGTGGTGACCGTCTGACCGTTCAGTCGCGCCGCGCTCTCGGCGAATCGTCCCTGGGGGCTGCTGACCGCCACCGCGCGGTCGGCGAAGATGTCCCGGTAGCGCTGCGCCAATCGGTGGATGACGTGGCCTTCGGGCATGGGGGCTCCTGCGGGTTCGGGTGTGGCTCCAGCCTATCCAGCGCCGTGGGGAGATCCGGCTCACCACCGATACGCTCCAGACATGTTCAGCAGTACCGAGCGAGACACCCTGCGAGACACTCTGCTCGCGGCAGCCCGCGCCGACGATCGCCTCCAGGGCGCGGCGATCACCGGATCGGCGTCGCTCGGCGCCGAGGACCGCTGGTCGGACATCGACCTGTCGTTCGGCCTGGCGAAGGACGCCGATCAGGCCGAAGTGCTGTCGGACTGGACCGCGCGCATGTATCGCGATCACTCGGCGGTCGCCCACACCGACGTGCGGTCCCGCGACTCGATCTATCGGGTATTTCTGCTGGCCGACACCCTGCAGGTCGACATCGCGTTCGCTCCCGCAGCCGAGTTCGGAGCGCTGGCGCCGACATTCGCCTTGGTGTTCGGTTCGGCCGAACCGCAACCCG
>Ga0233365_1000438_pt1 | contig 19322 bp, 11 predicted proteins | sample ElkDunMinimDraft_27_FD_191535 | JGI IMG/M metagenome (GOLD analysis project Ga0233365, IMG submission 191535) | Fecal eukaryotic communites from dung pellets of Tule Elk in California, USA - Elk Dung C36 | ecosystem: Host-associated > Mammals > Digestive system > Large intestine > Fecal | place...
GGTGATCGGGCAGCGGCCCCGGATCACCGGTGAGCGCGGCGACCGGATCGACGATGCCGAATCCGAAGTGGTCATCCGGTCCGGCGTCACCGGCATCGGCCGCCAGTTCCCCCAGTCGCCACCACAGTTCCATCCGGCTCTCGTCGGGGAACTGGGCTTTCAGGAGTGCGAGAACTCCAGCGGTGATTGCCGAGGAGGCGGAGGTGCCCTGAAAACTCATCTCATACCCACCACCCAGCCAGGAGACGGGAAGCGGACCGGCCAGCGCGGCCACGAATACCTCCGGTCCATATGCGGACCCGTCCCAGAGCTCGCCGTCTCTCGATGACCCCGATACGGCCATGACCTCGGGATAGTTGGCCGGAGCTCCGACCCTAGGGCTGTCACTATTACCGACGGTCCCGTCGCCCCGGTTTCCCGCGCCGGCCACCACAGGGATTCCATGTTCGATGGCCGCGTACCTCACAGCCTCCTTCTCGGCCTCGTCCCCGACACTCCTGCCCCCATATGCGAGCAGAATGATGTCCGCGCCGTTGTCGGCCAACCAGCGAATGCCTCGCGCCGTATCCGACGGCGCCGGAAGCTCCGAGGCAATATCAGAGTCCGAAAGTCCGCGCACTGACAGTATGGTCGCCTCCGGGGCGATTCCGTACACGCCTTGGCCGTCGGTCCCACCGTCACCGACGATCAACGAGGCCATTGCGGTGCCATGTCCTTCGACATCGGTCAAACCGTCACCCTCCCCGATGGGTGGAGTCACCACGTCGATGCCCGGGAGCACTCGATCGACCAGATCGGGATGGCTCGCGTCCACCCCGGTGTCGACGATGCCCACCGTCACTCCGGCGCCCTTGTTGGTCTGCCACGCCTCGGTGAGATTCAGTGCCTCAATCATCCACTGTCGGTCTCGAACCTCATCCGCCGAAGCGACCGCGACCGATGCCACCGACACCGTCATCACGCCAACCAGTACAATCCCTAGCCCCCGCGTCCATCGCATCATCGCCACCGGACACTCCTTCGCTAGTCGGATTTCCATCCGTGGGTGCCGAATACCGGTCCGTCGGAACGCCGAACCGGGTGGATGTTCTGTGGCCTGATCACCGGTGGCACCACCGTACCGGCGAGACCCTCGGTGAGATCATCATTTCCATCGCCACGGCCAAGTGACTGTGAGTGACGCCAGGCAGCCAGGCGTTCCCTCCGGCGGGAGGCGAGCGCGAGCCGGCGACGCTCTTTGCGTTCGGCTGTCGTCAATCGAGCCGGGTTACCTCGCGCCCCGAAGACCCGGCCCTGTGTTATTCCCGATGGACTTGGCGGAGCATGGGTCCACGCACGGCTCGCGGGGACCCCTTTTGCCGTCGATGGGGGCGCCTTCCGTTTCGCCGATCCATCACCAACGGTTGCGGCTCGTGCCCCGATCACCGGCTTGACGGTCTGACGGCGGGAGGCGAACGGCTGGTCGGTCCCCCCGGCAGATGCGCGGGAAGCACTTTTCGATTCATTCGCTGCCCGTTGACTTGGCAACAATTGCCGATTGGCATTGCTCTGACCGGCGGGTTTCGCCGCCCCTTGCCGGGGGTTACCCGTGTAGGGCGGACTAGTCCTGTTCAACGATCCGGTATGGCGAGGAGCCGGAGGCCTCGACTGTTGATGCGCCTCCACCGTCATGGGCACTGAGCGAGTCGAGAACCGGACGCTCGAAGGCAATCCGGGCGTGAGCCGGACCGCAGGCGGTCGCCCATTCCAACGAGCAGCGGTTCCTGGCGAAGCCCCGGGGGAACCGGGCAGCGGCGGCACAGAGGGTGGCTGCATGCTGTTCATCGATGACGATGCCGCGTTGGCAGACGGGATAGGACTCGACTGAGTAACCGGAGATGGCGGAGAGACGCCCGCTTGGAGTTGCGGAGACGCAGAATCATCTTGACTCTCAGGTTGAGCAGCAGGTGGTGATCCATCGGCGAAAACCGCTGGCTCGCCGCCACGCACGCCGACCAAGTCCCCCGGTTGAGCCAGACCGCCACCGATGTCTACGTTCTTCGTCCACTCCGGCAATCCCTCGTACTCGGGCATTCTGTCCATGAAGGTCATCTGTGCGCCGACATACACCTGCTCGGCGCTGTCGAGCTCGGCCCGCATGTCGTCGAGCACGCTGGCTCGCGCGACGTCGAATCCCTCGCTGCCGGGGCCGGCCAGGTCACCGAACACGGTCTCGCGCTCGTCGGGACTCATACCATCCATATCGGTGGCTTCGCCCTGCAGCAGCTCGATGCGGCGATACAGCGATTCCACCTCGTCGGCGGCGACGGTCATCGCCTGCGAGTTGGCCCCGGCCGCTTCAGCGGCGGCGGTGGCACCGCGAATCATCAGGGCGAGGTTCTCGGTCACCACGTTGAGGACACTGGACTCCCCACCCAGGTACGCCTCACCCCTGGTTTCCAGAATCCCGGCGATGTGGTCGGCCAACAGTTGGGTGTCCACCCAACCGGCGGCTTGGTCGCGCATTCGATCCAGCTGCTGATAGTCGGCGGTGGCGATGCGTATGATCTCGGCTTCGCTCAGGCCGTCGCTCGCGCTGCTACCACCCGGCGTGATCTCCGTTTCGACCACTACTCGGTCACCTCCGGGCGTGGCGACACCACGTGGTCTCGGCGGGTCGGGTCGAGCGTCGCGGTGATCTCGTCGGCCGCCGCGTCGTCCGATTGCCCGATGGCGTCGACGTACACGGACAAGCCGATGCTCGCAGACCTCAGTCCTGCGACCAGATCGGTGAGGAATTCGATCGCTCGCCCGATGTTGGTGGCCTGGTGCAGCCCGACGGCCGTCCCCAGGTATTGGCCTCCACCGGCGCCCAGCGTTCGGCCGAGTTCTAGCGTGTCGATTCCGTATCGGTGATCGGACGAACCGGCACCGATCATTGTGGCCTGAATACGACCCAGCCAAGGTTCGATCGTGGAACGGTATTCGTCCCAGAGTTCGTCGCTGAATCGCCGAAGTGCGGCGGTGTCCAATTGCAAGTTGTCGGTGGGATCGGTCATGGGCCCTCATCCCTCCTGGGCTCCCGTGAGGGTGGAGGGTTCCCTCGGACGTGCTTTCCACGGGTCAACGGCGGCGCTTGGGCTCATCGAAGGGGGAACGTGGTGGGCTTTCCCCGTAACCGTTCGATAGATATGAATACCTCGTGGTCCTCCAGCTTCCATCGTGCCAGTTCACCCCCCGGCAGAGCAACCCACCACTCACGGATTGTGCGGATTCTTGAGTAAGATTCAAGACACCATCGGTGACCGAATTCTGCTAGCCCCGTGTCGGAAACCAGCTCAGCAGCGAATTCCTGGCCCACATGAAGCGGGACCGGCGTCGAAGACTCGACATCGGCCCCGCACAGCGCGATCCCGCAGGAAAGGGCGTCAGTTTCGGCTGAGAATCCAGCCGTCGGCGACCATCCGCTCGTTGTCGGCCGGTTTGGCGCTGTTGAAGACGACACGTCTGCCCTGGTAGACCTTGACCTTGTCGAGGTAGACACCGCGCCCCTGATAGAGCGGGTCACACGCGTACGACCACCGCAGGTAACGTGTCCGATGTGGTAGGACGGCCGTCGCTTCGATCCACTGCCGGCCAGCGAATCCCGCGAAGCGACCGTCGACCTCCCACCGGTGTCGTCCGGCGGCGAGACGGAGTCGGACGGACTGCCAGTTGTCACCGTCGGGACTGACCTCAAAGGTCCCGTGGTCGGTGGATTCGGTGTCGTACCAGAGCGAGAACTCCGCCGAACCGTCGACCAGCGGGTGCGGCAACGGCGCGATGAGCGTCGTGGTGGTCGCATCGGTTTGACCGGAGTACCAGGCGTCGTCACCGGTGCGAGGCTTCACGGTGACCGCTCGTCCCATCGGTCGGTGGGCGGCCCGCCGGTATGCGCTGTCGGTTCCCCGGTTGCGGGTCGGATGAACCCGGTTGCTCATCAGGACAACCATCGTGTTGGCAATCGGGTCGAGGACGAGCGAGGTCCCGGTGTATCCGGTGTGGCCCACCGTGACCGGCGACGTCATGGCGTCCATGTACCAACGCTGGTCGATCTGCCAGCCGAGTCCGCGAGCGGCTGTGGCACCGAAGTCGGGGTTCATGTTGGTGAAGAAGAGCCGAACGGTCTCCTCGTTGAGGACCCGCACATCGCGATACCGGCCACCGCCCAGGATCATCTGACCGAACACACCCAGGTCCCACGCCGTGGCGAAGACGCCGGCATGGCCTGCGACTCCCCCGAACGACCAGGCGTTCTCATCGTGCACCTCGCCACGGATCATGCCGCGGTCGGTCCAGGGCTGGTATTCGGTGGCGACCACTCGATGGTGCAGTTCGGACGGTGGATTGTAGAACGTGTCCGCCATGCCCAGCGGAACGGTGATGTACTCGGCGACCAGTTCGTCGAGTCCTCGTCCGGTGATTCGCTCCATGACCTCTGCCAACACGATCATGTTGAGGTCGGAGTACTCGTAGCCGCTGCCGGGTTCACGCTGCAGCGGGTACCGGTAGATCTTCGCCATCCGTGACTCGTCGTCTGGCTCGTCGTACAGATTCGTGAAGGAGATCATTCCCGAGGTGTGCGAGAGCAACTGCCATATCGTGATCGGGGTCTTCTCCGGGTCGAGTCCGTCGAACTCGGGCAGATAGTCGATGACGCGTGCCCGCAGGTCGATGCCTCCGTCGTCGAGCAATCGCCCGGCCACCGCGGCGGTGAACAGTTTCGAGATCGACGCCAGGTCGAATATGGTGTCGTGCGTCATCGGTTCCCACTGGTCCGGCGGCAACTCGACCGGTGCCTCGGTCTCCTCGTCCCAACTTTTGTAACGGAACTGGTGGCCGGCGGCTTCGTGTTCGACCACGACACCGTCTCGCGCCGCCAGCACCACGAATCCGGGAAAGGACGGGGTCGGGCCGGCCAGGTATTCCGAGACCTCCGGGACGATGCGTTCGACGTGCTCGACCGCCAGGTCGACCTTCGCCGGGTCCCCGTAGCGGAGGCCGTGCGGAGTGCGCGGGAAGTCCAGATCGCTCGGCTGCACCGTGGGTGGGCCGGTCAGTTCACTCGGGGCGTCTTCGGCAAGGGCTTGTTCCGGTCGCAGAAAGGCGGCCAGGGCGACGCCGGTGGTGCCGCCGATGAGTATCCGTCGTTTCATGTCATCTCCAGGGTTCGAGGTTGTCCCGGTTCCCGTTCTTGTCGTCACGGTGGGCTGGTTCCGCGACGACGAGGCTTTGATGCTGGTAGGGCGGAGAGGAGCCGTGCTCGGGTACCCGCGACGGCGGCGACACTGCCCCACAAGTCGGTCCATGAAGGACAACCGGCAGGACCGCACTGCCACCGTCGCGGGACCGCCGTTATCGGCGCTTGCGCTTGTAGATCAGGTGCGAGCGACGCAGGTCGGCGAACTCGGCGAGCTCGTCGGTCCAGATGGTGCTGACCTCGTCGATGTCGGCCCCGGCCTCGATGGCCAGTCGGACGGCCTGGTTCCCGGTGAGTTTGTCGAGCCAGTACGAGGTCGGGCCGTCCTGACTGCGCCAGCCGTACTGGTCGAACACCTGCCGCTGAGTGATGATCATGGACAGCGCGGTCCGGATCGGATCGAAGTCGGCGCGATCGGTGACCTGGATTTCGACTCCACCGCACACCTTGCCGGCCCACTTCGAGAAGGTCGGGTTGAAATAGCCCTCCCGGAAGCGGACCCCCGGAATGTTCTGGGCGTTGAGCGCCACTTCCCAGCCGTGGTCGATGTCCGGCGCTCCCAGCAGCTGAAACGGCTGGGTGGTGCCGCGGCCCTCCGACAGGGCGGACGCCTCGAACAGACAGGTACCCGGATACAGGATCGCGGTGTCCAGTGTCGGCATGTTCGGCGACGGCGCGACCCACGGCAAGCCGGTGTCGTCGAAGTACATGCCGCCGTGCCAGCCCTCCATCGTCACCACCGTCAGGTCGGCGGAGGTGCCCACCGACGCCGGTACGAACTCGGCGTTGAACAGCCGTGCCAGTTCTCCGATCGTCATGCCGTGGCGCTGCGCGATCGGCTTCAGGCCAACGAATGTGGAGTGTTCCGGGTGTAGAACCGGCCCACTCGCCTCCATCGCCGATATCGGGTTGGGACGGTCGAGCACGACGAATCGCAAACCGAGTTCGGCTGCCGCCTCCAAGGCCAGGTACATCGTCCAGATGTAGGTGTAGAACCGCGAGCCCACATCCTGGATGTCGAAGACCAGGGTCTCCACATCGGCTTCGACCAGGAGTTCCGCCATCCGGTCCTTGTTGTTGTACGCGTTGTACACCGGTATGCCGGTCTTCGGGTCGAGGAAGTAGTCCTCACCCTCACCGGCCTGTGAGGTCCCGCGAAAACCGTGCTCGGGTCCGAACGCGGCCACGATGTCGACCGCGCCGCTTTCGTGCATGACATCGACCTCGTGCCGGAGGTCGGGCATGATCCCCGTCGGGTTGGAGATGATCCCCACGCGCTGGCCGGCGAGTTCGGCGAATCCGTTCTCCGCGAGGACCTCGATTCCCGGCTTCACCCGTTTCTTGTACTTGGCGTGTGCGGGGGAGGCGCCCAGCACGGCCAGCGATGCTCCGCCCATCACCGCGGCGGTACCTCCGAGCAGTCTTCTGCGGTTCAACTTCCCATTGCTCATGATCGTTTTCTCCATCGAATCGTTCGGTTGGCGGCCCCCGGATCAACCGGGGGCCGGGCGGCAGGTCTCGCTCAGTAGCTCAATCCGTGTCCGAATTCGAACAGGATCGTGTCGGGGTCGTCGGACCGGAAGATGTCGACGGGCAGTTGCCCCTGGGGCGGGTTGTCGCCGAGGATCGTCTTGACCACGGATTCGAGTCCCGCCGTGGCATAGGAGTAGGTCGCCAACGCGGCCGCAGGCTGGTCGGTGTAGTAGGCGACGTCGTAGGGATTCCGCACCGCCACCGCGATCACCGGGATGCCCGTCTGGTTCAGCGCGGTGAGCAGGGCGGCTTGGCCGGGGTTCGCCGCGACGTTGTTGGTCGTGATCACGATGAGGTCATTGCCTTCGGCCGCGGTGACTGCCGCCGCGATATCCGCGGGACTGGGCGCCGATCCGGTCGTCAGGCTGGTCGGGTTCCACCCGCGATCGCCGAAGTGTCCGGCCGTGATCTCGGTTGTGGCCTCTCCCCAACCGGTCACGAGAACGTCCCCTGTGGAGGCGTCCACCGGCAGGGTCGCGTCGTTGGTTATCAGCGTGGTGCTCTGGTCGCTGATGTCCTGCGCCGCCGCCAGGTGAGCCGGCACGCCGACGCAGTCGTCTATCTCGTCGGGGTCGGCGAACGGGTCCTCGAACAGGCCGAGCGAGTACTTCAATCGGAGAAGCCTGGTCACCGATTCGTTGAGACGTTTACGACTCACCTCTCCGGTGTCGACGGCTTCCAGGACGGCGTTGTAGGCGAGGTCGATGTCGGGCGGCATGAGGAGCATGTCGGCGCCGGCGAGCAGCGCCATGACCGGGACCCGGTCATCGCCGTATTCGGTGCGGACGCCCTCCATCGACAGTGAGTCGGTGACGACGACTCCGTCGTATCCCAGTTCGTCGCGCAGCAGTCCGGTCAGGATCGGTTCTGACAGGGTCGCCGGACGCAGCGACTCGTCCAGCGCCGGGAACTGAAGGTGAGCGGTCATGACCGTATCGACGTCGGCGGCGATGGCGGCCTCGAACGGCGGAGCGTCCAACTGCCGCCATTCCTCGTAGGTGTGTGTGATCACCGGCAGGCCCAGATGACTGTCCACATCGGTGTCGCCGTGGCCGGGGAAGTGCTTCACGGTCGAGGCCAGGTCACCGGCGGACTGGTAACCGTTGACCTGTGCGGCGACCATGTCCGAGGCGTGTTGCGGATCGGAGCCGAAGGACCGCACGCCGATCACCGGGTTGGCGGGATTGACGTTGACATCGGCGACCGGCGCGAAGTTCTGGTTGATTCCGAGGGCGCGCAGTTCCTGACCACTGATCTGGCCGGCGGTGTAGGCGAGTTCGGGGTTGTGGGTGGCACCGATGGCCATCGCACCGGGCAGCTGGGTAACCGGTGGACCGATTCGTGTGACGATGCCGTGCTCCTGATCGGTGGAGATCAGCAACGGGGTCCCGACCACGTCGGTGGCGGTTTCCTGGAGCCCGTTGGAGAGCCCGGCTATCTGGTGCGGATCGTTCAGGTTGTTCGACCAGGCGAAGTAGATGATTCCGCCGAGGTTGTAGGTGGCCAGCAGCTCATCGCCGTTGGCCACGCCGTGTGCGGACTGGTTGCGGGCCACATCCGCGGGATCATCGGTGTCGGCGGCGTCACCATAGGCATAGGTGACGAACAGCTGGCCGACCTTTTCTTCGGTGCTCATTGTCTTCAAGCGGAGTTTTACGAAGATCTCCCTCTTGAGCTCTTCCAGCCATTCCGACACCGATCCGGGCATGCCGTCGGTGGAGACGTCGGGTTCGGCGGACGCCGAGGTGGTCATCGATGCGATCAGGACGCCGCACAGTGCCGCGACGATTCCGATCTTCCAGGTCTGCTTGGGTCTGGTCTTGAGGTTCACCACATTCATTGGAGGACACCTGCCCGGGACGGGAGCCTAGGCTGCGGCGGCAGACGGGCACCGGCCACCGCGAACCAGGAGGTGCTGCGCCCCAGCTGACAGGTGATCTCGGTCAGTCGGGTGCCTCAACCTCTTGCCACATCCTGGCAGGAAACTTCAGCTGAGCACAAGATCCTGAAGATCTCTTCCGAGATTGGATTGAGGCCACCAAGAGTCACCGTCCGGTGCTGCGGTGCCGACAGTGGACAGGCGGCCACTCGAATGCCTGACACATTCATACGCGCCGCCCCGTACTCGTGAAGGTACCCTGACCGCATGCAGACGCCACCGGTTGCCAAGAGAATCGACAGCCAGCGCACTCATCACGGGGACACCGTCAACGATCCCTATTCGTGGCTGCGCGACCCTGAGAATCCCGACACGATCGCCTACTTGACCGCTGAAAACGATTACACCGAGAACCTGAACAACCACCTTGCCGATCTTCGCGACACATTGTTCAACGAGATCAAGAAACGCACCAAGGAAACCGATCTGTCGGTTCCGTATCGGCGCGGAGACTGGTGGTACTACAGCCGCACTGAAGAGGGTAAGCAGTACCCGATTCATTGCCGGGTGAAAGCCGAGGGCGAAACACCTCCCACGTTGAGCGAAGACGGCGGCGAGCTGTCCGGCGAAGAGGTGCTGTTGGATCAGAACGCGCTGGCGGAGGGCCACGACTTCTTCTCGCTGGGCGTCTTCGATCTGTCGTGCGACCAGAATCTGCTGGCGTACGGCACCGACTATTCGGGGAACGAACGGTTCACCCTGCGGTTCAAGGATCTGCGAACCGGCGAGGATCTGCCGGATGTCGTCGAGGGTGTCTTCTATGGCGGCGCGTGGAGCCGCAACGGCGACTACTTCTTCTACGCCACGATTGACGAAGCGTGGCGGCCGCATCAGATTTGGCGACACCGTCTGGGAGACGACGGTGACGACGCCCTCGTCTACACCGAGACCGACGAGCGGTTCTGGACCGGCATCGAGCTGTCGCGCAGCGAGGATTACCTGTTCTGCGAATCGCACTCGAAGGTGACCTCGGAGATCCGGTTCCTGTCGGCCGACGATCCGACCGGTGAGTTCACCGTGTTCGGCGAGGGGCGCCGCCAGAACATCGAGGTGAACGTCGATCATCAGGGTGACCGGTTCCTGGTGCTGCACAACGACGGCGCGGAGAACTTCACTCTTGGCTGGACTCCCGTGTCGGACACCAACCAGTTCCACACCATGCTGGAACACCGCGACGACACCCGGCTCGAAAGCGTCAGCGCCTTCGCCGACCACCTCGTCGTGCATCTGCGGAAGCAGGGCCTGTCGGGTATCCGCATCCTGCCCAACGAGGGCGAAGCTCGCGACATCAGCTTCGACGAACCGGTGTACACCACGGCGCCGGCGGCCAACCCGGAGTACCGGACCTCGATGCTGCGACTGTCCTATCAGTCCATGGTGACACCGGAGTCGGTCTACGACTACGACATCGCCTCGGGCGAACTCCTGCTGCGCAAGCAGAAGGATGTACTGGGCGACTATGAACCCGGCGACTACGTCCAGCAGCGTGAATGGGCTGTCGCCGCGGATGGAACCAGGGTTCCGATCTCGATCGTGCGGCGGGCGGACGTCCCCACCGACGGGACGGCTCCGTGTCTGCTGTACGGCTACGGCAGCTACGAGACCAGCATCGATCCGTACTTCTCGATTCCTCGTCTGTCGCTGTTGGACCGTGGTGTCGTCTACGCGATCGCGCACATTCGCGGTGGTGGCGAGATGGGCCGCCACTGGTACGAAGACGGCAAGATGCTGCACAAGAAGAACACGTTCACGGATTTCGTGGCCTGTGCCGAGCACCTGGTCGAGACCGGTTGGTCCGCGCCGGACCGCATCGTCGCTCGCGGCGGCTCCGCCGGTGGTCTGCTAATGGGCGCCATCACCAACCTGGCGCCCCGCCGGTTCGCGGGTGTGTGCGCCGAGGTGCCGTTCGTGGACGCTCTGAACACCATTTTGGACCCGAGCCTTCCGCTGACGGTCATCGAGTGGGACGAGTGGGGCGATCCGCTGCACAACGCCGAGGTCTACCACTACATGAAGCAGTACACGCCGTACGAGAACATCGCGGCGACCAACTACCCGGCGATCCTCGCCGTCACCAGCCTCAACGACACCCGGGTCGGGTTCCACGAACCGGCCAAGTGGATAGCCGAACTTCGGAACACCGCGTCCGGTGGTCCGTTCCTTCTGAAGACCGAGATGGAAGCCGGCCACGGTGGACGGTCCGGGCGCTACGACGCGTGGCGTGAGGAGTCGTTCAACCTGGCGTGGATTCTGGACCGGATGGGCAAGTCCTGAATCGTCGTGTCGGTGGCGCTGCCGGGATTCCCGGTGGCGCCACCGTCATCTCCGCCGAGGAACGACGGCCGAGGTCGGTGCCCGCCGGATTATTGCTGTTTCATGGACGCGGCTGTAACGATGGGATCACGGCATCGCCGCCGGCGGGATTCGGGTTCGCGGTGCCTCTGGACATTCCCCACTGACGTGGTGGAGCCGGTTGGACGCCCCTCCCCACCGACTCCACCACGTCAGTTTTATTCGACGTCGCCGAACAGTTCCTCGTCGCTGACCCAGCCGCAGACGGTCTGTCCGTCGATGTCGACCTGCGCGATGTACCAGTCGGTGCGGGAAGCACCGTCGGCCGAGGTCAGCCAGCGCACCTGGTCGTACTGTCCGGTTTCGCTGATAGCCAACGAATCGGCGTCCGGAGCGACTCGGGGCGTGACCGGGATGTCCAACGGCACCAGTTGGTGCCAGTACAGCGGGTGGCACCGGTCGATGGCGCCGAGGGCCGGCGCCGACTGGACCAGGTTTCCGTCGACGACCGACAGCGTGATGGTCTCGGAGAGGGTTTCGTCCGCTCCGAGCACGTAGCAACCCTCTCGGGCGGTGGTGGAGCTGACGGCGACCTCGACACCGCCGTCGACGGGGGTCAACGACTCCAGGACGCAGGCTCCCGACATGGTCCGGTCGATCTGAACCAGTTCGCCGTCCCGCCATACCCATGCCAGCAGATAGAAGTCGCCTCGCTCGAACGTGCTGTGTTGGAGAACCGCCATCGCGTCCAGCGCATTGTCGTTGTCGATGTCGGCGTAGACCGGGGGAACCAGGTACTCGTAGCGGACGGTGCTGAACATGTCCGCACCTTCCTCCACGTACTCGCCGTCGGTGAGGGTGACGGTCTGGCTGGGTTCGCTGAAGTCGACCGTCGGCGGAATGAGGATGGTGGTGTTGAGCAGGTCGACCTGTTTGGCGTCCTCGTTCATCACCGGTTCGGTGAAACCACCGGTGGCGTCGTTCGAACTCGACTGGCCGATCCAGATGACGGCGGCGGTCGCCACGATCAGGACGGCTAGGACCAGCCCAGTGATCTTCAACCCGAGACCGGTCGTGCCGGCTGTCGTCGCCGGTTGCTGAGGTGTCGACATTCGGACACGGTAGCGGTCGGTCCCGGTCGACCGGGACCGACTCAAATGGAGGCTCTAGCCGGTTGAGCGACGACTCACACCCGATCTGGCCTGCATGAACGGCCAGACAGAGACCACTGTCTACACGCACGTCGCCCGAAAACGGTTGTCATCGGGTGGTCCAGATCATTGCGGCTGGTCGGCCACCGGTCCCAGATCGGGTTCGGAGCGAAGCTCGATCGCCATCGCGTCGGTCACGTCGAGTTCCAGCACCACGAGCTCGTTGTCGCCCTGCCGAAGCAGCGGTCCCGGCAGGTACAGCGTCCGTTGGGGTCCGGCTTCGCGGTAGCGCCCGAGGCAGAATCCGTTGACCCACACGTAGCCGTTGCGCCAGCCGGGCAATGCCACGAACCCGTCCGCCGGGTCGGATACGGTCAGTCGGCCTCGATGGAACCGTGGGCCGGCGACATCCTCAAGGGTCGATCCCCATGGCAGCCAACCGATGTCGTCAAGTCGAATCGGCTGCGCCGTCCATCCGTGGAGTGTCTGGCGGCCGTGCCGGACTCCGTCGAGGATTCCCTTGGACTCGCCCAGAAGAGGGCCGAAGTTGACCCGACCGAGTGATTCGACCAAGATGGACAGTTCCTGATCCTCAGTGCTCGCGAGCTCCACATTGTTGAGACCATCCCGCTCCAAGATGGTCAGCGGATCACCGTCGACGAAGACCTGAGCCCGGTCGGCCAGCCCGGCCAGGGTCAGCGGCTCCGACTGCCTGGGGCCGCGCAGCAGATGCCGGTACATCACCAGCCCCTGGTCGAGGTCGAGCTCCTCGAACCGGGGTGGCAACGGATACCGGTCGGTCGGCGCGTCGGGCAACGCCGCGAGCAGCGACAGGCTCTCGGTGAGTTCGATGCGCTGCGCGGGCAGTACCGGGTCGGCGTCGGGGATGTCACCGACCGGGAGATAGCGTCCGATGACCTCCCGGAACGCGTGGAACTTCTCGGTCGCCCAGCCGGCCTCACTGATCGGTGCGTCGTAGTCGTACGAGGTCACCGTGGGCTGATATCCCACCTCGTGATTGGCGCCGGCCCAGGTGCCGAAGTTGGTGCCGCCGTGAGCCATGTAGATGTTGACGTTGGCGCCGGCGGCCAGCATCCGGTTCAGGACGTCGGCGCCGTCCGCCACGTCGCGCACGTGGTGTGACTCTCCCCAGTGGTCGAACCAGCCGTTCCAGAACTCCATGCACCACGGGTGGTCGTCGGGGCGGCGGCGACGCTGTACCGCGAACGCCTCCTCCGGCCGTGAACCGAAGTTGACCGATGTGGCGATTCCGTCGATGCTTCCCGCGGTGAGCATCGCGTCCGTCGGGCCGTCGGAGGTGAACAACGGCACCGATATCCCCAACCGGGTCAGGCCGTCGGCCAGGTGACGCAGGTATTCGGCGTCGCTTCCGTAGGAACCGTATTCGTTCTCCACCTGCACCGCGATCACGTTGCCGCCCCGATCGACCTGCCGCTGAGCGATCACCGGGATGAGCTCGTCGAACCACGAGTCGACGGCGGCCAGGAAGCCGGGATCGGCACAGCGCAACGGCGCGTGCCGGTCGTGGGCGCGCAGCCAGGCGGGCAGTCCGCCGTTCTCCCACTCGGCACAGATGTAGGGACCGGGTCTCACGATCACGGCGAGATCCAGTGAGGCGGCGAGGTCGAGGAATTCCGCGAGGTCGGACAAGCCGGTTGTGGCGCCCGGCCGCCGCTGGTGGAGGTTCCACGGCACATAGGTCTCCACGCAGTTGGCGCCCATGGCTCGCAGCATGCGAAGCCGGTGATCCCACTGCTGCGGAACGATTCGGAAGTAATGCACCGCGCCGGAGACGATCGGCCGCCCGGTCACCCCACGGAAATCCTCAACACTCAACACAATCGAACACGATAGTGCACCGCGTCAGGCTCGTCGTCAGGCCGTGGTCTCGTCGTCGGGTCGAATCACCGTGTCCAGCACACCGTCACCGGTGGTGTCCTTCTCGATGAGATCGGGCACCCCGTCACCGTCGAGGTCGGTCTCCAGCGTGTCGATGACCCCGTCACCGGTGGAGTCCACCATCCGGGTCCGGAAGGTGTTGTCTCCGTCGAGGTCGGCGTATATCTCACCCTCCGGCGTCACCATCGCGTCGAACTTGCCGTCGCGGTTGTAGTCGATGTAGAGGGTTTCACCGATTTTGGTCACCTCATCGGGCACGCCGTCCCCGTTGAGGTCATAGGTCTTGTCGTTCACGAGTTCCCCTTGTCGTCGATCTGATTCGCACCTTAACCATCGGCGTCACCCTTCAGGCGCCGCACCTGTGGAGATTCGGGCGGCAATGCCGGCGGCCTTGCGATGTGACGAGCGGTCCGTTGGCAGGCCATGCCCGCCGGGGCGGCGGTCCGAACCCCGGCATCCGATCCGATTCGCCCCCTCCGACCATCGACCGAGAACGGAATGTCACACCTCCGTTGCAGAATGGCCGCAGCGACGAACCAGAAGTTTCATCGTCCCGCCATCACATGCCAGTCGCCAGGTCATCGCGCCACGTCACCGAATGCCACGTCACCGAACCGCCACGTCGCATCACGCCACGATCGGGTCACGCCACGATCGGACTACCGAGCCACCCGACGACCCGTCATTCCATGATGGATAGAGCATGGATCGCATCGGCGAACCGGGCTTCAACGATTCACGAGTACACACCGACGTTGAATCGGGAGGATTCGACCATGTCCAATCACACGACACCGATGGGACGGAACCGTCAACCGCGCCGCAACCGACAAATCGACGCGAATAAGAGTCCTGAACCACAAACCCACCGTTCGTCTGATGCGACCGGAGAGGAGGAACGATATGGTTTGACGCGCCTGAGCACAGTTGCGGCCCGCTTGTACTGTCTTGCTCAGTGACATCAACGGGAGTCGGAAGCAAAGAAGGCCCAATGAACGACTTGGTGGAGATCGGTTTCAGCTTTCCCACCGTTTTGTTCAGTTTCGCCTTCATCGTCGTCGTCGTCTTCTGGATTATTGTCCTTTTCGGATTGCTTAGCACCGATGTGCTCGATACGGACACCGATACCGGCGCTGACACCCAAAACGGGCTAATCGGATTGCTTCCGGTCACCAAAGCGGCGCGAACCGTGCCAGTCACGGTGGTCCTCTCATTGTGGATCGTGCTGGCCTGGTTCGGTTGTGTGGCTGGAACAGTGCTGGTCCGGGAACTGGGAATACCCGGAATGGCGGGGACACTGCTGTCACTGCTCACCCTGGTAGCGGCCTCGGTCGCGGCCTGGATCGTCACGCTGTTCATCGTCTGGCCGTTGGGACGCCTGTACGGCCATGCTCCGGCGGCGTCTCGGCACGACTTTGTGGGAAAGACCTGCCGAATCCGAACTCAGACCGTGGGACCCGATTTCGGCCAAGCTGAAATCACCTCCACAGACGGTTCCTCGGCAATCATTCCGGTGCGCATTGACGAGAACTCCACGGGAGAAATCCTCGTCGCCGGCGATACCGCGCTGATCTATGAGTACGAGTCGGCCGGCGAATACTTCTTGGTAGCGCCGTTCGATTTGCATGTCGACCCGCGACCGCCCTCGCGGTAACCCCGGTCAACTACGTTTCACGCCCTTTTTTGACGCCATCCGCTTATCGGAGGTCCTTACGAATGGAAGCCATCACCGCGAGTCTCGGCATAATCATCGCCGCAGTCTTGCTGATCATTATCGCGACGGTCCTCATCGTGATTCGCCTGTTCCGCAAGGTGGAACAGGGCAAGGCCCTGATCATCTCCAAGATGCGGCGGGTGGATGTCACGTTCACCAGCGCCGTGGTCCTGCCGGTGCTTCACCGCGCCGAGTTCATGGACATATCGGTGAAGACGATCGACATCGAACGCACCGGAAACGAGGGCTTGATCTGCCGGGACAACATCCGGGCGGACATTCGCATCTCGTTCTTCGTGCGGGTCAACAAGACCAAGGAAGATGTCATCAAGGTCGCCCAGGCCATCGGCTCGGAGCGCGCCTCCAGCCGGGAGACTCTTCAGGAGCTGTTCAACGCCAAGTTCTCCGAGGCGTTGAAGACCGTCGGCAAGCAGCTGGACTTCGTTGATCTCTACACTCAGCGCGACCAGTTCCGCGATCAGATCATTCGGGTGATCGGCACCGACCTCAACGGCTACAGCCTGGAAGACGCCGCGATCGACTTCCTGGAGCAGACCCCGCTGTCCATGCTGGACCCCCAGAACATCCTGGACGCGCAGGGTATCCGCAAGATCACTGAACTCACCGCCATCGAATCGGTGCGCACCAACGACTTCCGGCGCAACGAGGAGAAGGAACTCACCAAGCAGAACGTCGACGCCCGCGAGGCCATCCTCGAACTGGAACGCCGCCAGGCCGACGCCGAGATGAAGCAGCGTCGCGAGATCGAGACGGTCCGTGCCCGTGAAGAGGCCGTGATCAACAAGGTCCGCTCGGAAGAGCGGCTCAAGGCCGAAGAGGCCGACATCCGCACCAACGAGGCCGTCGGCATTCAGCGCGAGAACCAGGCCCGCGAAATCGCCGTGGCGGAGAAGAACCGCGAACGGGTCATCGCGATCGAGACCGAGCGCATCGAGAAGGACCGCCTGCTCGAAGTCGTGACGCGTGAGCGTGAGGTCGAGCTGGCGACCATCGCCAAGGACAAGGACGTCGAGGGCGAGAAGCGCGACATCGCCGAGGTCGTCCGGGAACGCATCGCGGTGGAGAAGACCGTCGCCGAGCAGGAAGAGGCGATCAAGAAGCTGCGGACGTTGGAGGAGGCCGAGCGTCTTCGCCAGTCCACCATCATCGCCGCCGAGGCCCAAGCCCAGGAGAACCTGGTCAAGGACATCAAGGCCGCCGAAGCCGCCGAAGTCGCCGCCAAGCACAAGGCGCGCGAGCAACTGACGCTGGCCGAGGGTCGCCAGCAGGCGGCCGAGCTGGAAGCTCAGGCCATGGTCCGGTTGGCCGAAGGTAAGAAGGCCGATGAGGCCGCCGCCGGTCTGGCCCGCGCTCAGGTCCTTGAGGCCGAGGCCGAGGCCCTGGAGAAGGCCGGTCTGGCCGAGGCGAAGGCCGCCGAAGCGCGTGGTCGCGCCGACGCGGAGGTCACCGAGGCTCAGGGCCGTGCCAGCGCACAGGCCACCGAGTTGGCGGGCATCGCCGAGGCCACCTCGTTGCGCGAGAAGCTTCGCGGCGAGGCCGAGGGTCTCACCGAGAAGGCCGCCGCCATGGCTGCGCTGGACTCCGCGTCGCGCGAGCACGAGGAGTACCGCCTGCGCCTGGAGGCCGAGAAGGAAGTCCGCCTGGCGCACATCAACGTCAACAAGGAGATCGCCGAGGCTCAGGCCACCGTGCTCGCCACGGGTCTGGAGAAGGCCGACATCTCCATCGTCGGCGGCGACGGCGAGTTCTTCGACCGGGTCACCGGTGCGATCGGCATGGGCAAGGCCGTCGACGGGTTCGTCGCGAACTCCGAAGTGGTCAATGGCCTGGCCGGTTCCTGGCTCAACGGGTCGAAGGACTTCACCCAGGACATCTCCAGCCTGCTGTCCAACGTCAACACCGCCGATCTGAAGAATCTGTCGATCGCGGCGCTGTTGACGAAACTGATCGCTCAGGGCGGTCCCGACTCCGGGAAGCTGTCCGCGCTGCTGGACTCGGCCCGCCAGATCGGGGTGGCCGACGCGCCGGTGGCGGCGCTGACGGCCGGTTCGTCCCGGTAACACCAACCGAGTCGGGGCGGCCGGTCATGGCCGCCCCGACTTCGACGGGAATCAATCCATCATGCCTTTATCCTTTGTGAGGATGTCCGTTGAGCGAACAGGAAACCGTCAACACCGAGGAGAGCCTGGACGCCGGCACCTATGAGGTGCTGCGCAATCGGTTGGCCCAACAGGCCGACGAGCTGACCCGGCGCGCTGAAACACTGAACTACCAGCGACTCGAGGTGTTCGGCGGCACCGAGATGAGTCTGCTGGGCACCGACCGCATCCGCACCGAGAACAACTGCGTGCCGCGCGACATCGTCCAGGTCGGCGGCCAGATGCTGTTCGGCTACAACGTCTACATCGGTCTCAAGCCGAACACCGACGTCTCCGATGTCTTCGCACTGCACTCGTTCGGCCGTGACGGCGAGTCGTTCTCGTTCGCTCCGGCGTCCGACGACAAACTGCTCGGCGACTCGTCGTTCCGGAGCGATTTCGCCGAGCTGTATCGCTATTACCGGCAGGCCCAGTTGCTTCAACTGCGTCGCCTCCCCGGACGTCTGCTCGCGGTGTTCCAGATCGGCGAGAAGATCGATGACATCCGGGTTCTGAGGTGGGAGGTGGCCGCCGACGGCACCCCGACCTATCTGGACTCACGCGGCGAGCGCGATCACGTCTATCCCGCGCAGCACGACTTCGAGTGGACCCAGACGACTCGTGAAGACCACGTCGGGGGCAAGCACCCGCACGTCTCGATCGAGGGCGAGGTGTTCGTCGAATGCGTCAGCGGTGACCTGACCGTCAAGATCGAGGACAACACCTCCACCGGCGAGGGTATCTACTCCGAGCCGGTGACCGAGAAACTTCAGAGTCTCGCCGACGCCGACATCTCCTATGCCCGTGTCGGTCCGCTGATCCTGCTGAAGATTCTTCCCTACAACGAGAACCAGTGGCGATACCTGGTTTTCAACACCCGGACCAAGACCGTAACCCGCGCCGACGGGATCGGTGAGGCTTGTCAGAGTCTCCCCGAGGAGCAGGGCATCATCTTCCCGGGCGGGTACTACCTGTCCACCGGCGCGCACAAGACCTTCGACACCGATGTGGCGGGACTGGAGTTCGAGCGGGTCATCCGTTCACCCAACGGCGAGGACGTGCTCTACGTCTTCCACGCTCAAGCCGATGGTCGTACGCTGCTGTTGCCCTACAACGTGATCCGCAAGGAGATCAACAACCCGCTGCCGTGCCACGGGTACTCGATCTTCGACGACGGCACGATGGTCGCGTTTCGGGCCAACTCCGATGAGCCGACGCGCGTCCACCCGATGCAGGTGTGGCAGACCCCGTTCGTGTCCGACACGTTCGATGCCGCGCAGCCTGTCGGGGACAGCCCCATGGAGCGGCTCGGCAATTCCGAGTTGGTGCGCGGTATCTCCGACGCCCTGTCGGTCTCCCGAATGGTCGCGGAGATGGCGCCGTCCACTGAGGTATT
>Ga0233365_1000439_pt1 | contig 19317 bp, 20 predicted proteins | sample ElkDunMinimDraft_27_FD_191535 | JGI IMG/M metagenome (GOLD analysis project Ga0233365, IMG submission 191535) | Fecal eukaryotic communites from dung pellets of Tule Elk in California, USA - Elk Dung C36 | ecosystem: Host-associated > Mammals > Digestive system > Large intestine > Fecal | place...
TGTACATGTGCATCTACCAAATCTTGATCTGTTGAAAAAGAAACCATTCGTGCTGCCGTTCCAGGAAAATCACTGTCGGTTGTTTTGTTTATACGTTTTCTAGTCCATAATGGTTTTGGAAGATAGTCTTGAGCTAAAGTTGCATTAACAGCTGATGTAAAATTTACGGTTCCTTGAAAAACATCTTCTCTTCCTGCACATCCCGGTATTTCTTTATGCGCTGCATAAGGAACACCAAACAAGAAAAACTCCACCCAAATATCATTGTTCTGTAAAAAAGTAGCATCTTTAAAAACACCAATTAAATGATTTAAATCGTATTGGTAAGAAACTTCATTAGGTGCTACATTCATATTCATAAACGGTGTAATGTATCTACCAATCTCAATTGTTTTTTTGTTAGGAGATGTAATATTTTCCCCTGTTGGAACAAACGCAAAGAAAACACCACCCTGACGATCGTAATTATCGCAAAGTGCATTAATTTTCACTTCTAACGAAAGGGTATTATTAAAACTCGCAATTTCTGTTGCAGTAATTTTTCGAGCGTATCTTGAATTATCCAAACGAACAATTCCTGCAGGGGTTGCAGTTGTTTTTGTTGCTGCATAACCGTCGTAAAAAACAACATTGTTAAAAGCATTCAACTGGTAATTTTGGGCAAAAACATTTAAACTAACCGTTAAACAAATTAGAGAAAATAAAAAGTACTTTTTTATCATATATTAATTACTTATATTTAATCTGCTAAAATTATAAAAAAATCATGAAAAATTATATAACTGCTGCAATTATAGCTTTAGGTTTGATAATATCTACCGCTTTTTTGGCGAATGCGTTTAAAAATCGTAACAACAGTAATGATACGATTAGTGTTACAGGTTTGGGAACGAAAGACTTTGTTTCTGATTTAATTGTTTGGAACAGCAGCTTTTCTAAAAAGAGTTTTGAATTGAAGGAGGCTTATGCATCTTTGGAAACCGACAGAAATGCCATTAAAAATTACCTGACATCGAAAGGGATTAAGGAAAGTGAAATTGTGTTTTCATCAGTAAGTATCAATAAAGAATATGCAACTACTTATGATGAAAATTCTAATGTGCGATCGCAAACTTTCAACGGATATTCGTTATCGCAAAATGTTCAGGTAGAAAGTAAAGAAGTTGAAAAGGTAGAAAACGTATCAAGATCGGTTTCTGAACTGATTAATTCGGGGGTTGAACTTTACTCAAGCACACCTGAATATTACTATACAAAATTGGCTGCTTTAAAATTAGAAATGATTGCCGCAGCTACGAAAGATGCCCGTTTGCGTGCCGAGAAAATTGCAGAAAATGCAGAATCAGATTTGGGAAGTTTAAAAAAATCTGACATGGGTGTTTTTCAAATTGTAGCTCAAAATTCATCTGAAGAATATTCGTGGGGCGGATCTTTTAATACGGCATCAAAAAACAAAACGGCAACTATTACTATAAAACTGGTTTACAGCATAGATTAATGAAGACATTTGTTAGCGATATTTCAGGAAAGGAATTTCCGTTAGATGAATTGGTTCGAGCAAAAACCATTCGAAAATCGATTTTTGATTTTATAAAGCAAGAGCATAATTTGTTCGATGAAAATGCAAAGCTATCGGTTGATGAATTAAATTTCTATCGACAAAAGTATATTTCAGAAAAACTTGTAAACGAAATTGGTGAATTGAACGATTTAAAAAAGCAAGTTGTAAATTCTATTTCAAAATCAGAAATAATTAGTGATGAATCGTTAAAAACCGATTTAAAGAATGAATCGATTGGAGGAAAAATAGCCGATAAAGTTGCTGATTTTGGCGGAAGTTGGACCTTTATTTTATCATTCGTATTTTTTCTGCTTCTTTGGATTGGTACAAATGCTTTTGTTTTTATGAATAAAGGTTTTGATCCGTATCCGTTTATCTTACTGAATTTAATTCTTTCTTGTGTAGCCGCTTTGCAGGCTCCTATTATTATGATGTCGCAAAACAGGCAGGAAACAAAAGATCGCGAGCGTGCAAAGAACGATTACATGATCAATTTAAAATCGGAATTAGAAATTAGAATTCTACATGAAAAAATAGATCAATTAATTATGCATCAACAAAAAGAATTAATGGAGATACAAAAGGTTCAAACCGAATTAATGCACACCATTTTAGAGGAAGTAAAAAAGAATAAACAGCTATAAACAAAAAAAACTCATCTTTACGATGAGTTTTCTTTTAACTATATAACTAAATAAAAAAACTACAAAATTAGCATGGCATCGCCATACGAATAAAATTTATATCCTTCTTTAATGGCTTCGTCATAAGCTTTCATCATTAAATCATGACCTGTAAAAGCAGAAATCATCATTAATAAAGTTGATTTTGGCATGTGGAAGTTTGTAATCATACAATCGGCAATACTGAAATCGTACGGTGGAAAAACGAATTTGTTTGTCCAACCTTCATATGTATTTAATGTGTGGTTTGATGAAACTGAACTTTCCAATGCACGCATTGATGTAGTTCCTACAGCACATATTTTACTTTTCTTTGCTTTTGCCTGGTTCACGATATCGCAAGCCTCCTGCGTTATAATCAACTCTTCAGAATCCATTTTGTGTTTAGATAAATCTTCAACCTCAACCGGATTAAAAGTTCCCAAACCAATATGTAAAGTGATTTTTGCAAAATCTACACCTTTAATTTCCAAACGTTTCAACAAGTGTTTAGAAAAGTGCAAACCTGCAGTTGGTGCTGCAACAGCGCCTTCTTCAGTAGCATAAATTGTTTGGTAACGATCTTCGTCTTCCGGAGTAACTTCGCGGTTAATATATTTCGGAATCGGCGTTTCACCCAACTCACGTAATTTTAAACGAAATTCTTCGTAAGATCCATCGTACAAAAAGCGTAAAGTACGTCCGCGCGATGTTGTGTTATCAATAACTTCGGCAACCAACGAATCGTCATCGCCAAAATATAATTTATTACCAATACGTATTTTACGGGCAGGATCAACCAAAACATCCCATAAACGCTGTTCTGCATTTAATTCGCGCAACAAGAAAACTTCGATACGGGCACCTGTTTTTTCTTTATTTCCGTACAAACGCGCAGGAAAAACCTTGGTATTGTTCAATACCATTACATCGCCTTCATTGAAATAATCGATTAAATCTTTGAAAAATTTGTGTTCAATTGTACCTGTTTTACGGTTAACTACCATTAAACGAGACTCGTCACGATTCTCTGCAGGAAATTCTGCAAGTAGTTCGGTAGGTAAATTAAAATTAAAATTTGATAACTTCATAAAAATAAAAGTCCGTTAAGTGTTATCTTAATTAAAAAAATTAAGCTTGCAAATATACAACTTCAAAACAGGGGTTGTCAAGTAAATATCTGTTTATTTTAAAAATGAAAATTTAATCAATTGATTTACAAATAACTAACACTTAAACCCAACACTTTTAAATCATTCCAAAAATCAGGATACGATTTTGAAACAACAGCAGCATTTTTTATGATTAAAGATTGTTTTAAAACCAGCGGAGCAAATGCCATTGCCATTCGGTGGTCTTGATAGGTTTCTATTTTAATAGGATCATTTTGAAAAACAACCGAATTATTCAAATGAATAGAATCGTTTGAAATTGAAACATCTGCTCCAAATTTTTCTAATTCGTTTTTTAAAGCATGTAAACGATCGGTTTCTTTTATTTTCAAAGTATGCAATCCCGTTAAATTGCAGGTAATTCCCAAGCCTAAACAAGTAACAATAACGGTTTGGGCAATATCAGGTGCATTGTTTAAATTAAGATTTATATTTTTAATTGAAGAATTTTCAATCTTTTTAAGAATGATTTTATTGTCTGTAAATGTAGTTTGAACTCCAAAATTCTGATAGATTTCAGCCAAAACTGCATCGCCCTGTAAACTGTTCTGCTTGAAATATCTCAACGTAATTTGCATATCAATCTTTGACAAGGCAATTAAACTGTAAAAATACGATGCTGACGACCAATCTGATTCTACCACAAAAGTATCGTTTGAAAGCTTTTTTGTATATGGAATTTTTATAATGTTGTTTTCAAATTCGGCTTTAATTCCTAACGATTGCAAAACCGAAAGCGTCATTTTTATGTAAGGAATTGATGTAATACTGCCTTTTAACTCAATTTCGAGTCCATTTTGTAAGCTTGATCCGATCAACATTAACGATGTAATGTACTGGCTGCTTACATTAGCTTCAATCGAAACTTTATTGCTTTGGATTTTTTTTCCGATGATTTTTATTGGTGGAAAACCTTCTTCTTTTAAATACGAAATATCGCTTCCTAATTGATCCAAAGCATCAACCAAAATTTTTATTGGTCGTTCGTGCATTCTGTCGGATCCTGAAATAACAACTTCCAAACCTTCTTGAATTGCGTAAAACGATGTTAAAAACCGCATGGCTGTACCTGCGTGATGCACATTGATATCACTTGATTTCATAACTGATCGCAAAGCATTTTTCATTACTTCGGAATCATCAGAATTTGAAGCATTTTCAATTTTTAAGTTCGGATATAATGCCTGAAGCAAAAGCAAACGGTTGGTTTCAGATTTTGAGCCCGAAATTATAATTTCCTGATTGTTTTTTAGTTCGCTTTTATTCAGTAATATATCGTTCATAGCTTTTAGCAGCTTAATTTGGAATCAAAATTACTAAACAATTTATAAAAAAATCGGGCAAATATGCCCGATTCTTCATTTTTATTTTCTGTAAATTAGAAGTTTTTAGAGATACCGATATTAACGGTTTTTCCAAAGTTAAAATCAAAACTTGATGATTTAACAGACGGCGTAGTGTCGCTTTTCAAAGAGCTGTATTGAATACCACCGATAGAAAAGTTTAAACCAAAACTGTTTTTCATGTTAATAAACAAAGCCGGAGTTACACCTGCGTAAAAACCATTAGATTTTAAAGTTGTAGTTGGCAAACCAGTCATCGTGTTTTCTGTTTTAACTGTTTGATATCCCGCAGAAACATCTGCAAAAACTGAAAACAATTCGCTTAACGGTTTTGCGTAACGGTAAAATGCCCCAATTTTTAAACCGTTATCTTTATTTTCTCCACCAACAAATTCATAATTTGAATTTAGAACTGAAGCTTGTAAACCAACTGTCATGTTCTCGTTAAACTGATAACCTACCGTAGGCGAAAACTCAAATGAACTTTGTTTATTATCGCCAATTTTGTCTGATGACAAACCAACATTACCGCCCACTAAAATAGTTCCTTCTTGCGCATTTGCCATACCTGTTACAGCAAGTGCCAACACTAACATAATTTTTTTCATTACTTTTTTTCTTTAAATTTTGTGCAAATTTATTCAGTTTTTAAAATAAAACACTATTTCTTTAGCGTTTACCATGCAAAATAGCATGTTTATAGTACTCATGAAAACAAAATTGCTACACCTTTTAAAAAGAAAAAACGATTATTTTAATTTTTCGTTGTTATGATGACGATCGTGATCGCGGTTGGTTTTTAAATCCATTTTTTTATCGAAGGCTTCTTGTAAGTTTACGCCTGTCTGGTTTGCCAAACACAAAACCACAAAAACAACATCGGCTAGTTCTTCGCCCAAATCTTTGTTTTTATCGCTTTCTTTTTCAGATTGTTCGCCATATCTGCGGGCAATAATACGGGCAACCTCTCCTACTTCTTCAGTAAGCTGCGCCATATTGGTTAATTCGTTAAAATATCGAACGCCGTGTTCTTTTATCCAATTATCAACATTTAGTTGTGCGTTTTTAATATCCATAATAATTTATTGCTTCTGTTTTTTAAAAATTCGTGGTTTAATTAATCTATCATAAATATAAAGCAGTAATAAAAAAATCAAATATTTCCCTATTAAATTATACCAGCATAATTCTTCGCCATTTATTGCGCATTGAATTTCATCGTAACTCATTAAAAACGAAATCACAACATATATTAAGGTATATAAAAGGAATTTTTTAAGCATTTTACTATATTTTCTTTAATACTATTCTTTCGTCTTTAAATTTAATTACTTCATCAAAGATCTTTTTTATATCATGATATTCTTTAGAATCTATGAACGCGATGTTGTAATCAAGATTAAATTTAACTTTTATTTGCTTTTCATCTTTAATAACGTACCAAGATGCAGCTATGCTGTTTGAACCGGTTACAACCTTTTTGCTGGCTGGTAAAAAATCAACTTCGTAACCTTCGGGAATTTCGTAGGTTACCGTGTAAGCATTTGTTTGCGGATATATAAAATCTATTGGGTAATTTCGTTCTTCCTCTTTAAAAGGATTTTCTTGAACACCAAAAATATGCAAAGGTTTTAAATAAACTTTATTACCAATAACATCGAAACTAGATTCTTTAGTTGTAGTAAATGATTCTTCTACATTTTCTGCAAGATCATTTAAATTATTAATGGTATAATTTTCGATTTCTGATTCGTATGTTTCTTCAATCTTTTTAACAATTTTATCATTCGACAAATTTTCATATCTATTTCTGGCAATAAAGGCTTCGTAATTACTAAAACTTCTTCTGAACTTACCATCGATTGAATTGTTAGTTAAATTCACTTTTAAATTTGCACTTACACCAAAACGCGATTTTATTTTAGGTTCTATAAGTATATCTTTAGAAGTTCCGTCGTCACGTATTAATCTTCCCATCCAGTTAAGATTATGAATAGGTAAAATATCTTTACTGGCGTATTTGTTTGAAGCATCGTAATGATAAGTTTTTCCTAAAATTTCTACACCAATAATAACATTGTTAAATGCGTTTATACTTGGAACATAAACAATTCCGTGTGATCTGGTAGATAATATAATAGGATATGCTTTAATATTTACACTCTTCATTAATGCTATGGTCAATAAATTTAAATCGGCACTGTTTCCTGTTTTGGATTTATAAGTGTCTTTTAAATCTTGTGATGTGTAAATTCCTATATTTTGATTGGTATTAAAGTTTTGCTGAACATATTTATAAATAGCATCGGCTTTTTCCTCATCGGTACTTTTCCCTACAATTATTGGAGTGGCAATTTCTTTAAAAGAGGAAACTTTTTTTAGTTGTTTTCCAAATTTTTCACTTTCGGTAATCGTCTTATCTAAATCTGCCCACGTACCTGCTATCATACGTTTTGACCCACGAGAATCTTTGTATCCGATAAAAGAATGTATTACAGATGATCTATAATTATTTATATTCGCAACAAAACCCTCGTCTCGTAAAGCGGGAATATTTGTTGCTTTATAAATATGTTCTTCACCAACCGTTGTTTCATTTATATTGGATCTGCCTTTAATATATTTTAAGAAAATTAGAGAATGAGGGAATTTGAAAGAATATTCACTGTAAAGAACAGGAATTCTCAACTGAAAATACCATTCTGGAACAGACGTAAAATACGGTGATTTAACTTTCGTAGTATATTCTATAATACTGCCTTCTTTTACATTGGGCATAGTGAAAGTTGCTAAGAAATGATTCCCGACAATATTTTCCATAAACTCGCCATCACCTTTAAGTTTAGTTTTCTCTACTTCTCCATTCACTAAATTATAAGTGAACGCATTCGAAACTGTTAAAAACTCTCTGGTAGATCTATCTTGATATAAGGGAACTTTTACTGTTGCAAAATCATATCCGTCTTTGTTAATAATTTTAATTCTTGTCTTGGTAATTGTAACAAGTTGATAATTTCCACCGGCAACTTCATAGTAAGTATTACCAATATCGTAAATTACAACTGCACTTGCTAAAGTATCATTAACATACTTTTCTTTTTTAAAATCGTCAACTGTAACTTTTTGTATTTTATATTCTTGTGCGTATCCCGTTAAAGAAAACGCAACCATAATTAATAGTACTATATTTTTCATTGTGTTTTTATTTTTTGGATAATATTAGTTTGCTGTTATTGTTTTGAACAACATCTGCAATAAACTTTTCGTACAAACCATAATCTTCTTTAGTGTAGTCGCCAGTTTTTAAAATGAAATTTTCTTCAATAATAACTTTTCCTTCTTTTTTATTCATGGTTAATACATGCTTACCAAATTTCGATTCCACAGTTTTACTTTCTGGTAAAAAATCAACCTGCATATCATTTGGCAAACTATACTCGGTTTGTAAATTAACTGTTTTTCCGCGTGTAATGCTAAAACCTGTTTTTCTATTTTTATATTTTTTCACAGAATATGCTACCGGAAAAAACGAATTAACGGCAATCATATAATCATTTCCCATTTTTGTACCAATAAAAGCCGATTCTAAATCAATTTGTTCGTTAAGAACGTATCCAACTTTATCATTAACAGATTTGTAATCAACAATATTTACATCTTTTAAGCTTGAAAATACATTTTTTACATATTTGTTAATCTCTTTTTTATCATTGCTGTTTAAGTGATAAATATTATTGTAGAAAGACCCTTTATTTTCGAAATTAACTTTAGTTTTTACTTTTTGCAGATTGGTTAAATCAACAACAAAATTTGCCTTTAAAACATTTTTATCTTCTTTTGTAGAATGTGTTTCAACAAAATAGGCGCCATCTGGTTTAACAACCAACGCTTTTCTGTTTTCTGTTGATGATCCTAAATAACCAAATGCTATTTTCTGACTGGTACATTCTAAAAAAATGTTCTCATTATTGGCAGGTAACGTTAATAAAACGTGATTACCCTGTAAGGAAATATTATTTTCGTCGATATCTCTAATTCGTTCAGAAGAATGAATTATCGTATAATAGGACTTCACTCCTATGCTTTCTAACAAACTTTTTGTGTAATTGGTTAATGCCTTACAATCGCCATAACCTAATTTATCAACATCTTTTGCGGGGAAAGGTTTCCAACCGCCTAAACCTACCTGAACCGAAATGTAACGGGTATTATTTTGCATATATTCAAATACAATACGAGCTTTTTCTACATCGGATTTTGCATCTTTAGTAAGATCTTTCATTTTAGCAACTGTACTTTCTGGCAACTGATCTAATCCCTTCAAGAAATTATCATAATACCAAACTCCAAACTCATTCCAATTATCGGCTTTACCTTTTACGTTACCTAATGAAAACATGTTGTTAGAAAAACGAACAAGCGGTAATAAATTAGTGTAGCGAACATTTAATTCTTCGTATTCAGGAGCAATTATGTTTGATACTTTATAAGATATTGAGTTTTGATTTTCTTCTGCAACAATTTTATAGTCCGTTAGGTTTTTCTCTGTTTTTTTAATTGAAAATCCTTTTGGAAAAGTAAGTTGATATGAAGCTTGCACCACACGATCGTCTGATGACTGAATTGGAGAAAATGGTGGAACATGGATGGTGTTTTCTTCTTCTCTTTCATAATCAAACTTTGTGTAAAACGGATAGTCAAAATACGACGGATTTAAACTTTTAATTCTGTTATCTGTTAAAATCGAAAAACCATCGGCTAAACTAGAATCGGTAAAATCTTTCTTTTTATACGTTTTTACCAATTCACCTTTGGTATTGTATATCTTGAATTCCAGATTTTTAATTTTCGAAAATTTATCATAAACAATTGATAAATCAAGATCGTTTAATCCCATTTCGTTTAAAATCCAGTTTGTTTCAGAAAATTGTTGTTTTAAAGTAGATTGCGATAGTATTTCGTTATTTTCCGTTCGATCTATAATTACCTTGTTTGTGTTCTCAAAGAAATCTTTTGGAACATTTGGTAAAGAAATATCTATTTTCTTTTGCGCATTAATCTGTAAGCAACTCCCTATTAAAAATACGTTTAATAAGATCTGTTTCATAAGTGCTTGTTATTATGTTTAATTTCTTACTCTTTATTCTTTGTATCAATTATAATAGTAACCGGACCATCGTTTATCAAACTTACTTTCATATCTGCGCCAAATTGCCCGGTTTGAACTTTTTTTCCTATTGATTTTTCCATCGAATTAATAAAAGCTTCGTATAGTGGAATGGCAATATCTGGTTTTGATGCTTTTAGATAAGATGGTCGATTCCCTTTTTTGGTTGATGCATGCAACGTAAACTGACTTACTACAATGATATCGCCATTTACATCTTGAACCGATTTATTCATCACTTCATTTTCATCATTAAAAATTCGGAGTTGTGAAATTTTTGAAGTTAACCAATCGATATCTTCGGTAGTATCAGCATCTTCAATTCCGACTAAAATCAGTAATCCTAAACCAATATCGGCTACTTTCTCGTCATTTATAGTTACCGATGCCTGCGAAACGCGCTGTATTACTGCTTTCATTTATGCATCGGGATTTTTACCGTTTCCGTAAGTATCTGCACGGTAATTTTCTTCGTCGCCATCTAACATCTGCGTATAACTTTTGTAACGCGACCATGAAATTTCATCGTCATCTAATGCATCTTTAACCGCACAATGTGGTTCTTCGCGATGCAGACAGTTATTGAATTTGCATTGATCTTTCAACTTGAAAAATTCTGGAAAATAATTTCCGATTTCCTGTGGTTCCATATCAACAATACCAAAACCACGAATTCCCGGTGTATCAATAATCTTGGCATCAAAACTTAAATCGTACATTTCTGCAAAAGTTGTAGTGTGCTGTCCTTGCTGATGTTGTTCTGATATTTCCTTGGTCTTTAAATTCAAACCCGGTTCTAAAGCATTTACCAAAGTTGATTTACCAACGCCCGAATGCCCAGTAAACATGGATACTTTATTAGTCATGGTTTCTTTTAACTCATCTAATCCTTTACCGGTAGCAGCAGAAACACGCAAACATTTGTAGCCAATTTTATCGTACGTATATTGTAAGAACAGTTGATCGTCTAATGTTTCTTCAGAAAAAGTATCTACCTTATTAAAAACCAAAATGGCTTCAATTCCATATGCTTCGGCAGTTACCAGTAATCGATCGATAAAACTTGTGGTTGTAACCGGATTATCAATAGTTACCAAAATAAACAAGATATCTACGTTCGCGGCAATGATATGCACCTGTTTGGACAGATTTACCGATTTGCGAATTAAATAATTTTTGCGTTCGTGAATGTTGGTGATAACGCCCGTAACTACATCTGCCGTGGTATCCAGATCAAAATCTACCTTATCGCCAACGGCAATTGGGTTGGTACTTTTAATACCTTTAATTCTGAATTTTCCTTTAATTCTACACTCAAAAAACTCGTTTGTATCAGCTTTTACGGTGTACCAGCTTCCTGTAGATTTATAAACAATTCCTGTCATTCACTTTTATTTTCTGTTGATTATATGGTCTTGTCTTGTGATACTTTCATCGTGAATTGCCTTGAATAACGATGTAATAAAAGCTTCGCCCAATTTATTTTCTTTGCCTTCGCGGCGCATTTTTATAAGAACTTCCTGCCAACGTTCGGGTTGTAAAACAGCTACGTTTTTTGCTTTTTTAAGCAAACCAATTTCGTCGGCAATTTGCATACGATCTTTCAGTAATTTTAAAATCTGTGTATCAATTTCGTCGATTCTTGTTCGAAACATGTTCATTTCGTGTACATACGAATCTTCTAAATTCAATGAATCGCGCAATACAAGATTCGATAATATTTCTTGTAATTGATTCGGAGTTACCTGCTGTGCGGCATCGCTCCAAGCTAAATCGGGCGTGCAATGCGTTTCAATCATTAATCCATCGAAATTTAGATCCAAAGCTTTTTGAGCCACCTGTTGAATCAACTCTCGATTTCCCGTTATGTGTGACGGATCATTAATCAGTGGAATTTCCGGAAAACGAATCTGCAAATCAATCGGAATCTGCCATTCGGGTTTGTTACGATATTTTATTTTTTCGTAGCTTGAAAATCCACGATGAATAAATCCTAATTTTTCAATTCCTGCATTCTGCAAACGTTCAAAACCACCAATCCACAAGCTTAAATCAGGGTTTACCGGATTTTTTATGAAAACAATTTTATCGGTTCCTTTCAACGCATTGGCAATTTCCTGTACGGCAAAAGGGTTCACGGTTGTACGCGCGCCAATCCACAACACATCAATATCATGTGCCAATGCCAGTTCTACATGTTCGGCAGTAGCAACTTCGGTTGCCAAAAGCATTCCGGTTTCTGCCTTAACCTGTTGCAACCATTTTAAACCAATGGCACCAACACCTTCAAAACCACCCGGACGCGTTCTTGGTTTCCAGATTCCTGCACGATAAATGGTCGCCTGATTTTTAACTCCGTGTGCAATTTCCAACACCTGATCAGGAGTTTCGGCACTACATGGACCCGCGATTATCAAAGGTTTGTTACCCGATAATTGCTTAAACCACAAAGCTTTTTCGCTTACTTTCGTCATACCGCAAATTTACAGATATTTAGGTAATATTATTAATTATTTAAGGTGGAATATCTTATTAATTTAAATGAAAAACCCCAACGAAGTTTAATGCTTTATTGGGGTTGAATCATTAAAAATTATTTAAAATAATTCATTATTTCTTAACCACTTTTTTAACAGCCGTACCTAGGTTGGTTTTAACATGAAACATATACGTACCCGCTACTAAATCTGAAATATTCAATTGTATTTCGTTTTCGTTATTATATTCTTGCGATTTTATATTTTTACCAATTACATCATAAACTTCTATCTGCTGAACACCTATGTTTTCGTTGTTGGTTATCGTAACAATATCTGATGCAGGATTTGGAAACACATTAAATTTCGCCGCTAAAATTTCATCAATATTTAAGTACGAAGGTAATGTTGGTATAGCAGAAATCTTAAAATTATCTAACTTTGCAGTAGGCATATTAGTAGGTGATCCGTTAATCCAAGGTCTTACGCTAATTCTATACGGAAGTAACTCATAACTGAACCCTGTTTCTTTCCAAAATAAGTAATTTGGTATATAATAATAGACACTATTAGTATTGAAATCTATAAATACTTCTACTTTTATCCATTTATAATCATAATTTGCTGTTGTACTCTTGGGAAGCATACTTCCTACCATAATTAAAGAAGTTGCTTGCCTTATTTGGCATCCGATTTTTCCAATAATATCTCCATTTTCTCCATAAAGGTATGTATATATATCAGGTATAGTAGGTAGCGTATTTTCAGCATATAATTCAAATTCCAATTTAAAAATATTATTAACCTTATTACGACTGTTCCATAAAATATCTATATTTTCTTTTTGGGCATACTCGTACGCTGAATTTCCAATTTGTTTCCATTCTATTGCCATTACCTTACCTCTTCCTGCTTCAGGAACAATATTTATTTCAGTTTTAGGTGCAACTACATACCATCCACCTTGACCAGCTGTGCTCCCAGTAAGATCAGTACTTAATGCCCCTGTACTATAACTATCAAAATTATCACTCCACAATAGCTGCGCTTTTATTGATTGAAAAGCAATTAAAAATAAAATAGTGTAAAGATGTTTCATAAGAATTATTTTTTGGTTTAACCTATACAAGATAGAACAAAACAAATTGTATTACAAAAAAATACGTATTTTTGTGTAAAACAAGAAATTCTATGTCGATAGAAGTACAAAATATCTCTAAAAACTACGGAACGCAAAAGGCGTTAGATACCATTGATTTTAAAATTAACAAAGGGGAAATTGTCGGTTTTCTGGGTCCGAATGGTGCTGGAAAATCTACGTTAATGAAAATTTTAACCACATATATTGAAGCCGATAACGGTACAGCGATTGTAAATGGTTTTAATGTGAACACACACCCGAAAGAAGTTCAGAAATCTATTGGTTATTTGCCCGAACACAACCCGCTTTATTTAGATTTATACGTGCGTGAATATCTGGCATTTAATGCCGATGTTTATAAGGTTGACAAAAAACGTATTGAGGAAGTGATACAGCTTACGGGTTTAACGCCCGAAGCACACAAGAAAATCGAACAATTATCAAAAGGATACCGTCAGCGTGTTGGTTTGGCTACGGCTTTATTGCACGATCCGGAAGTTTTGATTTTGGATGAACCTACTACAGGATTGGATCCAAATCAACTGACAGAAATTCGTGAACTGATTAAAAATATTGGTAAAGACAAAACCGTTTTTTTATCGACCCACATTATGCAGGAAGTTGAGGCAATCTGCGACCGTGTGATTATTATTAAAAGCGGAGTTATTGTTGCCGATAATAAATTGCAACAGATGTTTAGCAATGAAAACGATCAGGTTATTGAAATTGAGTTCGACGTTAAAATTGAAGAAGAATTTATTAAGCGTTTGCCTAACTTAAAATCGTTTCACAACATACACGATATGCAGTGGGAACTTATTTTTAATGCGGATGCAGACATGCGCCCTGCCCTTTTTGATTTTGCTAAAGAATTAGATGTAAAGATTTTATCTATGCAGCTTAAAAATAAGAATCTGGAAACTATTTTTAGAGAGAAAACGATGTAAATTTTCGTTTGATTTGTCATTCCGTGCTTGACACGGAATCTCATTTTTAATTATCTATATGAGATGCTGAAACAAGTTCAGCATGACAATTCCTTTTTAATTGTTCTTGAGATTCTTCCTTCGTCAGAATGACAAAATGAAATCAACTAGAAAACAACAACTACTTATAAATCACATTTCCAGTATATAAACGTTCAATTTTTACGGTATCGGGTTTGTTGTACACATAAATATTTCCGACAGATGCGATAACGCCTTCTAATTTATTCTTTGCAAAAACATGAATATTCTGGTTGCTGCGGTGATAAGACAAAACTGTTTTAGCATTTAATAATTTGGCATCAACAGAACCATTGGCTCCGTATAACTTTACATCCAGAACATTGGTTTTTCCTTTTAAAATAAAGCTTCCTACCTGATTATCTTCAAGCGTTACCGAATTGTTGTTCACTTTTAAATTGAAGTTGGTCGATGCACTTTCTTCATTCGGAATACTTGTCAGCAGATAAAGATTTGGATAACGTAATGTATCGTTCGAAACTACATTAAACTGCGTACGAGAATGAATTCGTTTTAAGTTTGGAGTATAGATTTTTAAAACTGCCGTTTCATGACTTTTAAGCATTTGGCACGAAATCTCGTTTTTTATTGTAAGGATCGAATCTTTAACTTCAAATGAAAGTGCTTCGATTCTGTTTTCAAATGATTGAATTTCCATTTTAAAAGTGGTACTCGGAATAATTTCTGCAGAAACATTCATAGGAATATCAACCGTATGAAATCCCGATAACTGATGTTGCTGTGAAACGGCATCGCCTTTTTTAGAAAAGCAAGCATCTTCACCAGCACATCCGGCAATTATCAACAATAATAAAACGATACTTTTTTTCATAATTCTATTTTTTATTCCTCACTCTTTCAAGAATATCTAATTCAATTAAATAATGAGAAGCTGAATCAAGTTCAGCTTGACAAACTCAAAACACACAACCTATAACTTATATCCAACACCAACTTCAAAAGCCTCTGCTTTAGCAAAGTGCGTTTTTAACGACATCACTCCAAAAACATTCGGAGTTACATAATAACGTAAACCCAAACGTTGGTAAAGCGATCCGTTTTTCTTATATTCGTCATGCACATAATAGCCAATATTTCCTTCGGCGGTTAGTTTGTTCAGATACCATTCATATCCCACAAAAACACCCACACGTTTCCAATCGGTATTTTTATCCATTCCTTCTTCAGGAAATGAAGTCGCCAAAAACGGAATAAGTTCTTTTAATGAATTCGATAGGAAAACTTCGGCTCCTAACTGTGCCGCTCCATAATTATTCAACGGTTTTTCTACAATTGCAGTTATATGATAAAATGGTTTTTGCCCCATCCCAATGATATGACTTTCGTTTACGCCGGTTCTGAACAAAAGGTTGTATCGAATTTTCTGCGGATAATCAACATAAGAATTGGCTTTACCTGTTTGATCTTCATCAGAAAAATGATAGGTTAAACCCACATTCACTCCCAACGTATTGGTACTTGTATTCGGCGCTTTTATGGTAGCATTTGAATGATGTACAAACAGCAATCCTGCATTTATTCCAATATTTTGCCAGATTCTAGGTTGATCATACCCCAACATAAAATACGTGGATGGCATAAATTTAGATCCGTAAGCTACATTTCGAAAATTAGTTTCTTTATCAAATGGATTCGTTGCATAAGAAACTCCCTGTCCTACACGAAACTGTAACCGTCTGTTTAAAAAGTAAAAATTATAATGCGCATACAAGCCGTACAAATCACCCAAAGTTTCGTTGTGATTGTTTTGTGTATGGAAAGAAAAACCGACTTCGGGAAAACGGTAGGTATGATGCCACTCTTTAGATCCATCGACTTTATGATTAACAGAAAACAGAAAACCCGTAGGTTTGTTGGTTATTAAATGGGCAATATTTTCGCTGTGCGGTAAAATAGCACCTTGATAGGTTTGTAAAGATGCACTCCAGTTTTCCTGACTAATTGCTGAAGAACTAGCCATTAGAAAAATCAAACTGCAAATTGTGAACCGTAAACTCAAAAGCCTGTTCATATTAAAACAAACCGTTAATTTCGGCATCAATTCGGTTGATAACTTGTCCTAAATCTTCAGGATTATCAACAAAATTAATAGGATCAACATCTATAATCAACAACTTGCCTTTTGTGTAGCTTTTGATCCATTCTTCGTAACGTTCATTCAATTTATTCAAATAGTCAATAGATATAGAATTTTCGTATTCACGTCCGCGCTTATGAATTTGTCCTACCAAATTCGGAATCGAACTTCTTAAATAAATCAACAAATCAGGTGCGCCAACCAAATCTTCCATCAATTCAAATAACTGTTTATAATTATTAAAATCACGGTTAGACATCAACCCCATGGCGTGTAAATTCGGAGCAAAAATATGGGCATCTTCGTAAATAGTTCGATCTTGAATAGTATTTTTTCCGCTCGATTTCATTGCTAAAACCTGACGAAAACGACTGTTTAAGAAGTAAATCTGCAAATTAAACGACCAACGATCCATTGAATGATAAAAATCATCTAAATACGGATTATCAACCACATCTTCGTAATGTGCGTCCCACTTGTAATGTTTGGCTAATAATCTGGTTAACGTAGTTTTTCCTGCACCAATGTTTCCGGCAATTGCAACTTGCATATTTTATTAGTTTATATGGTATAAATACAATTTATCTGTTGTTAAAACACTTAAACTGTTTGCGTTAAAAATAACAGAATCAATGGCTGACTGAACTTCTGCCAATTGTTCTGCTTCTTTATTTTTAGTGTTTAACAAAAATAATTTATTGTTTGATACATACACCAACAAATCGCCATTAATTGCTAACAATTGTGCTTTTTTAGGTAAATTTTGTTCTTGAATTACTTTTCCGTAGATATCAATTCCGTACACAACATCATCCTTTTGCCAATAAGCAAAATTTCCGTAAGTTGTTAAAAAAGAATAGGTTGTTATAGGATTACTTACAAAAGATGGCTGCTCTTGTTGCGATGAAACAATACACCAACGCTTGCTTGAGTAATCGAAAATCCAAATGGAAGCTTGAGAAGTTAAAGCTGCATAAACTGCATCGATTTCGGGGAAACGATCTGTTAAAACAATTTTTTCTTTTACACTTAACTGATTGTCTAAAAAAATTAATTGTTGAGTATTTCTGTAAAAAACCAATTGTTTTAAAGGATTTCGCTCATCGTATTGCGTAATATTTCCTAAAAAAGGATCTTTAAAAGTGAATGTTTTTAAAAGCGTTTCTTTAGCAATTTCGTTACTTACAATGGACGAAGTATCGCCCAAATGATTCAAGCCGTAATACGTTAACTGCGGCGGACGAACCAGTTCTTTTTTAAACACAGCCATTTGTGCATTTACCGAGAATGCAGTAAGAAATGCAACAAAAGCTGTGGTTAATTTTTTCATTATTTATGATAAACCTTTATGGTAAAGTCGAATTTGTTTTTTTCGTCGGATTTATGAAATGCGTCTGAAATTATTTTCCAATGATATGTTATTTCAGGAAAAAAGGCATCAGCATCATCAAATTCGGCATTTACGTGTGTAATTACCAATTCGTTAGCAATACTGATTGTTTCCTTATAAATTTCGCCACCGCCAATTACGTAAACAGTTTCCTGATTTTGCTGTTCTGCAAATTGTAAGGCATCGTTTACCGAAGCAAATGCAAAACAATTATCGGGAACATTGTAATTTTTCTGCCTTGTAATAATTAAATGTGTGCGATTTGGCAATGGTTTAAGAAACGATTCAAACGTTTTACGACCCATTAAAATAAAATGACCGCTTGTTGTGTTTTTAAAATGCTTAAAATCGGCAGGTAAATGCCACAGCAAATCGTTATCTTTTCCTATTGCGTTATTTTGTGCAATGGCTGCTACTAAACTAATCTTCATTATACAGAAACCTGACCTTTAATTGCCGGATGCGGATCGTAATCTACCAACGTGAAATCTTCAAATGTAAAATCGAAAATATCTTTTATTTCCGGATTTAATATCATTTTTGGTAACGGACGTGGTTCTCGTGACAACTGTAATTCAACCTGTTCAAAATGATTGTTGTAAATGTGCGCATCGCCAAACGTATGAATAAAATCGCCATAACCTAAACCGCAAACCTGCGCAACCATCATAGTAAACAAGGCATACGATGCAATATTGAACGGAACACCCAAAAAGATATCTGCCGAACGCTGATACAGTTGGCAAGATAATTTTCCATCGGCAACATAAAACTGAAAAAATGCGTGACACGGAGGCAAAGCTGCTTTTCCGTTGGCAACATTTTCATCAAAAGAAACAGACGTATCGGGCAAAACCGAAGGATTCCAAGCAGAAATCAACATTCTGCGGCTGTTTGGATTTGTCTTTAATGTTTCGATTAATTCTTTAATCTGATCTATTTCTTCGCCGTTCCAATTACGCCACTGATAACCGTAAATTGGTCCTAAATCGCCGTTTTCATTCGCCCATTCGTCCCAAATACGAACGCCATTTTCTTTTAAATAACCAATATTTGTATCGCCTTTTAAAAACCAAAGCAATTCGTGAATGATTGATTTTAAATGGACTTTTTTGGTTGTAACCATTGGGAAACCTTCGGCTAAATCAAAACGCATCTGGTAACCAAAAACGCTTTTAGTTCCGGTACCTGTTCTGTCGCCTTTTTGAACACCTTCTTTTAAAACGTGTTTAACTAAATCTAAATACTGTTTCATTTTTTAAAGGTTTCTTTTTGAAAGTTCATCACGTAAACGAGCTG
>Ga0233365_1000442_pt1 | contig 19272 bp, 24 predicted proteins | sample ElkDunMinimDraft_27_FD_191535 | JGI IMG/M metagenome (GOLD analysis project Ga0233365, IMG submission 191535) | Fecal eukaryotic communites from dung pellets of Tule Elk in California, USA - Elk Dung C36 | ecosystem: Host-associated > Mammals > Digestive system > Large intestine > Fecal | place...
GATGATGCCGGCGTCGAGGTCGACTGCCTCGCGCGTGAGTCCGAGCCGCTCGCCCTGGCGCAGTCCCGCGAGGAGCGCGACGGACCATGAGGCGGCGGCGTGCGGATCCTTCGCGACGGACAGCAGCAGGGTGCGCGCCTGGTCCGCGGTGAGGGCTCCGCGGTTGACGACGGCCTTCCTGGGTGCGTCGATGAGGGTCGCGACGTTGCGGGTGACCTTGCCCTCGCGCATGGCGTCCGTGAGTGCCTTGGACAGGATGCGGTGGGCCTGCAGCGCGGTCGTCGAGGACCGGCCGCCGTCGACGATGTAGTCGTGCAGGCGTCGAACGTGCGCCGGGGTCAGTTTGTCGAGCCGCACCTTGCCGATCGCGGGGACGATGTACCGGTCGACCTGGCCTCGGTAGGTGGTGAGGGTGTTCGGCTTGAGTCGGGGCGCGGCGATGCGCTGCAGCCATGTCTCCATCCACGTTGCGAGCGTGGGGGAGGACGTAGGCAGGTCGCCCGCGCGGTCGAGCTCGGAGCGCAGTGCCTTGAGCTTCTTCGCTGCGCCTTCCTTGGTGCGATGGGAGACGGTCTTTCGGCGACGTCGGCCGTCGCGGTCGGGCAGGGTGAGGGCGGCGACCCACAGTCCGTCGGCCCGCTGGTACAGGCCGCCGGAGCCTGCGTCTCGGCGAGCGGTCTTGGAAGTCACTGGATGATCGCGAGTCGTCGCTCGAGGTTCTCGGCGTCGCGTATCCGGTACTCCATGTCCACTGGCGGCTTGCCGGGGTCGTCGACCTGGATGCCGCCCCCGTTCCCCTGCTGGAACTTCGCGTCGATGCGGTCGAGCAGTGCCCGCTCTTCGTCGGTGAGGTCGAAGTACACGGACGCGGCTTCGCAATTGCACGAGGCCGTGGTCAGGAGGTAGCGCTTGGTGCCCATCGTCCCGCCCTTCTTCTAGGTGTAGCCACAAGTGTAGCCACGCATACTCGCGAATGGGCGCGCATGTGCGCTATCGCGATGCTGTGACCAGGAGTTTTACTAGGTCACGCTCCCTCTAGTGTACCCAATTGCGAGACTCATAATCTCTCGGTCGCGGGTTCAAGTCCTGCACGGGGCACCAGCAATTACAACGGTTCCAGCCGATGGCCACACCCGGCAGTGTAGCCGCAAGTGTAGCCAGCGTACGTCAGAGGCTCGCGCGACGCTGACCTGCATGGATGAGATCTCCCTGGCGCCGGCACAGCTCGCACGCCTCATCGAGTACGGCGAGGTCACCGTCTACGCGGACGGCCGGTACGTGCGGCTCAAGGTCCGCGACGCTGGTGTCTGAGGCCGATGGGATGCTGACGGGATGGAGTCCTACACCGTCCCTGCCGAGTGCCCTACGTGCGGCGCGGATGCCACCGGAACAGTGACGCACCTTCCGGTCAACGGCTCTGTGGCGCACAAGGTCCTGATCGTCTGCCCGGAGGGACATCGCAGGGACGACGGTGCCGCTCGACGGACCCTCCGGCGCTGCCCAGGTTGCGGAAGCCGGCTCCTGCGGGCATGACGAAAGAGGCCCCCCACCGCCGAAGCGGTGGGGGGCCAGTACCCGGGCGTGTGGAGGGGGCGCGCCCGGGAGCCTCAGGCGACCTTGACGAGTCGGAGCTCGGCGAACTCGAGGTAGCCCTCGTCGGCCCCGAGCTTCGGGCCGACCGTCAGGAGAGGCACGCTGTTGTCGACGCCCACGGGGATCGTGTAGCGCAGGTGGAAGCGGCCCCACTGGCGACCCGGCAACGGGACGTCGTCGAACGCCTTGATGAGCGCGACCTGCGTAGTGCCGCTGCGCAGCCGCACGCGGACCATGCCGGGGTTGCGGCCGTCTCCGCGCACGAGCCCGGAGAGCTCCCAGACGTCCCCGGGCGTGGCGCCACCGGCGACCGACGCCGGGCCGGTCAGGAGGAACCCGTTCTCGGCGCCGGTGTCCTCACGGGTGCGCAGCCGCAGGACGCGCCCGCGCACCGTCTCGTCGGTGAACAGGCCGCCACCGATGCGGAAGTTGCTGTTCTGCACCAGCGAGGCGGCAGTCGGCTGCCACGACGTGTCGACGCCGGTCGCCGCGTCCCCGGGGGTTGCAGTGCCGTCGTCAACGAACGTGACGGCCGATGCGGACGACGCGGGGGTTCCGATGAGGCGCCAGTCGAAGTCGGCCGGACCGCGACGGTAGACGCGGTAGCCACGGTTCCCCGTGACTGCCGGGATCGTCACCGTCACCTGCCCGGTTCCCGAGAGCACGACACCCGCGGGCGCGGACAGTGCGGACTCGCCCATGTAGGCGCGGGTGCTGACGCGGTAGGAGTACGTGCCGGCCGGGAGGGTTCCCGTGCCGACCGTGGGCGCGACCGTGGCGTTGGGTGCGGCCAGGTTCGTCGCCCCGTCGAACAGGCCGTTGTCGAGTCCGCCGGCACCGAACCGGCGCGCGGTGCCGACGACCTGCGGGCCGAAGAGGTCCGCGACCGCCTCCCACGCGAACACGCCGATCTGCTGCGGCGCGTCACCCTGCGTGGGGTGGATCGCGTCCGTGGACCAGCCGGTAGGCCAGCCCTTCGTGATCGGGTCGGTGAACGCGTCGAACCCGACGACGCGCACCGCGTTCGCCTCGGCCCACGTGCGCAGCGCCGCGTTCCACACGGGAACCGCGGCGTCCCGGCCCTCGGGGGAGTTGGACGACGTCGGGTACACGGTGCCGACGATGAGGGTCGCGCCGATCGCGGCAGCCTTCGCCCGGTACGCCTCCATGTTTGCCAGCCACGTCGCCATCGGCACACCCTGCCCGAGGTCGTTCGTGCCTGCGGTGGCGAGCACGACCGACGGCGCGAGCGGGGCCACGACAGAGTCGAACCGGGCGAGCATCTGGTCCGAGCGCTGCCCGGCGACCGCGGCGTTGTAGACGAGGTTCACGCGCCCGTCGGATGCCTGCTCCATGTACGTCGGCCACGCCTTCGCCCGGTCCTGGTTGCCCGACCCGTTGACGTTGTTCGTCGTCGCGCCGAGGGTGATCGAGTCCCCGTCGACCACGAGCCGCGGCGACGGCACGCTGTACCGGGGCGCCGCATCCGCGGACGGGAGCTCGGGCGCCAGCGCTGCGGCGAGCTCGCTGGGTGTGATTGACCCGGTGAGTCCGGCGACGTTCATCACCGAGGGCAGCGCCACGACGACGCCCGTGGACGACGGCACCGGAGTCATGAGGTCTAGGTCGACCACGATGCCCGACTCGCCGCCCGTGGGGAGCTGGAACGAGCGCGAGTCCGACGCGCGACCCTGCAGGTCGATCGCCACCCGGTACGTCCAGTCCTTGACCGTGTTGCCGGCGCCGTCGGTGAACCCGTCCTGGTCGGTGGCGGGCAGGATGATCTCGCCCTGCCCGTCTTCGTCGAGGGTCACCGTGAGTGCCCTTGGCATGATGGGCGTGCCGGTCGCAGCCCACACCTTTGCCCGCGACGCGGTGAACGTGACGCGGCCCGTGAACGGCGTCCCTCGGTCGTCGATCATGGGACCGAACCTGACGATCGCGGTCTTGATTCCGAGTGGCAGAGCCATGTTTCCCCCTCCGATGACGTGCCCCGTGAGTGCCCCTCTGGCGCGAGGCAGGATCCCGGCGAGGACACCGATGATGACGGTCGACTCGGCGGTCCCAGCGATGGCCCCGGTGACGCGGGGGAGTGTCGCGGCGAGGCTGCCTGTGGTGCGCTGCTGGCCGACGACCGACCCCGTGATGCTGAGGAGCGTGGCCGCGAGCGACCCGGTCGTGACGCCGGAGGCGGTGATGCTGCCCCGGATCGCGGGGAGCGTGCCGGCCAGGGTGCCGGTGTAGACCACGCCGCCGGCGGTCGTGCCGGTGAGGGCGGGCATGGTGCCTGACAGGGCGCCCGTGACGCGCACGGCACCCGAGGTCGACCCGGTGAGTCTCGGCAGGCCGCCGGCCACTGTCCCCGCGACGACGCCCACGACGTCGCCGACGACGGACCCCGTGAGCGAAGGGAGCACGCCTGCCACTGTGCCCGCGGTGCGGACCGCGCCGACCACGGAACCCGTGACCTTCGGCATGCTCGAGGCGAGCGCGCCCGTGACGCGCACCGCGCCCGTGGCGGATCCGGTGACGCGCGGCAGGGTTCCAGTCAGAACACCGGCGACCACGTCGGGGAGCTCGCCGAACACGAGCCCGGCGTCCACGAACGCGAAGTCGGACACGGGGGTCCGGTCGCCGTCGTGCACCACGATGAGGCCGTTCGGGAAGGCGCCCCCGAAGTTGCCGAGGTAGACATCGAGTCCGTCCGTGGACGTGACTCGGTCACCGCCGCCGGGACGGTCGATCGTGAACCGCTGCTGGTGCGCCAGGGTCGCGAGGTCGTACACGTGGTACGACGAGTCGCCCTGCGAGGACACCAGGAGCCATGCGCCGGCGGAGGTGCGCGCGATCGCGACGTCCTCCACGTCGGCGACGAGGTTGCCCGCTCCGACCGTGTCCACCGTGGTGCGGGTCGACCCGCCACCTGGTGCCGCGGAGTACCGGTAGAGGCCCACGTCCTCCTGGGACACGAACAGGTAGCCGGTGACATCATCCGCCGCCATGCCCTCGACCACGTTCGCGACGTTCACCGTGCGCGCGATCGAGCCCGCCGTGACGTTGGACCCGGAGCGCGACAGGGGGTACTGGTAGAAGTTGCGCGCAGACGTGTCGTCCGGACCACGCTGCGACACGAACGCGTACACCTGACCGTCCGAGTGGACGTAGAGGCACGTGCCGTAGGGCTCCCACGCGAGGGAGGTTGTGCCAGCCGCGGTGAGCGCCTTCGTGGTCCGGTCGAGCCAGTAGTACCGCAGGGCGTTGATCTGCCGGTCGGACGTCATCACGAGGATGCGGTTGTCCCACCCGGTCACGCCCGTCAGGTCCCGCCAGTCGACCGAGTTCGCGGCTCCGAGGAGGCTCGAGGACTTGATCTGCCCGTCGAGCCCGAGGACGTACAGGCCGCCGCCCGTGCCCTTGTTCGTCACGATGACGACCGAAGAGCTCGGGGCGGTCGGGTCGTGCACGATCGCGGCGCCGTCAGCGACGTCGTCCGAGAAGCCGGGGAAGGGCTGCGTGGTGAGGGTCGCCTCGATCGGCGGGTCCTCAGGCTCCGGTGCGGTGGTCGCGGGGAACATGGCCTGCCAGCCGCGACTCCCGGACGACCCGGACGACACGACGAACGCAGCAGTGCCCGTCGAGCCGGCCGAAGCCTGCACGCCCTTGGACGCGACGTAGCCCTTGCGCTCGCCCGCGTTCTGCAGGGTCGACCAGCCCCCGCTACCCGGGTTCGTGACGGTGACGCTGCCCGACCCAGCGGCGACGCCGCCACTGACCCACGCGCCGGCCGTAGCCGTCACAGCAGGGGCAGTGGCGGCTGTCGTCGTTCCCCACGCCTGGACCTGTGCGAGCGCACCCGCGACCGTGTGGCCGCGCAGCAGCCACCACACGAGGTTCCCGCGAACAGGAGACGCGAACGTGCCGAACGTGACCGAGGACGGGGGAGTGGATCCGACGGGGTAGGCGTACAGGCCACAGTCGCGGTGGTTCGCTGACGGGTTCTCCGACTGGGTGATCAGGGTCGCGAGACCGCCGGGCACCGTCATTGCCGTAGTTGCCGCCGTCGTGTCGATCTTCGCGACGAGGACGTCGCCGGCTGTCGCTCCCGCGGGCATCGGGACCGCGTAGGTAGCGGACTCTTCCCCTGTCGGGAACGGGATGACGTTGCTCGAGACGATGGGCACGGCGCGCCCCTCTCAGGTCAGGCGACGGGCATGGTGAACGACGGCACCCCGAGGTCCAGGGTGGCGCCCGACGTCAGGGTGACCGTCGCGAGCTGCATGTCGCCGCCGCCCCCCGCCGCAGTGACCGTGCCGTCGAGGATCGCGGTGCCGCCTGACGTCTTCACGCGGAAGTACCCCGCCGCGCCTGACGCTGCGATCGTGACCGCAGCAGGGTCGGCGGCCGTGAGCGTGCCGCCTGTCGCGGAGAACGACCCGGCGATCGCGACCGTGGCGAGCAGGGTGCCCGTCGCAGTCGTCTCCGGTGTCGCGGGCTTCGACCCGGTCCGGACCTCGATCGTCGAACCCGACCCGATGGCCGTAGCGACGGCGGTTGCCGCAGCCTGAGCGACCGCAGCGGTGATGGAGATGGCCATGACAGACTCCTCAGTCGTCGTCGCAGTCGCAGTGATCCCGCGCTGCCTTCGTGTTGTACGGCGTGGTGCACAGCGGGCACATGAAAGGACCGCCCTCCAAGTCGGAGATGCGGTCCTCGAGATCGGTCAGACGGAGCTCAGCGGACCAGAAGCGGTCCTCGATGGGGTCGTACGGCACCGTCTCAGGCGTCAGGCGTCGTCTTGCCGGCGGTGAAGTTCGCGTTCCCGATCGACGTCGCCACCGAGAGCACGGTGGCGAGCGCGGCGACAGACAGCGCAGGCAGCCAGCCGACCGCCTCGAGCCCCGCCGTGGAACCGACCGCGTCGGCACCGACCTGGGCGACGACGACGGCGACGAACGTCTGCAGGAAGGTCTTGACCGCGCGCTCGGCGGCACCCTTCCAGAAGTCCTTGGTCAGCATGGTTCAGCCCTTCTTCGCGGTGGTGGTGTTGTTGCCCTCGATCACGCCAACGACCTCCGCGACGCCGTCGGCGACAGCGGCGCGCGTGTTGCGGTCGATGCGCGAGTAGTCGACGCCGTCACCGAGACGCTTGAGGATCTCGGCCGTGTTCGTCTTGGAGTCCGCGGCCTCCTGCCGCAGCGACACCGGGCCTGTGGACCGGATGATGGGGCCGGTCTGCTCGACGGCCTTGAGTGCGGCGGTGGTGCCGTCGGCGATGTCCTGCACGAGCGGGACCGTCTTGCCGTCGCGTCGGACCGTGAGCGCGTTGACGCGCCCGCGGTGCAGGTCACGCAGGACCTCGGAGATCGTCGGCCCGCCGTCGAAAGCGGGCGTGTTCAGGAACTCGTGCATCGAGGGCATGTCGTCCTCCGGAGTGATGGGCGCAGGCGCGCCGGGGATGTGGGGGATGGAGACCGTGGGGATGATGCCGATGGTGTTGCTGATCCGAGCGGCGAGGTTCCACGGCGAAGCGTCGCGGTCGTAGTTCCCGACCTTCCGGACCGACACGTGGACGTGGTGCCGGTGTGCGTTCGGGCCGCTGTAGGGCTCCCAGCGCTGCGTGTCGACGTACCAGATGCGGCCCTCGTAGATCACGTACCGGACCCGGGGATCGCGCAGGATCGCGTTCACCAACGGCATGGCGGCGCCGACCTCAGCGAGGCCGATCGTCAGATCCTCGTCGATGTCGATCGCCCGAACGATGCCGCCCGCGGAGTAGTCCGGGTTGTGGTCGGACGGGCGCGCCTGGTGCGACGTGTCGCCGATCCACCCATCCGACGTCTTGTCGCGATGCGGCCACAGCGCGTTGATCTCGGCCCGCAGTTGCGCGAGCGGCGGCGCCAGGAAGTGAGCCATCACCCCTCCTCAGGGACACACAGCACGGCGCGGCGCCATGCCTGGGTAGTGGGGATCAGGGGATCCGTCCGCGTCTGCAGCCAGTACGTCGACTCGGCCGTGCCCACCGGGCACACCGGACCGGCAGGTCCAGCGGGACCCATCGGACCGATCGGGCCAGGAACGGTGGAGTCCAGGCCGGCGGGACCAGCCGGCCCCATCGGCCCCACTGGCCCAACAGGGCCGACAGGGCCTGGCGGCCCGGGCACCGTGGAGTCCTTGCCGTCGGTCCCGTTTGCGCCACGCGGGCCAGGCACGGTCGAGCTCTCTCCTGCAGGCCCTCGGGGGCCAGGGACCGTCGAGTCCTCGCCGGCTGCACCCGGAGGCCCGGGGACCGTCGAGTCTTCCCCCGGCTCCCCGCGCTCACCCTTCGGGCCAGGGACCGGCACCAACTCCGCCGACGGCTCCGGCACGTCCACCGGAGCCTCGCCCTGTCCCTGCAGGCGCACGTTCGCTTCGTCGATCGCTGACTGCAACGCCGCGATCTCCTGCTGCTGACGGTCGCGCTCAACCGACCCCGCGTCCAGGCGTGACAGGACGACCACCAGGCCGACGCCGATCACTGCCAGGGATGCGGCGATGATGAACCACTGGATGAACCGCCAGCCCTTGCGCATCATGCCCCCCTACTCGCCAGCAGGTTCGCCACGAACAGGGCGACAGGAAGGATCAGGGACGCCGCCAGCCATCGGATGTTGTTCTGCGACTTGTCCTGCTTCTCAGAAGCCGCCTTCTCGTGCTTCTCGCGCGTCGCCTGCTCTGCCACCACCTGCTTCTCCATGTCAGCCCGGGCAGCGGCAACCGCACCGATGCGCTCCGCCTTCTCCTCTGCGATCCGCTTCTCCGCCTCCACCCGAGCCTCCGCAATGTCCTTGCTGAGGTCCTCGAGCTTCGCGTCCACGCGACGGGACTCCGCATCAAACTCGGTGCGCGTCACGACCCGCTTGACGTCCGCCTGCACCTCGCGAAGTACCCGCATCAGCTCCCACGGTGTGGGTTCCGTCTCAGGCATCAGTCCGCCGCCCCCCGCTCCGACATCAGAGAGCGATCGCGATGCCGCGAATGTAGGAGTAGCGCGGCTCAGCAGACCTGGACAGCGATCCGCCCGACGAGAACCGGTGCCAGGTGCGCACCAGGGGCTGCACACTCGCCGGGACGATCGCCTGGTACTGCATGAACACCGTCCCGGACGACCCAGCCGTGAAGCGCGCGAGCACCTGGGCGTCGTCCACCGTGCCCGCCGCGATCGACAGGGCGCCATCCCACACAGCTCCCGCGGCAGGCGTCCCGTACAGAGCCGCCCACGCGATCACGAGGCGGTCGTAGGCCGCGGTCGGCAGGCTCGCCGTCTGGTACAGCGCCGACCCCGAGATCGCCGTGCCCGACCCGGCGGTCGGAGAGCCGAAAGACTCGATCCCGCCCAGCGCGTGCCACTTCGATCCGTCGGACGTGTACTCGAACCCAGCCGAGTCCGCGCGCTTCACGAACAGCGGCTCCGACGCGGACGGCGCGAGGGACGCAGCCAGCGCGTTGCGCGCGGTCGCGTTCGGGACCGGAACGATGATGCGGCCGTTCAGCGACTCCGCCTGCTCCTGGTCGTCGATGTGCGGGGCGAACTCGTCCGGCCCCAACGGGTAGTGCACACCCGTCTCTGTCGATGCCATGGGTCATCCCTTCCAGGGTTAGGCGCTACGGCGCCACGAGAAACAGAGCTGCCCGGACGCAGGGTCAGAACCCACACCGGCCATCGCGAGATACGGCGAACCGAGCAGGCCGAACCCGCCCCCGTTGTTCACCAAGTGCTGCCCCCACGCGACAGGCAGATCCACCCACGCCGGCGGCTGCCCCGAAGCGAGCACCACGTTCTGCGGCCCGTCCTCACGGATCACATCCCCACCAGGGCGAGTGCGCGACGTGTGCCGGTAGAAGTGCGCCGTCAAGGCCGCGTTGTAGTCACCCACCCGCAGGCGCGCCGGAATGCGGAACTGGAACCGCGTGATCGTGCGCCCGGCCAGCTGCAGCGGCCCGTTGCCGTAGAACCACGCACCGCGGTTCTCCTTGAACGAGCTGTAGAACCACTGGTAGACGTCCGTGCCGCGCGCCTGCCAGTTCCCACCGGCCTGGAACGACGCCGAATCGATCGCGTTCACGTACGTGTCACCGGTCGAGATCACCGGCGGCGGCGCGGGAGGAGGGGGCACCGGAGCAGGGTCGACAGGGTCCGGGACCGTAGCCGCATCCCCAGCCATCAGGCGCGGCGTCGACATCTGCCAGTCGATGAACACCAGCGTGCCAATGCTCGGCGCCGTACCCGTGTACCGGCAGTCCAACGTGCCCGCCGGCGTCGACACCGGCACACGCCCACCGGACGCCGACCCGGACACCGTGCCCGAACCAGGACGCGGACCCGGAGCGCGAGCACCCAGCACCACCGCTCGACCATCAACCACCAGCACGTTCACCGGGTCGCCAGCCGAAGGGATGTACCCGAACTGCAGCGCCGCCGGGAGGATCGTGCCGTTCACGTTGACCTGCAGGTCCCCGCCCTGAGCGACGACCAGACCGGGCAGCAGTCGCAGGTTCGGAATGTCACCCACGACGCACCCGCCAAGCCACGGCCTCGAGAGCCTCGGCCGTGACCCGAACCGTCAGAGTCATCGACTTCGCCGGCGTCGTGCCAGCGTCCGAATCCGCTGACGTCATCGCCATGCCCACCACCCTGCCCACGAGCTCCTGCTCGCCGGCCATCGTGGACGCGAGAACCGTCACCAGGTCGTGCGGCTGAATCCCGGGATGCGTCAGGCACGTCACCTTCAAGTCGACATCCCCGGCAGCCTTCGACGTCTCGAGCACGGTGCGCGCATCAGCGTTCACGCCGTCCTGCGTCGTCGCGACCGCCTGGTGGAAGACCGGCACCTGGCCGAACGGTCCGCCCCACGCGAGCGGCCCCGTCGTCAGGTAGGAGCGCCCCACCAGCGGGCGACCACCCGGCATCTCGCCCGTCGACACCGCCGCGTTGTACACGCCGTCGTCCGACAGGGACCGGATCGTCTTCACCTGCGCGCCCGAGTCGCCACCCGCGATCGTCCACACCGGCCCGACGCCCGCCGCCGGCACGATCTCGAACGAACCGTCCGGACCCATGCGATGAGTCGCCTGGATCGTGTTCAGCAGATCCTCCACGCCGTCCATGCGACCCGTGTCGTACACGTACCCGGAAGGCACCGGACGATCCACCACGGATGCATGAGCCACCACGGGGCACACGTCCTCCAGCAGGCGACGAACCTCCGCCACCACCGTTGAGGCGCGCACGACCTCAGCGTCCAAGCGCGAGAGCAGCGCGGTCGATGTCTCCTCGTCGGCGTCGATCGTCACAGACCCGCCACCGGGGACGCGGATCACCGACGAGCCCGACCCGTAAACGCGCCACTCCTCTACCGGGTCCACCGACCGGATCCGCCACCATCCCAGCGGCACCCGAGTCCCCGACAGGCCGAACACGTACGTCACCTGTAGGCGCGAGCCACCAGGGCCCAGCGGGTCGCCCATCGACCACGGCGCGAGAGAACCGTCGGGATCCGCGATCGTGATCGTCGACTGCCCCTGTACCTGGCGGTCCGCGTCCCAGTCGTAGGACCACTTCGACACGCTCAGCGGATCCGGGACCACCAGCTGACCACCGCGCCAGACCGTGACCTCGAGGCGGTCACCCTGGGTCGTGCCAGCGATCTCCTCCTCGAGCCCGGGAACGTCGACGCGCATCAGGGCACCTCCGGGGAACGAAGCCAGTCGAGGTAGGTGTCACCAGGTCGCGCCGCGAGAACCGTGTCGTAGGACATCCCGGCCCACAGTGCCGCCACCTGGTCGTAGGTCCAGAACGGGATCGCAACCCGCAGCGACGACGGCCGAACCTGGTCGACGACCAGATCCCATGTGTTGTGCACCCCGTACCGGCCGCCATCCTTCGGCGCCTCGACGATGGTTCCTGCGACCACGTGAGCCACTGGATCGAGTGGACAGTCCTGGTGCATGCCTCGAAGCACGAGCTGGCCGGCGCTGTCGAACAGTGCGCGCAGCGACCGCACGAGTTCACCCTGAGCGGCGGCTGCCCTGATCGTCACCGGCACCTGGGAAGCCACTTGGCGCTGGCCCACAGAGGCAGTGGGGTAACGCGAACCCTCGACCATCACGACGTCCGCGTTCTGCAGCCGAGTGATGGTCGAACTGGTGGACGACAGCAGCCATGCCGTTCCGCCCGTGTCGAACTGGGCGTCGATCGCCACCGCACCGCGCGGGTTGAGCGGGTCCTGGATCCAAGCCGTGTCAGAGAAGACGGTGACCGTGTCCTCTGCGGGGTCCGGGATCGCCGACCCCTCGTGCACCACCACGCGGTACGTGGCGGGCATGTTCAGCGGCGGCACGTAGTCACGGAAGAAGGCTGACCCGGTGCGCTCAACACGCTGCGCACCACGAACTCCGTGCCACGTGCCACCGCCATCCCATGACACGTCGACCGAGATCACGGACTCGTCGCCCGGGTCCAGGCCAGTGACCGTCACGCCCACCTGCGGCGCACCGGCAACCGTCAACGCCTCTGCCGTGACCCCCATCAGCCGACCCGTCCTCTCGTCCCGCGCGAACCGGCCGTCGAACGATCGCGCGCGGCTACCACTCCGGACGCCACGCCCTCGACGTACCCGGTGAACTCTCGCTCGCCGATCCGGACGACCACCTGCGCGCCGGCCATGGAGACGGACGGGTTGACGTTCACCGACGACGCCCCCGCCTCGCTCGAGTAGGCCATCGACGGGGCCAGGACCGCGCCGCCGGTAGCGAACCCAGGCAGAGACCCAGACTTCGCAGCCTTGCGCCACCGGGCCACCGCCGCGTGCCCGCCCATGGCCGCCACCTCGTCGGCGGTCAGCACATGCTCGCCGTTCGACAGCAGAGCGTGGATGGAGTCCGACGTCCCCGTGCCCGGACCGAAGACTGGTCCGCCCTCCGCGCGCGCGATCATGCTCGGGGCGTGTGCCGGGTTGTACGACGGGTCAGCGTTCACCCGCGCCTGGATCACGATCTGCTGACTGCGCGCGACGGCGAGGAACCGGTCCAGCGCAGCCTGCGCCGGGTCAGTGTCGGCGTACACCTCGGCCGTGTAGTTGCCCGGGATCAGACCCAGCTTGTCGGCCAGCGCCTGCGCGTCGCCCGCGCTGACACCCATCGACCCCGCGAGGCGGATGAAGTCGTCACGCGACCGCTGAACCTGAGCCTGGATCGCCTCCTGCGACGCCCCGTTCTTGTGCATCGCGTCAACAACCTTGCCGGACGACGCCGCGATGTTGTCGAGAGCCGCCTGGTTCGCACGGCCCTTCTCGGTCGTGATGTCCAGCGCGCCACCCGTCGCGACGTACTGCGCCACGAGCGCCTGCCCCTCGGCGGTCAGGTTCCCCTGAGCGTCGCGGAGCTCGTCGGTCACCCCAGCAGAGGTCTCGAGCGCCGTCGTGACGTCATCGAGAGCAGCCTCGTACTGGCGCTGCGCGTCACGTTCCGAGAGCACGATGCCGGCCATCTCGTTGCGCGCCTCGATCAGGTCGGCGATCGCGTCCGTCTGCTGCTCGTAGGCACCAGTGACACCCTCGGTGGCCGCCTTGAGGTCGTCCTGCGCCGCGGCGTCCTCCCCGGTCGCGGCGGCGACGTCCTCGTGCTTCTGCTCGGCGTCTCCGAGGTTGCCCGTCAGCCGCTCGACCTCCTCGCGAAGGGTGCGCTGCGCGGCGGCGTAGTCATCCGCCTCGACGCCCGCTTCCTTCGCCGCATCGATCAGGCCCTGCGTGCTCCCATCCCAGCCCTTCGTCGCCTCGTCGACCTCGCGGAGCGCGTCCTTGTTTCCGAGGATCGCGTCCGTGACCGTGTCGATGGAGACGCCAAGAGTGCGAGCCGCGTCGGCACCCGAGTCCTTCTTGAACAGCCACCAACCCGACTGCGTCGTGAGCTGGTTCGCGACGACCTCACGCGTGTTCCGCGTGACCGCGCCCGTCGCCGAGTCGAGGGAGCCGGCGAGTTCGTTCGTGGTCGCCTGAGCCTGCGCAGCAGAGTCGGCCCACGCCGACAGTGCGAGCACACCGACGGCGAGAGCGCCACCCACTGCACCAGCGGCGATGCCCGCCGTCTTCGCGGTGATGCCGAGCGTCTGGAACGCCGTGCGAGCCGACGCGACCGACGTGAGGAGCTTCCCCATCCCGGCCACGCCCAGAGCGACGAGACCACCGCCACCAATGATCCCAAGCGTCCCTTGCTGAACCGCGTCCGGGAGACCGTTGAACGCGTCCACGACGTTGTCCGCACCCTGCACCAGTGATCGCAGAGGACCGTTCGCGCCCTCACCCATGCCGATCAGAGCGGTCTCGAGCGACCCCATCAGGCCCTCGATGTCGCCCTTGAGGTTGTCCATCTTGATCGCGGCCGTCTCCGCCGCATACCCCTGGTCGTCGACAGCCGAGATCCACTCACGGATCCCCGACTCGCCCTCCGAGTACACGACCGACGCCGCACGCACCGCGTCAGCACCGAAGATCGTCGCGAGCGCAGCGTTACGCTGCGCCGGCGTCATGTCCCCGAGCGCATCCGTGAGCTGCCCCGCGAACTGCTCCATGCCGACGAACTGGCCCGACGCGTCGTACGCGTTAATGCCGAGCTCCTTCATCAGCGCGGCAGCCTCGCCGGACGGAGCGGTCAGACGCTGCAGCATCGACTTGAACGACGTGCCGGCATCCGACCCGAGCAGACCCGCCTGAGCGAACGCCGCGAGCGTGCCCGTCGTCTCCTCGATCGACAGCCCGGTCTGGGACGCGACCAGGCCGGCCTGGTTCAGTGCCGACCCGAAGTCCGACACGTCACCCATCGCCTTGCCAGCGCCAGCAGCGAGCAGGTCCGCGACGTGCGACGCCTCGCTGCCCTTGAGCCCGAACTGGGTCAGGGCCGTCACCGTGTACCCGGCAGCGTCAGCCACGCCGAGCGACCCAGCAGCGGCCAGGTCCAGAGACCCAGCCAGGCCGCCACCGAGGATCTGATCAGCCGACAGGCCCGCCTTCGCGAGCTCCTCGATCGCGCCCGCTGCCTCCGTCGCAGAGAACGACGTGTCCGCACCAGCCTGGATCGCGGCCTCGCGCAGCGCATCGATCGACCCGCGCGCATCCTCACCGGTCGACGCCACGTTCGACATCGCCTGGTCGAAGTCGGCAAACTTCTTGACCGCGAGCACCGCGAAGCCCGTCAGCGCGGCACCCGCGAGGCCGAAGCCACGGGACAGCGTGTTGATCGACTGCTCGTTCGTCTCGGCCCAGTCGAGCGCGTTGTCAGCCGCCCGCTTCGTCGCATCACCGAGCGTCTTCATGCCGTTGACCGCGCCGGCCACGTTGGCCTTGATGTTCCAGGTGATGGTGCGATCAGCCACGACTCACCCCCTGGTGATGTTCAATGGGTCCATGGACAGCAAGAGGTGGGTCACTGGTGCGGGCACTGCCCTGGCCGTCTTCTCGGTCGGCTTCGCGCTCATCGCGCCCGCCGACTGGCTGGGCATACCGCTCATCGCGGGCGCCCTGCTCCTGGCGTGGGGGATCGGCGCGAAGATCTAGTCGCGCATCGTCGCGCCGAACAGGAGTGCCTCCGGGAACTCGCTCCCCGAGAACCCCTTCTGCGCCCGCTTGATCGCCGTCGTCACGTGGCAGCGGGTAGGTGGCGGAACCTGCACGTTCCACTCCGCCATCGGGTCCTGGCACACGTCACGCTGCATGCCACACGACGGGCAGCGCCCGTCCTCCCACTCAGCCAGGTGCAGGAACCACGCGACCTGCTCCTCATCCCACTCCGGTTCCGGGCGGGACGACACCAGCCGGTCGCCGTCGTGCACGTAGGTCGTCTCGGGCTCCCAGCCGTTGAGGCGCTTGTAGGAGATCCCGAGACTGCGGGCCAGGATCAGGCGGTCGCGGAGGCCCTTGTCGTTCGCGACGCGCTCTGGCTGAAAGGGGCGGCCTTCACCCCGCGGTTCACCTGGAGGACTGCCAGCGCGAACGCCTGCCACTGCCCCTGGCTGATCTCATCAGCCAGAGCCGGCCACTCCGCCGCGTCGAAGCCCACCGACTCGCCGTCGCTGTCCGTCACCGACACGATCGACGCGGAGATGATCTCGTCCAGCGACGACAGGTCGATCGTGTACGTGGCATCCGTCTCGTTGCCCGGACGAGCAGGGTGAGCAGCCTCGAACGCCTCCCACGCGTCGCGGCGGCGCGCCTCGAGCTCGAACGTCAGCGTCGCCGCGTGCATCCGAGCCTCGAGATCCTGCACCGCATCCGCCGCCGCCCTGGTCCCCTCGGACGGGGTGACGGTCTGCCCGTCACGCTTCTGAGCGTCCTCGAGCGCCGCAACCGCCCGGTCGTACTCCGCGTACAGCGCCAGGTCCGTGCAAAGCTGCACAGCCCGACGCGCGCGCTTGATCGTGATCGCCATGATGTCTCCTCGCAGGTTCGCAGGTTCGCAGGTAGGCCCGTCCCGGCGTGGACCTGCGAGCCACGCCGGGACGGGAGTAGAAGTCACGCGCCGGCGACGATCTCCGCGTCCGGCTCGAAGCCGTCGATGAACGTCGCCCACACCGAACGCAGCACCGAGTTCGCCTCGGCGGCCACCTCCGACCGGTAGCCCACCGAGAAGCGCGTCGCCGTCACCTTGTCGCCGGCGGCGAACGGGTCCTCGTGCGACTTGCCACGACGACGCAGCGCCACCCACTGCGAACCGCGGGTCAGCGCCTCGACCAGCTCGTTCGAGTCCGTGAACTCCGTGTTCGTGTTGTCGATGCCCGTCAGCGTCAGCGACGGCGTCGCACGACCCGCAGCACCGCGCGTGATCGTGTCGCACTCGCGCTCGTCCGTGATCGTCGCCTGCTCGACCGTGAAGGCGAACCCACCCGCGGTCAGGTAGCACGAGATGTCGATCGCCGTCGCGCCCGTCGCCTCAGCGACGGTCGGGTTCTCGAGGTCCGCCACCGCCGGCACGAGGACGGTCTTGATGTTGCCGTCCGCCGGGGTGGACGGCAGGTTGGTGTCTGCCATGATCAGTTCTCCTTGTCAGTGGCCTCATCCGCCGCCGACTCGCCCGGCGACGACTCACGCGAGGCCGACTGGCCCGCGAGACTCAGGTGGTACTTCGGGGGGCGCGGATACCGGGACGGCTCGTAGTGCGGCTTGCGCACGAGCTCGAGCGTGTCGCCGATCCGCTTGTCGCCCTCCGGGACGTCGAACTGGTGCTTCGTGTCCTTGTCGCGAACGCGCACGAACATGGCGCCTCCCAGGGCATGCCGAAGACCCCGTGCGCAACGCGTCGGGGTCAGAAGATGGATGGGGTCAGACGAGCGTCGCCGTGTACTCGAACTCGAGCTTCGCGAACATCGGGTAGCGGCCATTCGCAGCCTGCACGTCACGGTCCTCGATCACGTCACGCGTGTTGAACAGGGCCACGGGAGAGACGGACCAGCCGTCCGCGACCGGCCGCGCACCGTCCAGCGCGTCCACGACCTGCTGCGCGACCATCCGCACACCCTGGGCCGTCGCCGCCGTCACCGTCACGATCGCGTAGCACCTGTGCGCCTGCCGCGAACGACCCTCAGACCGCGCCACCACGTTCGGGATCCGGTGATTCACCACCACGAACGCGACCGGTGCCGTACCGGGAACCTGCCCGTCGAACACCCGCACCGTGCCGTCCGCCGGCGGGACCGGCGAGCTCGCACCCACGACGGGAGGGAATCCGCCCGCGACGAACAGCGCGTTCACTGCCGCCGCCAGACCGTCGGCCGTCACAGCAGACCCTCGATGATGTCCGCCAGGTTCTTCTCGATCTCCGGCATCTCACGCTGCGCCGGCCCGTCGATGTCGCCCGTGTTGCCGCCGCCGTTGGATCCGCCGAAGTAGTAGATGTTCGCCAGGGCGCCGCCGCGGTCCTTGTCGGGGCCGAGTTCGTACTCGACCGCTCCGAACGCGCCCTTGCGGTCATAGGTCCACGACCCAGCGACGGACCCTGAGAACCAGGATCCCTTCGCCTCGTCGTTGTACTCGTCCTTCATGACCTGGGCGCCCTTCTTGACGACCGCGTCCACGTCCTCGAGGGACGCCAGTCGCCCGGCCGCCTTCACGACGTCCGACGCTAGTTGCCGCATCTCGTCAGCCATCGGTCCTCCCGAAGCCGTTGAGATCGTCCACGAACATCCGGTAGGCGGTGGCCATGGACTTGAAGAACGGGCCGCGCACGACGTACCTCCGCCCGGCAAGGTTCGGGTCGAAGGTTGCGCGCTTCACCGTCACGACGTCGTCGACGCGGGCAGCATAGGCGCCGACCGGAAGGTCAACGCGGTAGCGCTGCGTCGTCATGGAGCCGCCACCGATCTCGCGGTCTTGCTCGTAGCCCTCGTAGGTCTGCACCTTCGCCTTGCCGGCGTACACGGGGTCGAGCACGGTCTCCCCGGTGATCGGGTCAACCGCCCCGGTGGGGCGCCCGATCTCCACCTCGTCCACCATGAGGCGCTCGGCGTACCCACGAAGCCGGGGGAGACCCGCGGCGATTGCGTCGCCGAACGTCATGATCCCTCGGTCTCATAGAGCGGGAACCCCGCGATGTCCGCACCGCACGTGCAGAACCCCGCGTACCAGTACGGCACGTTCGCGTACTGGTTGGCCGAGCACACGTCCGCGTGGACCACGCACGGTCCGGCGACAGTGTCGACCGCGTAGGCCTTGCCCGACCTGGGCGCCGTCGGGAACAGCAGACTCCACCACTCGGGCAGGATCGTGACACGGCCCCGGCTCGAGGAGTACCGCCGAGCCTCCCGCCCGTCGTCGACCGCGATCTCGACCGACGTCGCGTCGTCCGGGCGACGAACCTGCGCCACCACTGCCTCACGCGTCACGTAGTCGACGACCGACGGATCGAGGTCCACAGGATCGACCTTGCGGCGGGTTGCCTCAGCCGTGATCAGCATGACCGCGTCCGCGATCCACATCTCCCACTGCTTGTACTCCGTGGAGTCAGCGGTGGGTCCCTCCCGACCGAGAGCGGTCGCGACATCCTCGACTGTCACGGTCATGAGCCGCACCGCCTCTCGGGTGCCTCTCCGGCCGGGCGTGAGCCCGGCCGGAGAGGGTGGTCACTCGGTCTCGTCGCCGTCGCCACTGCCGCTGGCAGCGGCGTCGTCTGCCTCGAGCGCCGCGACGAGGTCCACCTTCTTGCCCTCCGTGGAGAGCGCGGCGTCCTCCTCGCGACCCTCGTTGCGCTTCTCGATCTCGGCCCTGAGGTCGGCCACCTTGAGGGCGTTGTAGCCCTCGGCCTTCCCGGACTTCTCCGACTCGGCCGCCGCCCCCGGAGCCTTGAAGCCCTGGGAGAGGAGTCGCTCGGCCTTCTCGTCGGAGACGCTCACGGTGGCGCCGTTCGGCGCGATCAGCCGAGGCATCAGGCGTCCGCGACGGCGTTCTGGATCTTCGCGAACGCGTTGAGGTCCGCGATGCCCCAGCCGTAGACGACCTCGGCGCGGAACGCGACCTGGTTGTTCCGCTTGAGGTCGCCGCCGCCGTCGGGGTCGCCGTACTCGATCAGCTCGAGCCCGATCTGCCGCTGGATGCCCCAGCGCACGGCGCCGAAGTCACCGACGATCGCCTTGAGGTTCGACGCCGTCGAAGCCACGCC
>Ga0233365_1000445_pt1 | contig 19249 bp, 31 predicted proteins | sample ElkDunMinimDraft_27_FD_191535 | JGI IMG/M metagenome (GOLD analysis project Ga0233365, IMG submission 191535) | Fecal eukaryotic communites from dung pellets of Tule Elk in California, USA - Elk Dung C36 | ecosystem: Host-associated > Mammals > Digestive system > Large intestine > Fecal | place...
CGGCGATGATCCCGGCCTTGAGCCGCGCGAAGACTGCCGGGGCGATCATGCGCTGGCGCTTTCGGCTGCGGTGGACGACTGCCCAGTCTGTCCAGTGGACCCGCCATCTGTGGGTACGGCAGAATCGAACTCAGACATGAAGCGAAGCACCCGGTTCGCATTTTTCAACGAAAGGGATCTGCCGTTGCGTAGCGACTCAATGAACGACGGCTCCCGCATTGCCTCGCGGCCGAAGCGCGATGGGGCCATATCGGTGCGTTCGAGGAACGCCTCTATGCGCTGCAGGAGCTCTTCATCGGTTATGATCATGACGCGCCGTACATACGTCAGAGAAATCTGACATTGCAAGGCGGATGTTTGAAATCTCAACCAATGACGCACAACCGGAGTTGTGCGAAAATTCGTACATGACCGACGAAGATGCCGAACCCCTGCTTTACCGCCAGCTTATGGCGATCAAACCGGCAGGCCTGTCGCCCAACAAATGGCTCACCGAAGCGGGCATTAACCGGTCGTTTTTCAGCGATCTGCGCCGAAGTGGGAACGCTCGCATGGCGACGGTCGCAAAGCTGTTGGAGATTGCGGGCGTCAGCCAGGCCGAGTTTTACGGTTTGGAGGCGCCTGAGACGTCGGCCGGCGCAGCGGCTGCCGAGCAAGTGTCCCGCAATTTGCCGTTCCGAGCTGACACAGAGAAGCGCGACATCCCGGTTGTCGGGACCGCCATGGGCTCAGACTTTGAATTGAGCCACGATGGCACGATGGCGTTTAGCGAAGTGACTGAGCTCTCACTGGATGAAGTCCACGACTACGCTCGCCGTCCGAAGGCGCTTGAAGGACGGAAGGATGTTTACGTCCTTATGGCGGTCGGAGAGTCCATGTCGCCCCGTTTCAATCCAGGCGACCCCGCATATGTGGATCCCCGAGCCACACCTCGCATTGGCGACGACGTGGTGGTGTACCTCCGCCGCGAAGAGGGCGAGGAAGAGCGCGTGTACTCGGCTTTGCTGAAGGAGCTTGTGCGCTCAACCAGCACCTTCGTTGAACTGCGGCAGCACAATCCAGCCTTGACCTTCACTGTCGAACGGAAGGCGATCTCACAGATCCACCGCATTATCCCTTGGAGGGAACTGACGCTCTTCTGACCTTCTGTCAGAAAAAACGCACATACATCTTGACTGTCAGATTTACCGGACATTATACCGGCCCCGTCAAACACGGAGGCCGAAATGCTTGCCATCCCCACCCCATTCCCGTTCGCCGGATCCGTCGCCTACATGGACGACAGCGATCCGGAGGGTCGCGACATCGTCGAGAAGGTCCGCATCCAGCGCGACAACGGCGATGGCACCGCGCTGATCTCGATCGCATCCCACCGCTATCCGCGCGAGATCGCTAGCGGTAACCGCACTGTCGAGTTCGCTCGATTGCGCGCCACCGAGCAGCCCGAAGCGGCCCCCACGCCGCGCCGGCGCCGGAGCGCGAGCAAGTGAATAGCGCCGATCGGTGGTTGGCCACGGCCAGCCAATCCGAACTCCAGGCGCAGCTCGTCCACCAGGCCAAGCTCCTGGATCGCGTGCGCGGTGGCATGGCCGGCGTCGAGAACCTGGTGGACGAAGGGGACCGCGTGGTCTTCGGGTCTACCAACGACGCCGATCTTCTGCGGACGCTCCACGCCGACCTGGACGATCACGCGCTGGAATACACGGTGTTCCCCGCCGAGGGCCGCGACCTCTACGCAGAGCTGCGTGAGATCCGGCAGCTCGTGCGGAACCTGCTCGGCGCCGTCGCGACGGCCCGGGATGTGTTCACCCAGTACGCCGAGTTGCACCGAGCCAAGAAGACGCCCGAAGGTGATCTCAAGGCCGAGCACAACGAAGCTCTGGTCGCCAACATGGACGCCGCGCTGGCTCAGGCCAGCAAGACGCCCAGCTTCAACGGCTGATCGCCGCCATGCTGGTCAACGCCCACACCGCGCAGCTCGCCGCTGAGGAACTCCGCGACCGTCAAACCAGCGCGCGCCGGCTCATCGGCGAAGGCAAGGTGACGCGCGCCCGGGCCTTGGCCGAGATCAAGCCGTTCGTCGCGCTGGCATGCCGCTGGGGCGTTAACTTGCCTGAGCTGCGCGATGAAATCGAGCAGCTGCGCGGTGTGTTCGGTGCGGATGATCTGGCATTGGCCCGCCGCTTGGTCGCAGACGACCTTTGTCCCACCCACGGCATCAGCGATGCCTTGGTCAAAGCGCGCGATCGCGCCGTCGAGCGCGCGCTCTCCGATCCCACGCGTCAACCCCGCGCCACCCGCCTCGCCATGATCGCTGCCGCCTTTGGTTGCCCGCATTATCGGGCCGCAGCGGCCGAGCCCGAAAGGAAAGCCGCGTGAACCAAACCACAGCCATGGGCACCCTGCCATTCTCGCTGGACGAGGACGATCAGGACAGTTGCGAGCGCGCCGACGCGGCAGAGCAGCAGCGCCTGGAGCGTATCGCGGACATCCTTGGCACACTCACCCTGGGCGTGCCCTTCACGATCGTCGGGATCGTCTTCGCCTGCGGGATGATCTTCGGATGAACCCCTCCGATCGCCACCACATCCACGGCCCACTGCGGCCCATGGACGCCGAGCCCCCCGCTGGTTCTGTACGGCCGAAAATCCCCCGCCCGTCACAGGACCGCACCCGGATCGTCATCGCGCTCGCCAGCTTCTGGCTCGCGATGGCGATCCTTTGCCTCCTTCTCAGCTGCTCAGGGAGCTAAACCCATGACGTTCGAAGAACCCGCAGTCGCAACCGGCCAGCCAATCATGCCTGGCGAGGTAACCATGCTCACCGCTGACATCGTCCGCGCCTACGTCGGCCGCAACGAAATGCGGATCGATGAACTGCCTCTTCTGATCAACGAGGTCCATGGTGCGCTGATCGGCCTGAATAGCGAGCAGGCGCCCGCCGAACCTCCCCGGCCAGAGCCCGCCGTCTCTCCTAGAGCCTCGGTGAAGCCCGATCAGGTCACCTGCATGGACTGCGGCTTCCGCGGCAAATTGCTGAAGCGGCACCTGCGTAATGAGCACAACCTCACGCCCGAAGCTTACCGCGCGCGTTGGGGCCTTTCCGCAGATCACCCCCTCGTCGCACCCAACTACGCCGAGCGACGGCGGGATCTGGCGAAGCAAATCGGCCTTGGTAGGCATCCCCAGGCCGGCCGCCGCCATAAGGTAGACGGGGCCGGCTGATGGCCGTCAGCCCCCAGGCGATCGAGCTGGCGCTGGAACTGGTCAACTCCGTGACCGGGCCGGGCCAGCCTCGCGCACGCTCAGCGGACACCGTGCTGGAGTCCGTTTGCGTCGATCACCTGGCCCGGGTGCAGATCGCACTGGAGATCGAGCAGCGGCACTCCTGCGTGATCACCGACACCGAAGTCGGGAGCTGGTACGACGTCCGCGACCTGGCGCAAACTTTGGCGCGGGAACTCGGTCTGTGACGGCGGCCGAGATCAAACGGCTCGGCGTGGTCCCGATCGACGAGGCCGCCCAGGACGGCAGCTACCAGCTGGTGTTCGCAGAGGGCCGTTTCGCTCTCGTCCGCTGGGCGACGGAGCGCTGGGTCTTTCCCAGCGGCCGAGCCTGGCCGCTCTCCCCCTCCCACTATCGCCCGCAAAAGGATCCAGCCCATGCCTAAAGCGCCGAAGCCTGAAGCCTCTCCCCCTGACGCGCCCGAAGCCGATTATTCCGATGTGATCGAAGGCGTGATCACCACGATCCCGCTCGACCGCCTGATGCTCTCGACCCTCAACGTGCGCCAGACCGAGCGCGCCGCTGATGTGGACTCGCTGGCCGAGGACATTGCGGCGCGCGGGCTGAAGCAGAACCTTGTGGTCGTGCCGGCCCACTTTGTGAGCGGAGAGCCCGCGGCCGAGCAGATGGCCGGCGAGCCGCTCGCCTCGGGAGGCAAGGACGTCTGGCGCGGCCGGTTCGAGGTCATCGCCGGCGGAAGAAGGTTCCAGGCCATGAAGCTGCTGGTCGACCAGGAACGCCTCTCGTCCACGTTCCCGGTGCCCTGCATGGTCGAATACCGCGATGCCGCAGCCGAGACCTCGCTGTCCGAGAACCTGCACCGCGTCGCCATGAACCCGGCCGACGAATTCGAGGCGTTCCGGGTCATTGTCGAGCAGGCTCGTAAGACGGGCGCGGACCCCGACCCGATCGCCTACTGCGCCCGCCGATTCGGCGTGACCGTCAAGCACGTCCAAGGCCGCCTGCGCCTCGCCGCCTTGGCACCCGAGATCCTGGAAGCGCTGCGTAGCAACGAGATCGGCCTGGATAGCGCCAAGGCCTACGCCGGTGTCGAGGATCACGAGCTGCAGCTTAAGGTGTTCGCGCAACAGTCGAAGTCCAGTTGGCAGAAGCACAATCCGGCCGCCGTCCGCGGTGCGCTGCGCGATGTCACGCTGTCGGCGAACGACGGTCTGGTGAAGTTCGTCGGCATCGATGCGTACCGCGCCGCTGGCGGCCGAGTCGAGACAGAGATGTTCATGGGCACCGAGGGGCAGGAGCGCGTCGTCGACGTAAAGTTGGTCGAGAAGCTGGCGAAGGAGAGGGCCGAACCCCTCGTCGCGCCCATGGCGAAGAAGGAGGGCTTCAAGTCGGGCCTTCTCGCCAGCGGCGTTGGCCGCGCCTCGCGCTGGCCAAAGGCCCCTGACGGGATGGATCGCTACTACAGCTACTACGAGAGCAAGCCGCCGACGAAGGCCGAGCTGAAGAAGTGCGTCGCCGTCTATGCTGTTGCGGAGGACGGCGCTGGCATCGAGCGCCAGGGCCATTACCGCCCGACCCCGACGCGCGACCCACAGCAGGACCGCGACTGGGAGGCCGAACGCGCTGCGGGCGCGCGGGAAAGAGCCATCAAGCGGCGCGCGGCACAGATGGCCGTTTACGACCTCGGCAAGTTCACCGGCACACCTCTCGAAGGTAAAGCCTTCTGGCCCGCGCGCCACATCGACCCGGTCGAGGCGGACGACACCGACGAGAATTTTGCCCTGGTCGCCGTGCTGATCCGCGTACCCAAAGCTGGGATCGAGAACCACCTGGCCGAAGCCGAGCGTCTGATCGACGAGGAAGCCGCAGCCGCCGAGGCTGAGGAAGACGCCAGCGCGGAGCAAACCACGTGAGCGGGGGCCCCAGCACCGCATGGGCGCTCGCCAGCATGGCGATCGCCCACGTCAACGGCACCATCCCGCTCCCCCGCGAAGTCGTCAGCGCCAAGGCCGATCACTGGACTCTCACGCTGAACAACACGAACGCGCCGATCGACGATCTCGGCCCGTTTGAAGTCCGCTGCGCCAGCGACAAGTATGTCGCCGTGGGCATCTTCGGCCCGGCCGGCGGCATGATTGCCGGCTACGCGGAGGAACGATTCATCGCCGACATGCAGGCTGTCGTGCCGCGTGCCGACTGGGAGGCCATGCTGGCATGACCGATCCCTTCGCCTCGCTCCCGCGCCGCGATTACCAGCTGCTGCTGGCAGATCCCGCCTGGGCGACCCGCACCTATGACGGCCGCGATCGCACGCCGACGCAGAAGCGGGGCGAGGATCACTACGTCACCATGCCGATCAACGAGCTGATGGCGCTCCCGGTCGCGTCGATTGCCGCCAGGGACGCGCTGCTCGCCATGTGGGTGATCGGCTCTCACCTGGACCAGGCGCTGGCACTGGGAGAGGCGTGGGGCTTTCGGTTCGTCACGGACCTGTTCTACTGGACCAAGCAGAAGCTGGTCCATGCAGATCAGATCGACCTTTTCACCGGCGACATTGCTGAGCCCCGGATCTCCATGGGCTACCACAGCCGCAAGCAGGTCGAGCCGTGCTGGCTCTTCGCCCGCGGGAAGGGTCTGCCGGTCCGGCACAACGACGTGCGCCAGCTGATCATAGCGCCAACCGCCGAACACAGCCGCAAGCCTGCAGAGCAGTACGACCGCCTGGCACGCCTCTACGGCGGGCCAAACGAGATCCGCTGCGTCGAGCTTTTCAGCCGCACGCCCCGAACCGGGTGGGACGCCTGGGGCAACGAGATCGGCAAGTTCGCGGAGGAGGCCAGCTGTGGCTGACAAAGGCATAATCTTCTCGGCGCCGATGGTCCGCGCGCTCTTAAACGGGCGAAAGACTCAGACGCGCCGGTTGCTTAAGCCAGCTCCGTTCGTCGACCACCTGGGCAACTTCTGCGCCCCCGATCGCGACGGCAAGATCTGGAACTGGGGGCAGCACGCCGACGGCCGTCCGTGCACGCGCAATTATCAAGCGAAGCATGTTCCTTTCACCACCGGTGATCGGCTTTACGTACGGGAGAACTTCCAGCTTCTCAGGATCGGGGACTACCTGCCGACCAAGCACCAGCCCGCTGAGGTGCGCTTCGCAGCCACCGATCCTTGCGCTGATCTTCCGGCAGACACCCGCGGCTACCCGTGGCGGCCGTGCATCCACATGCCGCGATGGGCCTCACGCCTGTGGCTCGCGGTCACCGACGTGCGCGTACAGCAGCTACAGGATTGCAGCGCCGCAGATGCGGAGGCGGAAGGTGTGTTCGCCCATGTCGCACTGTATAGCGTAGACAAGGTGTTCCGCAGTGAGCGGAGCGCAATTGCGCTCCAATACTACGCGAAGCTCTGGAACAGCCTGCACACCGCAGAGGGCACCACCTGGGAAGCAAACCCTTGGGTCGCGGTTATCAGCTTCGGCGTGCACCATGGCAACATTGACGCAGCGCCCGATGACAGCGCGACCGCAGAGCAGGTCAGGTCCAAGCAATGACAGCCCCTGCGCGCATCACTCAAGCAGACGTCGAACGCATCGTGAAAGGCGTGAAGGCCGGCGGATACGAGCGTGCCCGGATCGTGTTCGATTTTGCGAACCGCCGGATCGAGGTCATGGTGGGCGAAGACGATTCGGGGGCGACAGCCCCTGCCAATCCTTGGGACAGCTTGTTGAAACATGACACGTCGGTCCGCTAGCAACCGCTTCCTCCCGGAGTACGTCAGCCGCTACAAGGACCGCCACGGCCGCTGGCGCTACCGTTTCCGCCGCAAAGGCTATCCGGCCGGCCATTTCACGAGCGAGCTTGGAACCGAGGAGTTCCGCGCCGAATACGCAAGCTTCATGGATCCTGCGGCACCGCGCATCGCAGCGGAAAAGGCTGCGCTCGCGCGCCTCGTCCCCGGCACGCTTGGCGAACTCAAGCACCGCTACTTCGCCACGCCAGAGCGCTTAGGCCCCTCCGAGACCACCCGGACGAAGGTGCGCGCCGTTCTCGAGCGCGGCTTCTTCGACGGGCGCGAAGACTGGCCACTCTCCGGCATCGGCTTCGAACATATCGACGCGCTGATCGCCGCCCGCCGGCGCAAGGTGCAAGACGACAAGGGCAAGTGGGTTGGTGGCATCGAGGCCGCCCGGAAGCTACGCAAGGAACTCGTCCGCTTGTTCGACTTTGCCGAGGCCGCCAAGCTGATCGCCAAGTCGCCTATGAAGCATGTCGCCATGGTGAAGGTCTCGCCGGAGGAACGCTCCGAGGGCTTCTACACCTGGACCGAAGATGACATCGCCAAGTACCGCGCGCGATGGCCGCTGGGCACCAAGCAGCGCCTGGCGATGGAGCTCATCATGTGGACCGACCAGCGCAAAGTCGACGCGATCCACATCGGCCGGCAGCATATTCGCGGAGGCAAAATCGTGCTGCGACAAACGAAGACGGGCAAACGCCTGATCCTCCCGATCGCGGCGCCGCTCGCCAACGCCATCGCCGCGATGCCGCCGAGCAATGCAATGTGCTTCATCGTAACCGAGTGGGGTAAGCCGTTCAGCGTCAAGGGCTTCGGCGGATGGTTCCGCGAGCAATGCGACAAGGCCGGCCTGCCGCAGTGCACGACGCACGGCCTACGCAAAGCAACGATGCGGCGCATGGCCGAGCTCGACATGGCCAATAAAACGATGAAGTCGATTAGCGGCCATAGCAAGGACGACGAGGTGGCCCGCTACACCGCAGCGGCCGACCAGGAGCGACTCGCAGAAGCCGCAATTGCCCGCCTTGTAGCCTGGGAGATGTCTAACCCTGCACCGAGGTTAGACACCAACGACGCCCAAGCACAGGAAAACTAAAGCTTTTCTGTGCAGGGATGGAGGCCCGAGCCGGGCTTCGCAATGTGAGGAAATCTGGGGCGTTGGAATGTCTAACCCGCCCTGCCGGACCGACCGTCTCCTGCGGTGTCCGATGGTCAGTGTCTAACGTTTCTGGTCCAATGATCCCGCTTAGCTGCCCCTGGTACGAACGGCCGCGACGTCATCTACGCACTCAAGTACAACTGACTTGGGAAAGGCAATTTTGGATCACGGGCTTTTCTCTGCGACGTCAGTGACGCCCGTACGATTTCCGCATCCAGCTCTTGACGGCAGGACTCATGTCGGATTCAAACATGCCCACCTTAGGGAGAAACAACTTGAATCCGGCTGACTATGACCAGACGATTGCTGAGTTGGTCAAGGATTGCGTGCGGACGTTGGAGGACGAGTTGGCCTCTGATGTGGTCTTCTACCACGGCCCGATTCATCCCGGCCTCTTCAGACGCTTCCGAAACTTCATCGAGGAGGTGAAGGACTCGTCTAAGCGTACAGAAGAAACGATTTCCGTGGTATTGCGCACTACAGGTGGATCCGCAGAGACCGCGGAGAGGTTGGTGGACGTACTTCGGCACCACTACAAATTCGTGAATTTCGTCGTACCGGACATGGCGATGTCCGCTGGCACAATTTTCTGCATGGCCGGCGACCGCATCTTCATGGATTACTCGTCGGCCTTGGGACCTATCGATCCACAGGTCATGGCACCGGATGGCAGCAGCTACGTTCCAGCCTTGGGCTACCTTGATGAGGTGGAAAAGCTCACCGCGAAACAGTCCCTATCACCCGCTGACGTTGTCCTCCTGAAGGGCATCGATCTCGGCCGACTGGCGCTATTTGAGCAGGCTAGGAACCTGTCGATCGACCTTTTGAAAAGATGGCTAGTGGAGTACAAATTCAAGGATTGGACCCACCACCGCACGACCAACCCCGGGGCCCCGGTTTTGCCGGAGGAGAAGGAACAGCGCGCAGCGGAGGTTGCACGCGACCTTGCCGACCATATGCGCTGGCGCTCGCATGGGCGTGCCCTGAACGTCTCCCGTCTCAGGGAACTCCGGTTGGACATTGACGATTACTCCAGCAACGGCCAACTGCGTGACAAAATCAGGCGCTACAACGATCTGCTGACCGCACACGTTGATAGGCAGAATCTGACCTATTATTTTCACAGTCACCACACGGAGGTCATATGAGCAGCGACCAGGCCCTAACCGATAGAGTCGCCAAACTGCGCGAAGGCGACGCAGAGTTGAATCCGGCCGTGGCGGACGCACTCCGCCTGGCGGACGCTTACCGGGATATCAAACCCGAACTCTACACCCTTCCCACATCTCAGACCTTGGGCACGTTTCGCCCCATGAACGCCAACTTGATGCTGTATCGGGCGACGCCGCCTCACGGGATCTAATCGAGCGCGACCCGTGTCTCAACAAAAGCCCGGCGGAAATCCCGCCGGGCTTTTTGTTGAGACAGATCCAGCAACTTGCGCAAACCCGCCGTGACGACCTGCGCAGATACAAAATTTGAGGAACTGCGGGGCGACGCCCAGCGGCGTCGAGCGTTGCTGGGCAAGTGGCCGCACGCCCGCACCAACTCGCCCGCAACCAGCCTGGGGCTGCCCCAGAACCCAGAGCAGGATTGATTTTCATTGAGTTTGAAGCGCAGCAGGCCTTAGTTGTCGACACCTGCGAAGGCGTCGCGCACCACAGACCTGAGGGTGCTGAGGTGGCCCAAGGCGAACTGACGCTCCTGCTCTTCGGTAAATCCGGTGCCCGCACGCTCACCATAACCCAACGTTCCGGCGGTGTGATGGACCACTTTGAAAAGCTTCTCACCAGCGTACCCACTAGCGATGCCGCGCTTTTCGAGGTGCTCGCGTAGGTCAGCGGCACATACTTTTAATGCGGCGTACGCTCCTGCTCGTTCTCCCAGAGAGGCATCATTCCAACGAGCTTGAACAAGCGTTTCGATGTCATTCAACAAGCACTCTATAATCGGGCCCATGCCCATCCTCCTTTAGGTTCTGCCGTCACCGCGACGGCGTGCACCAGCCATTACGCCGAATTGCGGACAATATGTCTCATGCGACTCCAAAATGCGCCAGCGATCTGGCACATCGCATTCATGAAGAACTTCCCGACATACCTTGGACTGCTCTTCACTCGCGCGGCGCAGAACTCGGTTCAGCTCACAGATCAGCTAACAGTGTTGCTCGTACCGTTTTCGACTCTAGTGTGCTGGCTCGCTGGCGTTAAGCTCACTCCGTCGATCCAAGAGACGCTTGCGCTCAGCATAGCCGCAACTGTCATCTTGGTAGTGGCCCTCCGCTTGGTTGCAGCCTCCTACTCGGTGTGGAACGATGATCAGGCTCGGCTCGCTACGCTGCAACAGGAACTGGCCGCTCCTGAGCGGCAGCTGCAGGCAGCCATGAAGGCCTACACAATTGAGGTCAGACAGGCACTTAGCACGGAGCTCGGCCGCCTTGCTGCATTCTGCACTCAGCCTTCCACGGCGCTTGCGGAGATGAAGGCGCCTTTCGATCTGCCCTTCTTAGTGTCGGAGGTTGATCGGCTAACCAATCAGATATCCTATGACGTCCCCGCTCGAATTGCTGCACTTCGGCTACGCGACTCCTGCATACTGATCTTGAGCGGCGAACGTACAGGTGGTGAGTGGTTCTGGACGCAACGAAAGATCACCTTTCGGATCCTACATAAACAAGACCTGGTCGAAGATTTTATCTCCTTAATGGAACTAGAAATTCTGCTTGAGGCGGAAGGATTGAAGAATGCTGATAGCGAGGATGATAGTGCCGCCATTGAGCTAAAGAAGGTTATGCGGGCAATGGGGGATCGCTACTATGATCCTGAGGTGCAACAGAAGCTCAAGCAGAAGCTGAAAAACGGGCAGAAGGCGAGCTGGTAAACACTGGCGATCGTGCTAGGTGGTTAAGGTGTTAGACGTCGAGAGGGTTGTCCTATCGCGTGTAGCCTCACAGACCCTGCCCCTCTGCCATTCCCGCATCGATCAACGACTGCCCCCACCGACGGACCTGCTCTAGCCGCAGGGTGTTTCCCGCGAGCTGGTCGAACTCGCTCCGGGTGAGCACCACGGCATCGGCACCGGGTCCGTCACGATCCTCGGGAGGGCGATCTTGGCCTGAGGCTCCGGGGTTGCCGGGCGTACCGCCAGCGGCGCCTCCGGCCCCGACTTGCACCCGGCGAGCATCAGCAAAGCGATCAGCGGCAGCGCGCGCCGCAGCGAGGTCTTGTTCGGCATGGTCGGCCCTTTCGGCAAGCTGTCGGAATTGAGCCTCCGTCGCGAGGCGCGCCTTGCGGGAGGCCACCGCAGCCGCCTCTTGAGCGGCGCGCACGTTGGCCTTGGTGGCGCGGTGGTTGTCGCGCTCGGCGAGCGCCTTGGCTTCCCATCGATCGGCAGCGGCATGCCTGGCACGACCCCATAGCCAGAGGCTGAGACACGCGATGGCCAGAGCGACACAGACTACCAGGGCGGGCCTCGATCGGATGAGATCGAACGTCATGGGGTTGGACTCCGTGATCGGGGCGGGAAAAGTCGCAATCTGGTAGTTGCGGCGACACACCAATGGTCGTCAGCCGGCACGAGAGGCTGACGGAGGGCTTAGATCTGAGTAGCAAGGCGCAGACTTGCCGATTCGCGGAGGCTTACATTGTATTCTGATGCTGAGGTTTTCGTCTGGGATGTTGACGCTTTAACACAAATACGCGCAAATCCGACTGACAAGAACCTGCTTGAAGCCTCTGCGAGGCTGAGACGTTTATTAATGGATGACGGAACCCCGCTCATTCACAAAGTGGCCGGCCCGCTTGGCATCAAAGTCGCGTTCGATGCTTTCCGTGAAAGCACGGGCTTAAAGGATTTCGCGGCCGAGATCGGCGACCCAGTATTCTTATATCAGAACCCTGACGTAGGTATTACGGAAGAAGCTGTTGGCCGGAAAGCCAGCCTAGATGCCATGCTAGCTACCGAGGTGGCCTACAGTCGTGGTTCCGTCATAAAAGTAAGGGATATAATTAAATATTGCTCTAACGTAGCCGGAGGCGTTCATCGCGGAAAGCCGAGGCCTAAAAACAATGCCGAAGAAATACATGAAACTGCGCGCAGCGTACTCCTAAATGGACTTCCCTACCCAGTAGAGATATTGCGCAATATCGTAAATGTTAGCTTATCCGGACTGATGCCGATTTACAGTCGCTTACGCGCATGAGGTCACCTTCTGGGACCCATACCGCGTCGATGGGCCAGTTTTCGGGGACCTTCATGGCCCACTCTCCCGCATACGGTTCATCATCCTCGATACGCCACATGGCCTCGAAAAGGCCAAAGGCGCCAATCAGCTTCACACCTCCAGGTACAAGATCATCAACTTGGCGGGGGTGGAACCTGGCCGCCAGCATTGCCCCGGCGTAAAGAGGGCCATCGCCAACCAAAGCCTGGCGCTCGTGTGCGCTCTCGCCTTCATAAAAGCCCATGCAAAACCTCGGGCATCATACTACCACGAAAATAACACGGGTCATGTGGGCATGAAACATGAAGGAACACGGGTGCAGCGTTGAGACGCCTGGCTTTCCCCCGCGCGGATCCCTAGCGCCGGCGAAAACAACACGCAACTTCATCGCATCGCCTCCGCCAGCTTCGTGTCGTAAGCGTACTTGCGATACCCCGGCCCATTGTAGGCCGCCGCGAATGGGCGGCAGGTGGCCGGATCAGTCGAGAGCAGTCGCAGCTCATCCTGCAAGCGGAAATGCTCGACGTAGCGGATGAACATCTCCAGCTGGTCGCCCTCGCTCTGCGAGCCGGTCCAGGCCATCGCATAGGGCGATGGATAGCCCAGCTCATCCCACCACTGCCCCAGCACCTGGAACAGCCCCCAGGAACAGGATTGAAAGGCGGCATCCACCTCGCCGGTGGCGATCGCTTCGCACAGCCGGTCCCAGCTATCGGCAATGCCGTCGCGGTTGGCGTCCTGGGTGTAGCCGCCGGCCGCTGCCTGGCTGAACGAGGCCGGCGAGAAGCGCCCGCCGGTCATCCGGTGGAAGAGGTGCCGTTCGAACAGGATCTTGGGCATGCCGGCCTTGTCGAACCCGCGCCCGGCCGCCTCGACCTGGCGCACCGCCTTGATCTGCTTGAGGCTGGCGCCGAGCCGCTTGGCAGCATCAGTAAGATCCCGCTCCGACAAGGCGTTTGCGTCCCGATAGGTAAAGTGCGCCAGCAGAGCGGACCGGCTGCGCGGGCCGAAGTCGCCATCCTGCGCTGCGCCGATCCGGCGCTGAAGATCCTTGGTCGTCATGGGTCAGCTTTTCTCGTCGCCGGTCCCGAAGGCGGCTTTCATGGTTGCGATCACCCGGTCTCTGATCATCCGCACCACCAGCAGGCCGGAGAACCCGAGGCCTATGCCCCAGACCACGGCCATGCCGACGCTCATGGGTTCGCCGGTGCCGATCAGCGGCAGCTCACCCGTCACAGCCAGGAACAGGACGATCAGCAGCAGCGCCGTCAGCGTCCATTCCTGCACGCGGGTCATCTTCTCGATCGGCGGCGGCGCAATGAAGCGCGCGAGGATCAGCGCAAGCATCGACAGCACGAGCGCAAGCACGGGGATGTCGAGGCCGGCGAGCGACACCACTGCCGGGCCGACACTGGGCGCGGCCGAGGTCGCGATTGCTCCGGGCTTCATGCATAGGCCTTTCCCAGGGTTACGCCGGCGGCAATGAGGGTGAGCAGGACGCCGATCCGCACATGGTCGCGGATGCGATCCCACTTTGGCGGGCGGACTGGCTTGGGTTCGGGGTAAGACAGCAGGGCGGGAATCGCCTGTTCGGTCCACGACGCCAGCGCGAAGGCGGCCAGGAACGGCACGATGGTCGCACCGTCCATGGCCCGGTCGATCAGGAGCAGCCATTCCATGGTCGCGCCAGTCGTCTCGTGCCAGAGCAGCAGGACCAGGGCGTCACCCGCCGCGCCCAGGAAGATCGTCAGGTAAAGGCACGACAGCTTCCACCGGTAGAGCGAGCTGGCGGTCCAGAAGGACTGGATTCGCCGGCCGACCAGGCGATCACCGAAGCGCCGAACCAGCGCTGCCTCCCGATTGGCCTCGCTGATGTGCGTGAGGATTTGGCTCAGCGACAGCGCGGAAAGCAGCGAGGTCGCAAACAGCGCCGCGAAGAACGCCAGCGGGCTCCCGTCCAGGCTGGGCGGATAGATCGATGGCGTGACGCTGTGCGGCATCGTGGCGGCGGCGGCCGTCGATGCCACGACGGTAAGCGCGAGGTCCGCGATCTCTTTCGGGTCGGTCATGGGCACTCCGCTTAGAGGATGGTGCCTAGCCGAGGGGCCAGCTGCGACTTCACTGCTGCGAGGAGGGTGGCCAGCTCGTCACCGCTCTTGGCCAAGCCAGAGTAGATGCCCGCCTGGGCGACTTCACCCTTAACCAAGTGGCTCCCGGCCGAATACGGCAGCATCCCGAAACTATGCTTGCCTCCGCGAGAGACCTGCCCGTCAGCCCACAATCGTGCGGGCGTCTGTATCCCATCCCTATAAATTACGGAGTTGAAGGCTCTCAGGATAAGAATGCCGGCATCGGCGTCGAAAGATAGCGCCCAGGCTACCCAAGAGTTTTTTGGTGTGCTTGTGTCCAGCGTAACAAAAGGTCGAGCGCTACCGGAACTAAACCAAGGGTTCTGCCCCCCGGCCCCGTTTGGGGACTGCCCGAAGATACCCACCTCGGCGTAGTCGCGAGCTCCGGCGACGCCGTTTTCCATATTGATATGAAACCTGCCGTCATCGTCGCCCGCGATACCAATGGAGCCCGAAGTGCTGGGGTTCGCTGGAGAAATTGCGTCTCCGCTGGAGAGCCACGGCATGGTAAATATCTGTGAAGTGGACGCAGGATCGGCCGCGAGCAGATTACGCATAACACCGAAAATCGTGAACTTTCGAGTGATGCTGACGGGCGTCAGAATGCCGAAGCCGCGATTTGCAGGGTCTGACGGGGCGGCCACGTTGGAGACGCCGCCTGCAGTCTTGTGTGCGACCGAGCCAGTCCAGAGCTGGGCGTGGCGACCATTGCCACTGCGATCCTCGGCAGGGCCGCTGAACGCCTGTCCGGCCGGACCATTATCGAACAGGTAAAGTGCGGAAAGGCCGGCACCTGGAAGGCCCTCGACAAAGTCCTCGACCTTGGGGTTGCCCAGCGCTCCGAAAAGGGAGCCAGGGACACGGAAGATGGCAGACATTGAAGGTCACTCCTGATGGCCGATGGGGAGGCAGAACGCGACGGACCAGTTCCACAACGGGTATGGCTTGCCGACGAATTGTGGGATGTTGGCCGTCGCGTACATTCCGCGCTCCGGCTCGTAGACGTAGTTGTCGATCGCCACGGCCGGATCGCTATCGCGGACCATGCCGTTGCCTGGGTTTGTTTGCCCCTGGCTGGCGTACCAAACCTTGGCACCCGCCCCGATGCTGCGTGAGCAAGTCAGCTTTATGATCGTGTCCCGCACGATCTCAGCGGTCGTGACGCTCACGTTTCCAGTCGCATCAGTAACGCGGAAACCCCTGCTCGGATTGGAATACTCGCTGCCGCCTGAAAGCTGAGGTTCGTCGAAAACGAGAGGAGCCACGGGGACGTGATACCCGACATAGACCACGTTGCTGCCCGGGTCCTCCTGCCACACGCGCAAGGGCCGGAGAGGCTCCCAGCCACGTCCCTTGATCACCACTTGCTCGTAGACCTTCGCGAACTGGTGCCCAAACCACCGCGAACCGTTGCTGTCCAAATGCCCGCCCTTGTCCGTGTAGGGGTAGGCAGGCCCCACCATGAAAACCGTATCGAGCGCGTTCGAGACGTCGAGCTGGGCCATGCCGATGTGCAGGCCAGGAACGCCGTTGGCGTCCGCGTCACGCGTGTACGAACCGCTCGTCTGGTAGATCAGGAACGCGGGGGGCAGCGACTGCCCGAGCGTAAGCATCGCGTCCGCCTGCATGTCGGCGACTAGCTTCTCTAACTTCGGCCGATAGGTGGCGTAGGTCCGATTCTGGGAGTCGTGGCCGGTCGCGTTGAAATAGTCGTGCTCGCCCTGCATGTAGGCGATAGCCGAGAGGACTACTGTCTTGCCCTCTCCGGCTGCAATCACGGTGCGCTGCAGAGCACTCGGGTAGCGCCCGTACTTTTCAGTCGCGCCCTCGGTGTGCCCTTTTTCCAACTCGCCGATGGTCGCGCCGCTCCAGGCGACGTTGATCGAGACGAACTGCCGCTTCGAATAGTCCTCGTCGAACAGGTGCTGAGCGAGGGCAAAGCGGGCACCATTCGCCCAACCGTGATTGATTGGCTCGCCCCTTGCGCCGCCCGACGCTTGGATGGTCGTCTCATCAGGGTAGAGCGAGTTGTTGCCGTCGATCGTGATGGCGACCAGAGGATTGAGGACCGACACGCCGCCAATAGGGTCGAAGACCTCGCGGCCTTGATGCGGTTGCACCGAATTGCCCAGCATCAGGTTGCCGAAGCGATTTTCTCGCGAGAGCGCGGGCCAAGTCTCATCGCCCTGGGCAAGAGACTGCCCGTAGACGATCAAGACGTTGTAATCCGCCGTGGGCCGCTGGATCGAGAGAATGCGGGTCTTATAAACCCGCGCGGTGTGCGCCTTGTTCTTGGCGTCTTGTACATCGAGGAACGATGCGGTGCCGGGCTGAGACGTTGGGCCATAGAAGCGGCCGCCCATCCACCCGAGCAGGACGTTGTTGTCGTCGTCACAGATGCAGAAGTCGTAGTTCTTGTTACCCAGTTCGAATTTTGCACCGTTGAAATAGGTCGTGACCAAGCTGTTTGCGCCAAAAGACGATACCGCCTTTGGCATGTGGAGCTTGCCGTCTTTCCAACCGAGCGCGACGTTGCCGGCTTCATCGCAGATCGCCCAGTCGTAGTTGCTCTTCCTCAGGCCTATGGAGCTGCCGGCACCCTTGATCAGGCCATCGCCATCGAACGTCAGCGCCGACCCTGCGCCCATCTGGATGGCACCGCGGGGTGCGACGCTTAGCAGTGGCGTCAGCATCGACGTGAGGGCCCGAAGCTTACTCGCCGACCACGCACCGTCCTTGCCGAGTCCGGCTCCGAAGAAGTCGGCTGCGTCGAGAATCGCGAAAACGATTTCACCAAGATCCCCGCTCGCTGGGACCAGAGTGGTCGCTGAATGAAGATCTTTGGCGCCACTGCCGACTTGGTCCAGCTTCGCTCTTTCTGCGGAAGTCATCACCTTGGCGTCAGCAGTTTCCGCAAGCGCAGTGATCGGCGCCCCAGGCTGGAGGGCGGTGCTCGCTGCCCCCACCAAGCCCTCAGCCTGAGCCTGCGCCGCCAGCGCCGCTTCCTTTGCTGCCACAGCCCCGTCGACCAGCGCTTCCACCGCCGACAGGTCGCCTCCGCCGGCAGCGATCACCTGCAGCCGCGCGAGCGACGGCACGTAGATGATCTGCCCGCTGACATTCTCGACCGGGTAATATCCGAGCGCGCCGGTCTTCCCGCCCTCGGCATTATAGCTGTCGGGATCGTCGATCGTGCCGGCGAGCAGCTTGGTCTGCGCGGCTGCCCAGGCACCATAGGTCGCAAACAGCTCGCTGTTGCGCTCCAGCAGGGCCGCGAGTGTGGTCTCGTTGCTCATGCCGATCAGCCAACAAGCTTGCGCAGACGCGCCAACTCAAGGTCGCCCAGCTTGGCCATGGCGGCATGCATCTTCAGCCACTGCTCGACGCGGTTGCGGGTGCCGTCGTCCAGCAACTCCGCCGCCGTTCGCAGCTGCTCAAGGCGCTGCGTGATCTCGTCGGCGCTCAGCAGGGCCAGGAATTCACCCATGGCCTCGACGGTCGCCGCAGCCACGTCTCGATCGAGCGCGTCACGTTGCGCGCGCATCTCCGCGATGCGCGTCAAGCTGTCCTTCGTCATGTAGGTGCCTTTCAGGTGGTAGGTTCGACCGGCCAGTCGACCGTCTCAAGCGTGGCGCCGGGCTGGGATGCCGGCAGGTCCCGCAGGGCCTGGCGGTATGCCCGCCATGCAATCCGCTGAGCTTCCGAGAGCGGGCTATCGGGCAGCGCCGTCCAGTCGCATGCGGCGAGCAGCGCGGTGCGCCGCGCGCGGACCCGCTCCGCTTCGTAGTCCGCAGGTGCGGCCCCCGGGACGATGCCGCTGCCGTCAGCTACGATCGTCGCCCAGGGCAGTCGCGCCACCGCCGGGCAGGCGATTTCGCCAGGCTGGCACTGCGGCCCGACGCGCTCCGGCTCGTCGGTCTCGATGTACATCCGCACCGGCCCGCCGGGGGCACCGATCGCGAAGATCATCGTTTGAACCAGAAGAGGTTCATGTTGCACTCCGAGAGGCTGACGTTGGAGCCCGCGCGCCACTCCACGGCAACCGTATGCGTGCCCGGCGCCCACTCGACCCGGCCGGACAGCGCGAAGCTGTCCTCGGCCTTCTCACCGCCGGCCCCGGCCAACCGTACGCCGTCAGCCATGAGCCTGATCTCCCAGGTGCCGCTGCCCGAGGGAAAGCCCTGACTGCCGGTGACGACCGCCAGAACCTTCCAGTCCGCATAGTCAGCGGGTATGATCAGGGTGTACGTCACGGCGGTGCGCCAGGCGTTGTTCCCGCTCATCGGGCTGGCGAGCGATGCGGTGTCGCCGTCCGAGACCGCGTTGATGGCGATCTCGCTCGATTTCACCGAGCCCTGCACCAGAAGGTCACCGTCGATCTCCACGTCGCGCATCTTGGTCACGCCACCCACGATCTCGAAGACAGCCTGGCCGCCGCTGCCGTCAGCACCCCAGACGCGGAAGTAGTCAGCAACGAAGTCGAAGCCACCTTCCTCCCCGTCGTTGTTCGCGAGGAAGCCGATCACGTGCCCATTGCTGTCGAGCTTCAGGCCATATCGCAGCAGCACGCCGTCGATGGACTCCGCGACGATCGCCAGCTCGGCCGTCTGTCCATCGACCGTCGTCTCCAGCGTGGTCAGCAGCGATGCCAGGGCCTCGTCCTCGCTGACGCGCGCGGCCTGCTCGGTCAACACCATGG
>Ga0233365_1000448_pt1 | contig 19114 bp, 23 predicted proteins | sample ElkDunMinimDraft_27_FD_191535 | JGI IMG/M metagenome (GOLD analysis project Ga0233365, IMG submission 191535) | Fecal eukaryotic communites from dung pellets of Tule Elk in California, USA - Elk Dung C36 | ecosystem: Host-associated > Mammals > Digestive system > Large intestine > Fecal | place...
ACCGCGTGCCGCCCGAGACGGTAGAAGCCGTCAAGCAGGCCATCATCGACACCCCGCGCCGCGTCGATATCAAGGCGCTACAGGAAATCGTTCAGCCCGCTCTGGTGCCGGTGGACCCGTGGCCCAGCACGTCGCGCGCTGTTGCTGCGGCCCGCGCGGTTGAATCGTTCCTGTTCGATGCGACCCAGGCCGGCTTGGTCAAGCGCCACACAAATGGCTGGAAGTTTCCGTACTGGTGGCGGGTCAAAGCTGCATCGGGGGCGGAATGTCGTTGATGCGCCGCACGCCGCTCAAGAACAAGACGCCAATGAAGCGCAGCGCCACGCCGATGATGCGTGCTGCACCGATTCGGACCACCCCAATGCCGCCGCCCCGTGCCGCCATGAAGGCGCGCAAGAAGGGCAAGAAGCCGCCCAAGACGATCTATCGCAACCAGTCGCTGCTGGACCTTGCCGAAGGCGAAGAATGTTTGCTTCGCGTGCCCAGGTATTGCCAGGGCGGCACGGATACCACTGTGGCCTGCCATTCCAACTTGCTGCGCGACGGCAAGGGCAAAGGAATCAAAGCGCATGACTGGTGTATCGCATTCGGCTGTGGCCCTTGCCACTGGTTCATTGACCAGTCCTCGGCACCGCTGGAACAGAAGCTCAGCTATTTCATTCCCGGCTTGCGCCTTACCCGCGCGCGGATCATTGCCATGGGCAAATGGCCCGATGAGGCCGAGCGGGGGTTTCAACTTTTGTATGGAGAGACGTCATGAGCGTTCAGGGCATGACATGGGCGCTTGCTCAACGGATCGTCAAGGAGCCTACCGCCCGTCACGTGTTGCTGTGCCTGGCCAACTATGTGGGGTCCAAGGGCGAGGGCGCATTTCCCTCTGTGGCGACCCTGGCCGAAGACACCGGCCTATCGACGCGGACGGTGCAGAACAAGCTGCGCGAGCTGGAGGCTATGCAGGTGATCCAGCGCGGCAATCAGGATTTGGTGGCGGCCTACATCCGCCGCGCTGATCAGCGGCCCGTTTGCTACGACATGGATCTTTCACGGGGTGCACCAGCTTCGCCCCGCGTGGAACATTCTGAAGATCAATCACGGGATGAACGTGCTGCACCCCGTGACGAACGGGGTGAATCTGACGACGCCACGGGGTGCAGCTCACGACGTCACGGGGTGAATCTGACGACGTCACGGGGTGAACGTGCTGCACCCGATCCGTCATTGAACCGTCAAGGAACCGTCAATGAACCTAAAGGCGTGCGCAAGCGCTCGCCGGGGTTCGACCCGATGTGCGTTGAATTGCCGGACTGGCTGGATGCGGACCTGTGGGGGCGCTGGGTCCGTCACCGCGTGCAGATCCGGAAGCCGCTGACCGAAGAGGCCGCCAAGCAGCAGATCACGGACCTGGATGAATTCCGCAAGCAGGGCCACACGCCGCAGGCGGTCATCACGAACGCCATCGGCAAAAGCTGGCAAGGGCTGTTTGCCCCGAACGGTGCAGCAGCTGGTGGCGCACAGCGTTCTGGCAAGTTCAACCCCACGGCACACGTAAACCGCAACCGCACCCGCGCCCAAGGAGGCAATGACTATGACGACGGTCGCACAATCGACGCCTGAGCAGGCTGTAAACCCGTGGCTGCTACCTCGCACGAAGCTTGACGGCATTTCGGCAATCGATCATCTGTGGAACCGGCTTTCTGGCACGTATGGGGGGCGCTGGCTCAAGGACTTCCCGGACATGGACAGCATCGAAAACTGGAAGACTGCTTGGGCCGAGGCACTGCACGATGACCATGTGACTCCGCATGAAGTTGCGGAAGGGCTCCGGGCCTGCCGTCGCTTGTTCCCGGACTGGCCGCCCGCAGCGGGCGAGTTCATCCGAGCATGCCGCCCAGACCTGGAGCCTGAAGTGGCGTTCTACACGGCCGTGGCCGGAATGGCTGCGCGTCACAACTGCGAGCAAGGCACGTGGCCGCATCCAGCGATCTTTTGGGCGGCCGTGGAAGTGGGGGCGCACGATCTCCAGCACTGCCCGTACAGCACGATGAAAGCCCGCTGGGAACGGACCTTGAACGAAGTCTTGGCCCGTGGCGAATGGAAGCCGATTCCCGAAATCGTCAAGACGTTGCCCCCACCGCCGATTACGGCACAGAGCCGTGCCCAGGCCGAAGAACAAATGCGCAAGATCGGTGCGACGGGGATCATGAACCAGTCCGGCCGCGATCCGTTGCGCGGGTGGAAGCGAATCATCGCCGAGACCCAGGATCCCAAAGGCAAACGCTACTCGCCGGGCATCGTTGCGATGGCGCGGAATGCGCTGCGTCTGGACGCGGGGCAGGGGGCGCAACCATGAGCGGCGCAATGGCACGCAACAAAGGCGCGTCGTATGAGCGCAAGGTTGCCAACATGCTGACCGAGGCAACCGGCAAGGTGTGGCGGCGGCGGGTGCGCAATGCGGTGGGCGATAGCGACGTGGTGGCGGACGATCCGGCCTTCGCGCGCATCAGCATCGAATGCAAGCACGCCAACACCCTTTGTCTGCCCGCATGGTGGCGCCAGGCGCAGGAGCAGGCCGGGGAGCAGGGCGTACCGGTGCTGATCTACAGACAGACGGGGGCGCGTGGCGAATCGGTGATGGTCGATGCCCACGACGTGAACCCAAAGATCTTTCCTGTCCGGGGGCGGTACACCGTCACGCTGGGGTGGGAAGCGGCAATGCAATGGATGCGGGAAATGCTTCCCGCGAAAGTGACTTTTTCCCCGGGAATTTATTGATGACGACCTATACGCTTTCTCGCGTACCTTCGGCCCCGGCCGTGAAAGAAAAGCCCGAGGCGCTTTTCCGTAGTGCCCATGCTGCGCTGGTGTACGCGTTGAATTACTCGATGCAGCAATATGACCGGCCGTTGATGAACAAGGCGATGTCCGGCAAGCCGGAAGGCGAAGGCAAAGGCCTCTCGGGCATTGATGGCGCAGGGCAGGCGGGCATGATACGCGCGCAACTGAATCGCCTGCCGCCCTTGTACCGCGCCGTCCTGATCGCCAGCACCGCACAGGCCGAATTCCCGTGCGATTGCAAGGCCGCTTGTTGCATTGGTCGAAAGGTGAACCCGGAATGGCAGGACGCTATGAGCGACGTAACCACGGCGGCTGCGGCGGGCGCACTGTCGGGTTGCGTGTCGAACGGCCGATTGCGATCCGCGTTGATTCAGCGGTTGCTGGGTGCTAAAGCAACTTTGGCCGACCTAGCCGCGCGGCACGATGTCGATGAGAAAACTGCGGGGGCGCACAGCGCGAAGCTGAAGCGATGGCTTTTCGGGGGCGCCGGCGCAGCGCCAGGCGTGCATCAGCAGGCGAGTCGAGCGTTTTCTGAATGTCTCCAGGCGTCAGGTTTGATCGATCCGGTAGACGCCTAAACAAAAAGTCGTTGACCGGTGGTGTTTTTTCCCCCAATATAGGCGCCGAACGGATACGGTGTATTACTGCGTCCATGAAAAGCCCGCCAGCGAAATGGCGGGCTTTTTTGTTTGTTCGCGGCGATGCGTGAGGACTAATGGGCCACTTGTGGGGGGCCAGGGCCAAACCATCCCAAGGCATTCAGCAGCTGTCGCTTGAGGTCTGCGGCTTGCTCCCTGTCAAGAATGAAAACAAATGAGCCAGGCGTCTCCTCTGCGGCGGAATCCGCCAGGGGAATATGTTCGACGCGCATGATCACGGCGTTGAGTTCCCCTTCCAGTGCCCCCACTTCAAAGCTGACGGCGCGGGCGATGTTCGCTTCCGGATTATCAATCATGATGTAGCTCCGGAGTGAACCCCGCAGACTTTCACATTAGCACTCAGCCCACCTGCGGGGAATAGTGAACATGCGCCGGGCTGCCTAGCCTCTGAATCGCCCGGTACTGCGTTCCAAGCCAGCTAGGCCGGCTCAGTCCGAGCCCTTTCTATCCCTGCTACGTCAGGCTGCGTCAGACGGCAGGCAACCGCGAGAAGCGCCGTCCCGTCAGACAATTGGTAATTGTTCTCGCCGTGCCACGAAACGGGCTGCCCGTCCCGCAAGCAGCAATAGAAAAAGGCCTGTTGGCCATCGTCGCACGGCAGTGATCGGCATCTCCGTTCGATGATGTACGTCACCCCGTCGCGGTCAACTGCGACAAGCTCCATAGGCCGTTTTGTGTAGTGTGCCTCCATGACGCCCCTCCGTTTACTTTAGGGTCTGTTCCCAGATGTCATTTGGTCACTGTCGTCTTGGGGGGTCAATACAGCTTTAGCCCACATCCGATGCAAACACCGGCGCTAATCAGGGTTACTCCTATCATCGCGAGGTTTGCGCTACATGGTGAGGGTAAGCCCGGCTCCCTACATAATTGTGGGAGGAATAAAGTGCTTAAGTCGGTCAACGGGAGCCGCCATGAAGCCACCAAACGCACTGAAAGGCATATCTGCCGCAATCGGTCTGTTGGAGCATCGCGTAAACGCGCTGCGTGCAAAGAGAAGAGCCCTGGCTGTTCGCGAAATTGTTCGTTTGATGCGTCAGTCGCAAATCGAGCCGGATGACATAACGGCCGCATTTCAGCTTTCGTCGGATTCCTCGACTGCTCCGGTACCGCGCTTCGATGGACGATCTCGAGTCGCGCCAAAGTACCGAGACCCGGAGACGGGACAAACATGGACCGGGCGAGGTGTCATTCCACGTTGGCTCGCTGCCGCCGAATCAGAGGGCCGCGATCGCCGGCACTTTATCGTCGAACAGCCAACGCAACATTAGGCGCGGGACGTCGCACCGGACCTTTGCGGCTAAGATACTGAACCCGCACACAGGGCAGCGGCGCCTGCGTTTTCCACTGCCTCCACATCCGCGAGCAACCACAGGACTTTATCGACCAGTGCGGCGACTGTCCGTTGCTGCGCGCTTTAAAAGCGCGGACATATTTGTGGTGCTGATGGGAATGACAGGCCCTGGCGCGGATGTGTATTGAAGTTCTGCCCAAGCGCAGTCGGAGACGAGGCGGAAGTGGTCTTCGATATGTGAGAGGTTGACGTCACTGCCAACCGTTATCCTCATCCGCATAAATCTATCGCCTCGCGGCGGCTGATTCAGTATGTCCTCTAGAATTAAGGCAAGCTGTAGCGCTGCGCCGTTCGCAGCCATATCTTGATGCGCCACAAGCAAAACCTGGATTGGTCCCTTCGGAAGTGGCTCCCACCCTGTGAAGCTTTCTTCAAGGGAAATTTCTTCGGGGCATCTAGAACATATGGCTGTGACCGTCTCCAGGTCGCCAACCAGTGCAACTAGAAATTCTGTAGTGCGGGATGAAGCTTCGCTCATAGGATGGGAATCACTTTCTTTCGTCGTGTGCGGGGAACATAAAAGTCTAAGTGGATCAGGGCTTTGCCGAAATGCACGCTTGCAGCTCGTCGAGGTGCGCGGGCTTGGAAAGCCATGCGTCTACTCCCGGAGGCAAACGCCCCGATTCGTATTCGCTGACCGTCCCGCTAAAGACAATGACGCGGGCTCGACCTCGGGACAGGACTTTTAGGTCAACGGCCAAATCTAGGCCAGACGTGCCGGCAAGCTGTACATCGAGCAGAATCGCATCGGGCGCAAAGTCAACTGTCGCACGTAGAGCGGCCTCATCGTCGGGGGCGATCTGGACGGTGATGTCGCTATCCATCATTAAGCACTCTGCTGTCAGCTCGGCTGTGGCCGCATCGTCGTCAACGATTAGAACGCGCATGAAGGCCCCCGATTTATCCGATTGAAATGTCCAGGCAGCGGCCGCGTTCGCGAGATGTCGCCCCATCGATTCCAGCTCTGAACTGTGCGCCCGATCTAGTAGGCGGTCAATCGGCGGCTTGTCCTTTTTGACCCTCCCTACAGGCCCTCTACCGATTTCTTTGGAGCCGTCGCCGCCAGACGGCGTGCGATTGGTGGCACCCGCCCTGAATTAATGAGGATGAAATGGCGAGACGAACCCTATTTCCGTGCCGCCATCGCGGCTGTTCCGCGTTGGTCCGGATTTCTGGTTTCTGCGACGAGCACGCCGCAGATGCAATTGGATGGAAGCGAAGTCATTTGCGAGGCAGCAGGCGTGAGCGTGGCTATGGGCCGGAATGGGATAGGCTGCGTAGCCTAATCCTTAAGCGGGACCGCCATCTGTGCCAGTGCTGCGACTGCGTGAACACGGCCCGTGTCCTGCCCGCAACGGAGGTCGACCACCGCATACCGAAGTCCGAGGGCGGGACGGATGCACCCGACAACCTGTGTGCAATCAACAGCGATTGCCACAAGCGCAAGACAGCCAAGGAAAGCGCCAGGGCACGCGCGAGAGCGAAGCCGTAGCGAATCCCCTCGGCGGTCGTCATCGTCTCGTGGCAGGCCGCTGCGGGCACACCAGGCGCCATGGCGCGGGCCTCCTAGGGAGGAGGGGGGGTGGGTCAATTTCTGGCCCGAACGCACACCGGACGGCCCGTTCCGTCTTTTTTTTACGCCCGCGAAAAATGAAATTTAGCGGTCAGCGCGATTCGCGCAGTCTTTGATCAAAGGAGCGGGGCCATGCCGGGAGTAGCAGGGCGCTCCGGACGTAGGCCCAAGCCGGTAGATAAGAAGCTGGCCGCCGGAAATCCGGGAAAGCGCAAATTAAATACTGATCAGCCCGACTTTACGCTGGTCCGGACAGTGGATTGTCCAGAGTGGATGGGGGAGTTTGGCCGTGCCTTGTGGGACACCGTGGTGCCGCAGTTATGCGGCCAACGGCTGATCCTCGCCACCGACGTGCAAAATCTAGAGGTGTACTGCGCTGCCTACAACCAGTTTCGCGAAGCGGAGCAGCACATAGCGCGGAACGGCCTGGTCGTGGATGGCGCGCAGGGCGGCGCGGTAAAGAATCCAGCTTTGACGGCAAAGAACGAGGCAGTCAAGCAGATGGCAACTTATGGGGCGATGCTCGGCCTGGACCCGTCCAGCCGTCAGCGTTTGATTGGTCCCAAGAAGCCCAACGAGAAAAACCCGTTTGCGGCGCTCCTGGGCGGGGGCTGATGTATGGCGGCGCCGCAGTATCCCCGGGTAGCGCAGGCGCTGAAATTTGCAAAGAATGTCGTCAAGGGAAAGGTGCCTGCATGTCGGTACGTGGTGCTGGCGTGTCAACGCCACCTTGACGACCTGGCAGCGTCCAAGGCAGCGAGTTATCTCTACCGCTTCAACGCGGCGGAGGCAGAAAAAAAGCTCGCTTTGATCGAACTCATGCCCCACACAAAGGGAGAGTGGGCCTTTAAACAACAGTTGGTCACGCTGGAGCCGTGGCAGAAATTCGGATTGGCGTGCACTTTCGGCTGGGTTCACAAGAAGGGTGGCCTTCGTCGGTTTCGAGAGTCGTACTGGGAAGTTCCCAGAAAGAACGGTAAGAGTGTTATCGCGGCTGGCGTCGGCATTTCGATGTTTGCAGCCGACAACGAGTTCGGCGCTGAGGTGTACTCGGGCGCGACCACTGAAAAGCAGGCCTGGGAGGTTTTCCGGCCGGCTCGCTTGATGGTTCAGCGTTCTCCCGGCCTGGTTGAATACTTAGGCATCGAGGTAAACGCGCAGGCCTTGGCCCGCCCGGAAGATGGAAGCCGGTTCGAGCCGATCATTGGCAACCCTGGCGATGGTGCATCGCCATCTTGCTCAATCGTGGACGAGTACCACGAGCATGATTCAGCGGTTCTGTACGAAACGATGCTGACCGGCATGGGAGCGCGCCGGCACCCCCTGATGTTCATCATTACGACCGCTGGCGCCAACATCGAAGGCCCGTGCTACGACAAGCGGCGGGAAGTCATCGAGATGCTGGAGGGGCTTGTCCCGAACGATGAGCTGTTTGGGTGGATATGGACCCTGGACGAAGGCGACGATTGGACAGATCCCAGGGTGTTGGCGAAAGCAAACCCCAATATGGGCGTGTCGGTGTATGCCGAGTACCTAATCAGCCAGCAGCAGCGCGCAATCAAGCAGGCTAGGTTCACCAATACCTTCAAGACGAAGCACCTAAACCTGTGGGTGACCGCCAAAACTGGATTTTTCAACCTTCAGCAGTGGGAAGCCTGCAAAGACGAGACGCTGCGCCTTGAGGATTTCGAGGACGAAAGTTGCTTTCTTGCGTTCGACCTCGCGCGCAAGCTGGACATGAACAGCATGGCGCGTGTTTTTTGCCGGGTCATCGACGGCAGGCGCCACTATTTCAGTGTGGCGCCACGTTTTTGGGTTCCCGAAGATACCGCGAACGACTCGGACAATCGGCGCATGGCCGAGCGCTTTCAAAAGTGGGTGAACACGGGCCATCTGTACACGACGGATGGCGCGGAAATCGACTATCGGGAGATTCTTGCGGAGGCTGTGGATGCACACAGCCGCAATCCCGTTGAGCAATCGCCGATTGACCCGAGCGGCGCGACAAACCTATCGCACCATCTGGACGATGACGGACTCTCGCCCGTCACCATCGTGCAGAACTACACAAACATGAGCGATCCCATGAAGGAACTCGAGGCGGCCATTCGCTCGGGCCGCTTTCATCACGACGGGAATCCAATCATGACATGGTGCATTGGAAACGTCATCGGCAAGCACTTGCCGGGTAATGACGACGTTGTTCGACCTATCAAACAGGGCAACGACAACAAAATCGACGGCGCTGTGGCGCTGATTATGGCGGTTGGCCGCGCAATGCTGTCAGACCGTGGCGGTTCGGTGCTGGATAACCTGACCGATGACGACATTCTGGTGATGTGACATGAAGAATCTGCTGATTGATGCGGCTGGCCTGGCTGGCTTTTGCTGCGTGGCGACCGGGGTGTATGTGCAATTCGGTGCCGGCCCCGCACTTCTGGCCGCCGGTTCCTTGCTGCTCGCGTTTGCGCTGCGCGCCGCTGCCGGGGGGAAGCGATGATCTTGTCTTCGCTTTTTGAAGGGCGCAGCCTGGAAAGCCCCTCTGTGCCGCTGACTGGCCAGAACCTGCAAGAGTACTTGCACGGGGAAGGCAAGCGCATCGCAGTGACGCCGGAGGCGGCTCTTTGCCTGTCAGCGGTATATGCGTGCCACTACGTGCTGTCCAGCAACGTGGCGCAGCTGCCTGCGGTCGTTCTGCGCCGTCAAGGGAACCGGATAGAACCAGCGACCGACCATCCGGCTTTTGATCTGATCCATTCCAAGCCGAACGACTGGCAAACCAGCTACAAATGGCGCGAGACGAAGCAGCATCACGTCTTGGGTTGGGGAAATGGCTACACGCGGATCGTGAGACGCCGTTCCGGCGAACTTCAGTCGCTGGAGTTCTGCTTGCCATGGGCTACCACGCTGATTAAGCCCGCTGGGCGATGGATCTATAGCACGACGGACGAAGATGGCAAGGCGATGGCCGTGGCGCCGGAAGACATGGTGCATATCCGCGCATTGGGCTCGTCTGGCCGAATGGGCAAGAGCATCATCCAGCAGCACGCTGACATGCTCGGGTTGGGCCTCGCTGCGCAGCGGTATGGGCGAGAATTCTTTGAAGGTGGTGGCCGCCCGACCGGAATTCTCACCGTCAAGGGCGACCTCAACAAAGATACCTGGGGGCGGCTGCGGGAGTTCTGGAGTAAGGCTGTGTCGCGGCTTATCCAGTCGGAGAACAAAACGCTTCTGCTGCCGGCAGACCTTGACTATCGCGCGCTGACCATTCCGCCAGAGGCCGCGCAGTTCCTTGAAACGCGAAAGATGAACCGCACTGAGATCGCGGCCATCTATAACGTGCCAGCGGACATGATCAACGATCTGGAGCGCGCCACCAATTCGAACATCACGGAGCAGAGCATTCGCTTCGTGCGCTACTCGATGATGCCTTGGGGCGTGAATTGGGAGCAGGAACTCAACAGCAAGCTGTTCACACCCGCCGAGCGACGCGCCGGCTACTACGTCAAGCTGAACCTTGCCGGACTGCTGCGCGGTACGCCGAAAGAGCGGGCGGAGTTCTATCACGCGGCCATCACTGATGGCTGGATGGACCGTAATGAGGTCCGCGCCCTGGAAGACCTCAGCCCCCGTGAAGGGCTGTCGGATTTGCTTATCAGCGTCAATGCTAAGCCGGCCGCTGAGGTCGGAAAGCCGCCGGCAAACCCGCCGGCTGAAAGCCAATAGGGACAACCATGAAAGACCTTGAAATGCGCACGCTGGGCAACCAGCCGTGTGAGCTTCGCACGTCTGGCGAAGGTGAAACGGAGCGCCCGCAGATCGCTGGCTACGCCGCAGTGTTCAACACGCGTAGCGCGCTGCTCTTCGGCACGTTCGTGGAGGAAATTGCCCCTGGCGCGTTCGATGACGTCATGGGCGATGACGTACGGGCGCTCTTCAATCACGACCCGAATTTCGTCCTGGGGCGTACGCGAAGCAACACGCTGCGGCTGGAGATTGACTCTCGTGGCCTCGCCTACACCATCGACCCACCGGAAACGCAGACGGTCCGCGATCTCGTACTGACGCCGCTGAAACGCGGAGACGTGACTGGATCGAGTTTTGGCTTTCGCGTCGCGCCGGATGGCGACGAGTGGCGCCGCGAAGGCGAAATCATCGTCCGAACGATCCACAAGCTGGCTGAACTGCGCGACGTGTCGCCGGTCACGTACCCAGCTTATGGCGATAGCCACGCCGCCCAGCGTTCGCTGGAAAGCTGGAAGAAGATGGCCGAAAGCGTCCAGGATCTGGCCGCCAAAGCTGTACACGAGCGTCGCGCACGCGAGCGCTTCCTTGAACTGACATCTCTCACATCAATTTAATCGGAGTCGATATGACCCTTGCAGAACTGAAGCAAAAACGTGCGCGGATCGCTGCTGAAATGCGCACGTTCCACGACGCTCAAGGCGAAACCGCCTGGGGCGACGAGCAGCGCTCCAAATGGGACGGCATGAAGGCCGACCTGAAGAAGCTGGACGAGCAGATTCAGCGCGAAGAAGAATTGCGCGATACCGAGCAGCGTTACGTCGAGGACAATGCCGGCAAGTTGGCAGCGGAAGCCGCCGCTGCTGCGGGCAACGGAAGCCCCGACGAGCAGCGCACCCAGGCATTCATCAAGTTCGTGCGTCATGGCGCAGGCGAACTGACCTCGGAAGAGCGCAAGATGTTGCTGGAAGCCCGCGCTCAGGGCGTGACTGGCCCGGAGAAGGGTGGCTACACCGTTCCGACGACGTTCCTGGCTAAGGTGCAGGAATCCATGAAGCAGTACGGGGGCATTGCCAGTGTCGCGCAGGTGCTGGTTACTGACGGCGGCAATCCGATCGAGTGGCCTACGAGTGACGGCACCAATGATGAAGGCGAGCTGATCGGCGAAAACACCGACGCCGGCGAAAAGGACGTGGAATTCGGCATGGACGCACTGGGCGCCCACAAGCTGACCTCCAAAGTGATTCGAGTGTCGAACGAGCTGCTCTCGGACTCGGGCATCGATATGGAGATGTACTTGGCGGGTCGCATCGCCTCGCGTATCGGCCGTGCCGAATCCCGCCTGATCGTCATGGGTACGGGGACCGGCTCGCCCGCCCAGCCCAAGGGCTTGGCCGCGTCTGCCTCTGTCGGGAAACAGACCACCGCTGCGGGGGCTTTCACCTGGAAGGAAGTGAACGGCTTGATTCACTCTATCGATCCGGCCTACCGCAATGCGCCCAAGTTCCGCTTGGCGTTCAACGACGCCACGCTGCAAGCCCTGGAAGAAATGGAAGACGGCAATGGCCGCCCGCTGTGGATTCCTGGTCTCGACTCCAACGCGCCGGCCCGGCTGCTCAAGTACCAGTACGTGATCGATCAAGCCATTCCGTCGGTGGCCGCCGGTGCGAAGTTCATGTTCGCGGGCGACTTCGATCAGTTCATCCTGCGCCGCGTTCGCTACATGGTGCTCAAGCGCCTGGTGGAGCGCTACGCCGAATATGACCAGACCGGTTTCCTGGCCTTCCACCGCTTCGGGTGCGTGTTGCAAGACACTGCGGCCATCAAGGCATTGCAGGGCAAGGCTGCCTAACTACTTTCGGGGCGGGCTGAGCAATCGGCCCGCTGACCTCAATGCTCGATTTGGAAGAAGTTCGAGAGCAGCTGCGCATTGAAGCCGAGGACACCAGCGATGTATTGCTGGGTCGGTACGTGGGCGCGGCTGTGCGGAGATTCCAGGCGCGGACACTTCGTCAACTTTTCAAAACTGCGGCGGATATTCCTGAACCTGCTCCTGCCAACGCGCTGGTTCTTGAAGATGATGTGGTGCTGGCGCTGCTTTTGCTCATCGGTCACTGGGACAAGAACCGCGAGGCCGCCACCGATCTCGACCTTGCCCCGATCCCGTACGGCTTCGAGGAACTGGCCGCGCCATACCGTTGGTGGCCGGATTAGGAGGGACCATGCAAAAAGCAGGCAACCGCAACCGCCGAGTGTCGATTCTTCGTCGCGAAGAGGGCAGAGACGCTGCAAACGAGCCGCTTGAGCGGTGGACGGTCGTGGGGAAGGCCTGGGCCTCCATACGCTTCGTCTCGGGCGTGGCGGCGATCAAGGCGGGCGCTGAGCAGGAGATTGCCAAAGCCAGTGTACGTCTCCCGTATAGACGCGACGTGGTGATGGGGATGCGCATCACGCGGGGGGCGGATACCTACGTGGTGGATGCGGTCCTCCCCGATGAAGAGCGCCGGCAACATGTTGACCTTGTTTGCCGCTTGCTATCTGCGAGGGAGACTTGAGCGATGAGACAGGCCAGAAAGCACAGCGCCCGTTCGGTCGCGTTCTCGTTTGAGGGCGACATTGCCGGCCAGGTCGCCGCGTTTGTTAAGCAGGTGCAGGAAGAAGCGGTGCGCCCGGCGGCACACGCGATGGCAGTTGTTCTCTATGACGAAATGCGGGCGCGGGTTCCGTTCCATATGGGAAAGCTCCGGGCTGCTATCTATCGCTGGTTCGATGCGTTCGATTCCGGCCCGGATAGAAAAACCTACTTGGTTGGCGTGAATAAAAGCAAGGCTCCCCACTGGTGGCTGGTCGAGCATGGCCATTGGCGCAAATACGCCGTGCTGAGGCGGCCTGACGGCTCGTACGTCACGCTGAAGGACCAGCCGCTAAAAACGCCTGTCTTCGAGCCGGCGCAACCGTACCTGCGGGTATCGATCGATGCGAAGCTAGGCGCAGCGGTTGAGGCTGGGCGGCGCCGAATGGCGGAAAAGCTCGGGGAGATTCTGAATGCTTGAGCCGATGATTGTTGCCGCCCTTGCCCCTCTTGTGGAGGGCCGCGTATTTCCCGATACCGCAGCCGGCGACACGCCCATGCCGTTCATGACGTACCAACAGGTCGGGGGGCGCGATGTCGTGTTTGTGGACGGGGAAACGGCGGACAAGCAGGGCGCTCGCGTCCAGATCAATGTCTGGGCGAAGTCCCGCCTGAACGCATCCGGCCTGATTGCGGCTGCCAGGGCGATCCTGTGCGGGGCGCCGACGTTTGCTCGGCCCGAGGGTGGACCGGTGTCCCTCACGGACCCGATCACCGGGTTCAAGGGCGCCACGCAGGATTTCATGATCTGGCACGACACGCTATGACGACACCTCATGTATCCACCGGCTCTACGGTCGGTGTCAGCGCCGTCCTTCCGTCCACGTTGACGCGCTCGGCGTTCGACGCATTGGCCTATACGCCTGTCCGTGGCGTCCGGGTGCTGAGCAGCCTGGGCAAGTCGTATCAGAACGTTCCCTTTCACCCCATTGGCGCGGCGGTCCCTTATCAGCGACGTGTTGCCCAGGCCGCCGCTTCGCTACCGCTGGAGATGTACCGCCTGGTCGATCCGGGCCAGGCCTTGCTGCGCGCAGCGCTTGATTCTGAATCCAGCTTCAGCTTTCGCGTAACGGTTCCGGGTATCGGGCATCACTATTTCACCGCCCGCGCCTCTAGCCGAATGCTGGGCATCGGTGGCGGCACCGATATCGCTGTCACCAGCGTAGCGCTCGAAATCGACAGCCCGATTTTTGAGCCGCCGTAATCCTCTTTGATGGCCCGCTGGGCCGAGACCGCCCCTTTGTGGGGCAACACCACACAACCCGCCTCGTGCGGGTTTTTTTCGTCCCGAGATAGGAAGCCCACAATGTCAGTATCCCTCCCCAATGGCGTGATCATCGCGCTGGCGACCGCATATGGCGCGTCGAAGAACATCACCGCTCTGACCAATGCCAATCCGGCCGTTGCGACCAGCGCCGCTCACGGCATCACCAATGGCGCGCTTGTCGAAGTGAAGTCCGGCTGGCAGAAGATCAATGAGCGCATCGTACGTGTCGCCGAGGCCGCCGCTGGCGCCTTCTCGCTGGATGGCATGAATACGTCCTCCCTGGTGCAGTTTCCCGCAGGCACCGGCGCCGGCTCCGTGCGTGAAATCACGGCGTTTACGCAGATCACGCAGATCCTGGAAACCAGCACGTCCGGCGGCGAAATGCAGTTCGCCACGTACAGCTTCCTGGAAAACGATTTCGAAGCGCAGATCCCGACGCAAGCCAGCGCGCAATCGCTCGCGCTGACCATTGCCGACGATCCGACGTTGGCCGGCTACAAGGCGCTGCAAGCCGCTGCGGAGACCCGTGAAGTGCGCGCCCTGCGCATCACGTTCCCGAACGGTTCGATGATTCTCTACAACGGCTATGTGTCGTTCAACGAGACGCCGACCATGACCAAGGGCGAAGTGATGGGCGTGCAGGCCACGTTCTCGCTGCTGTCGCGCCCCGTGCGCTACGCCGCCGCATAAGTGAACCGCGAACCTGCCGCCCGTATTGGTCGGCAGCGCGAACCAAACACCCTCTCGGAGTACATCCCATCATGGCAAAGACAAAATTCACCCTCAATCCGGCCCCCACGTTCAAGAAGAAGGTTCCGTTGCCCGTCCCCGGCGCCGGCTATGAAGATGTGGAGTTCACCTTCAAGCATCGCACCAAGGAAGAATTCAAGCAGTTCGCCGAAGGACTGGCAGAACGCACCGATGACGTCCAGCTCTTGCTGGACATTGCGTGCGGCTGGGAACTGGACGATGCCTTTGACCAGGAGAACATCGAACGCCTGGTTCAGGGCTACGTCGGTTCCGCGCGTGCCGTGCTGGGCGCCTACATCGACGAACTCAGCAAGGCGCGCCTGGGAAACTAAAGGCGCTGGGCGCCGCCCTCTACGAGAAGGCGCCCGACCCGCGGGAGCTGGCGGCATTCGGGCTTACTTCGGACGATGTGGCCGGCGATCCAGTCGACATATGGCCGGAGAACGAAGCCGCGTTCATGCTGTTCTTCGCGATGCGCTCGCAATGGCGCATCGGTATGGGAGGGGCGACGGGATTGGACTACTGCGCCCTGTTCCACAAGATGGATCGCCTGAACCTCACGTCAGAGCAGTACGAAGAGTTGGAAGAGCAGGTGCGCGTCCTTGAGTTTGCCGCCCTGGAAGAGATAAACCGGAAGTAGCCCGCCACGAGCGGGCATTTTTCATTTGGGCTGACCATGGCGAAAGTTATTGCGGAAGGCGTCGTTGCCGTCACCGGTGACACCTCCGGCTTGTCTGCCGCGATGGCGGACGTTGCGCAAGAAACGGGCAAGGCGAAGAGGTCGTTGGATAGCCTGGGGCGCGGTGCGTCGGCCAGTCTTAACAAGGCGGCCGATAGCAGCAGCCAGGCTACCAAGAAGATTGAGCGCTCCACGCAGAGCCTCATCGGACAGATTGAGCGGCAGATCGCCGTAACCGAGGCGGGCGCTCGTGGCACGGCGGCCTACTTTCAGGAAATCGCCAAGCAGCGAGGCGTTGACGCCAACCAGCTCAAGCCCTATCTGGATCAACTGAACGCGGTTACGGCTAAGCAGACTCAGGCCAAAGTGGCGTTGGCCTCCACCGAGCCGGTTATGCAGCAATTGGGCATGTCTGCAAAGGCGACGGCGGCGGCGATGCGCGGTGTGCCGGCGCAGTTCACCGACATCATCACGTCCCTTCAGGGCGGCCAACGGCCCATGACTGTGATGCTTCAGCAGGGTGGGCAGCTCAAGGACATGTTTGGCGGGATTGGACCCGCAGCGCGAGCCATGGGAACTTACATCCGTGGCCTTATCAGCCCCATGACGCTGGCGGCGGGTGCAGTGGCGGCCCTCGGCTTCGCGTACTACAAAGGTTCTCAGGAGACCTCGGCGTACGTCCAGACGCTCATCAAGACCGGCAACGCGGCCGGCGTGACCGCTGGCCAGTTGCAGGTAATGGCCGAGCGAATCGGCGCAACGGTCGGTACGCAGGGCCAAGCTGCGGCGGCGCTGAATGTCTTCGCAGGCACAGCGAAGGTGGGTGCGCAGAACTTGGAGGGTTTTACGGCCGCTGCGATTCGCTGGGAGAAAGTGACCGGCACGGCAGTGACCGATACCGCCAAGGCGTTCGAGGATTTGGGTAAGTCGCCGCTTGAGGCCTCGCTCAAGCTGAACGAAGGTATGAACTACCTGACGGCCAGCACTTATGAGCAAATTCGCGCTTTGGATCAGCAGGGAAAGTCGAGCGAAGCGGCGGCCGTGGCGCAGAAGGCTTATGCGGATGCCTTGAACGAGCGCGCCCCAAAGCTCACCAGCAGTCTTGGCACGCTTGAGCGTGCTTGGGTCAGTGTGCAAGGCGCGGCCAAGGGCGCGTGGGATGCCATGCTGGATATTGGCCGGCCTGCCACTGCGGAAGACGCGATCGCGAAGACGGAGCGGGAGGTTCGCCAGCGGCAGGAGAACATCAGGCTTGCTCGCGCGGGCGGTGCCACGGTATCAGCGAAGGAATTGAGTGGCCTCGATGGCGCCCAGGCTGAACTGGGGGCGATGTTGGCGAAGTCCGCTGCCGCTGTCGCTGCTGCGCAGGCGGAAAAGAAGGCCGTCGAGGATCTGGCCGCCGCGCGCGCTCGCGCCGAATATTTGGACGACCCTACGCGCAATACCAAGCCGCAGCAACGCGCCAAAGCCCTCGAGGCGGAGGCCAATGCCTATCGGAAAGCGGTGGTGGGCCTGGTCGCGGGGACCGACGAGTATCGCAAGGTGTATGCCGCGCACCAAGCCGCGTTGGCTGATATCGAGAAGCGGTTTGAAGACAAGGGACCAGGTAAAGGCCCGAGCGCGACCGAGAGCGAAGCCGCCCGCTTGCGGGCGCGCATCGTCGAAGAAAAGGCGCTGGCCGTGGAACTGGCCGAGCGTGGTCTGCAAACCAGCAAGCTCAACGAGCATGAGCGGCGCGCCGCTGAGATTGGCGAGTTGCTTCAAGGCAATTTGAAGGGAGCCGCGCGCGCCGGCCTGGAGCGCACACAGGCGCTAGCCGCCGAGGCAGGCGCCCTGGCGCGCGCTAACAAGGAAACGGCAGCGTTCCTGGAGTCGCGCGCGAAGTACATGCAGGAGTTGGAAGAGGGCGTCGGAAAGATCAGCCTGGAGGCCGCCGCAATCGAAGATCAGGTAGCCACTTACGGGCTGAGCAAGGCGGCGCTGGAGCGTCTGACTATCGCGCGCTTGTATGACCGCAAGGCAACGCTGGCCGGGTTCGAAGGGTCGGAGCGCGAAGTTGCACTCATTGAACAGGAAATCGAGGCCCGGGAACGCCTTTCTGCCGCGATCAGCGCCAAGGACGTGAAGGACGCCCAGAAGAAGATCGCGGACGACGCAGCGCGTGATTGGGAGCGCAGCGTGGATAAGTACGGCGACGTGTTCCGGATCGGCTTTGCCGACATGCTGAACAACGGCAAGGAGGGCTGGAAGTCGTTCACCAAGTCGCTGACCACGACATTTAAGACAACGGTCGCGGACCAGCTGTACAAAATGTTTGCGCAGCCCATTGTTGTGAACATGGTCGCCAATCTGGCGGGCATCATGGGCGGCACGTCCTCTGCGGGCGGTGCCGTGGCGTCTCTGGCCGGTGCGGTGGGGCAAAGCGGTTCGTTTGGGGGCCTGGGCCTGATGAACGTACTGAGCGTTGCCAAGACCGCATACGGCGCCCTGACGGGTGGGATCACTGCGTCCCTCGCTTCTGGCGTGTCCGCCATTGGCAGCGCTATCGGGTCAACGGCGGCTACGCAGTTTGCGTTGGGCATGACAGGGCAGGGTGCCACGCTGGCCGCTGGCTTGGCAGGCCCGACGACTGCGGGAAGCGCGGCGGCCAGCGCTGGTTCGATGGCCGCTGGCGCAATCCCGGTGGTGGGCTGGATTGCTGCCGGCATGATGGCTTCTCGTTCGCTCTACAAACAGGGATGGGATGCGGGCAATGGCACGATGGCGCCGATTGCCAAGTACAACCCGATCACCGGGCCGTCGCTGTGGACCGACAAGATTCTGCGGGCGGTTGGCGTCAAGGGCGAATGGGCGTCGATGCTGTCCGGCTCATCCACCATCGCGAGGCTGTTCGGAATGCAGCCGAAAAAGTACGGCGACACGTCGATTGCTGGCGAGTTCGGCACGCTCGGTTTCATGGGCCACAACGAAACACCCTGGACTCAAAAGGGTGGGGTGTTCCGCAGCAATAAGAAGGGGGTGCAATACGGTTCGCTGGACAGCGAATTCATGGAGTCCATGACGGCCTCCTTTGAATTGATGAAGATGGGCGTCGGCGCGCTTGCGGATTCTATTGGGGTGTCTTCCAAGACGTTGGACACCTACAGCGAGCGCATCAAGGTCACGCTGACGAAGGACGCCGAAGAGAACCAGAAGCTCATCGACACGATGCTGGCAAACGTCGGCGAGAACATGGTGCGCGCGCTGATTCCCGACATAGACCGGTTGGCGGCCGAGGGTGAATCTGCCGGTCAGACACTTGCGCGGTTGAGTGACAGCTTGGCGAACGTCAATTCTTCCTTGAAGCTGCTTCGCCATGACCTGCTGGACGTGTCCCTGATGGGTGCGGAAACGGCGACTAAAGTCGCGGCGGCATTCGGCGGTTTGGAGAGCTTTACGAATGCCAGCCAAGCGTTCTACGAGGTGGCATACACCGAAGGCGAACGCGCCAAGTTCAGCTTGGCGTCGATCGGTGATGCGCTCCAATCGGTCGGCATCGATATGCCCAACACCATGAAGGAGCTGAACAAGGTCGCGTTGGCACTGGATTTGACGAGCGATTCGGGGCGCGCGGCCTATGCCACT